>JAEHJW020006196.1_pt1 | contig 16873 bp, 20 predicted proteins | sample 9271431 | NCBI WGS metagenome assembly JAEHJW02 | reverse complement strand
CGAGCCACAGGCGCTGCGGGCCTAGGGGCACGACCTCCCAGAAGTCCTCCATAAAATAATCGTAGAACTCTAAAGTGCAGAGGTCCGACCGCTGCTCCTGCGCCAACTCGGCGTTGAGCCCCATATAAGTGTTCAGCAGGCCCGCGACGGCCTCTATGGATTGAAGGCCTGTATAACGGTAGCCGTCGGTCGAGTGCTTCTGCCACCCGGTCGTCCCTTTGATCTCGAAGATGACAGGCGCCATGCCGTACTGATCAACGATGCGCGTGACGCCGTTGGTCTTCACCGGCCCCTGGGTGTCATAGAAGGCCCCCATGCCGGTGTGCGTGCGTTGCAGGTTCTCCGGAGAGAGGGGGAAGAGATACGTCGCCGTGATCCCCGACTGCGCCTGCGCCGCTGCGCTGACATACTGCCGCGGCAAACGGATGGTCAGGCGGTACAGCGACGACCGCATGTTCGGCACGGGCTCTGTGCGAAAGGTCTGGTTGTTCTGGTTAGGAATCCCCGCCTTCGTAAGATAACTCGCGCGCCCTGAGAAACTACTCATATCCCTACCCCCACGGCGTTATTGAGCACACTGGTGCCGTACAACACCCCGCCATCCCACAGCAGACTGCCGAACCCCAACGGCGTCGAAGCCTGTTGCTTCGGGTACGTCGCGATGGCCGCTTGACTGATCTGCGTTCCGCCCGAGGAGTAGGCCGTGAGCGTATTCGTGTCATCCGCTACCCAGAGGTTTAACGAGGCGTCGAACGTCGACGCAAACGCCCGCCGCCCGCGCCCGAGCGTCGCCGTCGTCCACGCGGCGGTCGCCACGTCATAGATCCCGATGGTAGCCACCTGCACGGGCAGGAAGGCATAGGGTGCGCCCCACTCATACTCCCAGAGCGCCGTCCCGCCCACGAACCACGATGTGTCTAACTGCACGATGCCGGAGGATGAGGGGGGCGCGGGCCATGTCGCCTGCTGCGCGTACTGCCCCCCGACGAGACCAAAGGTCCGCAGGAGGTCGTTCGCCTGGTCGAGCACGAGAATCTGGCCGTTGTACCACGCCACAGCGTCACTACTACCGGTCCACGATGCACCGCCCACGGCGACATTCCCATAGAAGGCCGTGAGATACCCCACGCCGCCGCTGGACCCCGCGGCGTAGACTCCGCCGAAGGCGTCAATCGCCAGGGACTCGACGGGGTACGTCGTTGACGCAAAGGCCGTCTGTGTCCATTGGCCGTTGATGACACCGAGCGTCGCGATCCCGCTCGACCCGCCCGCATAGGCGACCCCGGAGGAGGCGACCATGACCGACTGTGCCCCGGTGAGCGGAAGGGTATAGCCGATGGCCCAGGTGTTGCTGGTGTTCGTGAGCACCGAGAGTTGGTTCGATGCCGGCTGGCAGACGAAGGCCTCGGCGTTGTCCATCGTGACCGCCGCTGCCCCGCACCCGGCAAGAGCGAGGGTTTGCGCGGCCGGCGTACCCCATGTGCCGTCGGTCTGGTTCAGGATCTGTACCACGCCGGACGACGAGTTCGAGACCAGACATTGCTCTGCGTTAGGCGTCGGAGCCAAGTACAACGGCCCCCCGCCTCCGGCCACGCTCTGCACCTGCGCCCAGTCATTCACGCTGTTCTTTTCCAGCACGACGATGGCGTTGGCAGCGTCCTGTGCGACGAGGATCTGCTTCGAGAGGGGGATGTAGGCCATCGCGTTCCCGGTGATGGCTAACTGCGCGGGCGTCGTGCCGACGACCCCAAGGACACCGCCGGACGAGGAGAAGCTGTAGGGGAGCGCGATCGGTACGGAGATCGCCGCCCCACTGGACCCGCTGGACGTACTCCCCAGCGTGAAGGGGAGGAGGTTCGGCCCGGACGGAGAGAGAGCGTAGAATATCCCTTGCGTCTCGCGCCACGCCGTGCAGACGGCGGCGAGATTCCCTCCTTCGACTCGTGTCGGACGGCCGTCTAAGACCGTATACACCTGCCCAGCAGTCGAGAGGAAGTAGGGTAGCCCGCTGTTCACGGCGAGTCCGCAGAAGGTTTCTCCGAACGGCAGGGCGTAAGACGCGCCGCCCGAGGATGACGGGGTATAGTGGAGCAGTCCCTCGCCATAGCCCACCGCCCAGAAGTCGCTATTATCTCCTACCGCCGCCGCGCAGTACCCCACCTCTTGCGCCGCCTCCGAGGCGATCCAACTGGTGAGGAGGCCGGAGACGCTGCTGTACCCCGTGGTGGTGTCGTTTACGAGCGCTAAGGTCTCGCCGGTGAGGGTCTGGCCGTTCCACTCAAAGGAGGTGGACCCGGCGAAGTCGGTCCCGCTGAAAAAGGCGTTATTCTGCACGATCGGAGAGACGGCGTAGGTCACGGCCCCCTGAAGGTTCTGGGTCGTGAGCCCGCTGGACGCTATATCAAAGGCGGCGATCTGTGCGTGCCGCCAGTCCGGGACGTAGAGAATCCCGTCGACTAAGGCGTTGGACGCCCCGCGCGCGGTTTCACCGGAAGGAGGGAAGACGTAACTCGTCACCGCGTAGGCCCTGAGAGAGATAGGAGGTTATTGTAACGGCATTTTTTGGATTGCGCTTTTTTGCTGTCCTCCCTCACCCCGACACATTCAGCGTTGTGGCCGCAATATCGCCTGCCGAGAGCGACTGGTTGGGCGTTGACGTCGTGCCGTTGACGCCTGTGTGGGTATGGTTACTGAGCCACGAGATCAGTTTCGACACGAGCGCCAGGGAGTCCGAAGTCGCCCCCCCGCTGGCCGCTATAGAAATCGCCGCCTGCACCGCCATCGCCACGGTGGACGCCGTAAGATCCACTGGATTACTCCCGGCGTCGAGGCTAATAGCACCGCTTTTTGTGATAGTAAACGTCGTGCTGCCGGCCGTGACCGCCACATCCCCGGAGGCGTTGATCACAAGCGTCGTGCCGCCAAACGTGAACGTGAGGACCGCTTGAGCGTTTCCTGTCACGTTCACATTCCCTGCCCCGTCGACCTGCACTTGCGTCCCGGAGGCGTGCGCCATGTTGACGATAAACGGCGCCGGAGGATTCGCCACCCGCTCCGCCTGCGTGAAAGGCACTCGTTGGCGCGTGTTCGTGCCGTCGACGATATGGCGGTAGGTGGCGGGCACCGCCCCACTGGCCGAGCAGGTGATCGCTGTGCCGTCGGGAAAGACGCGCGATTCGTTCCCGGCGCTGTCTCGGTGCTCCCAGTACCCGCTCCACTCGGCCTTATAGTGCAGAAAGGGGTCACTCGGGGCGTTCGTGATGGCATCTTGGTTCTGCGAATAGAGGCTTTTGAGCCAGATGCCGTTGCGCGGGTCGTTATGCGGGAAGGCGATCAGCCCCCATGTCCCCCGTGTCGGCAACTCGTCTTCAGAAACCCGCAGGGCGTCGGCGGGGCCGTCGATGCCGACGAGCACGGGAGACGCGGGGGACTGTCCGCTGCGCAGGAGGACATATACGCCGTATCGATCCGGGTCATGGCCTATCACCATGCCGGTGTCCAGAAGGGGGAAGTGGGGGGCACTCATCAGCCGTTCCTCTGCGCGGTGGTGAAGTCCTGCGATATCTCGCCCAAGAGGGACCCTACATCGTGGGGCGTCACAACTGCCAATGGCGGCCCCATAGCGGAAGGAAGACCCTGAACGTATCGCCCGCGCAACCTCTGTGCGTTGCCGATGTGAATATCTGTCAAGAGGCCGGGGGTCGCCTCCTCGTAGATCGTCCTCGGAAGCCCGCGGGTCAGCGTGAGCGTCGTCGTGCTCTGGCCGCCGAAGACATATTCATGGGAGATGGCCTCGATATAGAACTCCCACTCCTCGCCGTTGCGGAAGGGGGCGTAGGTGAAGCGATTGCCGGGGATAATGTCCGGGCGGAAGATACTCCGTACCTCCCCGCGCCCCATGAGGGGTGTTGGTTCGTGGTACGACGTGATGCGGCTCATAAGATCGGCAATGAATCCGTCAAACGACCCCGCAGTAGCCGTGTTGGCCTGCGACACCTTCCCATCGACGTCCGCTAGCCAGTAGGTGTTGGTGATCTGTGGGCGATAGCCATATCGCCGGATGCTCGCCACATCCGCCATAGCCTGCATGGTGAAGACATAGGGCGAGTTGATGCCCGCCCCCTTACCGATCATGGTGTAGATGGTTGTGGGTACAATGAGGTAGAAATTCCGCGCTTCGGCGGCGTCGAACTGAATAGCGCTGTCAATGAAGCCATACTCCGTCTCGCCATCCCGCCCCAGAGAATATAAAGGCAGGTTCTTCCACCGGGAGGTGTCCATGACAAACTTCCCGTCGACATAATTCGTCCGCGGTAGGGGGTTCACGCGCGCGACCAGGGTGGGGCCGAAGGGGGTTTTCAGGTTCGTAGTAGAGAAAACGTCGGCCGCTTTAGTGATAGAGGCCGTGGTCGCCATCTGCGATCCGAAGGCATAGAAATTCTCAGGGGCGGTGATAACGAAGAACTCGTAGAACGGCATAGGAAAGATGCGGGTAAACTTGTCGTACCACGTTCCTTCCGTGGACAGGAAATTCTCAGCCATAGGGATAAGCACATTCGCCGTAGGATAGTTGTCATACGCCTGCGTCATAGCCTCCGTGAAGGTGATGTAGCCGCCCTTGTAGTAGAACTGCGTCTTGGACAGGATGCCATCCTTCCCTGCCATGACATGCTCAAACCAGGACGCCCCCACCGAGGCCGGGGAGCCCCCGAGCAGTCCCTTGCCGAGAATGGCCGGCAGCGCGAGCGAGTGGTAAAGAGGCTCTAAAGCCGCCGCTGCGCTGCTCCCTAAGAAGGTCAGCGTGTAGTAGGACCGCTGGGAGAAGAAGTATTGGAAGTCATAACCCACCACCTCCGTCACCCGCGACACCCCCTCCTCGGCCTCCCACGCCTGCGTCTCCGTCGCGGAGTGGATGACCCCCACCATGAGCGGGCCCGAGAACACCCCGCGTTCGCCGGTGATGATCACCAAGGACATGGGAGTAAGGATCTCCGCCCAGGTGTAGGCCGAGGCGACGCCATCCGGGCCCCCCGGAGCGAGCGTGAGGCGGAACGTGCCGGGCTCAGACCTGCGGATCGATTTCTGCACGGAGGCAGAGAGCAGGAGTCCGTTAGAGGAGTCGATCTCCAGCAACAGCCCCGGCGACCCACTACCCTCGTAAGGATAGATTTGGATCGAGAGTTTAGGGACGGCGCTGAGAATACTCATTCCGGAATCCCAAAAACGTCGACCAGTGCCCCCCGAGTCGCACGGGAGGGAACCACGGCCTTATTCGCCTTCTCTAGCGAGGTCTTAAACTTGTCCAGCATCTTATTCACGCCTTTGAGCGCAGTCCCCATGTCATCTAGGGCCGTATGGTCTAGGCCGACCGCTGTAAGAAGGGCTCCGTTTTCGGTGGCCACATCTTTCCCCCTCAGCACCTTGAGGGCGTTCGCCCCCGAGGCCAAGGGGTTGTATTCTTTTCGGAAATTACTGAGGGCCTTTGCCTGCGCGGGTGTTAAGTGTGCCCTCGTCGCTATCGCATGGTTAAGCGCCGCCGCCTGGACTATCGGCACGCCTAAGAACCCCGCAGCAGCAGAGTCTCGGTAGCCCCTGCGCATTCCTTGCGCCTTCATACCCGCGATATATTTTTTATAGACCGCGAGCAGCGGCATAATAGAGGACACCATACTCGTAGCCAGCAGGGGAGAGACATGCCTTGCATCCATGAGTACGCGGCGCGTGGCCGAGTTCTTCATATCAGATGCGTACACGCCCGCACCGAGAAGCTTCTTCTGGCCGCTCGCAGTCGTAAAGGCATGAGGGTTGTTCCGCAGGGCATCCTGATAGAAGAACGTCAACGGCCCAGGGTGGGACAACAGCGTATTCCTTCCGTGAATAAGCCCTTGCACCACTGAGGCCTCGCCCGCCCCCGTTCGCATCGAGGCGAGGCCGGAACCCAGGAGCCCCCCCATCAGGCGTGACGTCCCCTGCCCGCCGCCCACTAGGCCCTGCGCGTTCGCCAAGGCCTTCCAGGCGTTCGTCATGACATGGATAGAGGTCGCCCGGTCCACGCCTGCCGCGGTGCCGGCCTCAATGACCTTCTGGTACTGCCGGAGGACCGCGGCCGGGGCCCCGCCGCCGAACAGCGCCCCTTGGCGGGCCATACCGGCCAGTTCTTTTGACGGTAGCCCACGGAGGAACGGGAGCATTTTACCCGCTGTGGCGATCTGCCGGACATCGGCCGCCGTGCCTTTGTTCGACCCTCCGGTGATGCCGTAGGCCGAGGCTATCCCCATCGCGTCCGCGCCGGTGACGCCTAAGCGGTTCATCCACGGTTTGAACTTCCCCCCAGAATAGAACTGGCTCAGGAGCGACTTTCCGCTCGTCCCGTAGCCGAACTGCCCGGAGAGGCGGGATGCGGAACGCCGAAGGTCCGAGTACGGGCGCTCGGTACCGAGGATGCCCTGGATCATGTTCGGGCCTTTCCAGGCAGCGCCCGCGACCGCTAAAGCCGCAGTCCCTCCGATCATCGCGGGGTCAACGAGATCCCCTAGCATCGACCCTTCCATGGCGTCTTTGATGAGCGACCCTATAGGCGAGCGCGTAGCGCCCCGTCCGAAGCGCCCCTGGCCCATGCGCCCATAATGCTGGCGCGCAGTGCGGACGGCGGCTAAATGCTGCTGGGCAAGGCGAAGCTCCTTATCGTCCGTCCCGCTGATCTTCGAGAGCAGTTTGACTTGCTTCTCAGCATTACGCTCCAGCTTCCTCGCCCCGTGGAACTGCGTGCGGAAGTCGCGCCGTGACCCGGAGGCCAGGGCCCCTTCCATACCCCCCACGGAGCCGGTGAGAAGCCCCTGCCGCCGTTGGGCGCCCATGGTAGAGAGCGCTCCGGCCTCCTTGTCTGCGGCTCGACGAGTCGCGCGCGCAAGCCTTTCTTGTGAAGCCCGGTAGGCGCTCACATGAGCGTCCGCCGAACCTCCGGCCATCGCCGCCTGATAGGCCCCCACATGACCAGAGGCGTCTACGCCAGGGACCATCATCGCCCGGCGCCGCGCCCTGACATGCGCCCCGCGGAAGCGGCGATACTCCGCCGATGCCGATCCTAGCGCGCCGGATGCAATAGCGTCGGGAACGACCCCGGCACCCGAGAGGGTGCGGGTGAGTATCTGGATGTTCTGATACTGTCGGCGCACGCCGGCGGCCGAACGACTTGACCCGGCACCGCCTTGCATCTGTCGATGGAGACGTGTGACCTGTGAAGTTAGCGCGCGCTGTGCGGCCTTTTGATTGCTTACGCCGGTCTTCGAGTTGCCCCCGAATAACTGCTGCGAAGGGTCAGCTACGTCCAGCATTTCCTTAAAGAGCCGCGCCGTGGCGGGGTTGGGGCGTTTCAGGAAGTCGTCAAATAACTGTTCGAGGCGGGATTTCCCTTCGCCCTCGCCGCCACCCGACCCCCCGACCCGTGACCCTGTGATCTTAATTCGTGCCATCGTGCGCTCCTGGGTGTCTATGTGCGGCTCTTAGCTTCTTCGCCGCCTCTACAGCGGCCGGCGACACGCCGCGCATCAGCGGTCCGTCGTTTAGGAGCACCTCGCTCCACGCTGCGGCAATGGCCTCGGGCCGTAACTCTCCGGGCCGTTCCAAGGTGACGCCCGGCGTCTCCGCCGCGTGCATCTCCAAGATCCAGTCCATCTGCGCGGTGTTCAGCTCCTGCACCGCATCCGAGAACGGACTAGCCTTCAGGACCTGCGCTACGGTCCACAGACGCTGACTGCGTGGATCCTTCGGCCGGGGGAACGACGCCACGAAAGGTATCGAGGGCCGCAAGATAGCCCTCATAGACCTCCTTCACCGGTGCAGACTCCGGCAGTTTGCTGGCGTCCAATACCGGGCGTCCGTCCGGGCCCGTAGACCACCAACTGTCGTCCGAGGCGCGCTTGAGCAACACCTGGATGGTGGCGAGCGCCTGATAGAAGAAGAAGGTCTCGAAGTCCAGCCCCTCGGGGGCCCCGATCCCGGCCGGGTCGTCCTGCGCGCGCAGCCAGCGAGCAATGGACCCCACCTTGGCCTCATCACGGATGGAGGGGATCTTGAAGACAAAGGTCTCGCCCTTGACGGTGACGGTGAGTTCGGTCTGGGTCAGGGGGTTCTGGGGGGTTTCTTGCGCCATGGGGTGCTCCGTGGTAGATGAAAGCACACTCTACCTTAATCAAGAAAAAGGCGCAAAAAAACGCCGCCCGAAGGCGGCAATCACCCCCACAGTGATCTTAGAGGCCCGCGAGATTCAGCGCGGTGCCCATCAAGGCGGCTTGCTCGATCGTCTGAATGGCCTGGTTGCTGTTCAGGATCGACACGCCCAAGGCGTTCAGGATGTCCATGGCGGTGAATGACACCGCCTCGGTGATCGGCTGATTCGCCGGGATATTCAGGTTAAAGTTCTGCGCCACACACCCGACGTAGGTCAGGATGGCGTTCGCGTTCTCGTCCATAATGTGGAAGTCGAAGCTGTTGTTGCTCAAAACTTCCAGCATCGAGGAGGGGTATCCTAGGAAGGCCAGGCCCTTCTTGGTCAACTGGAAACTGTCCAGGCTGACCGTGGGCTCGATGCGCAACTGCTGGATTTCCTGCGGCTTCGCCGACCCGATGCCGTACAGAGCCTCCGTGCCCCAGTCGTTGCTCGCACTGGAGGTCTGCCCAAACCCTATGGACAATTCCCCCAACATGATATTGACCATGTTGCCATTGCGGACCCCATAGGCCAACTGCTTCGCATCAAATCCCGGCATACGTTACTCCTAGGCCACCAGCGACAGGGGCTGGATGGTCGTGTAAGTCGTGATGAAGTCCACCTGGCCCACAAAGATCACCTTGACCGTGACACTCAGGGTGCTGGTCTCGCCGTTGTAGTTCAACAGCAGCGACTTGGGGTCCCACGCCACTAAGATGCCGTTGCTGCCTTCAGTGTAGATCAAGGCGTTCAACAGTTTCTTGGTCGCGTTCAGAGCGCGCGCCATGCCAAACGGCGAGGCGATCGTGCCGGTGTACGGCTGCAACACCTGATTGCACGAGTACGCCAAGTAGTACCGGCACGCCACCTGCTGGTTGAAGACATTTTCCGGGTTGTTGTCGATCTGCCAGGTCGTCATGTCCCGGATGATCGTCGGCACGCCGGTATTCGCCGACACATGGATCGGCATGACGCCGCCATTCGTCAACTGGCCGATCTGCGATTCGGTCAACTGCACTTCAACGCCCGTCCCATTCAGCGCCTTGTATGTCAAGGGCTCGGCCACGCGGTTGCCTGCGGCCATGGCCGCTGCCGCCGCCGCCACATACCGTCCGCCGTAAACCTGCGTCGTGCCCGTCGCCGTGTTGATCGCCTGGATGCCGGGATAGACATATGTGACGTTGATCGCGTCCATGTCCTTGGCGTACTGCAACGCCTGCGTCACGGTGTCGCCCACCGAACTGCCGGTGAAGTACCGACGATAGTTCCGCGCCGAGATACTGCTGGCGGTCGCCACATGCTGCTGGCCCAAGGCCATCACGCCGATATCATTGCTGTCGGTGATGACCGTCCACGCCGGCGTAGTGAGCGCCAGGTTGAAGGCGTTCGCGTAGTCCTGAAGGGACGGCACCCCGTTCGTGGCCCCCGAGAAGTTCGAGAGCGGGATAACGACCGGCGCCTGCGCCGGAGCCGAAACCACCCCGCTGGGGATACTCGCCGCCGCGAGCGCGCTGGCATAGGTGTTCACGAAGAAGACAATATCGGTGAGCGTCGCGGTCACATCCACAAACTGATCAACCCCTGCGGCCGGGGCCGGAAGGGCTACGTCGGTGGCCGTGTCCAACTGTGAGGAAGGCAACGCTCCGTCGCTCACTACCTGTGCCGAGTAGTACCCGGTGCCGTTCAAGGCCTGCACAATGGCGGACACAGTGCCGTAGGTCTCGCCCGACAAGGGGAGATTCAACGACTCGCCGGCGTTCGGGCTGTCTACGATGAAGTTGGTCGCCACGCCGCCCGAGGACGACACAGAGTAGGTGACGGTCGTCGCCGTGCCCGTGTAGGCCAACTGGAAGGGAAGGCCGAGGTTGTCGGCCACCGCCGTCTGCTGGGCACCGGAGTACCCTTGCTGCGCGGCGTAGCTATCGAAGAGCGTGAGCAGGACACCGCCCACGGTGCCCGCAGAGACCTCAACCTGGAGCATATTGCTCGGCGTGCCATACTGCGCGCTGAGGAGATTGACCACCGTTACGCCGCCCGAGCTTTGGAGCGCGAAGGAACTCTGCGTGTTGGGTGCCGGATTGATATACGTCACTTTCTGCGCGCCGTTCAACTGCGGTGACGGCGTGAAGATGAAGGGCAGGAACGCGGCCATAGGCCCGTTGCGTAACGTCTCGGCCAGTCCTTGCGAAGTCGTGTGCTTGATGATGGTCTGCGGCACGCCGCCATACCCTACGCCGATCACGAGCAGAGGCGGGGTTGCAGCGGGGTTGGCCGGCAGCGTGGCGTTTACGTTGTCGCCGTAGTACGCACCGGGGAGGATGAGCTCCTGCCCGTTAAACTGTCCATTGACGGAGGGCATATTCTATCGCTCCTGTACGACGGGCCGCGTGCGGTAAGTCTCCATCAGGGCGCGCCACTCTGAGACCGTGCGCTTCTCCCGGCGATGGAGTGTGCGGAGCACTCCATAAAACACCTCGTCGTGGGTCTTGGCGACGTGTGAGAAAAACCGATCGAGAGGGATCTTGACTTCGTTCATGGCGATTCAGCCCCGCGCCTATAGTGGGGGTGATTATATAGCGGGGGGGGCGGGAGAGCCGAAAAGGAGGCCTGTTGATAGGGATGACCTATCTTTTGCCAACCAACAGTGATTTAATTAGCAGCGACGGGCCTGCCGAGGCCGGTAAAGGAGAGAAGCGATGAGCCCTGGTACAAACGACTGTGCGGACATTGACCTTACAGATAGTTGGCGAGTGAAACGCGGCAGTGCGTACTGCCATGAGGGTGAGCGCTTTTACCCCACCAACAAGCCAAACCCTACCCCCGGCCGTGTTTACGGGCTGGTAGAAGGATGCAACATAGAACAGGACATGCCATTGGACTGGCTGGAGCCCTTCTATGAGCCGCCGCGCTATATTATGTATGTGCAGGCGGACGAGGGCGGGGGCGTTTTCATGGCTACAGGCTTCAACACGTCTGTAAAGCCTGGGGCTGCGCGAGTCATTGTTTGGCGGGACGAGGAAGGGAAAACGCATGTTAAACCTGACGGGGGTCTGAAATGACCAGACAAAGATTCACTGCCGAACAGATCGAAGAGGCTCAGAAGCAAGGGTATGTCTACACGAACCATGATAGCGCTTTCAAAGTGGGCGACAAAGTAAAGCGCAAGGACGGCAGCGGGTTCTTAACGAATCACGGCACGGTCGTCGCCTGCCTCATGGCGCCGGAGTGGTACTTTGACGGGTATAAGCTCGTTTCAGAGAGGTACATCGCCACGGACTACTGCCAGAGTTTCTATGGGTATCGACTAGTTGCTGCCCCGAGAGAAGAAGTGAAAGGGGCTCCATACCTTCCCCTACTCGTCGTAGAGATTGACTTTAGGTTCGGGCTCGAACGTCGCGAAGAGACACTAGGCAGCATCGCTTTACTCGACGCCCCGCGGTATCTCCGTGTGTTTGAGAATTCAATGGAGAAAGTCGCGGAAGAAGCTCAGTAAAAAGCCCTCTAGGGGGCTTTTTTATGCATCCGGGCTAGGGGGAAGGGTTTATTACGAGTAATCCGTCGTATCCTGCACACTCACAAAGCCCGCTTCTACGCTCCCTATGGGGCCGAACTGCGTCGTCACCGTGGTGTTCAAACTCCCCACGAGGTCCAGCATGACCTGCGCGAAGTAAAAGGCCGGGGACTCCTCATCCTTCGTCTTCTGCGAGGAATAGGCTTGGTACATAAAGCGGGTGTCGTCCCATATCTGCCCGAAGACGAGCGGCGCCATGCTGCTGAAGACACTGATGATCGCATCGCGGTAATACTCACGCTCCTGAGCGGAGTAACTGAGCACCGTCATGCTAAACCGCCGCCGGACCTGGGCGGTAAGCGTCCATTCGTTGGTCTGAGACGCATTCACACCCTGGCCGATCGGAGCCTCTTCCATCACCGGGCCGTAGTCGAGATTGATCGTAATAATGGGCAGAGCGGGCGATCCGCCGAAGGTGAGCGGCATGGCATGCAGCACCTGCGGACGCACAAACCCCCTCGGAAGGACCATGTTCGTGAAGGCCGCCTGCATCATGCGCAGTAACAGGGACAGGATTTTGTCCTGGTTGATCGTCAAGGCCGCTGCGGGCAGGATCGGGCCCGACTCCACTTGTCCGTTGGCGTCCGTCACGCGATAGAGATATGTCGTCTGCGCGTCGAGCGGGGCGTTCATCAGATCCCCGGTGTCGATCCACAGGGACAGCGGATCGCCGGAGTAGAGGGTTTGCCAGACGGGCGACGCGCTCTGTACGGCGCGCTCCAGCGTCATGGTCGTGTCCGCATCGATATTCAGGGTGATGATGCCCCCGGTCGGGAGGGGCTGGGCAATGAGGGACGGCATGGGCAACCCTGCACGAAAAACCCTACTTTACCACGGCAAAAAAATCCCCGCACGAAGGCGGGGACAAGGGCCTGCCAGGGGGGGCAGGGAGGAGACTATTGGAGCGGTGTTCCTTCGGGGGCTGGGGAGGGGGACTCGTCCCCTTCTTCGACGTTTACAAAGCCGTGGAGCGGGCCCACATAGTTGATGGTGGCTACGGGCCCCCAACACTCCTCGGCGAAAACAATAGCATCGTGCATATTCGGGGCGATGACCACGCGGTTTACGCGGTCTAGGCTGATGACTTGGAAGACGCTCGGCAGCATCAGTCGTCCATCCCTGGGCGGAAATAACTCGCCGGCTTGCCTGTCTGTTCCTTCAGGAGGCGCGCGCGCTTTTTCGGCACCTGCTTCCACTTGTAGACCGCCTGCCGGGAGATGCCTACGAGCGCCGCCACCTCTCGGTGGCCGCCTAGTTCCTCAATGATAGCTCGGGTGTGTCGGTCCATGGGTGTGATATTAACCGCTTACCGGAGGGGTGTCAACTATTATGCCCCTTCCGATTAAGCTGCCCCCGAATGAGCATTTCGATCCACCCCGTAACACTCATACCCTCTCGGTCCGCCGCTTCCTGAACTTCACGCTTCATTTTCTCGGAGACCCGGCACTCTATTTTCTCGGTTCTGATCTTCTTGCGCTGCATGACAGTTGTCCTGTATAATGGCCCATGACAAGTGTACCACTAACCACGGAGAGACAACAATGACGAGGAAAACGATCACCTTCACAGACCACCTCATTCAGGCCACGCTGGCTTCTGCCTTAAAGAAGATTGTAGGCGAGGAAAACTGGCTTGGAGAGGAAGTGCGTGTACCGGACACACGGTATCGTTGGGATATGATGTTTAAGGCCAACGGTAAGACGTTTGTCGTGGAGTTCGACGGTGACTCGCATTACCGAGATAGCCTAGTGATCCGAAAGGACCGCGAAAAGGACGAAATTGCTGAGGGGATGGGGTACACCGTCGTTCGTATCCCTTACTTTGTCCAGTTGACCACCGAGACTCTGCACCACTGGTTCGGACTGGATGCTGATATTGTTCAGGAGTTTCCCCACGGTTTCATCAAATCCAAAGTATATCCAGCGTCATTCTGTGCTATGGGAGTATGGCGATTCGAGTACGAAGTGTATCAGCTCCCGTTCCCTGTGTTCACGGCGATTATGGACTCCTTATTCGATCGCACAGACGAACTGAATTATAACCTTAATTATACGTTTGGAGAAGCTTTGTCCGACTTTTTAGATGATGTCCTCGGCAAGAACGACGAGGCGAAGGATACAAACTAAGTATGCCTCCCAAATTGCTGCTCAAGCATCCGCGCCAGGATCTCCGCCGGGGCGTAGGGCTTCATGGCCGGGATGATCCACGGGGCGGAACCGGGGCGATCGGACATGGTGCGGAAGCGGACGTTCCCGAACCGCCGCTCCTTCGTCTCGACGGACAGCATTTTCATCGCGCTGCCCGACATGCCGGGCACTAACTGCTCCGTGCTCTCATCGTTCTTCAAGGGGATGATGCGGTATAGATGCCCCTCGGAGTCCATGCGCGTGTTCTTCCCCCCGCCGAGCATGTACGGCTTCAACTCCGTCTCCGGGCGACCATACTCAATGGGCCGCACCGACGGGTGTTCTTTGGGGTCCTCCTCAGTCCATATCTCCGCGGTGCGCATCCCTACCTTCCACTGGATGGCCGAGGCGTAGTCGCCCGTGGGATGGCGGAGCAGACGGCCGCCCGGACCGCCTAGCGCGCGCCGCCCGACGGCAAACTCCACCCACATGCGATAGGTCTCCATCGCCGCCTCGCCGATCTCCTCGGGCGAGAGGGCGGTTTTGACATAGTATGTCTTATTAAAGGCCACCGGGGAGGGCCTGCGGTGAGAAGGGCGAGGCCCCGTTGCGCGTGCGCGTCCAGAGATCGAGCAGTTGACAGTGCAGACGCAAAGGAAGGGCCGCCCCTTGCGCGCCCAGGGGGCGGTAATGCGGAGCGCCGCCCGAGGCCCGGAAGACGATGTACACCGGAGACGCCTCGTACTCCACCGTGTAGGCGGTGCCAGGGCCGTACTGCGGATCGGTGAGCGTCACCATGCCACTGGAGGCGGTGTAGGCGACGTCTTCGATGACACTGTGGGTATTGGGGTCGTAGACCCGCACGGCGCCGCTGGAGGCCAGAGAGAGCGACTGCTGATAAGGTAGCGTCATATCGCGGCCCACGACGAGCGTGGTGTTGAACCGCTGGCGGGCCTGGACCTCTAGGAATGCGTCAAAGACCGAGGCCTGTTGCCAGACCTGCGTCTCGGAGGGTGGGATCGTAATAACAGGATTCCCTGTCCAGACGCCCCCCTCCGTGGAGTTCATCGTCGATCCGGGCTCCGGGCCGAAGTTCGTGCGCCCGATATGTGTGAGCAGTCCGAAGAAAGGGGCGGCAAACGCATCCCAGTACACCCCCCGGCCACCGCAGGATGTACAGGCCGGGTCGGGCGAGCCCGTCACGTCGGTGTTGCCTAAAGTACACGGACATTGGTGCCCCTTGGCCCATTGGAGCTCGACCCCGTACTGGCCTATGAGGGCGCTGAAGGGGCTTCCCGGCAGCACATAAGGGGAAGCCGGGGGGAAGAAGGGGCTGGTTCCGTTCGCCATTAGAGGGTAATCATCTGCGGGCCGGTGATCTTATTGAACACCAGCTGGAGGAGGTCCTGGCGCATCTTCGTCCAGTATTCTATGAGCCCCGAGTAGGCCCCTTTGTCGCTCCACTTGGTTGAATACTGGAGGCCGTCCACGGTGATGCCGTACTCCTTCGCGCCGTAGTTGATCGTGCCCTGCACAGTGGACAGTGCCTGAATGGCGGCTTGTGCTAATACAAGCTGCTTCACAAAGCTAAAGCGGCTGTTGTAGTCCGATGATTCGAGGCCCGCCGTATATTGGAACCAGAGGCCACCAGGAATAGACTCGGCGAACCCCATGAAAGCTAATTGCATAGCAAACAGGGGGAGCATCTGGACGTTCGCTGCGGGCACCAAGCGCACCAAACCGAAATCATGATCCTCGACGTACCACGTCGGCGGCACGCGAAAGAAGTCATTGAGCAGCGGATAGATATAGGCGATATTCTTCACCGCCGTGTACGCCCCGGTATAGAACTCGGCGACCTTGATCGGTCGATAGCGCAGGGACTGCACCATCCACCCTTCGTCCTGCGCGCGCGTGAAGAAGAAATCGTAGGCGGCGTCTTCGAGGTCATAGTCCACGCCGAGCGTCTGGACCTGCCCCACGCCCGACACCTGTAGGCCGGTCGCCAAGGTGGCCGCGGGTTGCCGCGTCGGCGGACTCGCCACCCAGGTGAGCGTCAAAAGCAGGCCGGTCTCCTGCTCCACCCAGTCCTCCGCCCAGCGTATCCATTGCAACAGCGTCGTGTCAGGGATCGGAACCGGTGGGTTGCCGTACACCTGGATCGGCACGCCGGTAAAGGACTTCAGATCGGCCGGCATCAGTCCCGTTTTGGTCGGCGCGCCGGAGGGGTAAGTCACAACAGACGGCGCTGCCAGATTCGATCGGTCCCACGTCCAGATGGCCTTCGTAGGGACGAGCGGCGCGTCGGTGTTGCTCTGCATCAATTCCGGCATGGACTAGCGCCTCTTCTTCGAGGAAAGGTTCTTGCCCCGCCCAATGAAAGAGGGGGGGTCCAGGGGATCAACGGGGGGCACCTTCTTCTCCGCGGGCCTTTCGGTTACGGGGGGCGGAACAGGTGTCGGCGCGGGTGCGGCGGGAGGCACGGGCGGAGGCGCAGGGGCCGACTCCGGAGGAGCGACTACGGCGCGTCCCACGGCCTCCACGAGCACATCGTGATGACGAAGCAGTGCCGGAAGATCCGCGATCTCGCCTGTGGAGACGAAGTGCGCCCCCCGCCAGACAAAGCGCGTGCCTTCCAGGGCCATGACCAGGCGGCCCATGCGGCGCCACCGATTATGGAGGTCGGAGGCTGGTTTAATCGTTGCGTGATAGTGCATGGCGGGCCGCCCCTAGCGAGAGTTTCCTCAGTGAATAGTATCACAAAGGCGATTAGGCCACCGTTTCGGGGGTCCAGACATATCGCCGAAGGGGCAACCCTGCCAAGCGGTAATACCCATTGAACCGCGCATTTTCGTACTCCGTGGCCTGCGGGTCGTAGTAGGCCAGGAAATCCTTCATATCCCGCTTCATGAATGTCATTCGATGGAATAGCCCCGCAGGGCCTACATACCCCGGATGCGGAAGGGT
>JAEHJW020004650.1_pt1 | contig 16892 bp, 16 predicted proteins | sample 9271431 | NCBI WGS metagenome assembly JAEHJW02 | reverse complement strand
GCCGACGCTCAGCTCCCGTGATGATCTCCATCCGCCATACGCTCCCTGCATATGAATCAGCTCATAGCAGCGCCCTTATGGACAGCTCCTTGCCGTAGAGGCAGGCGGTTCAGACCGGATGGTTACGTTCGACCTTCTGAACGCCGAGCAGCGTTTTCAGGGTGCGGCGGCGATCGCCATCAGCGACCAAGACGCCGCGCGCCTCATCAGTGAGCATTTCCCGAGATTGCAGGCGCCGGAACTCAAGTACCGTTCGCTGTCGCGTCGCCCAGCCAATCATCCGCGGCTGCTTTCGCTCCAGCGCGACCTCCTCAGCAACTACAAATGCGTCACTTATGTCTGCGACAAGCGTTATCTGCTGGTACTGATGTTCGTCGATTACGCCGTCGAGCCATTTTACTATGAGCGAGGCATGGATTTCTACGCGAACGGGCAGAACTATGCCATGGCATCGCTTCTGTCCGTCGCGGGTCCGACCCTGCTCGGCCAGCCGGCCTTCGACAAGCTGCTCGCCTCCTTCCAGCAGGCGGTCAGGGAGAAGACGCCCGCAGCCCTGAAGGCGCTCGTCGCGGCCGCGCGCGCCACGAAGTGGGACGCATTTCCGGAGGCGCTCGGGCCGCTGGCTCAGTTCGCAGCGCCCGAATGTCTGTCCGCGATCGCCAACCCGGGCGTCGATACCGATGCGGCGCTGGTGGTGCTGCAATCCCTCATCAGTCGCATGGAAGTGATGGCCGACGGCTCCTATCGGGTGGAGCACGATCAATCCAAGAACCTGCTCACCTACCATAATCTGCTGCAGCGGTTCATCGACCACGATCAGGAGATCGAGTTCCGCCAGACCGAGATCGCGAGCATCAAATTCCCGCTCAAGCTGGTTGAGGTCACACAGGTCGACTCCAAGACGAGCCCTGCCGTGCAATTGGCCGATGTGATGATCGGCGCCGCGATCGAGGCAGCGAACAATCTTGCGGGGCTGCGGTCCGGCGGGCTGGACCCCGAGGCCGTGATCTCGCTGTATGCTGACAATCAATTCATCCATATGATCCCGTCGGTTGACTTCGAGGAGCAGCGGCGATTCCGTGAGGGAACGCAAGCGGGGGAGGTCATCGACTATTTCGCCGCAAACTTCTTCGCGCCGCGCGAAGACTGAACGCGGCCATCCATTCAGGTTGGGGAAAGCCTTCCCCCTGGCCGGCGCCGCGGTCGCCGGCACACCCCCTTCTGCGGGGAGGTCCCCGCAACGCCCCCTATAGAGTGAGAGTGCGGATCGGGTTTGCCGTGACGGGTTGAGGGCTGGAGGAGAGGCCTCCGGTGCCCGTCGCGGAGATCCGCGATGTCCAGCAAGACCGCTTCAGCGCGCCACGGCCAGGTCCGGGCGAGCCTCTATGACGAAATCACCGGCAAGATCATCGCCGAGCTGGAGGCGGGCCGTGTGCCCTGGGTCCAGCCCTGGGGGACGGCCGCGGCGAAGGCGTCGCTCGCCATGCCGAAGAATGCCGCCACCGGCCGGCAGTATTCCGGGATCAACGTCCTGATCCTCTGGGGCGCCGTGATCGAGCACGGCTTCCCCGCCCAGAGCTGGCTGACCTTCCGCCAGGCGCTCGGCCTTGGCGGCAATGTGCGCAAGGGCGAGCACGGCACCACCGTCGTCTATGCCGACCGCTTCACACCCGAGGACGAGAGGCGACGCGCCCGCGAGACGGGCGAGGAAGCCACCGCGATCCCGTTTTTGAAGCGGTTCACCGTCTTCAATTCCGCGCAGTGCGAGAACCTGCCGGACGACATCGCGATCGTCGCTCCGCCTCCGCTGCCGGGCCTGATCGAACCCAAGGTCGAGACCTTGATCCGTGCAACGGGCATCGACTTCCGCATCGGCGGCAACCGGGCCTTCTACGCGCCGGGACCGAACTACGTGCAAGTCCCTCCGCCCCAGGCCTATTTCGAGCCAATCAACTGGCACCGGACGGCGCTGCACGAGCTGGGGCACGCCAGCGGCCATCCGTCCCGTCTCGGCCGCGATCTCAGCGGCGCGTTCGGCAGCAAGAAGCATGCGTTCGAGGAGCTGGTGGCCGAAATGAACGCCGCCTTCTGCTGCGCCTCGCTCGGCATCATCCCGACGGTCCGGCACGCCGATTACATCGGCTCCTGGCTCGAGGTCTTGCGCGAGGACAATCGCGCGGTCGTGCGCGCCGCCTCTCAGGCCAGCAAGGCCGCGGACTGGCTCCTCGGGTTCCTGCCGGAGACCGGCGCTGCCACCGAGGTCGGCTCCCTAGCGCGGGAGGCGGCGTGATGCTCGACCTCCTGACACCCCCGTCGGTCGACGACGCACTTGCGTCTGACACGATCCGACTCCGTGTGCTCAGCCTCGGGGCCGGCGTGCAATCGACCACGCTCGCGCTGATCGCCGCCCATGGCGAGGTCGGGCCCATGCCCGACTGCGCCATCTTCTCCGACACCGGCTGGGAGCCCAAAGCGGTCTACGAGCACCTTGCCTGGCTGATGTCGCCCAACGTGTTGCCGTTTCCGGTCCACATCGTCTCGGCCGGCAACATCCGCGACGATCTCATCGCCGGCGCCCAGGGCCAGCGCTGGGCGTCCATCCCCGCCTTCACCCGCAACGTCACGCCGGCCGGCACGGCCATACCCGTTCTCGACGAGGACGAGGACGGCGAGTTGGTCGAGATCGGCGAACGCATCCTGCCGACCGACCGCGTCGACGTCGGGATGATCCGCCGCCAATGCACGAAGGACTACAAGATCGTGCCGATCCGACGGAAGGTTCGCGAGCTTATAGGCCTCGCAGGACGCCGCTCGCCGAAGACGCCAATCGTCGAGCAATGGATCGGCATCTCGCTCGACGAGGCGGTCCGCATGAAGCCGTCGTTCGAGGGCTGGCAGGTCAACCGCTGGCCCCTGATCGAACAGCGCCTCTCGCGGCAGGACTGCCTGCGCTGGCTGGAGCGGCACGATTATCCGATCCCGCCCAAGAGCGCCTGCATCGGCTGTCCCTTCCACGCCGACGCCCATTGGCGTCGGATGCGGGACGCCGACCCCGAGGCCTGGGCTGACGCGGTTGCGGTCGACCGCGCCATCCGCACCGGCTTTCGCGGCATCCGCGGCCAGGTTTTCCTGCATCGCTCCGCCGTGCCGCTCGACCAGGCCGATCTCTCCAACGCCGGCGACAATGGCCAGCTCGATCTGTGGCCCAACGAGTGCGAGGGCATGTGCGGCGTGTGACCTTCCGGACATCCGGAAAAGCGGGATGCAGGGTTTCCGGCTCTGCGCTTTTCCGGGTCGTCGGCTGTGCGGCGCGGGCCTCCGAGAGGAAGAGGGCTGCGCCGAGCTTCGTGACGGGTTGGAAGCCGAGAGAGAGTCTCCCGGCGCCCGTCGCGGAGTAAATCCCGATGGCTAGTGCCGTTCAGAAGATCATCCTGTCGCCTTCTCGCGACATCCCCTTCAACAAGCTGGTGCTGAGCCAGTCGAACGTCCGGCGCGTGAAAGCCGGCGTCTCGATCGAGGAGCTGGCCGAGGACATCGCCCGGCGCACCTTGCTCCAGGGCCTCAACGTGCGGCCGGTCCTCGACGCCGAGGGCGCCGAGACCGGCATGTTCGAGATCCCGGCCGGCGGCCGCCGTTACCGGGCGCTCGAGCTGCTGGTGAAGCAGAAGCGCCTGGCCAAGACCGCGCCGGTTCCGTGCGTGGTCCGCGATCCCGGCACTGACATTCTCGGCGAGGACGACTCGCTGGCCGAGAACATCCAGCGCGCACCGCTGCACCCGCTCGACCAGTTCCGCGCCTTCCAGGCCCTGCGCGAGAACGGGCGCTCCGAGGAGGACATCGCCGCGGCGTTCTTCGTCGGTGTGAACGTCGTGAAGCAGCGCCTGCGCCTGGCGTCGGTCGCGCCGGCCTTGCTCGACGTCTATGCTGAGGACGGCATGTCGCTCGAGCAGCTCATGGCCTTCACCGTCACGTCCGACCATGCCCGCCAGGAGCAGGTCTGGCAGGCGGTCGCTGGGTCCTGGCAGAAGGAGCCCTATCAGATTCGCCGCATGCTGACCGAGAAGACGGTGCGCGCCTCCGACCGGCGGGCGGTGTTCGTGGGACTCGACGCCTACGAGGCCGCGGGCGGCGTGGTCCTGCGCGACCTGTTCCAGTCCGACGATGGCGGCTGGCTCGAAGATGTCGCGCTGCTCGACGGCCTGGTCGCCGAGAAGCTGAGGGCCGAAGCCGAGACGATCGCTGCCGAGGGCTGGAAGTGGATCGAGGTCGCCATCGACTTCCCCTATGGTCACGCCCGTGGGCTGCGCGAACTGGAGGGCGTCGCTTCCGACCTCGCCAGCGAGGAGCAGGCGACGATCGACGCGCTGAACGCCGAATACGCCAAGCTCGAAGCCGAGTATGACGGCGCCGATGAGCTGCCCGATGAGGTGGACGAACGGCTCGGCGAAATCGAAGCGGCGCTCGCTGCCTTCGACGATCGGCCCGTCACCTATGACTCGGCCGACATCGCTCGCGCCGGCGTATTCATCAGCATCGACGCCGAAGGCGCGTTGTCGGTCGACCGCGGCTACGTCCGGCCGGAAGACGAGGCACCCGTGGGCGACCCGGAACAGGATGGCGAGGCCGATCCCGCTGCGGCCGGGCCAACCCGCGCCGATCCCGACGCGCCTGTGGTTCAGCGCGCCGTCATCACTATCGGCGGCCAGGTCGCGGGGCCGGAAGATGAGGACGACGAAGACCTGAAGCCGCTGCCCGATCGGCTGGTCACCGAGCTGACGGCCGAGCGGACGCTCGCGCTGCGCGACAAGCTGGCGAACACGCCCGCCGTCGCGTTCCAGGCCGTGCTGCACAAATTCTGCCTCGACGTCTTCTCCCGTTACGTCTCCTACGGGACGGCGATGGAGGTGTTGGTGCGCAGCGCCAGCTTCCCGGTGCAGGCCCAGGGGCTACAGGACACGCCCGCGGCGAAGGCGATCGACGTGCGTCACAAGGCTTGGGAAGAGCGCTTGCCCAAGGACAAGGCCGATCTCTGGGACTGGCTCACGACCCTCACCGGCGACGAGCAGGCGATGCTCTTCGCCCATTGCGCCTCCTTCGGCGTCAATGCGCTCTACGAGAAGGGCGACCGCTACGGCGCCGGCGCCTCGTCCCACACCGTCGAACAGCGGATCGCCGAGGCCGATCGCCTGGCCCAGGCCGTCGATCTCGACATGGTGCAGGCCGGCTGGCGTCCGACCGTCGAGAATTATCTCGGTCGGGTGCCCAAGCGCCGCATCCTCGATGCGGTGCAGGAAGGCGCGGGCGAACGGGCGGCGCAGCTCATCGACCATCTGAAGAAGGGCGACATGGCCAAGGAGGCCGAACGGCTCCTGGCCGACACCAGCTGGCTGCCGGAGCCGCTGCGGATCGCCGCGGCGGACGACGCGGCTGTCGAGACCGCCGAAGCCGAAGACGACGGTGAGGCGCTGCCCGAATTCCTCGCCGACGACGAGGAAGCCGAGGCCGAGGCGCCGCATGTGATCGCGGCCGAGTAGCTCGCGCGCGGGGCGGCTTCGGCCGTCCCGCACCCTTTTCCCCATTCCACCGAACCCACAGCCCGGCCTTCGCGCCGGGCATTTTTGTTTCAGGAGACCGTCATGACCGACACATCCGACACCACGCCGCAGCCCGCCGCGCCGCTTTCCGATTGGGAGATGAAGGCGGTTGCCCGAGCCAAGCTCGAGGCCGAACTGTTCACCCTCAACAAGGCCGCGCTGCTCAACGCACTGATGCTCGCCGGCGTCACCCGCGTCGTCGTCAGCTTTGACGGCTACGGCGATTCCGGCCAGATCGAGAATGTCGAAGCTCAGGCCGGCGACGATCCCGCCACTATGCCTGGCGCATCCATCGAAATCGCCGAGGCCGTATGGGATCACGCCGAACCGAAGCGTTCGTCTGTCAGCATCGCCGCTGCCGTCGAGAGTTTGGCCTACGACGTTCTCGAAAAGACCCATTGCGGCTGGGAAAACAACGACGGCGCATATGGCGACATCGTCTTCGACGTCGAGGAGGAGACGATCACGCTCGACTACAACGAGCGCTATACCGCCTCCGAAAACTACACCCACACCTTCTGAGGAGGCGGCCATGGGACATTGCTATCACCACGCCCTCTCCTCGGTCAGGAAATGGGGTGGCGTCGCGGAGGACTATCTGCCGCTGCACCAATGGTTCGACGAGTCGAAGGCGATCACTGCGGACTTCCGGCATCTGGCGCTGCGGCATCACGCGGAAGGCATCTTCATGCTGGAGCGCTTCTTCGGCCCGACGGTCACCATCTCCACCGGCCGCGTTGTTCCGGTGCGCCTGATCGGCGAACAGCACGTCATCGAGGATCTCGGCTTCATCCCAAGCTTCGCCGACTGGGTGCGTTGCATCCGGCCTGAACCTTGGATGGGCCGCGCGCAGCCGATCCACAAGCTGGTTGATCCGTTCGCGGCGGTCACCTCGGCCGCGGGAGGCTGAGATGTACGGAACCTATCTCCGCCTCAACATCACGGTTCACGACGGATGGCGTGCCGTCGTGCGCGCCGCGGCCGGCAAGCTGAAGCCGCGCGCCCGCCGTGATCCGGCGCTCAGAGGCGAGCGTCATCGCTTCTATCTCCAGATGCTCGCCTACCACGACCAGGCCCAGGAGATCGTCCGAACCTGGCGCCTCTGACGCTGTCTCGCACGCTTCGTTTCCACCCAAAGCCCGGCCCCGCCGGGCTTTTCGCATTCATGGAGGTCATCATGCCCGTCTTCACGATCGAAGCTACCTACCGGATACCGATCTATCGCCAGCGCAGCTATGAAGCCGACACGCTCGCGGGAGCCTGCCACCTCGCCATCGAAGACGATGATTGGGAAGGGCAGAAGGAGGACTACGAATCCGCCGGCGAGACCTATGTCGCCGGCGCCTGGGCGGGCGAAGTATCGCCCTACAGCGTTCCGGCGCTCCCCGTCCCCTCGCACTTCGGCGAGAGCCTCCAGCGCAAGGCCGAGCACTTCGAAGTCCTGCTCGGCTTGCTTAAGATCTTCGCCCACGCACCCGAGGGCGATCCGGCGGACGAACTAGCCTGGCGACACCGCGCGCAGGCCGCAATCGGCAAGGCCGAAGCGATTCTCGCTGGCGCGCGCGATCCCGACGGTGACGGAGGCGCGTCATGACCGAATACATCATCAAGATCGCCTTCTGGCTGCGCGCCTTCGACAGCGTGACGCTCGAAGCCGCGACCGACGCCGAAGCCATCGAGAAGGCGAAGGCCTCCGCAAGGATCGCGATGGAATCCATCGCATACCCCGAGCACATCGACACGGACGAACGGCGCGAAGGCGTCATCGCCTACATCGACCGGATCGATCCGGACGGTCATGAGCCTGTGATCGAGGATGTCGAGTTCGACGACGACCGTATCCACGGTCCACCCGCCGCCTGACAACCGTTCTTACAATCCACCCACGAAGCCCGGCCCCGCGCCGGGCTTTCGGTTTTTTAAGGAGACTGACATGGCCGACTATTTCACCCATTTCTCGTGCCTGCTCGACGTCGGCACGCCCGAGAACGCTGCGCGCGCCCTCGACCTCTACGCCAGCACGCCCGAGGACGAAGATGATCTTCGCCCCTCGGACGGCTTCGACCTTTCCATCCAGAGCGAAAGCGGATCAGTGCTTTGGATTCGCGACGACTGCTCGGGCGATCCCGAGCGCGTCATAGAATTTGTCCTGATCTGCGCGGAGCAATTCGACCTCAAAGGCCTCTGGGGCTTCGAATACGCCAACACCTGTTCGAAGCCGCGCCTCGATGCCTTCGGCGGCGGCGCGCATGTCATCGATCTTGGCGCGCGCAAGAGCGTCGGCTGGACCAGCACCAACGAATGGCTCGCCGCCGCTCTCGACGGAGGCGATCCTGATGCCTGAGATTATCGAAACCACCGTCTATCGCCTCGACGAGCTTTCCCACGAGGCGAAGGACAAAGCCCGCGCCTGGTATCGCCAGACCGGCCTCGACCATGACTGGTTCGAGTTCGTCTGTGACGATTTCGAGCGCATCTGCACAATCATTGGCATCGCCCTCAAGACCGTGCCGGTTCGCCTCTACGGCGGCGGCGCACGGCAAAAGCCCTGCGTCTGGTTCTCGGGCTTTTGGAGCCAGGGCGATGGCGCTTGCTTCGAGGGGCGGTGCAGCCACGCGGCCGGCGCAACGCGCGCGATTCGCGATCATGCGCCGAAGGACAATGAGCTTCATCGGATCGCCGATGTTCTGCAGGCGGTCCAGCGACGGAACTTCTACCAGCTCCACACCACCGTGACGCATCGCGACCGCCATTACCACGAATACTGCATGGCGATCTCGGTCGAGCGCGACAGTCCGACGTGGCAGGACATGACTGCCGAGGCCGAGGAAACCGTCATTGAGGCGCTGCGCGATCTTGCTCGCTGGCTCTATCGCCAGCTCGGGCGCGAATACGACTACCTCAACTCGGCCGAGTCCGTTGACGAGGCCATCGCCGCCAACGCTTACACCTTCACCGCAGCCGGCCGCCGCTTCGGCTGACGGTCGGCGCCTCGCTCCCCAAACCTTGTGACGCCGCCCACGATCCTCGGGCGTGTCTTGTCTGGACGCCACGCGGCGCCGGTCAACGAGCAAGCCGTTTCCGCGCAGGGCGCGTGACCGTCGCGGCTTCACGCCGTCCTTCGCCGAGACCGCCTAACGGATCGGAGGCGGAGCAGATGTGCAAGGTTCTCAACAAGCGCGTGACTGGCGTCCCAGCCGGAGCCGTCTATATCGGCCGCGGCAGCAAATGGGGCAATCCGTTTCGGATCGGCCCCGACGGCGACCGGGCCGCCGTGATCGCGAAGCACGAACGCTGGCTCGCAGATCAGCACCATCTGCTGCGCGCGCTCGACGAACTGCGCGGCCGCGACCTCGTCTGCTTCTGCGCACCGCTCCCATGCCACGGCGACCTCCTGCGTCGACTGGCCAACGCCAGCCGCGACGAGCGGATCGCGTGGTGGCGCGCCGTGAAGGCGACGGCGTGACGAGAGGGAGAGGGCGGCTGGGAGGGATTTGAGCCGGTGCGGTCCGAGAGAGAGCGCCGGCCGGCTCGCCCGTTCCCGCTCTCCCGAGGCTCCCTTCATGAACGACCTTTCTCCGATCGCGGCCAACCAGGCCGCACCTCTGTCGCCTGTCCCTAATCCCGACGCCCCCGGCGCAATCATCGTCGCCGCCCAGCAGCTCCTCCCGCATCTCGAACGTGGCCAGCGGATCGACGCTGCGATCCTGCGCGCGGCCATGGAAGCGGCTTTCGGTTCTTCCGACGCCTCCGGCGCCTGGGACTGGAAGACAGGCTATGACGCCTGCGAGGCCGCGACCGTCCTCTTTCTCCGCAAATACGGAAAGGCGCTGTTCCGGAAAGCCGACTCTCCGCCTTTGCGCCTTTCCGCTTTGGTCAAGATCGCCGGGCTTCTCCCGACCCACACCCGCCGCTCCGCCGAGAGCGAGACCTTCCAGCAGTTCTCGACGCCGACCCCGCTCGGCCTGGCGGCCTTGACCGCGGCCGCCATTACCCCGGCGGATCGTGTGCTGGAGCCTTCGGCCGGAACCGGCCTGCTCGCCATCCTGGCCGAGATCACCGGCGGCACGCTTGTCCTGAATGAGCTGGCCGAGGCCCGGGCGGCGCTGCTTTCCTCCCTCTTTCCGACCGTCACCGTCACGCGCTTTGACGCCGCCCAGATCGACGATCACCTCGATCCCGCCGTCGTCCCGAGCGTCGTCCTGATGAACCCGCCCTTCTCGGCGATGGCCAACGTCACCGGCCGGATGGCCGAGACCGCCTATCGCCACATCGCCTCGGCACTTGCCCGCCTCGCCGATGGCGGGCGGCTAGTGGCGATCACCGGCGCGAACTTTTCGCCTGACGCTCCGGCTTGGCGCGATGCCTTCGTCCGGCTGCAGGAACGCGGCCGCATCGTCTTCACCGCCGCGATCGACGGGGCGGTCTATGCCAAGCACGGCACCACCATCGACACGCGGCTGATCGTCATCGACAAGGCGCCCGCCGAAGACCCGGGGGCGCTGCCGGCGTCGCGGGGCGTCGCGCCCGACACCGCCACGTTGCTTGGCTGGATCGCCGAGGGCGTTCCGCCGCGTCTGGCTTTCGCGCCGAGCCCCGCCATCCCCGTGTCGGCCGCCGCACCGCGAACGGTACGCGGCTATCTCGCCCGCGCCGCTACGGTGGGGGTCAAGCCGCCCGTGGTCGATCCGGAGGCGGTCGATCTCGCCTATGAGACGATCGACTGGACGCCGCCCGAGAACGCGCGTCTCAGCGATGCGATCTATGAGGAATACCGGCTCCAATCGATCCGAATTTCCGGCGCCCAGGCCCATCCCACCAAGCTGGTGCAGTCCGCCGCCATGGCCTCGGTCGCGCCGCCGAAGCCGAGCTATCGGCCGCGCCTGCCGATCAATCTCGTCACCAACGCCCTCCTATCCGACGCCCAGCTTGAGACGGTGGTCTATGCTGGCGAGGCGCATGACGACTATCTCGCCGGCGCCTGGACGGTGGATGAGACCTTCGATCTCGTCACCGCCGCGCGCGATGATGCGCCGAACGCCGTCCGCTTCCGCCGGGGCTTCATGCTCGGCGATGGCACCGGCGCCGGCAAGGGCCGCCAGTCTGCCGGCATCATCCTCGACAACTGGTTGAAGGGCCGGCGCAAGGCGGTCTGGGTCTCGAAGTCCGACAAACTGCTCGAGGACGCCCAGCGCGACTGGTCGGCGTTGGGCATGGAGCGCCTGCTGATCACGCCGCTCTCGCGCTTCCCCCAGGGCAAGCCGATCCGCCTGGCCGAAGGCGTCCTATTTTTAACCTACGCTACGCTGCGGTCCGACGACCGCGGCGAGAAGCTTTCCCGCGTCCGGCAGATCGTCGAATGGTTGGGCTCCGACTTCGACGGAGTGATCATTTTCGACGAGAGCCACGCCATGCAGAATGCCGGTGGCGGCAAGGGAGAACGCGGCGATGTTGCGGCCTCGCAGCAGGGCCGTGCCGGCTTGCGCCTGCAGCACGCGCTTCCGGATGCGCGCGTGGTCTATGTCTCGGCCACCGGCGCGACCACCGTCCACAACCTCGCCTATGCCCAGCGGCTCGGCCTCTGGGGAGGCGAGGACTTCCCCTTCGCCACCCGCGCGGAGTTCGTGGAGGCGATCGAGGATGGCGGTGTCGCCGCCATGGAAGTGCTCGCCCGCGATCTGCGTTCGCTCGGTCTCTACACGGCCCGCTCGCTCTCCTACGATGGCGTCGAATACGAGCTGGTCGAGCATCCGCTCACCGACGAGCAGCGTCGCATCTACGACGCCTATGCCGGCGCGTTCGCCATCATCCACAACCATCTCGACGCCGCGATGCAGGCCGCCAACATCACCGGCGAGACCGGCACGTTGAACCGGCAGGCGAAGGCGGCGGCCCGCTCGGCTTTCGAGAGCGCCAAGCAGCGCTTCTTCGGCCACCTGCTGACCTCGATGAAGACGCCGACGCTGATCCGTTCGATCGACCAGGACCTGGCGGCTGGCCATGCCGCCGTGGTGCAGGTCGTCTCGACCGGCGAGGCGCTGATGGAGCGCCGTCTCGCCGAAATCCCGACCGAGGAATGGAACGACGTCCGCGTCGACATCACGCCGCGCGAATACGTCCTGAACTATCTGGCCCATTCCTTCCCGGTGCAGCTCTACGAGCCATTCACCGATAGCGAGGGCAACCTCTCGTCCCGGCCCGTCTTCCGCGACGGCCAGCCGGTCGAGAGCCGCGAGGCAGTCGCCCGCCGCAACGAGTTGATCGAGCGGCTGGCATCGCTGCCGCCCGTTCCCGGCGCACTTGACCAGATCGTCCAGCGCTTCGGTACGGACCTCGTCGCCGAAGTGACCGGACGCTCGCGCCGCATCGTGCGCAAGGGCGAGCGCCTTGTCGCGGAGAGCCGCGCGGCCTCCGCCAATCTCGCTGAGACCGCCGCCTTCATGGACGACCTGAAGCGCATCCTGGTGTTCTCGGAGGCGGGCGGGACGGGCCGCAGTTACCACGCCGAACTCTCGGCGCGGAACCGCCGGCTGCGCGTCCACTACCTGCTCGAACCCGGCTGGAAGGCCGACGCCGCGATCCAGGGCCTCGGGCGCACCAACCGCACCAACCAGGCGCAGCCGCCGCTGTTCCGGCCGATCGCGACCGACGTGAAGGCAGAGAAGCGCTTCCTCTCGACCATCGCCCGCCGCTTGGACACGCTGGGCGCCATCACCCGTGGCCAGCGCCAGACCGGCGGCCAGGGGCTCTTTAGGCCAGAGGACAATCTGGAATCGCACTATGCCCGCGACGCGCTGCGCCAGCTCTACATGCTGCTCGTGCGTGGCAGGATCGAAGGCTGCTCGCTCCAGATGTTCGAGGACGCCACAGGCCTGAAGCTCATGGACGCGAATGGCATCAAGGACGAGCTGCCGCCGATCACGACCTTCCTCAACCGCCTCCTTGCGCTCACCATCGACCTTCAGGGCGTGCTCTTCACGGCGTTCGAGCAGTTGCTAAACGCCAAGGTTGAGGGCGCCATCGCCAGTGGCGTATATGACGTCGGCCTCGAGACGCTCCAAGCCGAGAGCTTCACCGTCACCGATCGGCGCGCGATCTACACCCATCCCGCGACGGGCGCGGAGACCCGGCTGCTCACCATCACCGAACGCCGACGCAATCGGCCGGTGACGCTCGACGAGGCGCTGGGTCATCTCGGCGATCCTCGCGCAAAGCTGCTGATCAACGAGCGCTCCGGCCGCGCCGCCGTGCAGATCGCGGCGCCGAGCCTGATGCTCGACGATGGCGAGATCGAACGCCGGGTTCGGCTGATCCGGCCGATGGAGCACCATCACGCCTCGCTGAAGATGATGGACGAGAGCCATTGGCACGCAGCCGACCGCGAGGCTTTCACGGCGACATGGGCTCGCGAAGTGTCCGAGGTCCCAGAGTTCGCCGACAGCACGATCCATATCGTCGCCGGTTTGCTGTTGCCGATCTGGAAGCGCCTGCCGAACGAGTCGACCCGCGTCTATCGGCTCCAGACCGACGCGGGCGAGCGCATCATCGGCCGCAGGGTCTCGCCGGCCTGGGCAGCGAACGCCTCGTTGACCGGCGCTGCCACCCTGACACCGGACGCGGCTTTCGCAGCGCTGATCGAGGGCAAGACCGTCCTCGACCTGGCCGAGGGCCTGCAGCTCCATCGGGTACGCGTCATGGGCGCCCACCGCATCGAGCTGTCGGGCTTCGCCGATACCATGCGCGACCGCCTGCGCGCCTACGGCCTCTTCAGCGAGATCATCTCCTGGAAACTGCGCGTGTTCGTTCCGACCGATGCGAACGGCGCTGGCGTGCTGGCGAAGGTGCTCGACCATTATCCGGTCGAGCGCATCGGCGAGCGGGCGGCCGCGTGATGCCCCGCCACGACGCATCCGAACTGGCCCACCGTCTCGCGCGCGATGCCGAAGCGGTGTGCCGCCACTACCTCTCGGCCGGACGGCGGGAAGGCCGCTACTGGCTGGTGGGCGATGTCCGCAACACGCCGGGTCGCTCCATGTTCGTGCGCCTCAAGGAAACAGCGAAGGGCCCCGCTGGCAAATGGACCGACGCCGCCACCGGCGAGCACGGCGACCTGCTCGACGTGATCCGGGAAAGCTGCAGCCTGGTCGACTTCAAGGACGTCGCCGATGAGGCACGTTCGTTCCTCAGCCTGCCGCACCCTGAGCCTGAGCCGGATCGTCCCCGATCGCGAACGCCCAGCGCTCCAACCGGATCACCGGAGGCAGCACGGCGACTGTTCGCCATGTCGCAGCCGATCGAACGCACTCTCGTAGAAGCGTATCTCCGTAATCGCGGCATTACGTTTTCGCACGGAACCGGAAGCCTGCGTTTCCACCCGCGCTGTTACTATCGGCCGGACGACCACAGCCCGACCGAGACCTGGCCGGCGATGATTGCTTCCGTCACCGATCTCGCGGGACATCTGACCGGGGCACACCGCACCTGGCTCGATCCCGGCGGCTTTACCGAAGCGATGCTCGGCAAGGCGCCGATCGAGACGCCGCGGCGGGCGATGGGCGACCTTCTCGGTCATGCTGTTCGATTTGGCGTGGTGGGCGAGGTCATGGCGGCTGGCGAGGGCATCGAGACGATGCTTTCGCTGAGATGCGTCTTGCCGACCATGCCGATGGTCGCAGCCCTCTCGGCGGCGCATCTCTCCGCCATCCTGTTCCCGGACACGCTGCGGCGACTCTACATCGCCCACGACGACGATCCCGCCGGCGACGGCGCAATGGCGACATTGATCGACCGGGCGCAGGAGGCCGGGATCGAGCCGATCATGATCTCGCCACGGCTCGGCGACTTCAACGAGGATCTCCGCCTGCTCGGGATCGACGCGCTTCGGGCCGCGAGCCGGGTGCAGATCGCGGCACAGGACGTCGCCCGATTCATGGAACTGGCGGCATAGCCGGAACGGGATGAGGGGCGGTTCGTCGGCGTCGTCGCCACAGGGTCGGCGGTCATGCTTTCCCTCAGCGTCGGAGAGGACCACGCCCACGGCCTTCTGAGAGGGCGATCGGGCAGCAAGCGGCCCGGACCGGCAACCTTGTAGGCCGACTATTTTCCGTCGGCGGCGGAGCCGCCTTTACATCGCGAGACAAAATAGTCGGCCCCCTTCGGTCCTCCGCCGAGGCTTCGGCCCTCCGCTGCGCTGCGGGTGCAAGTCCGTTCCGCCCGCCGCCTTCGTCGCCATGAAGGCCGCGATGGGCGCGGCCGATCCGACAAGGAAAGCAGCGATGACCACCGACCACGACGACGATTTCGAGCCGCACCACAGCTCATCCCCGACCGACCAGGTCCTCCACGAACTCCAGCTCTATGGCTACCGCCCCTTCAACGACGAGCCCGATCCCAGGCCGCTTCCCGAAGCGAACATCCTCGCCGGCAGCATCTCCGACATCTTCGACGCCCTCGTGGTGGCGCTTGTCGACACCCGCCTCGAACCCGACCTCGAGGACCTGCTCTGGTCGACGGTGAACGTCTTCCACCGCGCCATCGACCGGATCGAACGCGAACTCGACGACAACGAGCTGGCGCAGCAGCGCTCGCAGCGGGAGCAGGACGGCAGCGAGGTCAAGTCCGTCGAGCTGGAACGCCTGACGGCGGAAGGTCAGACGCTGATCGAGCGCCGCAACGCCTTCGAGCTGATGCGCGACCAGGCCGCCGACCAATTCGAGCGCCACACCCACTCGGCCTGGCGGCCGCGCAACGGGTCGAAGGTCAACCATCGCAATCTCACCTCCGCGATGATCGACAGCCGCGACTTCCTCAGCGCCAAGAAGCGCGCCGACAACCAGGTGCTCCTGCCGCCCGGTCCGAAGGTCGCACTCACCGGAGGGCTCGATTTCAACGATCACCGGCTGGTCTGGGCGAAGCTCGACCAGGTTCACGCCAAGCACCCGGACATGGTGCTGCTGCACGGCGGCTCGCCCAAAGGCGCCGAGCTGATCGCCGCCAAATGGGCCGACAATCGCAAGGTCCCGCAGATCGCCTTCAAGCCCAACTGGACGAAACACGCCAAGGCCGCGCCGTTCAAGCGCAACGACGCCATGGCAGAGACCCTGCCAATCGGGGTGATGCACTTCCCTGGCACCGGCATCCAGGACAACCTCGCCGACAAGGCGAAGAAGCTCGGCATCCCGGTCTGGAAGTTCGGCGGCGCATGAGCGCCGCCACTAAAGCCAAGAAAGGCCGCACTATGCCGCCACGAATGCTTCCCTGGAGGCGGTCCCGTTAGATCAACGACAGCGCGGAGATTCTCGAAATCTTTCAATCCTTCGCGAGGCCAGAGGCTGAGGCGCTGGGACCTCCGTGATCGATGCGCGTGTCAATGGCGACGCCTGCCCACCGAGCAAGATCCGTGAGCAGTTGTTCCGCATGAGCACGGACGGCTTCCACCGCATCGTGGCCGAGTTGAAGCCGTAGCGGTGTCTTGTCCGCGTCCAGCGCCGCCTCGATCGCGACAGCGGCCTTGAGCGGATCGCCATCCTGCGTTCCGTCCATGCGGTGTGCAAAGTCGCGGGTGGCGCCGACGATATCTGCATAGGCGGCGATGATCGGCATATGCCTCATCGCATCGCCAGCCAGCTTGGTGCGGAACGCGCCGGGCTCGACGATCAGCACCTTCACCCCGAACGGCGCCATCTCGCCCGCGAGCGCTTCGGAGAAGCCTTCCAGCGCGAATTTGCTCGCCGAATACGCGCTGAAGCCGGCGAAGGAAAGTTGCCCGCCCAGGCTCGATATATTGACGATCGCGCCGGATCGTTGCGCGCGAAGGTGGGGTAGTGCGGCATTGGTCGCCGCGACTGCGCCGAAGAAATTGGTTTCCATCTGCGCGCGCAGTTCCCCCTCCGGAGTCTCCTCCGCCGCGCCGACAATCCCGTAACCTGCGTTATTGATCAGGACATCGATCCGGCCAAAACGGGCTATCGCCGCCTTTATCGCGTCTTCGGCTTCGCCTGAGTGTGTGACGTCCAACCGATGGACAAGCACGCGATCGGGGGCGAGCGCGGCGATGGCGGCTAAGCGCGACGGATCACGCGCGGTGGCGACGACATTATGCCCTTGCGCGATGGCGTGGCGGGCGAAGGCATCGCCGAAGCCGCTCGACGCGCCCGTGATGAACCAGGTCTTGTTGGTCATGGTGGTTCTCCTCAGGTCCGACGCGCCATTGCGCCGGTCGGTGAGAGAAAGATGCCTCGGGCGCCGTTCGATAATAATGGAGTTCAATTCGCACTGATTATGCCATAAAATCGCATT
>JAEHJW020002439.1_pt1 | contig 16905 bp, 15 predicted proteins | sample 9271431 | NCBI WGS metagenome assembly JAEHJW02 | reverse complement strand
AATCTCCAGTCGTATTTTTCAGCGATTCATTTCTTGCCGCGGAGAAATCGTCGCACCATGCGAAGTCGAAAACCCGCGCGCCAAAGCTCGCGGCAATCTGTTTCATGCTGTCGGCTGAACCGGTATCCACGATCACTATTTCATCTACCAGGCCTTTGACGCTCTCGAGACATTCTTCTGCGTTTATCTTGACTTAGTCTAAATATTATCATAACTTAGGCTTAGTCTAAATAGTATTATGACTTAGACTTAGTCTACATAAAGAAGAAGGAAATTATTAAGAAGCTGTACCATGATGCAAACCCCGACATTAACAAATGCAGACTAACTCCATCGCCGAGCTCAAGCCAGACCTGCAAAATGCGCGCAAGCACAGCGAGAAGAATCTCAATATGATTGCGAAGTCGCTCGCAGAGGTAGGCGCAGCGAGGTCGATTGTCATTGACGAGGACAACAATATCCTCGCGGGTAATGGTACGGTCGAGGCAGCGGGTAATATCGGGCTACACAAGCTCCGCATTGTTGATACTGCGGGTGACGAGCTCATAGCTGTACGGAGATCGGGTTTAACATCGGAGCAAAAACAGAAGCTTGCGATATTCGACAATCGCACGGCCGAGTTAGCGCAATGGGATACCGGTACACTGAGGGAGCTGAATCAGGAAATGGATTTGAGTTTTGCGTTCAGCAGCGCCGATCTGCAATCACTCGGCATCGGAGACGAAATTAAGGAAGATGAGATTCCCGAACCGCCAGTGGAGGCTCGCACAAAGCCGGGCGACCTGTACCAGCTTGGAAGACACAGGCTGCTATGCGGAGATGCGACAGACAGCGATGACCTCCAAAAATTGATGGATGGGAGGAGTGGGGTCTTGATGGTGACTGATCCCCCTTACGGTGTCAGTTACAACCCAGAGTGGAGAAAAACTCTTGACGGCCGGTCGCGCTCTCTCGGCAAGGTATCAAATGATGACAATGATGATTGGGGCACTGTGTATGCGTTATGGCAACCGCAGGTGTTGTATGTATGGCATGCTAGTACTCACGCTAAAGTGGTACAATCAAGCATAGAGGATGCAGGTTACGATATTGTAAGTCAAATTATCTGGGCGAAGCCATCATTAGTAATCTCGCGCGGCCACTATCACTACCAGCACGATCCATGCTGGTACGCTGTAAGGCATGGGATGAATCAGAATTGGCACGGTGACAGAAAACAGTCAACACTGTGGCAGATTAGAGGACAGGTCACTTCTAGAAGAAGTTCGGATAGCATCGATGAAACGACAGGTCATAGTACGCAAAAGCCATTAGAATGCATGAGTCGTCCCATTCGCAACAACTCAAGTGAGGGCGACATTGTCGTTGATCCATTTCTGGGTAGTGGTACAACCATTATTGCCGCAGAGCAACTCAATCGTATATGCTACGGCATGGAGATCGAGCCGCGCTATTGCGATATGATCGTCTCTCGTTACTGCAAGCTCGTCGGCTCAGACAGTGTAATTCGCGACGGCGCCAAAATAGATTGGGGTGTACCATGATAAGCATCGAGAAGAAACTCGAGCGGCTCGGCTTCGATTTAGACAAAGTCAAGCTCCTCGCTGTCCACGGTCTCACCGACGTGGAGCTCGCTTACATGATGGGCACGACCGAAATGACAATCAACCGATGGAAGGCCATACCAGCGTTCCGCGATGCGCTCGACAAAGCCAAGCTCGCAGCGGATATGGAAATTGAAAAGTCGCTATACCGACGCGCAACAGGGTACGAGTACGAGGAGGTAACGACTCAGGGTGTTGCGGACGGCGATGGGCAGCTAATCAGTAAGAAAATCAGCAAGGTCAGTAAGTCAGTCGCCCCCGATGTCGTTGCATGCATTTTTTGGCTGAAGAACAGGCGACCCGGGCAGTGGCGCGACAGACACGACATTGATTTCGGCGGCAGTGTCGATGTGGTGCACGAGCAACGAGTCGATGATATTGACGCGCAAATCAAGCAACTACTTAGCAAGTACCAACTCGCGGAGGTCGTGAAGGATGATGGCACAGCAGACAACTAAAGCGCGTACATCGCGTAGCAGTAAGTCCATCATCGCAAAAATATCACGGCACGACAAACAAGTCCTCGCTCTGCTGCAGCAGGAGAAGCAGGATCGCATCCACTATCGATCTCATCCGCTCGAATGGATCGTGGAGAAGCTCAAAATAACACGGGAGACAATTCAGTGGTCGCTACTGCCTGAGTATGCCTCTCATGTTTGGGATGGTACACCCGACCCCCTCTGTACTATGATAGATGCGATCAGTGACGGCAAGTGGTGCGCGGTTGAGGGCGGGACTGGTACGAGCAAGACGTTTGTCGCGGCGGCATTAGCCCTCTGGTTCTGGACGGTCTTTGACGACGCGATGGTCATTACCACAAGTCCGCGCGAAAAGCAGCTCGAGCTCGGCACGTGGAAGAACCTGCGCACGCTCTTCCCGCGGTTGCACCGTGGTACAATGCAGACACTCAAAATCCAGCATCCAAGGTTCCCCGATTGGAAAATCGAGGGACTCGTCGCCGGCGTCAAAGCCGCCGAGAGAGGCGCAAGCGCAACGAGGATGCAGTCGATACACGCCGAGCACCTGCTGTTTATCATTGACGAGTGCCCCGGGGTTGACCAAGCTATTATTTCAGCTTTGCAAAACACATGCGTAAGCCCACACAATTTAATTCTCGCGCTCGGTAATCCCGATCACCAGCTTGACGCGCTGCATGCGCTCTCACAATTACCTAACGTGGTACACGTGCGAGTGTCCGGGCTCGACTACCCCAATGTCGTGCTCAAAAACGACAACTACATCCCTGCTGGACAGACAGAGCTCGGATTACAGCGGATGATGGAGCGCTACAAGTCCGCGGACAACCCACTGTACCTCTCGCGTGCCCGTGGAATCTCCCCAGCACAATCGACAGATGCACTCATCCGACTGGAGTGGTTATATGCGGCACGTGACCGCGAGGGAGTACCCGGACTGCCTGCACTTGGCGTCGACGTGGCAAACTCTGACAATGGCGACAGGGCAGCAATCGCAAGCGGCAGCGGAAACAGACTCGATAGTGTCGAGTCATTTCAATGCCCTAACGCTAACCAACTCGGCACACGCATCGCGGAGCGGATGAAGATCAGCCGCATCATACCCAACTTCGTCGGCGTTGACGGAACAGGAGTCGGATCGGGAACTGTCAATGAGCTCAAGCGGCTGAACCAGTATGTCATCAATATCATGTCCGGCGGCGCACCGATTGAACTCCCACAGCAACTTGAAAAGTTTAACAATCTTCGCAGCCAAATGTGGTGGCAGTTTCGCCTCGATGTCCAGGATGCAAAAATCTGCTTGCCTGACGACGATGAGTTGTTTGCAGACCTCACAACTCCGCGCTATACACTCGAGGGCGGAAAAATAACCATTGAGTCCAAGTCCGAGATCAAGAAGCGCCTCGGACATTCACCCGACAAAGGTGATGCCGCAATTTACTGGAACTGGGTACGCAACGGAAACAGCGGCCCGGTTGTCAGTGTGACCAAGGAGGATTTTGAAGAAGCACTCGAAGGTATTGACGTGTCTGAAGTAGCATCACTCGCAGCAATCTACTAAGGAGATAAAATCTAATGCCTAAACCACTTTCGACCCGCTCCCGGTCACGAGGCAAACGTGAAGCAACACTCAGTAGACGATCACATGCCAAATCCACAGGGCTCGTGAACATGCCCAGTCGTAAAGATCCAAACGTCTCCGGGTTGTTATCTAATCTACCACAGCAAGTTGAGATACCCGAGGACGTGCGCTGGGAGTTGGAGCAGGATGCACCCATCGTTGATGATTATATCCGCCAATGGGTCGGCGAACTCACACGTCCAGGCGTAATCTCTAGCAGATCTGCGGTCACGATGAATACATTCGACCACGTGATGCAAACTGTCAGCTACCAAGGATTGTCACAATACGATTTATATGACGAGGTTGAGAAAGACCCGCGTGTCATTGCTGTGTACGCCTCAATCGCAGACGCGATGACAAGGCTGCCATGGTATGTGACGCCGCCAGCCAGTTACGAGGACGATCCACGTGCACAAGAGATAGCATCGTTCGTGCAAAACGTAATCGCGGGCATTGAGGGATGGACACAGGATGTGCGCGAGTTCAACGATTGTATCGGCAAGGGGTTCTGCACGGGCGAGATCATGTGGAAAGTCAGACCGCATGATGGTGCAACTGTCATAGCAAAAATTCTCAACAGGCCACAACGCAGAATCCAATTTGACCCGATGACCTCATGGCCGAAAATTCGCAACGCCAGTAATGCGTTCTACGGCGACCCTGTACCACCTCACAAATTTATCGTTCATAAAGCGAAGACAAGGTACGAATCCCCATTCGGTATTGCGCTTGATGAGACCGTGTTTTATCCGTTTCTCCAAAAGCGGCTCATCATAAAATTCTTCTTGACATTCCTTGAGGTTGGAGCTGCAGGCGTTCCGATAGTCGAAGTGCCTGCAGGCGCAAGCAAGGAACTCAAGTCCGCGGCCAAGGCGTTTGCCAAGGCGCTCCGAAGTTCAGGTTATGGTTATCGTACCGACAACATGAAACTGGACTGGGGTAAGCAAGCTGAGGTCGGCGGTACAGCGCAGGCGTTCATTGAGGGAATCAGACTGTGCAACGAGGAAATCACAAACGCTGCACTCGGACAGACACTAACCACGGAGGCAAGCGGCTCACGCGGAAGCGGAAGCAAGGCACTCGGAGCGGTGCACCAAGATATACTTTGGGACAGGATTGTCTTTTACGCAAGCGCCGAAGCTCAGACGTTTACCGACACGATATGTCGGTGGATTGTCGACGAGAATTTTGACAAAGCCGAAGAATATTATCCGACATTTACGTTCGACACATCCGAGCCGACCGATATGGTAATGATAACAGCGGCAATTGACAACCTCGCAAAGGCCGGATGGAAAGTAAAGACACCCGACTACATCGAGGATGTGACTGGCATACCAGTTGAGTATGTCGGAGTACCGCAGCCCAATACCGCTGAATCACAGCCACAAGACCAAACAGTAACTAAAAACTAGGAGCCAACCCAATGAAACACATGTTCTTAACCTTACTTGCCTTGCTCTCCCTCACGGCATTCGCAGAGGCGCAAACGAACGGCTACACGCAGGTGCTTTACACTAATCATAATGTGGCCATACAGGGCAAAGCATTCACAAGCTCAACTGTTGACACGACTCAGGCACTTGACATATCACAGTTCATAACCGTCCAGATCGCGGTGCAGACGCTTGACACTGCAACCTGCATTACTAAGTACCAACTTTCACTTGATGGAACCAACTGGACAGCACTTGCCGTAATTGACACACTGTCTCAGACGGCAGACGGTTCGGTAATCAGGTCGTATGACTGCTCCACGATAGCTGTCGGAGTGAAATTCATTCGGTGGGTATTTAGCTTCACAGCAGCTGGAGTCACCACCCCTAATTACACGGCTATGAGCAAGAGGATTAAATAGTTGCCTCAAAACGCAAGGCTGAGAAGTGATGCCAACCATTGAAGTTACACCAATAGAGAAACTTCTGATTGAATCATTCCGCGAACGCGAGCACAAGCGGTTCGGCATGTTCATCGTGCAAACACATGAGTTTAAAATTGTGAATATCCTCGACGGCATAAAGCCGGTACCGCAGCGACACATTCAAGCTGCATACGAGGAAGAAAAAATAAGGGCGTTGCACATATCCTGCGCTACACCCTAAAGTACTTGACTATTATTATAACGGCACTTATATTTCAGTGAGTTGAGTTCTTTTTGATCGCAGCGTGGAGCAGTATGGTAGCTCGCTTGGCTCATACCCAAGAGGTCGGCGGTTCGAATCCGTCCGCTGCAACAAGTTCTTTGCAGGTTTTGGCCTGTTGCAACCTGCGACCAGTAGCGGACGTCATCACTTTGTCAGTGTAGCTACCACCGACAAGGATCGTTGCAGAGGCCAAGTATTTAGCGTGTCAGGCACGATGAGCACTATCCGTGACTAACAGAGTGCAAGCGGGAACTTCCGACGAGGTGTTGGTAATTTCCTTCCCGCTTCTTTGACATAGCAATTTACATCTACCCCCGACGGGAGATGTGAGAAATCCTTAACTAGGTTTCTTGCGTCGCCCGTTTTTTTGTTTCGTCAACGACAGGACAAGAATTGGCAGACGTTTCTAAATATCAAATGGTGTCTATTGAACCGCAAGCAGGCTTCAGTGAGGCCGTCCTTGACTCTCTCCGCATTAGCCCATCGGTTACTGCAAGCCAGAGTAAGAAGGCCGCAGTAAGTGATATGCCCCGTGAGATGGGAAATGCACCACGAGAAATGGTGGATATGTACAAGGCAGTTCACGATTCCTACATTAAACACCATCCATCAACCAAGCACAAATATGCTCATCGTGTAGCAATGATGGCTGTCAAACGGGCTGGTTGGAAGAAAGATAAAAACGGGGATTGGAAAAAAGATAACAAACAAAATTTTGGAGAAACCATGAAAGGTTTAATGCAAAGATTCAGCCTTAACGATCTCTTTGAGTTCGTAGAAAGCAAAGGAAAGGTTACCAAGTCCGAAGTGGACGGTGACCATCCGCCGGGCCATTACCTCGTTGTTGAGAACAGGTTCAAGCCCACTACCTGGCATTTGCGAGTGATGGGTATGGATGGCAAGCCTGACCATAGACTCATGGGTGCAGCATGGGCAGCACTACATGGCGGCTACCGCGGCAACAAGTACGAGGGGCCCGACAAGGATGAAGCAATCAGGAAACTCAAAGACATGTATAAGCGCGAGAAGATGGAAACACCTTCCGCTGAGATGATGGAGCAAATGGAGTTTGCGATGAAAATAGTAAAAGATTTTCCAGTCTTCGAGGCCGGCGAGTATCCACAGGGAAAGTTTTCGGACTCTGACCTAAGTGAGATCGTGAGTGTTTACAATCCCTCGTTATATATAGCAGGCGGAGTCGAGGGGCACAGCGGTGATCACGATAGTCGTGCTCCCAATCTTGCTCTTGTTTATGGACTGCAGAAGGTCGGAAACCGCATCTGGACGAAGGGTGTGGAGCTTTCTGAGTCGCTCATTCGTGCCATCAAGGATGGAACCATCCGTTATCCGTCAATTGAACTCTACAAGCGGGATGATTCCAATTCGCCGCTACCAGGCAAGCTGTACCTGGGGAACATTGGCTTTCTTGGCGCAAAACCCCCGGCTGTCAAGGGACTGCCACTTCTCAAGAGTGCGCTGGGGTTTGCGGCAGTTCACCCGCAACTTGTATCAGTCGATCAGCCCACGTTGGAGTTCGAGGATGTGGTACCCGAAGATGAAGGCAATGAACCACCGACTGGCGATGATGCCACCGAGAACACCATTGAGAATATTGAGCAGGCATTCGCAGTAGCGATTGAGGACATCACGAACCAGATGCAATCAACCGACGATCCCCATGAAACGCTCAACAACTGCATGGGATCTCTGTATGAAGCATACAACAACGCTGTGGAAGAGATCAGCGAACACTTCTCCTACGTCAATAAACTCGAAGATATACAGCGGGCGAAGTCAAAAGTTTCAGAGATGATGGAGGCACTCAAAAGGTCTCTTGGCATCTCCACAAATCGTCAATCAATAAATAGAAAGGAGTCCAACGACATGGACGAAAAGCAGTTGAGAGAGTTTGCGGAAGCGAAGGCCAACTTCGATGCTGAGAAGGCCGCTCTTGCGAAAGACAAAGCTGAGTTCACAGAGAGGGCCAAGTCTGAAAAGGAAACGGCAATCGCCAAGCAGCTCAAGGAGTTCAAAGAGGAACTCATTAAAGAAGATTATCCGGTGAAGAAACTGGAAGATGAAGGTTTTTTTGCGCTCGCCGAGAACTTGCTTCACAGCGATACAGAAATCGAGTTCGGAGAGCAGAAAACCAAGAAATCTGGGATGGAAATCCTGAAGAGTCTCAAGGGACAGTTGAAGCCCGTGGATACGACCGCGTCTACGGCTTTCACCGAGGATGAAAAGGTTATTAACCTCGCAGAGTCTACAAATGTCAGCGGGAATTACCCAGTTGACGCCAAGGGGATGAGGATGGTGCAGTTTGCTGAAGCCTATTCTCTCAAACACCCCAATGAGTGCCAAGGTGCAACGCACCAGCAAAAGCGTGGGTGGGTCACATCGCAGATCATGCTTGGCAATCTCGCGATGGATGAAGGACTCTTGAGTTAACGGTGTCAGGCATTCAATAAACAAAAAGGAGTTTTAACACATGGCAACAGTAGCAGGAAGTAAAGTGTGGGACAGGGTACTCGTGGCACTGACGGCGACAATAGTGCGGGGCCAGTTCGTTGTACCCTCCACTGGTGCTGTCGCAGGAGCCGGAGCCTTCGGTCTTCCCGCGATGGAGAATGGTGTCAGTGGCCAGAACATCGGCCTTGCATCTTTTGGCAGCGCATTTGAGGCAGTTGCTGGAGCAGTTGGCGTTAATGCTGGTGACAAGGTGCAGATAGATGCATCTGGATATGGTGAGACTTATTCATCTGGCGTATGCGTAGGACGTGCAATCACAGCTGCAACCAACGGTCAGAGCTTTCAGTATATCCCTTATGCCCAGTAAGTAGGCAACCGTTCTTTCAATATAAGTTTTTCACATGACCTAACGCGGGAATGTGTACAACTCAAGATTGAGTTGCATGCATTCCCTTTTTCATTTTGGGTCAAACTAACAAAAGGAGTTTTAATAATGAACAAAAGAAAAAGGATGCTGGTTTTCTCGGAGGGCAGTGGAATGCCTGTCCAGATTTCTGGCAATGGACCGACAGCGCAGTTTGATGAAGCAGTACTGAGTACCCTTCGGATGAGCGATCCGGCACTGTCCGATCTCGTACTCGGCTATACAAACGCAGAGTCCGTACGTAAGGTTCTTTTCCCCGAATTTACAGTCGTGAAGGAGGCTGGAAAGGTTCCCGGCGTCGGACGTGAAGCATTCCAGCGTCACAACGTCAGTCGTGCAGTACAGGGTGAAACCAATCGCATGGGTTTCAAGACTGGCTCAATTGCTTTCTCTTTGAATGAGGACTCTCTGGGCTTTATGATCGATGACAGGGAAGTCGAAGAGTGGGCAGTTCCAAGAGACAATCTGAAGGTGATCCGTCAGACGGTTGTCAACCAAGCTCTTGACTTGGCGCAGGAACTTAATGCAGCGACACTGGCCACGACCAGCGCTAACTATGCCGCTGGCATGGCAAGCAACACATCACCCGTCACCGCAGGTGCCTTTGACTGGGCTGGTGCTGGTGATCCTGTGAAAGATTTGCTGGAGCAGAGAGAGCTGGTCCGCAAGCAGATCGGACGCTATCCGACAGTTGGCTTGTTCGACCCGACTGCCTGGCGACTTTTCAGGACGAACTCAGCAGCGCTCTCCTATTTCTCGAAGTTCGTCTCTGGCAGCGGCCCCGAGAATCTGATCATCACCGAAAAGCTCGCGGCTGTTGTGCTTGAGCTCAAGGAGGTCGTTGTCGGGAAAGGTGTGTATACCACATCAGTAGCAGCTGGATTCGGCGACAATCCTGCGATGAATGACATCTGGTCAACTGTTCAAACAGGGAACGCTGTCCTTGCATACACCGGAATTGGTATGCAGGAGCCAACCTACGGAATCAAGTTCGTGAAGAAGGGTTATCCGCAGGCCACAACATACCGCTGGGAGCCGACCCACAGCGATGTCTATGAGGTCCAACACATTTACCAGCAACTCATCAACATCCAACAGGCTGGCGCTCTCCTGTACGGCATAAGCTAAGGAGAAACGACAATGAGAAAAGTTCTTAATTCCGTTGGGATCCTATTACTTCCTCTCGTGGCTGTCTTGGCCATCGGGGCGTCATTGGGGCAGGACTCATTCTTTACCCGGTACCTCTTCACGGCGTACAATACCGTACATGTTTACCACGCTGTCGGCAATAAAACACTGTCGCTCGGCATCGACTCCACAGGAACAGTCAGCACTCATAGTGCGACCTTCGCGGGCATCGGTTCGTTTAACGCGACTGCCCTTAGCGATACCTTGTCCCTTGCAGGTGCGGACACAACCGATGTGTTTGTCGTGACGGGCTACACCGCTGGGTCAGTAGCAATGGACAGTGTCACTTACTCTGTCCAGCCGATCTGGAACAATGTCATAGTTACGCGCAAACTCATCAATGGTGGCGCGTTCGTCAGTGGCGCTCAGTATAGTTATATCCGAATAGCTCAATAACAGAGCTTTGGAACAGGGCGGTGCAGTCACTTTGCGGCTGTGTTTACAACCGCCCGATTTTTTACAATGGAGAAGTGTAAATGGCATATTGTCAGCAGTCCGATCTTGAAGCAGTAATCGGCAAACAGCAACTTGCCGAACTCACGAACGACACACCGAACCAGTACACCTTCACCGTATCTGGCATCGTGACCGCCCCCGCTGTTGCTAATACCTACTCCAACAATGGGCTTACCCTCACGATAGTTTCTTTGAGCCTCACCAATGGCGCAGGTACAATTGTCGCCGCAGCACCATCGGGCTCCGCCACTGCACCGTTGTCTGCTGGTGTTCTTACAAGGGTTACTGGCAACGGGGACGCTTCAATCTCCTACTCTGCTGTGAGTGCTTCCGATCCTACTATCATTGCTGCGATGATTACACAGGCAGACAACGAGATAGATGCCAAGGCAGGACAAGTGTACAACGTGCCCTTCACACCTGGCACTAACTGTACTAGTATCCCAACGGAGATTTTTCAAATCAGCGTTGCATTTGCCGTCTACTACTGTTTTCTACGGCGTATCATTATTGTCGCGACACCGAAGGCGATTCTCAACAGGTACAATGAGGCAATGGCAAATCTGGAGGCTGTTTCGAATCAGCAACTAAATCTTGATGACGGCAATCCAACCATTGCTTCGTCGGAGACAATGATTGAAACAGGCACCGAGGATCCCCAGGCGGGTTTCTACGATCCTACTGGCGACAATCCGTTGAGTAGTTACTAATGGACTACGCATTAGAGAACCTAGAGGATCAGATGATCGCCACATTACAGGCATCATCCGCAATGGCAGGTGTTAATGTCCGTACACACGCAGGCCGCGTCAGCATCCAGATGTTCGAGAGGCCTGAATATTATGAGGGACTCATTACGCTGCTCCCGTTTGCATTTGTCAGGTATAACGGACGCACAGCGAAGATGGAAAGCTCCATAGCTAAGGTGTGGAAACATGAATTGGAGTTCGTCCTGTACATAGGGGCTAAGTCGCTAAGGGCTACCCGCGAATCCCAGCTCTCATGTTACGCGATACTTCGTGCTGTCTTTGATGCGCTTCATGGCGCGTGGCCGAATGCACAAGGACAGTCTTTGTTTGCTGGTGCGACACTATTAGGAGGTACACAGATCGCGATACCGAACTTCCGAGCCTTGACGCCGCTAATGGAGGCTGGTGGCCGAGACGAGCAGCTTGTGGTTGAGCTGCCGACAATAGCCGTGTATCAGACCCATTACACACTCGCGGTGCAAACATCGTGATAGATGCCATTGTTTCCGGCTCATGGCCGCAGCTTCGCTCACTATCAGGCATCATGGAACGACTCTCTGCGCAGATGGAGCGTGATGTTCTTGAGGATGTTGCGAATGGCGGTAATCCAGCTTGGCAACAGAGGATTCATCCTCCTGGACAGGCTACTCTTGACTACATTCCCCGCACGCTTACATCGTGGTCGGATGCCGTGTCATCATCTGTCGGATGGGGTGGAGGATTACCCTACCCAAAGGTGCATGAGATGGGTTGGGAGATACCGCGCACGCTCAGGATGAGAAAGTTCTTTTGGGCCAAATGGCATGAGACGCGGGAAGATTTTTGGAAGGCAATGGCGATCAGCAATAAACCAACAGTCACGATTCCGCAGCGGTCGGTGGTGTCTGGCTTTTACAGCCGCAAGCAGGAATATGTAGAGTTTTTGGGTGAGCAGATAACAATCGTTCACCAAGTTCCAATCAATCAAGGATAAAAGGAGAAGATTATGGTACAGGTGGGAAGTTGCCCGCAATGCGGAGCCCCAATTTATGCTCCGAGTCCATGGTACGGAATCATGCCGCCTCCAAATCAGTATACCTGTTCATGTGTGGTGCACTCGCAGCCAACGGCGAGTTCCACAACGAGCATGTCATCCACCGATTTTGCGCCACTGGGCCAGTTAGGCAAGCAACGCAGAGAGGAAGAGGAAATATAGTGGTGGCACAGGAAAAGCTCAAACAAGAAGGCGCGGCAGTAGGAGGGAAGTTCTTCCCGTTTGTACGTGTTACGCCTAACTCACAGGCGCGCATAATGAAAAAAATGCGGATCACCCGATTGGAGGCGCTTGCATTTCGTGCAAGACTCAAGAAGCAAAACAAGATGAAGCTTTCAATCTTTGAGGTGGCAATTCTGGAGCGATTCGAGAGAACACAATCTCGCCTGGAATGGAAGCGCGTACGATCAGTCGCCTTCATCAAGAATTTCACATGGCGATGGTTCGGCATTGTTCCGAAGGAGCTTCGATGCTCGAACATTGAGGTCTCATCAACGGGAGGAATACAGGCTGATTTTTTCAAATACTTTACGGGGCAGGTCGAAGAGTACAGGAAGCCGTTAGAGATATTAAAACCCTCTCCGACCCCCACTTCACCGAAAAAGTCGGAAGACTGAAATGGAGCCTGCCCAATAATGAAGGACTTGACTATCAAATATACAAACTCAGTAAGCTCACGGGGCAATCGGAAGAATATATCTGGGAGCATTACACATTCGCAGAGATATTCGAGCGTGCAAAGTTCGAGGCGTGGGACAGTTATGTGCAGCGAGAGACAAGCAGGGAATAAGAATGCCTAATGCAGACGGCCAAATAGTATTTTCGATTGTCGTGCAGTCAGCAGACCTTCAGGCACTCATTGAGCGCCTGAAGGCTGGCTCAATTGCCGCATTGGAGTTTACGTCTGCTGTTCGCGCAATGGCGAACGCGGCTCCCGCTGGCAGTCAGGCACAGGTAGAAGCTCTTGCTGTCCTGTCACAGTATAACACGATTCTCAGGGCGAACACGCAATCGTTGCTTGACCAAGCGGCAGCCACACACAAGGCAGCGGGGGCGGCTCAAGATTTCCAAGTGATCATCCAACGCACAGCCGAAGAAAACGCGGCAGCGGCAGAAACCACTGTCCCAATGGTAGATGTTGGATCGCTCGGAACCCCTATCGCTATGGGCGAGTCAGCGAGTAGCCGCTATGAATCGTGGGCGCAGGACTTTCTTAGCAGCCATATTCAGGATGAGGTAACCGGCAATTGGCGTGCGATGAGTGAGGCTGAGATGGTCGCGCTCGGTGGACTCGACCAGATAGCAACAGAAGGTCCAGCGACTCAGGGGGCGATAGAGGAAGTAGGGAACGCAACGGGCCGAACGACCAATAGGTTCCTCCACGGCTTCACTGTAGCATTACTTTTCCGATCAGGGTTGCGAGAGATTCTTGCAGGCTCTCAGTTGTTTATGGACGATACCCAGAGCATGACAGCCATGATAAACAAGCTGACGATGGCGGCCTCGGATTCAGCTTGGGTGTTCATGGGGTTAAAGCCCATAATGACAGGGTTCGTTTCCAGTAGTGAGATGGCAGCGACAGCAGCGGGTGCACTCGGAATCTCACTGAATGCTCTCGGCGGCTGGCTTACACTCATTCCGACGGCCGCACTTGCACTCTTCGCTTTCTTCGGAGATATGAAGGCCGAGACACAGAAGACGCAAGCAGCAACAGACAAGCTCACTGCATCCTTAAAGAAGCTTGCGGCCGAGCTCAATGCAGGCAGCTTTTCAGATACTAATGTAACCAAGTTCGATGAAAATTACGTCAAGTTCCTAAAGAGCAAGCTTGCTGACATTGAAAAGCAGCGTGACGCACTATATGAGAAGAGCGCTAGGGCGCACGCTGGAGCTCTCGCGACTGAGATAGGAGGGCTTGGCCCAGGTCTTGGCGCTATGACGCCTTCAAAAGGGCTGACAGATGCTGAGTCGGCACAGCTTGCTGCACTTCAGGCCCAGGCGGAGGCTGTCCAGGCCACCATAACCACTGTACAGAACGAGCTCAAAACGCCGGACATAGATTGGGACAAAACTTACGCGCAAACCGAGAAGTACAAGAAGGTAAGAGATGAGCTTCTTAAAGGAACTCCTGCCTCAATAGCACTTGCTGGCACACCCATCGCGCAGAGCTCAAATCTCTTAGAAGGGCTTGCCAAGTCCCTAGCTGATGCGGCTAAGGCTACTGACCAACGTACAATAGCTGGACGGGAACACATAAAAGTTCTTGAGCATGAAGAGGTTGAGCTTAAAAAACTCGACGTTCTGTCAAAAGTAAATGAAAAATCTGCTTCCGAGAAGTCAAAAAAAGAGCAGGACGACTACTGGAAGAAGATGATCCAACAGGCAGACCATCTCTCAGAGGCGGAAATCAAGGCTCACCATCTTACTCGGGATGAGTATGAAGTCCAGCTTTTGTCCGAAGCTGGCCTTGCAAAACAAAATGGCGACATCCTCCTCTATAACCAGGAGCTCGGCAAGGCCATAGACCTGGAGAAACAGAAAGCAGAAGAGCAAAAGAGGGCCGCAGAAGAGCAAAAAAAGATTGCAACGGAGCACCTCAAAGCCGAAATGCTCAATGCGTCCACTATCTCCGACCCGATAGCGCGCCTCGAATCCGAGCACAAAGTAAAACTGGCTCAAATAGCATCAGAGGAAAACGCTCAGGAGCTAAAGAATGCTAAGGTGAACTCGGAAAATTACAAGTATCGTCAAGAGTTAGAGAAAGCGCAGCAGCAACAAAAGGCAGAATATTGGAAAGCAATGTCGGAGGGCACCTTCGCCCAGCGTATGAAGTACTGGGCGCATGATAACAAAGACCAAGGTGATTGGACAACATCCCTTGCCACATTCACTGGTAATGAACTTTCGAGCGGCATTGACAGAGTTTCTCAAGCACTCGTTAATGCTACGTTCCATGCTAACACGCTCAAACAGACGTTCACAGATTTGGGACGTGCCGTTATTGCAGAACTTGAGCAGATGATAATCGAGACGCTCTTGTGGGAAGCCTTGCTCGCTATAATGAATGTGATCACGGGTGGTACTTCGGCAAGTGCATCTCTGCTCGCGAGCACCTCATCGCAGGGTGTTGGGCTGCCGCCTGGTGCGGGCCATGCAGCCAGCCCTGGCATGGATACAGCCAACTCAGCAATGCAGGCAGCAACGATAACACATCACTATGTGATGCAGCCATCTGTTAGCGTGCATCCGATAATTGACAATCAGGGGCTTGCAGTGCAGGTGGCGATTGGTAACCAACAGCGAGAAAAGGTGGCGATGCAATGGCGTTAACCCTCAACATAGGGCCGTCACCTCTTAGCTTTAACTCCGGACTAGGATCCAATCAGTCGCTGTCCCTCACGTTAACTGCAGTGGGAGGGACGGTTACCGTAAATGCGTTGGCGTTGACCGGGTCGTCAACGTTCGTGCTGGTGTCACCACCGGTGACACCTTTCAATGTCGTTGTTGGAACGCCAGTGACTGTTAACGTCAAATACACCCCGACACAGACGCCGAACTGGGGGATTCCAGATCAGGGACTTGTCACGATTACAAGCAACGCTCCCGTGACCACAAGCGTGCAATTGATAGCTCTGTACGGGATAGGCACGACGCCTGGAGTTCAGTACCAGTTGCCGGTAGCCTATAACACAGCCAGCGGAGTGGTAAAGACTTATCTGATAGTTGACCCAGCACTGCCAGCGTTGACGCTGCCAACGGCTGTTAAGATCGCATCCATGGGAAAGATCACCGAGAGGATTGACGCGCAAGCAGGTGTGGTGGACACCGAACAGATGAGGGTAACACTTGGGGAAGATTATTCTACTTATAGCGAGGGCTTTTGGTATAAGGTTATCAACGGATATCCAAAGGACGTGCAACTCATGTTCACCCTCATGGAGGGAACCAACGAGACATTTCTGTTTAGGGGCCGAGTATTCAAGGCAAACGCGACATGGGAGGAAATACACATCAATCCCGTCCAAGACACGTCATCGCCGGGCGTAGCACCAACGAAATGGGTGCGGTCCGTCCAACTACAACTCGTGTCCGCCATTGATATGCTGAAGTCGGTTGCAGTCAGCAGTCTTCTTGGTGAGTGTCGTTCTCATTTCGTGAACGCAGTGAGCATATATAACTTCGTCTCGCTGAAGTCGGTAGTAGCAGCCATGATTAAACTTGCCTACGGTGTCACTTACAACGAGGCTCTGGTCGTCAACAACGCCACTGATTTCTACTTCAAGAGTTCCACGGACTCCTCAAGCGGTGCGACAAATTGGCAGTGGACAGACTGCGGTCATATGGCGAAGCAAATTGATACAAACGGCATTTATCAGGACAAGGTTTATTTCTCGGTATCCAATTCCAACAGCTGGCTGAATCGTTTCGCATCCGCTTATGAGCTTCTTGTTTACCTGTCTTTCGGGTTTGCTGCCGTCCCGCGTTTTACTTTCGGCGATGGAACAGGCCTGATTTCCGCGACGCCAGCTAACAATCTACCGCGGTTAGAGTTCAACGGACGTGGACACGCAGGGATGACAACATCCTACGTGGCAATGGGAGGAGACGTGAATGAATCTAAGTCAATCACAGACTCTCCGCATCAGCCGCATTCCATCAGAGTAGCTGATGAGGCTGGTCCCTACACGGACGGCGCTGGAAATACCGGCCCGGTGTCTTACTGGTCATTGTGGGGGCA
>JAEHJW020009382.1_pt1 | contig 16906 bp, 16 predicted proteins | sample 9271431 | NCBI WGS metagenome assembly JAEHJW02 | reverse complement strand
CTCGGGTGGGACGGCCCCGGCCTCTATGGGCCGCCCTATGGCCCCGGCGTGCCTGGCGGCGGCTACGTGCCGGGCGGGCGGGCTTTGCAGGGCCCCGGCTATTCGATGCCGCTGTTCGCCGGCGCTGCTGGCGGCGCGGTGGCGGCGTGGAGCGGCGGCGGTCGGCCGCCCACGACCCGCCCGCCGGGCGGCCTGCCGGCGCCATGGTCGTCCGCTCCGCGCGGGCCGATCCCCCTCAATTTCCAGCCGCGGAGGCTGCCCAAGTCCCCGAGCGGCCACGACTTCGCCCTGGCGGCGCTTGGCTACGGGATGGTCGGGCGCGGCCTGACGGGCTTCGTCGGCGATGTGATCAGCGCCGGAATGAAACCCGGCGAGATCGAGGCGCGACTGATCGCCACGGGCTACTACACCCCGGCACAGGCCGCGGCGGTGTTCGAGCGGGCGAAGCGGGAGGCGCCGAAGGTCCCGGGCATGACGATCACCGGCGCGATGACGGCCGAAGCCGACCTGTTTTCCGTCACCCATAGCCGAAAGGAAGCGCGGCAACTGACGCCGGGGCTGCTGCGAACGGCGGTGGTGCTGGCGACTTACGGCAAGACGGACCTGCTGCCGGAACTGTTCAACCTGGCCAAGTCGGCCGAACTCAAAGGGGTTGTTGGCCAAGGGCCGGAGGCGACCGCCAGCTTTCTCAAGCTCGCCGAAAGCGTGATGATTGCTTCGGGGGGGCGGATCTCGCCGGAGAAGATGTTCGCGTTCCTCAAGTCGAGCGGCGCCTCCGGCGGCTTGATGTCCGATCGGGATTTCGGCGCGCTGATCCCGGTCCTGATGTCGATGGATGCGCAGCGGGCCGGCACCGGCCTGCGCGGCGTGTTTCAGCAATTCATCACCGGCCGCATGTCCACCGCGACCGGCAACATCCTCGCGCAGATGGGGCTTGCCGACCCCGAGAAACTACAGAAATACGGCATTGGCATGTATCAGGCCACGCCGGGTTGGCTCAAAGGCGGCAAGGTGCTGGACCAGGGCAAGTATGCCGAATGGATCGTGCATTATCTTCTCCCGGCGGTCCACAGGTTCAACCTGGCGAAATACCACGCCGACAACCCGGAACTGACGCTCAAGACCGTCTCGCAGGTCGCCTCCCGCATCCCGGGCGCGAATTTCCTCACGGATTTTGTTCGCTTGCTCCCGCAGTCCGAGCGATACGACGAAGCGACGCGGCGCGCGGGGCGGTCCGATGCGTTCGGCGCAGTGGTTGCCCACAACCCGATGTTGCAGGTGGCGGCGCTGCAAGCGGGGTGGACCAACTTCCTGACCGTGCTGGCGAACAGTCAGGTCATGGACGCCGCGACCACAACGCTGAATGACCTGACGGGCGGCCTCAATGCCCTCAGCGATTGGGCGGACCATCACAAGGGCACCGCGGCGGCCCTGGTCGGGGTCGCGGGGGGGCTGGGGGCGCTGTCCCTCGCCGTGGCGGCGATCGCCGGCGTCCTGTGGGTGGCTGGCCCGATGTTCCGGGTCGGAAAGTGGGGCCTGGCACGGGCCGGCATCGGTACCGGCGCCCCTGCGGCGGAAGCCGCCGGTGCCGGGCTGGTTGCGGGTCTGCTCGGCAAGGTCGCTTGGCCGCTCGCCATCGGCGCCGTGCTCTGGAATCAAGACCCGTTCGGTCTGAACGATGTGACCCCGGCCGACGTGTGGCACCGGATCACCGGCGGCGGCCCATCGGTCGCGCCCCCGGCCGCTTCGGGGCAAATCCACCTGCACGGCGATGTGAACCTGGACGGCTACCGGGTCGGCAGCGTGGTCGCCGGGCAGCACGCCGACCAGCTCAGCCGGCCACCCGCCGGGCCGACCGGCCCCGACTCGCGGCTGACGATCCCCATTCCCGGACTCGGAGGGTTGTGATGAACCCGCTTGCTGTTGCGGCCACCGCTGCCGGAGTTGCTGGCGCCGTCTCGAATATTCTCGGTGCCGACCAGCCGAGTATGACCCTCGGGCCGGTGACGTTCACCGGCCTGGAGCTGCCGGCGCATATGGAGTGGGGTGGCCGGCTGCTCGGGGGCAGCCAGCGGGCGCCGGACGGCAGGATCGTCGCCAACACGCTCGGCGTCCACTATCTGGATTCCCATTGGCACGGCATCTTCGAGGGGCCGAACGCCAGCGCGCGGGCCAAGACCCTCTATGCGCTGATGCGCGCCGCGCAGCCGCTGTCGCTGTCCTGGCTCGATCAGACCTGGGTGGTGCTGATCCGCGAGTTCGCCGCGGTGGACATCACCGGCGGCTTCGTGCGCTACCGCATCCGTTGCGAGGTCATCGCCGATCCCTCCCAGATCGACGGACCGCCTGCGCCGCCCTCGCTCGCGGACCAGATCACCAGCGACATCAGCAGCGCGCTCGGCTTCAACGTGGTGGACGCGGCGGGCGATGCGATGACGGCACTCGGAACGGTGCAGCAGGCCGCGGGGCTGGCCGGCGCCCTGACCAACGGAAGCGCGGCGTTCACGTCCCTTGCGTCCGCCGCCGGGTTGGCCGCCGGGGCGGTGGAGGGCGCCACGATGCTCGCCGAGGCGGGGATCACCGCCCTGCCGGGCGTGGTGAGCGGAGCGAGCGCCGCGGTGTCCTGGGTCGGCGGCGCGGCCACGCAGATCGGCAACCTCGCCAACGCGGTTGCGGCGCAGGGCTTCATCGGTCGCACCGTGGCCAACCTGGCCCACGCGAGCACCTGAGCATGCAGACCGTGACGGTGGCGGGCGGCAACCTGTTCCAGCTTGCCGCGCAGTATCTCGCCGACGCGACGCAATGGGTCCGCATCGCGCAACTCAATGGCCTGTCCGATCCGATGCTGTCCGGCACCGTGCCGCTGCTGATCCCCGACCGCGACCCGAACGCAGGAGGCGGCGTTGCCAACCAATAACCCCGACGCCCCCTCCCGGACCGTCGCCCCGCGGCTGCGGGTGCTGACCGGCGGCATGGAGTTGCCGGTGGCGCTCTCGGCCGAAGTGACCCAGACCAACAACTTCCACGGCGATCGGTTCCGCGTGCGGTTTGCCCCGCCGCGCGATGCAGGGCTGTGCCCGCTGCCCGGCGTCGGCAGCTTCGCGTGGTGGGGCGCCCAGACCAGCGTGCTGCTCAACGTGCAATTCGGCATCGACCCGAGCCCGGCCAGAAGGAACGCCCCGATCGTCGGGACCTCGCTCATCGTCGGGCAGGTGGACGACTTCTCCCTGGACCCGGACGGCTGGACCGTAACCGCGGAGGGCCGCGACCTGACCGCCCGTTTCATCGACCACAAGACCGAGGCCGCGAATGTCAACCAGACGGCGAGCGAGATCGTCGCGGCACTTGCGCGGAAGGAAGGGCTGACCCCGGTGGTGACGCCCACCACCACGCCGGTCGGCACCTTCTACCAGCTTGAGCATGTCCGCACCGCGCTCGATCAGTTCTCCCACGCCATCCGGGAGTGGGACGAGATTGTACAGCTTGCCCGCTTCGAGGGGTTCGACGCCTTCGTGCAGGGCACGTCGCTCTATTTCCAGCCGCGAACGCAGCCGACCGCGGCCCCCTACTCGCTGGTGCGTCACATCGACGCCCACGGCCGACCGAGTGGAAATCTGTTGAGCCTGCGGCTGAACCGCTCGCTGACGATCGCCAGGGGCGTCCATGTCGTCGTTCGGTCCTGGCATGGCAAACAGGCGCGAGGGTTCACGCGAGGGGCTCCATCCTTCGGGTTGGCCTCGGCCGCGGAGAATGTGCAGCAATACGTGATCGTCCGGCCGAACCTGACGGAGGATCAGGCGCAGCAACTCGCCAACCAGACCTATGCCGAAATCGTGCGACACGAGAAGCGCATCAGCGGCCAGGTGCCGGGCGACCTGCGGTTGACCCCTCGCGTGATGCTCCGGCTGAGCGGGACGGGGACCGCCTTCGACCAGGCCTATTACCCGGACACGATTACGCAACGGATCGACGGGCACGGCTTCGTGACCGAATTCACCGCGAAGAACCACGATCCACAGACCCAGGTGACTGCCGGATGAGCGCCGACCGGATGTTGAATGCGCTCAAGATGCACGCCGCGCAGATGGCCCAGATGGGCGGACAGCCACGGATCGGGCTGGTGTCGAGCTACGACGATAACACCGCGACCGCGAAGGTGCTGCTGCAACCGGAGAACGTCCTGACCGGCTGGTTGCCGGTGCTGTCCCCATGGGTCGGCGCTGGGTGGGGGTTGCACGCGCCTCTCGCGCCCGACGATCAGGTGCTGGTGATCCCGCGCGAGGGCGATATCGATAGCGGCATCATTGCCGGCCGCGCGTTCTCGGACGCTGCCCGGCCACCACCCGCCGCCGCCGGCGAGTTCTGGCTGGTGCATGCCAGCGGCGCGACGGTGAAGCTGCTGGCGAGCGGCCAGGTGGTGATCTCCGACCCGAGCGGCACGACGGCGACCTTCGCCAACAACGGCACGCTGGCGATCAGCGGGAACGTGGCGATCACCGGCAACGTCACGACGACGGGAAGCATCCTCGCGTCCGGCAACATCTCCGATCAGGGCGGCGCGCACGGCACGGTTGGCGCGCTGCGAACGGCCTACGACGAGCACACCCACACCGACAGCCGCGGGGGCACCACCAGCCCGCCGACGCCGCAGGTGCCGTGATGACCGATATCGCGCAGACCTGGGGCGGCGATCTCTCTCTCGGCCCGACCGGTGACCTCGCCGCGGCCGACACCCCGGACCTGACGGTGCAGCGGGTGTTGCGTCGGCTGCTGACCAATCCAGGCGATTACATCTGGAACCTGGCCTATGGGGGCGGCCTTCCCGCCTTCGTGGGCCAGCCCGCCCGCGCCGCGTCGATCGCCGGGGTGGTGCGCGCCCAACTGCTGCAAGAAGCGGCGGTGGCTCCGGTGCCTACGCCCACCGTCTCTGTCGCGGCCGGGCCGGATGGAACGGTGTTCGCTCACGTCCGGTTTGCCGACGCGGCCACCGGCACTCAGCACGTCCTTTCCGTGCCGATCACGGAGCCCTAGCCGATGCTCTCGCTGCTGACCTTCACGGCGCTGGTGCAGCGGTTCGCTGCGGCGGCGCAGTCCTCCGCCGCGGCGTTGCTCGACTTCACGGTGGGATCGGTACTGCGTGCGCTCGCCGAGGCCAACGCCTCGATCGCGCTGTGGCTGCAATGGCTGATCTTCCAGGTGATGCAGACCACGCGGGCGGCCACCAGCGCCGGCCCGGCGCTCGATAGCTGGATGGCGGATTTCACGCTGGCCCGCCTGCCGGCAATGGCTGCCACCGGGCTGGTCACACTGGCCCGCTTCACCGCGACGAGCTCCGCCCTTGCGCCGGTCGGCGCCCAGGTCAAGACGGCGGACGGAAGCCAGACGTTCCAGGTGACCACCGACACCACGAACGCGCTGTGGAACGCGGCGCAGAACGGCTACCTGATTCCGGCCGACGCCGCCTCCGGCACCGTTCCGGTGGCCGCGCTGACGGCCGGCAGCGCCGGCAACGTGCAGGTCGGAGCGATCTCGCTGCTCGCCACCGCCATGCCGGGGATCGACACGGTGACGAACGCCGCGCCGCTCGCCAACGGCCTCGACGCCGAGACAGACGCCGCGCTGCGCGCGCGCTTCGCCAACTTCATCCAGACCCGCTCGCGCGCGACGCCCCTCGCCATCGCCAACGCGGTCCAGAACGTGCAGCAGGGTCTCACCTGGACGATCCAGGAAAACGTGCTGCCGAACGGCGCCGCGCAGATGGGCAATTTCGTGGCGACGGTCGATGACGGGTCGGGCGCTCCGCCGTCCACCCTGCTTGCCGCCATCAGCGCGGCGATCGAGGCGGTGCGGCCGATCGGTAGCACCTTCACCGTGCAGGGACCGACTGACCTGGTGGTGAACGTCACGCTGGCGATCACGGTTTCCACGGCCGGCAACAAGCCTGCGCTGCTCGCCCCGGTCCAGCAGGCGATCGTCGCCTATATCGACAAGCTGCCGATCGGCGCTCCGCTGCCGCTGACCCGCATCGCGCAGATCGCCTATGCGGTCGATGCGTCGATCGTGAACGTGAGCACTATCACCCTGAACGGCGCCACTGCGGACATTCCGGCGACGCTGACCCAGGTCATCAAGGCCGGCACCGTGGTCGTGAACTGACGTGGCGACTGGCGATCAACAGGACATGGCCGGCCGCATCAAGGCGGTGCTGCCTCCTTGGTTCGGCGACGACACGCCGATCCTCGACGCCGTGCTGGCCGGCTTCGGCGCCATCTGGTCCCCGGTCTATGCCCTGTGGTCCTACCTGGTGCAGCAGACCCGGATCGCCACCGCGAGCGGGTTCTGGCTCGATCTGATCGCCGCCGACTTCTTCGGCGCCGCGTTGCCGCGACGGCCGGCCGAGGGCGACGATGCGTTCCGCGCGCGGATCCGACGCGAGCTGTTTCGCGCGCGCGCCACCCGCGCCGCGGTGATCGAGGTTCTGACCAACCTGACCGGCAAGACCCCGGCGGTGTTCGAACCGCGGCGCCCGGCCGACACCGGCGGCTACGCGGCGGGCGGCGTGGGCTACGGCGCGGCGGGCGGCTGGGGAAGCTTGCTGCTGCCGTTCCAGTTCTTCGTCACCGCCTACCGGGGGTCGCAGGCCGGCATTGCCGGCGTGGATGGCTGGGGCGGCGGCCTCGGCGGGTATGGCATTGGCGCGGTCGAATACGCCGACATGAGCATGGTCGCGGGGCTGGTCACCGACACCGATATCGACGCGGCGGTGGCCTCGGTCATCCCGGAGGCGACGATCGCATGGACGGCGATCGCCAACACTCCCGGCGGGACCGTGGCCCCTGGCGCGGTGGCGAATGTGGCCGCGACGCCCGGCGTCGGCAGCCTCGCGGTGACCTGGGCCGCCCCGACCGAAGGCGGCGCAGCGACCGGCTACATGGTGCTCTACCGCCAGGTCGGCACGACCGCCTGGACCCTGGCCGCGCAGGGAGGCGCAGCGACCGCCCTCACGATCTCCGGTCTGACCAGCGGCATGGCCTATGCCGTGGCCGTGCTGGCAACGAACGCCGCTGGGCCTGGCCCACTGTCCGCGCCGGCTGGCCCCTACACCGCCGCCTGACCGCATCCCACGCCACCACCCCGAAGGAACTCGCATGGATCGCAACCTGGTCTATCCGGGCGCAATTCCGCTCGACACCGACCTGCTCATGCTGAACCGCAACGCGATGATGGCGGTTGGGTTTCTCACGCAGGCGGTGCTTGGCACTGGACCGTTGTTCGACGGCCTCGCTTGCGGACCGACCACGCCGGCGTCGATGCAGGTGGTGGTGGGTCCGGGTTCGATGGTGTCGCTGCAAACCGTCGATGCAACGGCCTATGGCAGCCTGGCGGCCGATCCCCTCGATGCGCTGGTGAAGCTCGGCATCAACCTGGTCTCGACCACTTTCACGCTGACGGCACCGGCGAGCGCCGGGCAGTCGATCGATTACCTGATCGAGGCGGCGTTCCTGGAAGCGGATAGCAACCCGGTGGTGCTTCCCTACTACAACGCTGCCAACCCGGCGGTGCCCTACACCGGCCCGACGAACAGCGGTGTCGCTCAGAACACCCAGCGGGCCCAGCGGGTGCAGCTCCAACTCAAGGCCGGCATGGCGGCGAACACCGGTACGCAGCCCCCCCCGCCGGTCGATGCCGGATGGACAGGTCTCTATGTCGTCACGGTCGCCTATGGGCAGACCACGGTGACCGCTCCGAACATCAGCATCTATGCCGGCGCGCCCTTCATCGGCGCGAAGCTCCCGGCCCTGGCGCCACTCGCCGCGCTGGTGGCGTCCATCCAAGGTGGCCGGCTGCTCAATGTGCAGATGCTCAACACGCCTGGGACCAGCGCCTATGCGGCAACCGCTGGCACCAACTCGGTGATCGTCGATGTGGTGGGCGCGGGTGCACCGGGCGCCGGCACCGCGGCGACCGGCGCCAGCCAGGCCGCGGCATCCAGCGGCGGTGGGGCCGGCGCGCACGCGCGCGCGCGTCTCACCACCGGCTTCAATGGGGCGACCGTGGTTGTCGGCGCGGCCGGCATCGCTGCCGCCGGCGCAACCGGGACCGCTGGCGGTCAGAGTGCGTTCGGTGCCGTGGTGGCGCCCGGCGGCGCGGTCGGCCAGGTCGGGATCGCCACCGGCGTCTCCATGATTACATCGCCCGGATCGGCGTCGGCGGCGCCGGCCGGCGGCAACATCCATCAGGGGCGCGGCGACGTGGGGGAGCGCGGGATCGTGCTCGACCCCACGGGAAGCTCCTACCCGAGCGGCGGCTTCGGTGGCCAATCGCCGCTGGACTCCACTCTGGACGGACCAGGCGCCGGCGGCTCCGGGGTGCAGGCGGTTGCCAGCATCGCGGCGCAGGCCGGGCTACCCGCGCAGAACGGCGCCGTCATCATCTATGAGTTCTCGTAATGCCGACGATCGACCAACTCCCGGTCGCCGCGCAGGCGGTCGCGACCGCCGACGAACTGCCGATCTCGCAGCTCATCGGCGCGGGCCGTGTCACCGGCAAGACGACCATCGGCGCGCTGCTGGCGGTGCTGGCTGCCAGCGCCATGCTTCCGGTCGGCATCCTGGTCGGACAGGGGCCGCCGACCGGCGCGACCGGGACGGACGGCTGGAGCTATGTGAACGCCGCGACCGGCGACCTGTGGCAGCGCGCCGCTGGCGTGTGGTCGAAGATCGGCAGCCTCGCCGGCCCGCAGGGGACGCAGGGGACGCCCGGCCCGACCTATTCCATCGCCGGCCTGCCGACCGCCAGCACGATCGCCGGCACCGATCTGGTGGGAATCAGCCAGAGCGCCGGCGACCGTAACATCACGCTCGCCAACCTGCTCGAAGGCGAGACGATCGACCAGGGATCGCCCGCCGGTCCAGCCACCGATATCGACACGCTCTGGGTCGGCCAGGGCGGCAGCACCATGCTCGTGCAGACGCTGGCCGGGTTGTGGACCTGGATTGCCGGGCGCCTGCCCGGCTGGAAGCGGCCGGTGGTGGAGATCAAGACCATCACGCAGCTCGACGCCTCGATCCACAACAACGCGATCCTGGTGTGCAGCCAGGCCGTGACGATCAACCCGGCGTTCGCCACCCAAGGCAGCGGCTTCCGCTGCACCGTCATCAACCTGAGCGGCGGGCCGGTGATGCTCGGCGCGGGGATTACCGCGTCGAACGGCGCCGGCAGCATCCCGGTGGGCCAAGCCGCCGAGCTCTATGCCGTGGCCTATTCGGGCGGCAGCGCGGTCTATGCCGAGGTCAGCGGCGGCGGCACGGCGCTGACCGCGCCCGGCCAGGTGACCGGGCCGACCGTGGGCAGTGTCACCAGCAACACCGTGGCGCTGACCTGGACCGCGCCGACCACCGGCGGCGCGCCCGCCACCTATACGGTGAACTTTCGGGTCACCGGCACAACCCCCTGGTCGAACGTCAGCGCCTCGGGCACCAGCTTCACGGTGCCTGGCCTCACGGCGTCCACGGCCTATGATTTCGAGGTTATCGCGGCCAACGCAGCGGGAGCTGGCACGGCATCGGCGATCGTCAACGCCACCACGGGCGCCGCTTCGTCCTATGCGCCGAACGTGCCGACCGGGGTAACGATCGGCACCATCACGAACGCCAGCGCAGCGCTCTCGTGGACCGCGCCCGCCACCGACGCAACCCACGGGGCAGCCACCAGCTACACCGTCCAATGGCGGGTCACCGGGACCTCGGCGTGGACGCAGCAGACCGGGATCAGTACCACCAGCGCGACGGTCACCGGCCTGATCGCCAGCACCCAATACGACCTCCAGGTGCAAGCGGTGAACGCGGCCGGTTCGTCGGCCTTTACCACCACGGTCAATGCGATCACCGCGGCTTCCGGCGGCAATTACCTCATGGGCAGCGGCTTCCAGCCCTATGCCTCGGGCACCAGCTACGCGCACGCCAGCACCGTGCCGAGCGCGAACGTCACCGATATGACCACCAGCGGAGACGGCAGCCATACGGCCCCGGCCAACGTGTTCTTCGGGTGGTCCGCGTCCGCGACCGTCGCGCCGACCAGCACCACCGGCATGACCGCGGCGCAGGGGCAGTTCGCCAATGGCGGCCACAATTATTGGTATCTCTACAACCTGCCGACGCCGGCGACCGCCGGGACTTACTTCATGTGGGCGGTCGGGGTGAATACATCTGGAACCATCGTGGAGAGTGCCGTGCAGGCCAACCAGGTTGCTGCGGGCGGCACGCCCGTTGCGTTCACGATCACCTGATATGTCGGTCGCTCTCCTCTCGCCGTCGCGTCCGATGCTACGCGCGCCGGGCCGCGCGGTGCTGTGGCGCGCGCTCCGCGCCGCCTCGGGCGGCGGGGGCGCCACCGTGCCCGGGTCCCCACCCGACACCATTCCGGGCCTGTCCGGCTGGTGGGATGCCAGCGCCTTCGGCAACCTGGCGGACGCGAACGGCAATCCGCTGGCCGGATGGAAGCTGCCGGCGGCGGCGATCACCGACCTTTCGGGCAATCACCGGCCGGCGATGCCCTACCACTATGCCACCACCGGCAACACGCCGGCGGCGACGCCGCGCCTGTCCGGCACGCTGGGCGGCTGCGGCTATGACCTGAGCACCGGCCCCTACTACCCGACGCTCGACTTCGATCTGGGCTTCCAGGTGCCGAACGTGCCGATGGGCGCCGGTGCGGCCTGGACGCGGTTCTTCGTGTGGTCGCGGCCGAATTGGAAACAGAACCCCTACACCACGGACCCGAGCGCGAGCGTGCTGCTGTGCTCCGGCGGCACGCCCGTCCTGCAGGTGGACGGCTCGGGGGGCGCTGGCGCCCTGACGCTGTTCCCCGGCTCCGGCGCGCCCGCCACGCTGTCCTCGGCGGTGACGCGCCGGCACACCCATGCGGTGATCCTTGTGAACACGCCGGGCGCCGGGATGAGCGTGTGGCTCGACGGCGCACTGGCGGCGAGCGGAGTGACGAACCCGATCACCGGCCAGGGCCTCGCCACGCTGCTCATGCTGCACGCGGGCACCGGGCCGCTGACGGCGGGCGCGCAGTGCTGGTTCCACGAGGCCGCCGCCTGGGAACGCCCCCTGAGCAGCACCGAAATCGCTGGCCTCGGCGCCTACGCGGCCCGCTGGGCGCTGGGGCCGCGCAAGGGCTTGGCACTGCTGTTCGCCGGCCAATCCAACGCCGCCTACTACACCGGCGCGGACGGTGCCGCGCTGCTGCTGGCGCAGGGGGTGGCCTGGTATCTCGGCGCGCTCGCCTACCTTCCCGTCACCGGGATCCAGAACAGCGGCGGCGCCGGCACGATCGTTCCGGGCATTGGCATCTACGACTATCCCGGCCTCGGGCCAGCCTCCGGGGTGGTCTATGCCTCCACCTTCCTGGTTGATCCGCATGATGGCTCCGATCCATCGACCTGGGCGAGCGGGGCGATGGGCAACAACGTGGCGAGCTTCGTGGCGGCGCTCTCAGCCGCGGACGCGGCCGACATCGGCGCGCTCGTGCTGCTGTGGAGCGAGACCGACAGCTACCGCTCGTATTCGGCGGAGTTCACCACCTTCGATCACGCGGCGAAGCAATGGCTGGCGAAGCTGCGGGCGACGGTGCCGGGCGCGACCGCGGCCAACATGCCGGCGATCTGGTGGAACGCGATCCCGTTCGGTAACACCGACGGCATCCAGATGCACCGCGAGGTCATCGCCTCGCTGGCGGCCGACCCGATGCAGCTTGTGGTGATCGCGCCGCAGCTGACCGCGGACAGCAATAGCCGCGGCGCCACATGGGATCCGACCACCGGTATCCAGACCGGCGGCGACAACCAGCACCGGGACGGCGGCGATAACGTGATCTTCGCCCGGCGCGCCGCTCCCGTGGTGGCGCGTGCCTTGGTGGCGCAGGGGCGGCAGGACAGCCTGGCGGCGATCCCGGCCGGGCTGCCGGCTGCCGGCGGTCCGAAGATCGTGCATGCCTACCGGCAGTCCAACACGGTGCTGATCCTGACCGTGCAGCATGATGCCGGGAGCGATCTCAAGGTGCAGTTGCAGGCGCTGGCCGGCGCCGGGTTTCTGGTCATGGACGGCGGTTCTGTCACGGCTCCCGGAACGCTGGTGCCGGCGACGGCCTGCGCGCGGGTGGATGCCGCGCACCTGCAAATCAAGCTGGCGCAGGCGCTGGTGAACCCAAGCGCGTCCTGCCTGCTGTTCTATCCCTATGGGTCCTACACGCCGTCCGGGGCGCCGACCTATCGCGCCGACATGGGGCGCGGCAACGCGGTGACGGACAATTTCTCGGTGGTTGCCAAGCCGGCAGGATGGGACATCGGCAGCGATCTCGGAAGCGCCTGGAACATCGACTATCCGCTCGCCGCCACGACGGCGCCCGTGGTGCTGAGCGACACGCCGACGTGAGCGCGACGGCAGGGGAGAGCGCGACAATGGGGCTGGGGGAAACGCAACAGATCGAGGGGCCGCCGCTGAGCACCGATGCCCGGCTCGCCGTGCTCGAAGCCAATGACAAGCGGATCGAAAAGCGGATCGAGGACATGGCGGAAAAGCTCGATCATCTGCTGCTGATCGCCGGGGTCGGGCGCAGCGCGTGGCTGCTGATCCTCAAGCTCGGCGCCGTCTCCGGGTCGATCGCAGCGGCAGTCTATTATGGCGCGAAATTGTGGCGGGGGCAGTGACGTGGTTCGGCGCGCGCGATCGAAATTGCGGACCGGGCTGCTGCGGCAACTGCGCGAGGACAGGGCCGCGGCGGCCGCGGAAGAGCGGCTTCTGGGTGATCTCGCCGGTGCCGCGCTGAACCGACGCTTCAACACCTGGCGGGTGATGCGCTGGCACTTCGTCATCATCGCCGCCTGGTGCGGCTGGAACGTGCTGGGGCCGCTGCAATACCGCTTCGACCCGTGGCCGTTCATCGGCGAGAACCTGGTGCTGTCGATGGAGGGCGCGCTGGCCGCGGTGGTGATCGGCATTGCCGCCAATGCCGGCATGCGGGTGCTGCTGGGCCTGATCCGCGAGGTGCGCGACATCGCCGCCGAGACCCGCGCCGAGCATGTGAAGATGCAGCGGACCGTGACGGATCTGCTGGCAGAGCAGCGGCGTCTCGCGGCGATCCTGGATGCGCGCGGGCCGACGTGACCGCCTGGCAGTGGGCGGGCGTTTCGGCCGGGAGCTTCCCGCTTTGCCGCGCGAAATGAGGGCAACATGACCATTTTCGATCAAGCCTTCCTCGTCGTGGTCGGCGCGGAGGGCGGCTTCACCGCGAGTTCGGCCGATCCGGGCAACTGGACCTCCGGCCGCTGCGGCGCGGGAGAGTGCCGCGGGACGAAGTTCGGGATCAGCGCGTCCGCCTATCCCCGAATGGACATCGCTGGCCTGACGATCGATCAAGCGAAGGCAATCTACTGGACCGATTATTGGGCGAAGATCGCCGGCGACCAACTCCCAGCGCCGGTGGCGCTGCTCGCCTTCGATGCGGCGGTGAACAACGGGGTGCGACGGTCGGCCCTGTGGGTGCAGGCGGCCGTTGGGGCGGCGCAGGACGGGCAGATCGGCCCGGCGACCGTCGCCGCCGTGAACGCCACAGTGGCCCGCGACGGGGGTGCCGCGGTGTGCGCCGAGATGCTGGCGCGTCGGCTCGCCTTCATGGCCGCGCTGCCCACCTGGGCGACGTTCGGCCTCGGCTGGGCGCGTCGGCTGTGCCGGCTGCCGTTCGACGCGGTGGCCCTTGTTCCATCGAACCCGAGCTGAGTTGATCCTTGGAGGCTGACATGCTGCCGTTGATCCCGCTTGCCATCTCGATCGCACCTGAGATTGCCAAATTTCTGTTCGGCTCCGGCTCCGCGCCCGCCAGGGTGACTGCCCAGGTGGCCTCGGCCGTGCAGAGTGTCACCGGCGCCGATCCTTCGACGGCGGATGGCATCACCGCCGCACAGGCCGCGCTGGCGGGCAAGCCGGAGTTGGCGGTGCAGCTGCGGACCAAGCTCGCCGAAATCGCCGCGCAGGCCGAGGCGGACCAGCGCAAGGCTGATCTCGCAGCCCTGCAAGCGCAGCTGGCCGATGTTGCCGGCGCGCGGGCACAGACCGTGGCGTTGGCGAAGGCTGGCTCCGAGATCGCTTGGGGGGCCCCTGTCGTGTCGCTGGTAGTGCTGGGGACGTTCGGCGTCGTCATGTGGGGCGCGCTGACCCGCGCGCTGCCGCCGGGATCGGAGACCATCCTGAACGTGCTTCTGGGAACGCTGGCGGCCAACGCGACAGCGGTGGTTTCCTACTGGGTTGGCAGTTCGCGCGGGGCGGACAAGAAGGACAGCACGCTGAGCGCGGCCGTGCGGGCGGTGTCGGCGCGCCCGCCGGTGTAGGCTTTGGTGCCCCCGTGCCCGGCGCTCGGATGGCGCCGCGTGATCGGGTCGAGCGGCTTCCCGGCACGGCAATGCGACCACCAATGACCGAGACGCCGCTCGTGGCCGTAAGCGTGGGCAGATCGCCCCCGACCGCAAGGGTTGGCCCCAGCATCGGTCTGGCCGACGTGTAGCCATCGCCTGCGACTGGGCGCCCGATGGTAGCGGCCCGCAGCCCAATTGCCCCGCCTCGCTTCTCAGAAATCTCGCCCCGGCCTATCCTGACCCGGCGCAGGGCAGGCAGTCTGCCCGACCCACGGAATGGCGCTGGGAGCGAGGAACAGGGTGTCGGCTGACGATATTTCAACAAGCGGAGAGACGCCGACTAGGCGCCCTGTTCGACAGGCAGCACGGCGCACATGGTCTCCCAGGCCATTCCCGAACGTGGCCTGCGTTATGATGCAGAAGGATGAACGGTTCCTTCTGAGACCGTGGATGGCGTACTACGGGCATCTGTTCGGGTTCCACAATCTTCTGGTTTTGGACAACGGCTCAGAGCTTGCGGAGGTGCAGGCAACGCTTGCCGAGTTCGAGGGCAAGGGGGTCACGGTCGATCGCAGCTACGCGAATCGTGCCGACTACGAGGCCAAGGGAGACATCGTCGGCGCGCAAATCGCCAGGCTCGATCAGCGGCGCGAGTACGACTTCATCATCCCACTCGACTGCGACGAGTTTATTGTTCTCAGGGGGCAACCGGACCTGTCCTGCTCGCATGAAGCCATCACCACCTATCTGAAAGAACTGGTTGGAGAAACGCGCGTTCTTCGGGTTCCGTATCAATTAGCAAATCACCCTCTGCAACCAGACATCTATCACTACTTTACCTTCCACAAGGTCTTCTTTGCTGCGGGTACCTTCGCCGGATTGGATCAAGGGTTTCATGTCGGGCAATCTCGCGCGGGGGATGGGATTAGGGACACTCGTCTGATCCACCTGCATTTCCACCATAAGCGGTTTGATTTGATGATGAGTCAGGCGAGGAAAACGTGGATCGGAACGGTTGATCTTGATGACCGCGACAAGCTCGTCGGCTACAAAGGACATTCTATGCACTTGGCGCCCATGTTACTAAACAATAAGGAACAATACTATAGGAACTTTGTTAACCGAGTCCATTTCGTCATTCCAGAGTTCCGGTCTCTGTTAGCGTCGTTGGGGGCCCCGCTGGATTTACCCAGTGAGCCTGTCGGGGAGGACTTGCTTGTGAGGATATTACAACACAATCGCGTGCCGCCGATTGGCAGCGGATCCATGGTCCTTGTGCCCCAGAAATCAGCCGAATCTAACGAGTTCTCGCTCCAGCGATTCGACGAGCAGAGTTACCTCGCCGCCAACCCTGACGTGATCGCGGCCGGCATAGACCCGACGGTACATTTCTGCACTAACGGGTTTAGGGAGGGACGGTCATTGCGACCCACTCCGGGAACCGTCGGAGGCGCTCTGCCGGGCAACCCATCGTTGCGTGAGCAGAGAGCCGTGGATCAATCCAGGTATTCATACGAACCAGATAGCAAGGCGCCTGTGCCCCTGACGCTTGAGCCGCTCCTCGACGCGGCGACGGGGGCGATAGCTGATTTGCTTCCCTATCTCGGGGTGGAAGTAGCGCGGCGACTTGCCGCCGCCGCTGTGCACGCGATGGAGGAGGAGTCGTGGCGCCGCTGGTGCGAGCGGAAGGACCAAGAGGCTCGGATCCCGCCTATTCCCTATTCGGCTGTTTCTCCTGACTATCGGCAAGATCTGCGGACGTGGATAACGGATCACTCCTAATCTGAGACTTGTGTGGGCGCGTTGACCCGCGCGCTGCCGCCGGGGTCGGGGACCATCCTGAACGTGCTGCTGGGCACGCTGGCGGCCAACGCGACGACGGTGGTTTCCTACTGGGTCGGCAGCTCGCGCGGAGCCGACAAGAAGGACAGTACGCTGAGCGCGGCCGTCCGGGCGGTGTCGGCGCGCCCGCCGGCGTAGGCTTCGGTGCCCTATCGCGGTGCTCATGCGCATCCCTTCGGCCATCGCATCGCGCAGGCCCCTAAGTACCGCTCGCATCCAGATCGAACCCGATCTCGAGCCCGCGTGCCCAGCGGCGGCGGGCATGGACTGCGGTTCCGTCCGGGAACTCCAGGGTTACCCACTCAGGGGTTGGCATCGCGACCGCAGTTCGTACGCGAATGCCGGTCGGTGACGTGTTCACCACGATGCAGTCGATGATCGAGTCGGCGCGACCCGATGCCCCGAGGAGAATCTTCGCCCTCTTCAGCACACCGATGCGGCAAGCACCCCGCTTTTCACGCGGGCTCTCGGATTTCGGTTGGTCTTGGCCTGTCATTTGAGTCTGCCTCAGGTTGATGTCGCGTTCCCTGATGCACTGACGGTTTTTGTTTTCGTGCGTCCCTTCATGGGATCGTGCTTGCGTAGGAAGAGGAATAGCGGCCCCGGCGAGCGTTGCATGGCTCGATCGACGCGATCGAGCCGGGGCCCGGA
>JAEHJW020007987.1_pt1 | contig 16910 bp, 21 predicted proteins | sample 9271431 | NCBI WGS metagenome assembly JAEHJW02 | reverse complement strand
AGGAGTTCCATCGTTGCCTGCTCGTTGGTGATGGGGGCGTAGTTGTTGAATACGAATGTGGTGCTGCCGGACTGTTGCAAGCGTTGTTCCTGTTCCGGCGTGCGTACCGTTTCACCCACTTTAAGTATCGCCGGGCGTTCGTCGTTGCGCAGCGGTATGCGCTCGCCGAATTGTCCCATAGTGCCGCCTTCGTGAAATTTTACATTTGCAACTGCGGCCATGGCCGCTATTTGTGCTCCTGCAGCCACTCCAGCACTGGACGCTGCTGCCATTCCTGCCCCACCGAACGACGCAATGTTGACGGCTAATGCGGCGGGTGCTGCAGCCAGTTGTAATGCCGCCATTTCTGCTGAAACCGCTGCCAATGCAGCCGCCGATGTCGCTGCCGCGGTCGCTGCATTTAACAGCGCTTGAGCAATTTGTTTCGCACCCCATGCAATTAAATTTTGCGCTACCGCTCCAAGGAATATTTCTAAAACCGAGTTTTGCTCACCAAGTATATTATTAAAACCAGTGACCAAGACAGATCGAAGTGTCGAATCAACGGCTCCCGTAAAATTACCGTAAAGTTCCAGTTTATAGTCCAAGTCTTGTTCTAATAGTTCCTGTTCTTTTTTCAGATTTATTTTTTTGTTTTTTAGATCTATCGCAGCAAAAATATTCGACCACTTATTTTGGATTTCCAAATTCTTTCTCAATGAAGATGTTGATTCAATCTCAAACTGCCGTTGCCCCATAATCATTGCACTAAATTTTTTATCGGACTCGCTTACTTCTACTTCCGCCGCAAACTGTGCCCGTATCGCGCTTTCGGCAACTTTCTGATTGTATGATTCCTGTGCGGCGTTTATTTGTATTAATTTATCGATGTATGCGTTCGTGCCCGGATTCAATGCGTCTAACTCTTTTTTCAGTTCCTTGATCTGGTCGGAGAGTAGTTTGGTTGACGCTGCGCCCTCGTTCCCCGCTTTATTTATGTTTGCTCCGGCTGCAGTGGCGGCGGTTCCTGCGGTATCGATACCGAATGCCATTGCCGCCCATTGCTGTGATTGTCGCTCCAATTGTCCGGCGAGTTCTGTAAAAAACGTACTGCTGGTAATACCGAGTGCATTGTTCAATCTCTCGACTACTGCTACCGCTCCAACTAATCCGGCTGAGAACTGAGTGACAATTCCATACACCATGTAGAGTGCGCCGCCGACAAGTTTTGCCGCAGGCTCCAGTGCCTTGAATGTCGGGATGAAGGGAATGAGAGCGTCATTGAGGACTTTGCCGATCTCTTCGCCGAAGTCTTCCATCTGCACTGTTGCAAGTTCAATCTTTCCGGCATCGGATTGCGCAAATGCTGCGCGTTGCCCGCCGTATTTTTTGGTGACTTCTTCAATTATTTTTCCGAGGCGTTCTTGTTCCGAGGATGTTTTCCCGATCGTGATGCCGTATCGTTTGAGCGTTTCTTCGCCTTCGTTTGTCCGGGCCAGCATCCTTGCTACCTGATCAGCGCCGACTCCCAATGCGTGCGACATATCGAAGATGAGCGGCGTCAATTGGCGGGTTGCCTGGACGTTCCCGGTCATCCCAACGATCATCGCCTGCAGGCGGTTTATTTCGTCATCGTCAATCGCTAATTTGTTTTTAAGTATTTGAGAATTGTCGAGTAACGCCTTCTTGTTTTCTTCCGATGCAAGCCCCTGTGCTGCGAGTGCCTGTTCCAGTTTCAACGTTTGCGCTTCGGCGTCTGCGCCGGCCTTCATAAAATTAACGACCGCGCCGACGGTGAACGCCGCACCTATCGTCGTGCCGATGCCTTTCATTACAGTGTCAATAGATGCGGCCTGCCGCGTAACGTTTCCGACAAATTGATTATAGACGCGGGTTGCCTGATCGTTGAGTTTTAGATCTACATTGATCGCCATTATGAGATCTCTCTTCCTGTTTTGAACCACACTTCTACAACGCGGGGCAATTCTCTTGCCAAATATGGCTCAACAAAGTTCTTTATCGTCGGCACGATCTCGGTTGTCTTAAATACTGCATCGCCTTTGATATATCTCATCAATGCAAGTTGACTTCGCGGGTTTCCTGCGGGTTGCGTCATAACTCGCAATAATCCAGTCTGGCGGCCGATATTCGTAAAAAATTTATTTCCGACGTATGTCGATGTCCCTTTTTTAATTTCAAGTATCACCGGTTCCCGATGTACCGTTGGCTTTTTACTTTTTAAAAACAAGAAAGGATTGATTCCTTTTTGACTGAATCGTATCGTCGCCCAAAGACTCTTAATGTTTGCTTTGCGCACATAGATGCGGCTCCGAATTGTTTTTTTTGTGAGATTATATTCCGATGCCAGTTTGTCGGTGACAACCTTTTGTGAACTTTGCACACCTCTATTCAATACGGCAACCGCGGCGCGTGGAAATTGCTGCGCGAGTTTTTTTACATCGTCGTCAAACCGAACTGTTATGCCGTACTTGAGGCTCATTTTTTCTTATTCCGTTCATTCCAGGCTGCAACGTATATGTTCCACACATCCATCACGTACGCCGGGAGTTGTTTGTAGTCTGCCACCGTCAACTGCAAAAAACCGCTCCGGATGCTGTCACACAATTGAATGACGTGGAGATATTCCCGCAATGTTTCCCGCACTGCTTCCTTGTCAATCGGCTTGAATTCTTCGTCTGCTACGTCGCCGTCGAGTGCGCGGGGATTGAAAAAAATCTCGACGGCGTATCTCAGTTTTTTTGCTGCGCTCCGGTGGAGAGCGACATCGCCTGTATCTGCTCGCCGAGATCGTTGATGTAATCGATCGGGAGTTCGTTGAGCAGCGATTCTTTGATCATGTCGCGCTTTGCAATTCCCAATATAGAACGCTGTTCGGTTTCAAAATCTTTTGCCGCTTTTTCCCACCCTCGCAGCCCAAATTGCACTGCCAGACGATTGCGGAGCGTTTGCTTTATCTCCGAACTGGCGGTGATACCGTTTGTTTTGGTTATCACCGTGGCGTCGTTGATCACCTGTAGTTCGTGCGAAGTAAGGGGCGCGAGCAAAAATACGGTGCGCGGCTCTTCTTTATCGAGATGCGATGTGTAGCGTACGGGCGTTGTGGTATCAATGAATTTTAGCATGGTTTTCTCCTGCCTCCCCCTAACCCCCTCCATAGGAGGGGGATTTGGGAGAATTGTTTTTTACGTGTTGGAAAATACAATCTCGTCGTCGCCGGCGTTGCGGCAGAATTTTAGTGCGACGTCCTGCGTGAAAATGCCGTTGCGTTCTCCGGGAGTAACTCCGGTATACTGCACTTTCGGCCCTGTGATCGTCCAAATGTTGCCGGCGGTTCCTCCGATTTGTATTGACAACCCACCGAGCGTGCCTGCCATCAGTTTCGCCCACCAATCGTGCGTAGCAACGAGTGTGGATTCGGGATTGATGGATCCGGTGATCTCGGGTGTATCGGCAATCATGAAGCCCATTATCGAGTTTGCCGAACTGACATCGTCGCGCATCGCCAGTTTGTTGGCTATTTTGATGCTTAATTCTTCGATAATCGCGATATACGAATGAATTGTGAACGATGCGCTTTGTACGATTGGCGGATCGGTGGTTGTGTTCGGCGTGATCGTCGGGAATGCCGCATCCGTTACCGCCGCGTATTTGCCTTTGGCTTTGAACTTCACTCCGACCGGCATTCCGGCTTTGATCGACAATTCAAGACTTTCGACCATGCAGCCTGCGGCAACGTGCAAGATTCCGTCCTCGTAAAATTTTGCCGTGAACGACTTGCCGGGACCGTAATAGTTGCCGCTTGCCGGCGAGGATACGCGGTTATACACGTTTGAGGTTGCCGGTGTATTTGTCAGCAGTGTTCCGGATGCTTCCATGATTGCACCGAGCGGCGCAAGTTCTGTGCCTGCGACTCCACTTCCTTTCAGCGGGATCGTGGCTTCGATCTCGTACCATTTTTTACCGGGCAAACTGTGAAATGATGAGAGGGACGTACTGACGTAATTCTGCGGCGTCAGTTCAACCATCGGCGTTATCTTTACATCGTACGCGTGTATAAAATCGGTGGCGGCGAGCGTTTCGGCGTTTCCCTGGGTGGCTTCTTTTTTGATACCTATCCCTTTTTTTCGAAATAAATACGGCATGATTATTTCTCCTTACCATCCCCCTTGCCTCCTTCGCCTTTGCGCACGGTCGGCGCTGCAAGGGGGGCAATAGGTTCGTGTTGTTTTGTTTGTTCGTTAAATTTTGTCGGCAGCCATTCGCCCTGCGCATTTTTCCAGTCTGATTCGTTCTCGATCAGTTGTCCGGTGATTGGGTGACGTGTCATTGTTTGCCTCCTTGTTGCCTCCCCCGTACCCCCTCCAAAGGAGGGGGAAAAGGGTGGCGGTTATTTTAAGACTCTAACCACTCGGTGGTGGAATAGCGGACGGTGATGTTGACCGTGGCGCTCATTATTTTCTTTTCTTCTTGATTCCGGTCGATCGTTGTTCCGGTCCAGATCGTGTCGATCGCCAGTGCACTCCATTTGAGATCGGTTGAGATGGCAAGTTGTATGTCGGCTATTCCTTTGCGCACGTCGGCGGCGGCGAGTGTGCCGTTGACAATGAGCGTGATACCTATATTGAGATCGCGATACCAGTAATTGACTGAACCGGCCAGGAGTTCTTGATTGGATTCTTCGTCGCCGTCGGTGATGTTGACGGCTGGAATTTCATTGTCGGCATACTCAGGAACGCGGTTGTCGTACACGCGGCTATTGAGATTGAGATAATAGCCGCCGGCGCCGTTGATGAGTTTCAACCGCGTTACGATTGCATCGATTATTTGCTGGCGTTTGAGTGCCATTAGCGTGTTGCCGGATTGAGTAATTGAAAGATTGTGCCGTCGTACTGCAGGTGCACAATGGCATCAGCGGCAATTTCGTTCGTATTGGGATCTGCCAGACCTGCCGCAGCGGCTACTTTGATTGCTACCGCACCGATGCTATCTACGTTGAGCGTGCAAGCGCCGGTGTTTGCGGTTGCTACTTTTACCGCGAATGTCATCCCTGCCGTGAGTGCGGTGAGCGTTAACCCTGTCGTGACGACATAGGCATCGTCACCGCCGGTGTCGGTGAAGTAGGCAAGAATGTTCAGCCCGAGCGCGAGCGCGGCTGCCTTCATTTTTTTTGAGCCGGCCGTGGCGTCGACGACGTTCAACAGATCGAGCGCCGCTACTTGCGCGGCGGTCAGTTCGGTCATGTTTGAGATCTTTGGCATGTTAGTTTCTCACAATCCCAAGTTTGATTATAAATTTTTGATTTGCCGCCGGCTGGTAGGCGGCTTTTGCGAGGAGCACACCGTATAGATATATGTCGTCTGTTTCGCATTGAAACGGCATACCGAGCGAATCGACATAGGAATAATTTGATGTTGTGCCGTTGGCTGCAAGTGTAAAATCTATTTCTCCGATGAACCGCGTATTGTAATATGCTGCTGTTGCCCATGCTGCATTATCGGCAACATTGGCGACGGTATCACGGAATAACAATAATTTGAATGTGCCATTTGCCGTGTTTGCGGTATCGCCGGCGGTCAATAGCGCACTGATGATCGTCCCTCCCAGGCCGATTGCCGTTACGATGCCAATCCCGCTTCCCTTTACGTTCTGCGTTTTGAATGTGAGCAATTTATTGCCGGTGAGCGTGTCGTTGACGACATCGTTTGCGGCGTACGCTGTGCCATTGTAAGGACGGATGAGCGAGTCAGTTGCGAAGATTGTCAATGGCGTTTGCGCGTGGCTGCAAGTGGCAGCGATTATGAGTGCGAGCGTGATGAGCGCGAATGTTGTGAATTTGATTTTCATTTTGTTTGCCTCTTTTCTTTTACTTCTGATGTTCGCTCAGTTCCAGTTCCACAAAGCCATCGGCGTCGGGATTGACGGCGATAACGTAATAGGTGAATTCGTTCTCCGCGATAATCGGTTCGCTTGCTTCCGTCAGGATCTTCTTTCCGTTTTCATCCAACAGATATCCATAGTGAACCACGATCCGCGCATTATTATCTGCCCCGGGAATATCTTCCGCCGCACAAATGAAGAGTGGATTGAAATTCTGCGCCCGGGTCCCTCCGAAATCGTTCACCGCTTTGTCGCGTTCGAAAATTCCGTTAATCTCGAACTCCGTCCCGTCGCTGAGTATGACCGTGGCGGGACGGGTGAGCGGGTTATTCCGGAAAAACGGACGGACAAAGTTCATTGTTCACGGCTTCCAGTTCCAATTGAAATTGTACGTCTGCGCGCTGTCGGCGGTGTTGGATGAATCGCGCTGCACCAGCCGAGACCTGAATGTATAATCCATTACGCCGAGGCGATCGGTTCCCGGCAGTCGGAGTTTTATTTCGCTGGTATCGGCAACGGTTTTAATAATACTGTCCGTATACAACAGACTCCATTGGGTACTGCCGCGAGGCTTTCCATCAAAGTAGATCGTCGCTTCCATGGTGTCGGAATTGGTGACGGTTGCCGTGACATAGGTTGCGCCGCCGAGTTTTACTCCTGCTGACGATATCGTATCTGCCTTGCCGTGCCAATACTGCACCGCGGATGCAACCGGATACGAATAATACAACGGCACGGTGAGACTATTCGGGTTCTTCACTTCTTGCGCCTGTGTGACATCGCTGACCATGCTGACCGCGCAGATGATCATCAGCAGCGTTATGAGTTTGTGTTTCATTTGTCCTCCCTGTTCCCCCTCCCAACGGAGAGGGACGGTTAATGTTTGCATGATTGTTGTTATCGATTGAGAATTTGCTGCGGCAGGATCCCGTACTTGATCTGCCGCTGCATTACTTTTTTTCTTCACCCGGAAATTCGTAGTCGCCTTTGGAGATCTCTTTCAACTGTTCGTCCGATACGACGTACTCTTTGCCTGCTTCGAAAACCTTCTGATCTTTGCCGGTGCCGACGATATACCGCTTCAACAAGCGGATCTTTGTTCCTTCTTTTGCCATGATGTGCCTCAAAATATTTTGTTGGACATTCGTGAATTTTACTTTACCGCCTCCTCGACCCCACCCCAACCCCTCCCCTTGTCAGGGGAGGGGCTTGATTGTGTTACACTGCGGCGGTCTTGAGGACCGAAAGCCCGGATGCGAGCACGCCCTGGAAGCCGATCCGTTCCGTGACGCGCAGAATTTCGCCGTCTGCCTGCAGTGCATTGAACGAGATCGTGTTTGCATCGGCATTGAGAATGCCTTCGCGTGATGCGAAGATCTCGATCTCGCGCTTCATCCCCATCAGCATCAGTTTCGGATTGCCGAATGCCGCAAACTTTGTGGCTGCGGCGCTGGTGAGTGTAAGCGCGTTGATACCGACCGAGTCTGCGATCGGATATCCCCACAACATTGCGGGAAGCCCTGCCGCCGGTTCGCGGTAGATATACCGTTGCTGCGAATCTTTCAATCCTTCGAGAGACGAGACAACGTCCGGCGAGAGGAACCAGAATGACCCTTCGCGGAAATCGATATTGACCGCATCGCGCAGTGCGCGCCAGTCGTCCGCATTTGCATCGGAGAATGCCGTCTTTCCTGCCGCCATTGTGACTACATTGCCGGCGAAATTGAGCAATCCGGTATACGAACCGTATGTTGCAGTGCCATCGCCGATAAATGCGGCAAGATCTTCCTTCTTGCGGAGTCCGCGTGCGAACGATTCATAGATAACGGGCAACAGTGCGATTGCCGCGTCTTCGCTCAGTTCGTTCGTCCATGCGCCAATAGCGCCCAACTTGCGAGCAGTGAGCGTTCCCTGCCCGAAGACAAGATCGGAGGCGGTGATATTTGCGCCTTGTGTGACCCAATAGCCAGTCGCTTCGGTGACGAGTGAATCGAGTTTCAGCGTGTCGGCGGTCATCGGGATCGGACGGAAGTAACGCCGTGCGACGCCCCATTTTTCGACGAGGATGAAGATCTCGGCGAGCATCGGTGTGGGAACAAGATACTTGCCTGCGCCGTCCGTGAGGGACGACATGAGGCGATACTGCTGCGCCTCGGGCAAGCCGGAATTCTTGATGAGCATCGCCGTTTCGCGGAGTTCGTCCTGGCGCTGGCGATCGTTCATTGCGTTGCGCATTTCGTCGAATTGTCTCTTATACTCCCGCGCCTTGTCCACCGCGCCGCGTTTTTCCGCGACGAGATAATGCAAATACGCGACGCCGCGTTTCTTCCACGGCTTTTCGAAATCACCCAGGGTGACGATCGTGCGTGCACCATCGTCCGTGGGTGTCGGGGAGACGTTGTTCGCGACCTTCTCGAGCACATCTTTCATGAACTGCGATGCGGTGCGTTTCTTTTCCACGGCGTCTTTTGCCATCTCGGCGATGCCGGGAACCGTTGCCATGCGTGCCGCCGTGGCATAGATCTCGCGCTCGTTCTCCGCTTCGTTCTTCTTCTGTTCCAGTTCCTGAGCGCGTGCGGAATTGGTTTCTTTTATCGAAGCGAGTTCTGTGGTCACTGTCTCGAGGCGACCGTTGATCGCATCGAGCAGTTCCTGCAATTTGGGATCCATTGAGGACTCCTTTCGTGTTGATTGTGAATGATTATTGCTTCGTTGCTTTATACTCTCCCGTATTTGTTCGTCACTGGCATCTTCCGGCAAGCCCAACTGCGCGGCGCGCATTCCGCGGATCGTCGCAAAGATATCGGCGCCGATCGGCACGCCGGATAATTCGCGAATAGTCGATTTTGTAACGACCTTCACCGGTCCGGTAAACTGCCGCCCGTTGATCGTTGCCGTCGTGTTTTCTTCCACCCATACCGCCTGATCGGACGTGTACCCGATCGATACGTCGGTGACGTGCCGTTCCTTGACTTTGGTTTCGAGACGCATCCCGTCTTCCGTGCTGTCCAGGTAGACCCGACAGTCATACCGATTTGGATTCGGCTCTTTTTTCCATTCGCGGGCGCTGCCGCGCACATGATCGGTGGACCATCGCATGTGTGCATCTAAAAACGGCACTTGCTCACGGTTCCCGGGAAGCGATATGCCGTCCATCAGCAGCACTTCGTTGACCATCTCCCAGCGATCGTAGTCCGGAACGAGAACCGGATTTTCCGTTGTTGCGGTGCAGGCGAACGACCGCGTCTTTTCGTCGTATGACTCCGCAGCGACAGGAATTGTCCGCGTCTGGATCCCTTCCTTCACCAGGCGTTCGACAATTTCCATTTCCGATTCTATTGTTTTTTTCATACCGTGGCCTTTTCGTGTGTATGACCGTTCCGTCTTTTCTTCATCAGCAGTTCCAGTGCGAGCGTGATCAGTTCGTCCTCTTCCCGTTCTTTTTTCTTTGCGGCACCATCGGCCGGTTTCTTTTCCTCTTCCTGCTCGTCAAGTGCTGCGGCTTGCGGGACTTCAAGATTGAATTTCAATTTAATGCCGGCTGCTTCCGCGTCCTGCTGTTCCTTCGCCAGTTCGGCGTTGATCTCTTCGATGTCGTACCCATTCTCCGCCAAGATCTGCGTGCGGGTTGTGAAACCGTACTCCACGCGAAGCGCATCTGCCATGACGTCTTTGAGCGGGTCGATAAGCCCCCACCGGCGACCAATGAAGAAGGGCTTGTTAAATTTTTCGATCTTGCTCATCGGCAAATTGACCGCGCCTGCCAGGATGCCGAACTGCAAGAACGTGCTAAACGACGGCATGGAGAACCGATTGACAAAGCGCATCTGCCGAAGTTTCCACATCTCGTTGATCGTCATCTTGCCGGAGCGTTCGCTGCTGTAGGTCGCCTCGCCGAGATCGTTCGTGAGAGACGAGTACGGCGCGATGAGTCCGGCGCTGAATGTCTTTGCGGTGGTGGTGAAAAAATCCTTATGCTGCGCCGTTGGGAAATCCGGCGCGAACTGATGGAATTCTTTTGCGCCGATATCCTCGAATGAACCTGCCTCGACCTTCATTACCTGGTCGCCGGTTTCGTACTCGTTCCCCTGCGCGTCGGTCTCGGTCTGTTTTGTGCCGACGAGCATCTCCTGCGGATCTTCGGGGAGTTTGTCGGAGAAGAAGCCCATCTTCTTTGCCGAGATCTCGGCGTTGATCAACACGGCGTTCTCGTAATCGCTGAGGCGTTTCATGCGGACCATGGACTGCACCAGGAGCGAGATGCCGCGTGTCTGATTGGGATATTTCTGATAGAAGAGATGATCGATATATTGCGCTTCGATACGGTCGTGTCCGCCGGCGTAGAGGATCGCGCCCCACAGTTCCGACGACGTGCTTTCCTTGCGGAACCAGTATGCGACGGGACGGCGCCACTTGTCGATCTCTACCCCCATTTTGATGATGTTGCCGTTCTCTTTGTTCACGGTGTTGAGCATCTCGTCGCAGCGTTCGGCTTCGAGGATCTGCAGTTTCATCCCGAACTTCGCATCTGCCATCGGCACTTTGCGGACGAAGACCTCGCCGTCCCGCGCCCACATGCGTGCGATCAGCGTTTCGGCTTCGGCGCGTGTGAACTGGCCGGTGACGGTGTAATTTTGCGCAAGCGAGAATTCGCGGACCGCTTCTTCGATCTTGTTGTTGGCGACGGTGTCGTCGACCCATTTCCATTTTTTATCGGGCTGCTGCTGCAGCTCCCGCACACAACTCTGGAATGTGAATCCGTTCGGGCCCGGGACGTTTCCTTCAAACTCCGCGAGGAAGCGTTCGGCGAAGTCGTTGGTCTTTTCGAGGTCGCGGGCGCGTTCACGGATGACGTAGTTGCTGGTGAGCAACTGCTCGAGCGGCGTGAGCGTGCGCCAATCGGACGGCGTGAGGCGGTTGGTGGCGATCTGTGCGATGGAACGGCGTTTCCCGCCGTTCCCTTTTTCGGATGATCGATATGGAGAAAATATTTCTTTGAGCCAACCCATTTTTTATCCGATGTCTGCGAGGATCTGACTGCCGACCCTGCGTCCGTTGCGGAGATTTTCTTTTCTCTCTTCGATCCGAAGATCGCGCTGCAATTGTTTTTTGATGTTCTGGAGTTTTTGGAGTTCGGTGCGGCGGAGCGCCTGCCCTTTGATGGAGATCTCTTCAACGGGAACGTCATCGTCGAAATAATTCAGGATCGCCTGCTCGACTGCATCGAGTTGCTGACGGAGAATGGTGCGCTGATCTGTTGCGGATGCCGTGCTGACGTCGTCACTGACTTCAAGCATACCGATGAATTCGCAGTAGCGTTCGAGCGACGCGCCGGATCCTTTTTCGACATAGCCGGCGAGTTTGTATGTCCCTTTTGCAAGCGTGTTGTTCGCCGCGGTGAGCGTGAATGTCCACGTGCCGTCGGCATACGCACCGGTGACCGTAGCAGAGCCGTTGTTTCCGGAGATCGTGTAATATCGTGTTGTATAGCCGTCGTCGTATGCGTAGTCGGTAAAGGTCTTCTTCCACTTGACGGTGGTCGCGGGCTGGATCGATGACGGTTCTTTGGTCGGGACTTCCATTGTTCCTTTTTTATTTCTCCCCCTGTATCCCCCTTTTTGAGAGGGGGATATTGACGGGGATGTGATTGACACACGGGAGCGTGGTGCAATCCGTTCAATGGAAGTTTACCGAAATTGTAGAATCTTCTCTACATCATTTTACATCATTTTGAACGGTTTGGAAGGATGATTCGCGAAGGAGTTTTACAGTTTCATTTTCATGCGCAAGCGCTTTTTGAAGATGACGGGCTTCTGACCGGGTTGCTGCGGCGGCATTGGAATATTGTCCTTGAGTTCAATACCGGCGTCAACGTCTGCCTGCTTGATCATCCGAAGCAGCCAGTGCGCGGAGAATGTAACGGACGGAAAGCCGGTGCGTGCGGTAAACTTCTGCAGGTACTCGGTGATATCCTCGTCGAATATTATATGCGCTTTGGAATCGGCCATGTTATTTTAATTTCATCCTTAATCGTTTCCGCGGGGGACGGGTTGTGAGGGGCGATTGCGGCGGGGGTGTTTCCTCCCCCTGCCCCCTCGAAGAGGGGGATATTTGTTGATCGTCCTTCGACGCTCCGCCAGAGGCGGATTGCTCAGGATGGCTTTCTTCCCACTGCTGCATTTTGAATTGCAAACTGTTGGAAAGCCGTTTGAGGAACGGATCGATGTTCTTTGTTCCCCCGGGGACGATGGCGTGGAGTCCGGCAAGCGCGTAGTCGGTACAGTCGAGCACTTCGTTGCGTTTGCCGCTCGGCAGTTCCCACACCTGACGGTTGAACCCGCGTACTTTCTTCAGTTTGATCTGTTCGGACGTCAACTGTTCGAAGAAGTCTTTGTCGCACGACATATTGAAGTGCATCATCTGCGGCGTGGGGATCTTTCTCCCTTCGGCATCGACGGCTTGTTTGACGTTGAGACGATAATAAATTTTTTTCTTGCCTTGGAATGTATCAACGAGAATGAGGAAGTTTCTTTTTTTCTTCGTTCGCGTTGCGATGACAAAATCTTTTTGCGGTTTGTTCGCACCCTTGATCGCGAAGAAGCGGTGCCGCTTGCGGTGCGCGACGTACGCATTGACGGTGTTGGAATGCTCGCCGTCGCCGGTGTCGACGCAGACGGCGAGGATGCCGCCGAGTTTTCCGTACTCGGCAGGGAATCCATTCTCGTGCACGCGCTGCTTGAGGATGAACTGATCGAGCATCTCCCAGGTAAGATCTTCTTCGGGGGATCCTTTGATAATACCGCGCTCGATGAACCAGCATTCTTCTTCTTCTCCCCAACCATAGATGACGACTTCGAGACGATCGTCCTGCACGTCGACACCGACCGTGAGCAACACGACGCCGGCGGGAATCTTTTCGTACGGTTCGCGGCGTGCTAAAAATTCGTTCTCGTCCCATTCGTGATTCACATCGTCGGCGAATGTTTCGGCGAGCAATGTTGTCACCATTACCAGCAGCCGTTCCGCCCGTTTTTCGGACCCATGAAACTCTTTTGCGATCTCGCGCCACGTTACCCAGGGCGAATAGAGTGAACTGAGTTGGAATCCTGCATGATGCTTCACCCATGGCTGCATCTTCCTCCATTCCGCATTCATCAGCATCCACATTTTGTGCTTTTCCGCGATCGCCTGCTTGCAGAACGAACAGACGTATTCCGCATGAACGATCTCGCCGCGTTCCGCTTCGTACCGCAAATAGCCGTTCGCATATTTTGCATATTGTGAATGAGGACCGAAAATGAGCATCTGCTTTTCTCCACAGAGAGGGCATGCAACAAAGTAATGACGCTGATCGGATTTCTTCCACAGCTCTTCGATGCGCGATGCACCGCGGATCGTGGGTGTGCTGGTGTAAATGTATTTCCGGTTGAGATAATTCGCCGCACGCTTGCGACCGAGATCGATCGGATCGCCTTCCTGGCCAGCACTCGCCGGATACCCGTCCACTTCGTCAAACGCTACCAGCCGTGCATTGTACCCACGAAATGTGCTGGGAGTGTTGGCTCCACCGCCAACCCAGTACCCAAGCGGGAACGTCTTCATCAGGATCTCGTTATCGCTTGAGCGCGTCTTTACATCGGCAACTTTCTCGCGCAACGCCGGACATGCATCAATCAGCGGTTGAAACGTGATCTTGCTCCAATTCTTCGCCTTCCTCTCGTTCTCATGGATCGACATCATCGGGTACGGATCCTGATCGATGCTGTAACCGAAAATGTTCTCGATGATCGTCGTCTTTCCCAGGCGCGTTCCCCACAACAGCGTTATCTCTTCATACGACGGATCAAGAAATGTGTCTTGGGGTTCTTTTTGGTACGGAGCGAAGTCGCTTCGATACTTTCCGGGTTCGGGCGCTCCGCTTTCGCTTACCATCTCGCGATTTTCTTCTGCCCACTCTGTGACCGACATTCGCCGCGGCGGCTTGAGCATCCGGAAGAGTTGCGGCATAATGTTGTCGAGCAGATTCTGCCACGCTGCGGAGGGCGTCCGGTGTATTTGAGAGTTCTGTAAGGATCTCATTGACATTCTTTCGTAAAATTTCTTCGCGTTCTGCGCTGGTTTGGGTCCCTTCCATCAACCGTGCCGACCGGCGCGGCAAGACCGTGATGCGTTGTTTCATGATCTTCAAGGCTTCCTCGAATATCGGCATGACTTCATCGATACGTATGAGCGATCGTTCTTCAACAGCTTGCTTATACTCTTCGCGAATGGCTTTGGCTTTATACATGCGCTGCCGTGCGGAGAGACCGTCTTCGCCGCCCGCCTGCATCTCTTTTATTTTTTTGTTGAGATATTTCTCGCGCCATTGGACAACGTCGTTCCGTTTGTAAAAACCGGATGCCGCCTGGGGAAGTCCGAATTCATTCTTCCATTTTGTGATGGTGCGGACTTCGACGCCGAACATTTCGGCGGTCTGTTCGAGCGTCATGTAGCCGACGGAGAGATGCCGGACGATCCATTGACCGACCTGCACGAGATCGAATTTCTTTCCTTCTTCGACGGGCATGCCGAACTTGATCCAGCGCTGCACCCGGCCCGGCTCGACGCCGAAGACGGCGAGGAATTGTTGGAGACTTAATAATCCTTTTTTGTTTTCATCGGACATTAGCGTTTATTCATTAATCCAACGATTAATTCTTTTAATTGATCATTGATCCGAGACTGCAATTCCATTGCAACTATAAGAAGGAAAACTGTTAAAGTGGTATAGAAACCGGATTCGGAAAAAACTCCCCACAACAAACCAATACTTAAAATCCATCTCACTATTGTTGAAATCGTTAATGGTTTCATCTTTGCTCCTTTTATTTTATTGCCATGAACAACGTGAAGTTCATGTCCTTGTCCATCACCGTGACGTCGGTGAAACCGACTGACTGCAGCAGCGCGTAGTTATCTTCGTACGCACGCAACGGCATAATGCCTCGCAATGTATCATCCTTGTTCAGCACGCTCTCCGGAGAGAGTCCGGCGCCCTGTTTGTACGCGTTGATATATTGCTTCATAATGTCGGTCGCCATGGCGCTTTCTTCGGCGCATTTTTCGAACCAGAGGAACGCGCCGCCTGCGTTCAATGCACGATAGATATTGTCGAGCAAGTCTTTGCGCAATTCTTTCTTGATGAACTGCACGACGAGCGACGCGACGATGAGATCGTACTTCTGGATGAAAAAGAACTTCGTTACATCGAGGCAGACGAAATTGAACATTGTCTTCGGACGCTCGCGATCGCGAAAGCGACGGCGCATCTCGTTCACCATCTCCTGGGATGCATCGACGACATCGCACTGCATCGCCTTTCCCTTGTTCGCATAGACGACCTCGAGCAGTGTGCGGCCGGTGGAACTTCCGATATCGAGATACCGGGAATCGTTCTCCACAAAGAACTGCGAGAGGAAGCCGATCTTTTCCATCACCCGTTCATAGTTCGGGATGCTCTTCCGGACGTGCTCGTCGAAATGTTTCGGCACGTCGCCGCCGAAGTGCATCCACTTATTGACGTTCATCTTGCTATCGATCTTCCTTTTCATACGGACCCCCTCTTCACCTCCCCTTTGACAGGGGGAGGAAATTCCGTTTGGATGCTGAGGCAGGTGATGCCGAGGAGTTGATACTCTTTGATCGTTTTTGGATTGCTTTCGATCGCGACAAACTTCTCGCTGCCGTAGCGCCATTCGATCTCTTCGACGAATGTTTTGCGCTTGAACTGATGCGGGTACAGACGCGTAGTATTGAAATAGGCGCGATCGGGTTTCCAGCCGGTCTGCTGCTCGATGTTGCCGAGTGTGACGGCTTTGTATTTGTCCGGACGCGCCGTGATGAGTATGACATTGTGCGGACGGACCAGTTCAATGAGATCTTTGCGGTACGTTTCCTGCTTTATCTGCGCCAGGAAGGGCGTCTGCTTGATGTGGCTGTTTGCGACGAGTGTGTAGTTGAGATCGAGAAGGATGACGAGTTTCATATATTGAATAGCCCTAACTTTCCGTTCATAGGTTTGAATGATATCGTTTCCGGTTCCTTCAGCACAAAGCCCACCGGCCCGTAAAACCATTTTGATTCGTACGACTTTACGCAATCGGTCAACCGCACCTTCCCCACCAGTCCACCGATTTGATACGAACCGGGCAAGGGCAGCGGTATTTCGGGAAAATTATTTTTTATCCACCGATACCCTTCCATGTCGAACATCTTTCCGGTATGAATGAACAGCTCACCGCGATACTTCGTGAACCACGTCCGGTTCTCAACGTCTTTATACCCGTTGACAATGAGCCACGCCCAGGGCTGCTGGATGGAGAGGGCTTTCATTGTTTAATCTCGAAGATGGTTTTCTGTGCCGATAACGCAACGGGGGGCTGTGTAATGCCGGATACTACCTGCAGCCACACGGTACCATGGAAGAGAGCATGCAGTCTTTCTTTCCAACTCATCTTCCATAACGACACACACTGCTTTCCATCGGTGAATACCAGCAACGACTTGCATTCCTCGTCTGTCATTGACGATGGCTTTTGAAGTTCCTTGTTGTACTCCGGAAATTTTATCGGGATCATAACAGCCCTCTCTTTGTAAATGCTTTGATTGCTTCCTTCGCCATGCCGAGCGATTGATCGTTCGGGTAGGGAAGGTTGAATTCGAATTCGACCGCTTCGCGGAGTTTCTTTTTGTCGACCGGCAGGGCTGTGTAGCCGTGCGCGAACACATTGCCGCCGGCATCGAAGCCGAGGACGTTGCGATAAAACTTTCCGACCTGTTCTTTCAGTTCCGGCAGGGTGTAAAACTTCTGCGCTTTGGGTGCGCCGGTGAGGATCTCGCCGAGGATCACGTTCTTCTCGTAGTTGGCGATCATGTTCACATATCCGAAACTGCTTTCGCTGTAATTGGTCCGTCCCATGGCGTTGAGGAACTGCGGCTCACGGTCTGCCCGGGTACAAATAAAAACTTTGTCGCTGAGCGCTGCGCAGATCGTG
>JAEHJW020008143.1_pt1 | contig 16920 bp, 25 predicted proteins | sample 9271431 | NCBI WGS metagenome assembly JAEHJW02 | reverse complement strand
GGCGGCGTCGGCGGCGTAGGCGGCGGCGGCGTAGGCGGCGGCGGCGGCGTAGGCGGCGGCGGCGTAGGCGGCGTCGGCGTAGGCGGCGTCGGCGTAGGCGGCGTCGGCGGCGCGCCGACGCGCTTGCTGGCAAGTCGCTGTTGCAGGGCGCGTGCCAGTGTCGACCCATTGCTTGTACAGCCCGGCGACTTCGCTGATCACCTCGGCCACCTTTTGCAGCGGCTCGCCCTTCCGGTTCTTGGCGTACTGCGGCAACTCCTCGGTGAGCAGCCACAGGGCGAACCGCGGCCAGACCATCCTGAGGTCCGCGCCCGGGCGGATCGCGCTCGTGAAGCGCTCCGGCCAAGCCTGCGCAGCCCCGTTGCTCAGCCTTTCGAAGATCCGATCCTCGAGGCGTGCGAGCGCCCGCGGAATGCCGAGCTCGCTCTCGTAGGTCGCGTGATCGCTGTGCAGCAGCTCGCGGCCAGTCCGAATACGCAGGGCTTCGATGGTGCAGCCGACGGCGCAGCCCTTGCCACGGTCCCAATACGTTCCATGCACGATCTTATCGGCTTCACGATGCACGGCCAGCTGATCGAGCACGAACTGTTTCAAGGCTGGATCGGAGTGGAAAGCGAGCATGGGCAGTCCTCTGCTGTTAGAGCTTTGAGTTGGCTGGGCCGGGTAGCGCGGTCATTCCGCCGCGCTCCTGACCGCCAGCGACGCGTCGGCGTCCGCGATGAGCCGCCGCAGTGCGCGCCGCTGGGCCACCAGCCGGCGGAACTGCTCGGCGAGGATGCGCGCGTCCTGGCGGTGCGAGCGGTAGTCGCGCGGCGTGCGCGCGCGGGCGGCGCGGCGGATCGCCATGCGCTGCGCCTGCGCGAGGTTGACCGCCTCGCCGGTCAGGTAGTGCAGCTCGGTCGCGTGGCCCGCGCGGTTGCCGCGGACCTTGGCCGCGAGGTCGCCCGGCGCCTGGACGATCGGGCCCTGGCGGCGTTGCTGCTCCAGGGCGAGCCGCGTCGTCAGCTGCCTGAAATGCCGCTCGTCGCCCAGCATCGCGTTCGTGTCGCAGCCGAAGGTGAACCGGAGCCCGCGCTCGGCAAGCTCGAGCTGCGCGGCCAGGTCGGCGTCGGACAGGGCGCGCAAGGTGACGTCGTCCATGTCAGTCGTTGATCGCCAGCATGCGGTCGCGAACCTCGGGCAGGCCCCAGCATGTCTTGTCAGGGCCGATGCCGAACGGCGCGCCCGCATACGGGAACCACTTGCCGCGCCACTTCGTCAGCTTGCCCGCGCGGACGGCCTGATCGAGCAGCTTCTTCGCGCCCTCGTTCACCTGACCGATGTTGCAGACCACGTCGCCGCGAAGCGCGGCGTCCAGCAATTCGTATTCGTTGCGCATCGTTCTCTCCCCAGCCTCCCCCGGAAAATCGCCGGCCGCTGGTCTCAAGCCACGCGCGGCGGCCGGCAGTTCATGGGAGGATGAAACGCTGCCCCTCTTGCGAGGGATCGGCCGCGCAGGCGACCGATGGAGGGAGAATAATTCAGGCCGCGTGAACAATGCAAGCGGAATTTTCAGGTGGCGTGAATATCGCAATAGGCGTGCGTTCTTAGCTCGCAAACCAGATTTACTAGTGGTTGATTGAGGTTACTAAAATATTGCGCTCAGTACGATAGCGCCCGACGGCACAAACGTAGAATACATGGAGAACTTATGCGGTCTTTTTGTGCTCCAAATGCGGCTTTTTTGGCCTACCCCTACCTCTCGGTATTGGGATGTGGGTAACTGAGTGGATCATTTTATCTCTGACATCTTTAGCAAAGCCATGAGGTAAAGTATCGATCAATCCAAGATAAATAAAATCCAAAGTCGCGGGCGTTTTCTCTGCGATCAGGATACCGAAATCCAAGTCAGGACGCCCGCGAGCATTCTCCCATTGGCTCCATGTATTGGGACGAATACCTATTTCCTTGCACAACTCCGCAGGCGTTTTGCCGAGCGCCTCCCTGATAGCGGAGAGGCGCTTTGCTATCGCCGGAACGGTCCTGGCCTGTGGATCACTGCTCGCCATGCGAGCCAATTCCAGCATGTTCACGACGCCTTGAAAATTCAGGTTCACGCAGCTTGACATTATCAAGCCACGTGAATTATCGTCGTGACCATGTCGAGCCAGATCACCGTCGCGGACCTGATCGACGCCTTCGGTGGCGTCACACGCACCGCTGAGCGGTTTGGCGTCACCGCGCCAGCCGTCTCGAATTGGAAGGCGAGGGGCCTGTTTCCCGATCGCCTGTACTATCGGATCAGCGTTGAGGCGAAGGCCCTCGGTCACGAGGTCAGCCCGTCACTGTTCAAGTCGCAGGCCGCGTGATGGCGAAGCGCCTCGCCAAGCCGAGCATCAGCGCGCACGAAGCGCTCGACCTGCGCAAGCACGCGCTGACGGTCGCCGGCCATACCTGCAATTGGGCGGCAGGCGCCACGGCCGAGCAGCACGCCGAGTCCGTGGTCAAGCAGGCCGAGCGGTACATGCTGTTCCTGACCACGGGGGACGGGCACTGATGGGCGAGGTCATCGAGATCCCGCTAACGCGTGGCATGGTTGCGCTCATTGACGCTGCGGACTTTCCGCTGGTTGGTGGCGACAAGTGGTACGCCCTTGCCTCTCGGCGCCAAAATCGTTGGTACGCACGGAGGCAGGTGTACCCGGCAGGCGGCGGCCGGCTCGTGGTTCACATGCATCGCGAGATTATGTGCGCGGCTGAAGGCGTGATGGTCGACCACATCAACGGCAATGGTTTGGACAATCGCCGCTGCAACCTCCGGCTTGCAAGCGCAGCGCAGAATGCAGCGAACCGCATCATCAACCCGCGTTGCGCCTCAGGATATAAGGGCGTTGAGGCGCGGAAGCGACTCGCCCGTCCGTTCTTTGCGGTCATCGGCGGGCGCCCCAATCGCGAGTATTTGGGGTGTTTCTCCACTCCAGAGGAAGCGGCGCGCGCATATGACGATGCTGCGCGACTGCGTTGGGGGCAACACGCTCGCCTGAACTTTCCGCTGCCAGGTGAACAAGGCTGCCACGATGGAGTGAGCCAATGATCCCGTACGGCACCGGCCCGGACGTCCTGATCGGCTTCGCGATCGTCGGCGCCTGTGCTGGGGATCACAGCTACAGCTACACCGCGATCAGCGCGCACGTCATTCACGCCCCCATGCCCAGCAACCAGACGACCGCGACGGCGCCGAGCGCGCCCGTCGCGACGGCCGACAGCAGGTAGACGCACATGGTGGCCTCCGTTCATGCGAATCACTCTGCCGGCGCGGCGTCGAACGGTCGTTCCGACAACCCGAACAGCTCGGCGATCTCGTCGGAACAGCTGTTCAAGGCCCGCGTGGCCGCCATCCTCAAGTCGCTCGGCGCCAAGGGCGCCGACCACAAGCGCCTTGCCGGCCGGCTCGAGCTGAGCGACCGCGCGCTGGACTACCTTGCCGACGAGGACCGCGCGCCGGCGCGCGCGACCTGCGCGCGGCTGGCAACGCTGCTGATCGGCGAGGGGCGCGTCGACGACGCGTTCGTCGTGCTCAGCGTGAACCTGCGCCCGACGATCGAGGCGATGGCCGATCAGATGTACCGCGGCAAGCTGCGCGAGCTGCTGGACGAGAAGCCCAAGCTGCGCGTCGTAACGTAGGTAGGCACATCACCGGGCTCGCGCAGCCCGCGAGCGGCAGGACGGTTGCGTATGGACTGGATCACAATCGCCGGCGCGTTTGGGCTCCTGCTTGCCGCGCTGATGCTGTTCCCCGCAGTTCGCACGGCGCTGTGGCTCACGCGGTCATGCGTCTGCCTGGGCGCGCTTTGGCTGCTCACCGTTGCCATGCTCGGCGTGTGGTGGGCCTTCCAGAAGATCGCGGGGCGCCTATGACCTGTGCCGCCCGTAAACGTGTGCCGGCGGGCCTGTCAGGCGCCCGCGTCAGCCCTACCCCAGAGCGGGCGGCCGAACTCCCCGAGGTCCGCCGGCACGACGGAAGCCTGCCCAATCGCGAGTTGCAGTCGCGCGTGCTGCGCCGGCTGCGCGAGTCCATCGGCGCGATCGTGTCGGTGACCGATCTTCTCTTGGCTGCTTATGGCGACGATGAGGACGGCGGACCAGAGTGGCCCGGCGAAGTCATCCGCCATGCCGTGCACCAACTTCGCCGGCGCGGCTATCTGATCTCAAACCACTATGGCCGCGGCTACATGCTGCGGGTGTGGCGCTCATGACGCAACGCACCATGGCGCGTTGCTTGCAGCGCGAGGGCGCATGACCGGCAACGTCACGCCAGCCAAGCGTCAGCCGTGGTTGAAGTGGTATCCGGCCGACTGGCGCAGCGACCCGCGGCTGCGCATGTGCTCGCTCGCTGCGCGCGGGCTATGGGCCGACCTGATCGCATACATGCACGAGGGCCAGCCCTATGGCCACCTGACTGTCGACGGCATCGCGCCGGATCTCGCCGGCGTCAGCGGCCTGGTTGGCCGACCCGTCCCCGAGGTCCGCAAAGCGCTCGCCGAGCTCGAAAGCCGGAACGTGTTCAGCCGGACCACGACGGGCGTCATCTACTCGCGTCGCATGGTTAGGGATAAGGCGAAGGCCGACCGCGACCGCGCAAACGGAAAAGGGGGAGGTAATCCAAATTTGCGCGAGCCGGATAATGGGGGGGTTAACCCACAGGATAAAGCCCAGATACCAGAAGCCAGAAGCAAGACAGAAAGTATTTCGTCGGATGCTTCGCATCCCGACATCACCGAACCGCCGTTCCTTCCGTCGGCGAGCCCGGAAGACCTGCTGCCGCTGCCGCCCGTCGGCGCCGATCGCGCCGCGCAAACCCGCGCGATCAAGGCCGATTTCGACGAGTGGTACCGGGCCTTTCCGCGGCACGAGGCGCCGAAGAAAGCCGAGGCGGCCTACGCCAAAGCTCGAGCCGGCGGGGCGTCGAAGGATCAGCTGCTCGATGGCGCGCGGCGCTACGCCGAGCAGCGCAGGGGCGAGGATCCGAAGTTCACGAAGATGCCGGCGACCTGGCTGCACGGCGGCTGCTGGCTCGACGATGCGCCGCCAGCGGGGCGCCCGAACGGCGCGGCCAAGCACGATGACCCGTTCATCTGATGGGCTGAGCGATGCCGATTTCCAGCGCTTCCGGTCTGCGGTCGACGGCTTGGCGCGCGGCCAGCATCACCAGCGCTGCCCTGTCTGCTCGAACCACCGCAAGCCCGAGAATCGCAAGAAACGCTGCCTGATGATCGTGAGGGAAGCCGACAATGCAAACTGGTTTTGCTTCAACTGCGGCTGGAAGGGAATCGTCCGCGATCGACGTTATGAGCCTTGGTCGCCGGTTCCTCACAAGCCGCGGCATCAACGAGCAGACCTGGCGTCGATGGCACGTCGCGTTCGATTGGGCGGTTTTCGAGGGTCAGCGTAGGCCCGCCGTCCAGTTCCGTTACCTGCGCGGCGAGCACGTCGTCAACTGGAAGGCGCGCGCCGTCGACACGAAGCTTTTCACGCAGATGAAGGGCGGCGAGGCTTGCTTCTGGAACCTCGACCGCGTGCTGGCTTCGCCGATGGACGAGGTCTTCGTGGTCGAGGGCGAGATGGACGCGCTTTCGCTCGCCGAGGCTGGCGTGCCCGACGTCGCGATCCTGTCGGTGCCCAACGGCGCGCCGGCCGAGGCGGCGGCCAACGCGGCGGATTCGCGGCGCTACGAGCACGCGCTTGCCGCGCTTGAGGCCGGGCTCAAGAAGGCCAAGCGCGTGATCCTCTGCGTCGACAACGATGCACCGGGCCGAGCTCTCCGCGCCGACCTCGTCTCGATCTTCGGGCCGGCGAAATGCTGGACCGTCGACTGGCCGTCGAACGTCAAGGACGCCAACGACGCGCTGATGCAGTGGGGTCCGGAAGACCTGAACCGCTACGTGCACGACGCGCAGAAGCCTTGGCCGATCGCCGGCCTGTACACGCTGAGCGAGATCCCCGAGGCGGCGCCGCTGACGCTGTGGGAGCCGGAGTTTGTCGAATGGAAGGGAAAGCTCCGCCTGGCGCCGACGATGGTGTCGGTCATGACCGGCTATCCCGGGCACGGCAAGACGGCGTTCAGCCAACAGCTCTGGTTCGGCATCGCCAAACGCTACAACCTTCGGATCGCGCTGTTCAGCGCTGAGACGCCGGCCAAGCCGCATGTCCGGCGCGCGCTGCGCCAGTATTACCACGGCTTCAACGAATGGATCCTGACGCCCGAGCAGATCGCCGAGGCCGACGAATGGATCGATGATCGCTTCGTGTTCATCATGCATCCGAACGCGCGGCCTACCTTCCCTTGGCTGATGGACATGACCGAGGCCGCGGTGCACCGCTACGGCTGCCGCGCCGTGGTGATCGACCCATGGAACAAGCTCGAGGCCGATTTCGATCCCGGCGAGAAGACCGAGACGCAGTGGATCGGCGATTGCCTTGATCAGATGCTCGACGCAGCGCGCGCGCTCGACGTGCACATTCAGGTGCTCGCGCATCCGGCCAAGCCGCCCAGCGAGCGGCGCAAGCTGCCGCCCGATCTTTACTCGATCAGCGGCTCGCAGCACTGGAATAACCGGGTCGACCAGGGCTTCTGCATCCACCGGCCGAAGATCGTCGACGGCCGCGGCGAGCGCTGCACGCAAGCAAACCTGCTGCATCTCAAGGCGCGGTTCGCCGATCTCGGCTGGCCCTGCAAGCTTTCGATGCAATTCAACCTTTCGACCGGGCGCTATGAGCCCGGCGCCGACACCGTCGATGGGGGCGACGAGTGAACGGCGATCCGCTGGACATCCCCGATTTCTTGCGAAGGAGCGACCTGATGAAGCAAGCGACGAAGACCGAGCCCGTGCAAGACATCCCGACCGCCGCGGCCATCGCCGCCGACACGATGAAGGGCGATATGCGCGACCTGGTGCTCGATCGCATCAAGAACCTCAAGAAGCCGTGGCAGCAGATGCCCGAGCACGAGCAGAAGAACCTCGTATGGGACATCGAGCGCGCGGTCGAGGCGGCGATCACGCAGGCGGTCGAAATCATCGCCGCCGACAAGCGTCCGGTCATCAAGGCCACGCTGGAAAAGTGCACGGTCAAGGACGGCATCGACGCCACGCTCAAGCTGTCGAAGCACGACCCGCAGCGGCACAGCCTGATCGACGCCACGGGCGCGACGGTCATGATCGCCTTCGCCAATGCCAACGCGTTCATGGGCAAGCGCGAGGACGCGAAGACCGACGCGGACCAGCCGACGATATTCGACAAGACGGATCAGGGCGCCGACGCCGCGCGCGATCCGGTCGCAGCGTGATCAGCTTCACGATCCCCGGCGAACCTGTCGGCAAGGGCCGGCCGCGTATGACGCGCGCCGGCCATGCCTACACGCCCGCCAAGACGCGAACCGCTGAGGCTTACATGCGGCTGATCGCGTCGCAGGCAATGGCCGGCCGCCCGTTGATCAGCGGTCCGGTATGGGTATCGCTGAACATCCGCTGCAGCGTGCCGCAGTCCTGGTCCGCCAGGAAGCGCGCGGCGGCGCTCGCTGGCGAGCTGAGGCCGGGGCGTCCGGACATCGACAACGTGGCGAAGGGATTGGCCGATTCGCTCAACGGCGTGATCCTGGTCGACGACAAGCAGATATGTTCGCTCGTCGCCATCAAACTTTATGCGCCCAAACCCGGCATCGACGTCTTGATCGCGCCAGCAGATCTCGCGAGGGCCGCATGACCGCCAAGCGCACCGCCGACCAGCTCGAGCGCCGCATCGCCGCGCTGCCACCGCACAGCCGCAAGCGCATCGCGCTACAGGCGCTGTGCCGCGCCGCACGCACCCGCTCCCTGCTCGCCGAGCAGAAGCGCGCCAGGCGCAGGGGCGCGGCGTGAGCGAGGTCGTCGACCTGCGCCCGTGGCGCACGGGCTCGATCAGGGCCGACGGGCGCAGCGACTGGCCGCGCCGGCTGATCGTCTGCTCGGGCTGCGGCGACCGCCCGGACACCGGCGGCCAGCGCCATCCCTGCTGCCGCGTCGTGTTCGTCGGCGCCGGCATGGGCATCGCATGGAGCAGGAGCGCATGAGCATGGTCCTGCGGCAGGCCGGGTGCGACGGCAAGGCGCGGTTCGACGTCCGCGACCATGCGCTCGCCGTGCTCAAGGCGCGCCGGAAGGCCAAGGCGAAGCATCTGGCCCGCCGCGTCTATCGCTGTCGTATCTGCCGGGGCTGGCATATCGGGCGGCAAACGAAGTGGAGAGAGATTTGACCGCGCCCGGCAAGCTGGTCCGCGTCAATAACGGCCGAGACATCGCCGAGACCGTCGAGGTCGAGCATCCGCTGCACCAGACGCTCGGCCGCCCCATCCGCGAGCGCGTCCAGCGCGTCGTCACTCAGACCATCCTAGACCGCTGGCTGCAGCGCCGATGGATCAGCCCGCGCCAGCACCAGGCCGGCGACCGTCTCCGCGCCATCATCTACCGCGCCGGCCTAGAGCCCCGCGTTACGGTCAATCTCGACGGCAGCCGCGGGTCCGACGACCCGCGCCTGATGATGACCACGACCGAGCGCCAGGCCTTTGCCCGAGACGCCATGCGCCGCGCCCTCGCCCGGCTGCCCGACCGCCTCGCCGGCCTCGCCGTCGCCGTGTGCTCAGACCAGGAATCACCATCGGCCTACGTCTCGCGCGAAGGCCACCGCGGCACGCAGGCGACCACGATCGGCAACGACCGGCTCAAGATGGCGCTCGACGTGCTGGCGGATCATTTCGGTATCTGAGGCCGAGCAGCGGGCGGCCGACAAGACCCGCTGGCAGATGGAGGTAAGAGGCTATGGCGCTGGCCTGACCGCCAAATCACCGCGCCGATCGCCAAGGGCTCATAACTCGTCATTACGACAAGTCAAGCCCTTGGCCCCGCGCACAAATCCATTTTGCGCTTGACAGGCCAGTTAGTGTACATGCGAGCCTTCGCGCGCACTCCGCTCTCAAGACCACCAAGCAAGCCTGCGAAGCAGGCGCCATCCGCAGCGAACAGCGTGAGCGAGGACCAGGGCGAAGCCCGCACGGCTCAGGCAGATCACGCAGGCTCTTGACATACTACCGATAGTCAAGGCCTCATCCAGCGCATCCTTCCACCATTGCCCCTGAGACGCACTGTGACCAGCACAGCGCCATTGACGCCGCGTGCTCAGAAGGCAGTCGCGATCTTCCTCAAATGCGGCGTGCAATCAACGGCTTACAGACAGGCCGGATATCGCACGACCAACGACGCCTCAACCCGCGCCGCCGCTTCGCGCCTGTTTGCGAGGGTTAACGTGGCCGAAGCAGTCCGCTCCCGCCTCGACGAGCTCCGCGAGAAGGTGAGCGAAACCGTCACCGTCACGCAAACCACCGTCATTCGCGACCTCGAAGCCCTCAAACACCAGGCCGTCGACCTCGATAAGCCCGGTGAAGCCATCCGCGCAACGGAGTTGCAGGGACGGGCGATCGGGATGTTTCGGGATTCGGGGCCCGAGGGGTTGCGCCGGGCCGGTGATGATGATATTCTGCTGGTCGCCAGCGGGGGCAATCCCGAGGTCGAGGCCGCTCTACGCGCATGGCTGGCGAGCGGCCAGGCGGGCCGGGCGGCGGGTAGCCAAGCGGGTAGCGTGGCGATCGAGGCGCCTGACGAGTCTAAGTGATTGAGATTGCTGGCGCTGGAATGGTATCGGCCATACTGATGCGCTGGTTTTGGCTGCTGGATCAATGCGTTAGGCGCATACCTGCTGCGGGGCAGGCCGGCCACCCCCCTCGGGGTCGCGGAGCCGGCGGCGGGGGACCCGCTCTTTGGTCGCAGCCCTTCTGGGAAATGGTTAACGAGGCATCAATGGTCGATCCGGTTCACTGCCGCATCGGGCGAGTGCGCATGAAGTCTGGCGGGGCGGAAGTGCGCGTGATCGATGCGACGCCGCCGCGGACGAAATTCGGCGCGGCGCTGATGATGAACGCGCGGACGGTCGCGACGAACTGGCACCATCTGGCGGGTTACGTGATGGTCGGCTGGGATCGGGCGGGCGGCTACACGATGGGTTGGCGCTATGACCCGAAGGACGGCGGTGTGCCGCCGGCGCTGTTGCCGTCATGGATGGCTGAGGTCGTGCGCCGGGAGATTGTGACATCGCAGGCGGTGCGCGACGTCATCGATAGCGAATATCGCCCCCCAAGCTGCGGCGCATAACCCATGGCGCACGTCTTCCGCGACGCAGTCCGAGAGATCGTGACGGCGAACGGGGGGACTGCGACTTTTCCGCTGGCTGGGCTGCGGGCAGGGTCTTCGTATCGGCTGTTCTCGGAGGCGACGTTATCGAGCTCGGACACGGTTGACTACGTTGCGGAGAGCGGGTCGGCGCGGGAATGGGGCGTCGGGACGTGGACGGCTGGGACGCTGACGCGGACGACGCCTGGCGGGTCAGTGGTGAACGGGGTTGCGTCTGGGTCGGCGTATGCGTTTCCGTCTGGGTCGGCGGTTACGGTGGGGATTGTGCTGACGGCGGGACGGGCGGCGGGGCTTCAGCCGCTGGACGCGACGCTGACGGCGTTGGCGGGGCTGGACGCGACGGCGGGGTTGGTCGTTCAGACCGGGGCGGATGCGTTCACGAAGCGGACGCTGGCGGGGACGGCGAACGAGGTCGCGGTCGCGAACGGGGATGGGGCGGCGGGCGCGCCGGTGATCTCGCTGCCGGCGGCATTGACGCTGACGGGCAAGAACATCACCGGCGGGTCGTTCGCGGCGGTCCAGGCGTGGGGGATTCGCTCGAGCGGGTCGGGCGCGTTCGACCTGCAGCTGGTGAACACGGAGAACCTGACGGCGTCGCGGGCGCTGACGATCAAGCTGAACGACGCGGCGCGGACGCTCGACATGGGCGGGAATCTGACGCTGGCGGGGCCGGCGTCGCTTCCGGCCATCGTGCAGGGCGATCTCTGGTACGGGTCCGCGGCGGGGGTGGTCTCGGCGCTGGCGAAGGACGCCAACGCGACGCGGTATCTGGCGAACACGGGCGCGTCGAACAACCCGGCCTGGGCGCAGGTCAATCTGGCGAACGGAGTGAGCGACAAGCTGCCGCTGGCCAACATCGTCGATTTCTCGGTTACCCAACGCATATGGGGGCGCAACGCGGCGGGCGCGGGCGTGGCCGAAGAGGTCACGCTCTCTCAGTTCCTGGACTGGGTTGGCGCGGTCGCGAACGGCGACATTCTCTACCGCACCGGGGGCGCCTGGGCGCGGCTGCCGATCGGGTCGAACACGCAGGTCCTGACGGTAGCGAGCAGTCTGCCGTCCTGGGCTGCTCCTGCCGCTGCGCCGACCAAGTACGAATTCCTGGCCTACCATAACGCGCTGCAGTCGAACGTCACCGGCGACGGCACGGCCTACCTGGTGCAGTTCAACACCGAGGTCTACGACCCGAACACCGTGTTCGCCTCGAACACGTTCACTGCGGCCGTGACGGGCAAGTATCATCTGTTCGGCGCGGTCTACGTCCAGGATGTCGGTGCCGCGCACACCAGCGCCAATGTGAAGGTCATCACCAGCAACCGGACGTATTCGAACTTCGTCGTCAGCCCGGCGGCGATTCGTACCTCCGGTAACGCCTGCGCCTTCCCGTTCTCGATCGTGGCCGACATGGACGCCGCCGACACGGCGACGGTGGAGATCCTCGTGGCCGGCTCGACGCTCACGATCGATCTGTACGGCGACGCGACGTCGACGCACTGGACCTATTTCGGGGGCTGCGCGATATGACGCCCGAACAACGTTCCGTCCTGGCGCATGTCGTCGTCGATCCCGAGGCCTGGCACGCACACGCCGTGGCGACGTTCGGCGCCGAGCGTGCGGCCGAGATGCTCGCGGCCAAGGCGGCGCGGTGGCGACCGGAATACGAGGCGGCGCGGGGCGCGCCGGGCTACAAGCCCCGCGCAGCCCGCGCCGCGGCAGACGCCGCGAGCCGCAAGCGGATGGGCTTCGTATGACGCTCGAATTCTACCGTCGCGACTTCTTCTTCCAGCGGCAGATTCCCGCGAGCTCGCCGCGCTTCTGGATCAGCGATTTTCCGTCGCCGCCGATCGCGGGCACGGGCGCCTATCCGCTGGTTCTGCCGCCGTGGGTTCCGCGCAAGGCCTATATCGCGGCCTGCCGCCTGCGCGTGGAGGGCGGGATCAACGGGCAGCTCGCGCTGGCGATCGATCACGGTAGCGTCGCCTATCTGACCGGCACGCCGCCCTGGCACCAGATCAACTCCGACTTCCGGCGCAACACGACGATCCTGTCGCTGAACAGCGGCCTGGAGGACTATCGCGAGTTCCGCTGGCCGGCGCTGCTCGACCGCGATGCCGGCGATCGGCTTTGGCTTCAACTCGACAGCAACGCGGCCGGCATCTACACGATGATCCTGTCGCTCCTGTTCCCGGCCACGGGCCAGCCGTCTGTGGTTACGCCTGCCGGCTGGGTGCCGGTCGCCGATTGGGCCGAGGCGCTGAATGGCGACACGCCGGGAGCGGGCGAGCTCGACAACGGCGGTTGGTCCCCCGGCTATACGGCACTGACGGCCATCAAGCCGCAGGGCATCGACCTTCTTGGCGGCGTCCCGACGGATTGGCGCTTCACCTTCCGTGCCGGCAACGGCGGTAGCGCGGTCCTGCAGAAGGTCTACGCTGGGCCGAGCGCTGGAGACGAACAGAATGCCTCCAGCCTGGTGCAGTGCCTCTGTGCCGGCAATCCGAATGCCACCATCCCGGCCGGCGAGGAGCGCACGTTCACGCTTGGCGGCACGTTCGACAGTGCCGCCGGCGCCGTGGTCAAGTTCTACACGGCAGGCGGCGACGGTGTCCTTCGTGTGTTGCAGAACCAACCCGCCTGGCACTCGTACCACAAGGCCGGCGACGATGCGGCGAACCCGGTCAGCGCGGGTTTCACCATGAGCGCCTATCGTGCGGTCGGTCTGCGGCGCGTCGAGGCGCTGTTCTGATGGACTACGCCGGCGCATCCTTCGGCACGCTGGGCGCGACCTTCGCGAGCCTGTCGACCGGAAGCACCGGCGCGATCACGTCGACCGCTCAGCTGCCCGGCCCGGTCGACTACCAGTTCCTAGGCGGCGCGCAGGACGATACCCGCGTGCGCTGGTTCGCGGATCAACTGAGGAAGGCCGACGCGCGGCGCCGCTGATGGACCTGGAGCAGATCAGACGGAGCATGCCGGCCGCCGTCTGGAACGAGCTCGTCCGTCGTCAGAAGTCGCGCAAGCTGGAGAAGTACCAGCCCTATCCGTGGCAGGAGGAGTTTCACGAGGCGGGGGCGAGCAACCCCTACCGCATGCTGATGGCGGCGAACCGGGTCGGCAAGACCTTCAGCGCCGGCGCCGAGGCGGCGATGCACGCGACCGGGCGCTATCCGGAGTGGTGGAAGGGCAAGCGCTTCGATCACGCGACGCTCGGCTGGGCCTGCGGCGTCACGACCGAGACCGTGCGCGACATCGTCCAGCGCGAGCTGCTGGGCGAGGAAGGCCAGCACGGCACCGGCGCGATCCCGGGCGACGATCTGGAGAAGGTGACCAAGCGCCAGGCCGGCGTTTCCGAGGTCGTCGACGTGATCCGCGTCCGGCACAAGACCGGCGACCTGTCGCAGATCGTGCTCAAGCCCTATGAGCAGGGCTGGCGGAAGTTCCAGGGCACGGCGCCGGACTGGATCTGGCTCGACGAGGAACCCGACGACTTCAAGGTCTACACCGAGTGCATGACGCGCATCCTGACGTCGCGCGGCACTCTGTTCGTGACCTTCACGCCGCTGCTCGGCGAAACCGACCTGGTCCGGTTCTTCACGCAGCCGGCGACGGGCGGCATCTACCTGAAGGGCGCGACCTGGAACGACGCGCCGCACCTGGACGAGGCGGCGCGAAAGCAGCTCGAGGCCGCGATCCCGGAGCATGAGCGGGACGCGCGCACCAAGGGCGTGCCGATGCTCGGGTCCGGGCGCGTGTTCGCCGGCATCCTGGAGAGCGAGATCACGGTCACGCCGATCGAAGTGCCGCGGCATTGGGCGCGCATCGTCGGCATGGACTTCGGCATCGACCACCCGTTCGCCGCGGTCCTGATCGCGTGGGACCGCGACGCCGATTGCGTCTACCTGACGGCCGAGTATCGCAAGGCCAACGAAGTGCCGGCGATCCAGGCCGAGGTCGTGAAGCGCTGGGGGGCATGGATTCCGATCTCCTGGCCGGAGGACGGGCTGCAGCGCGACAAGGGCTCGGGCATGCCGCTGCGCAACATCTACGCCGACCACGGGCTGCTGATGCTGCCGAACCCCGCCAAGTATGGGGACGAGCGCGGCAATGCGGTCGAGCCCGGAATCATGGAGATGACCGAGCGGATGAAGACCGGCCGGTGGAAGGTGTTCAGCACCTGCACGGGATGGCTCGAGGAATTCCGGTCGTATCACCGGAAGGACGGAAAGATCGTGAAGGTTCGTGACGACGCTATTTCGGCGAGCCGGTACGGGCTGATGGCGATGCCGCGCTATGCGCGCGTGCAGCCGTTCGGGCCGCCGCAGGCGCGCAAATTGGCGCCGATCCTGTCGACGAGGGTGGCATGAGCAAGATGAACGTCGGCAAGTTCGAGCGCCTGTGCCGCCGCGCCGGCCTGGCGCCGATCGCGCGCTCCGAGCACCCGGCCGGGACGATCTTCATCGCCGAGGGCCTGGTGCCGTTCGACCCGATCGAGAACGTCATGGGCCATTTCTGCGTGATCTGGGCCGTGCAGCACAGCGGCGCCGACATCGCGCAGCGCTTCCCGGCGTCGATCGGCAGCAGCCAGCAGGAGCGCATCGCCGAGGCGACCCGGCAGGCAACCGCATTCCTGGACGCCTGGCACGCGCCGCTCAACGGCGCGTCGGTGGCGGCCTGATGGCCGAGGAAAACGCGAAGCGGGTCGACGCCCGCGACCTGAACAAGGTCGCCGAGTTCGTCATGGACGAACGCGCCCGCCGTCGCGACGACACCAAGCGCGTGCACCTGGAGAAGCTGTGGAAGGAGGTCGACCGCCAGGTCGCAATGGAGCCCAAGAAGGCGATCGACACGCAGACGCGGGCGGCGCCGGGCTCGGAGTGGATGCCGGAAACCGAGCTCCCGCTGCAGGCGCAGGCGCTGGAGGTGCTGACCGCCGATGCGCGCCGGCTGATGTTCCCGGCCGATCGCGACTGGTTCCAGGCCGAGGCCGTGGTGACCGACGAGTATCTGGAGCGCGCCGAGGCGGTGAGCGCCGTCTACGGCGACCGCGCCGAGATCCCGAACCGGATCACGCAGGACGACGCCAACGCGCTGGCCGAAGCGGCGATCATGCATTTCGAGGGCCAGTACGATTTCCGGACGCAGGTCGACCGGATGAACGCCGAGGCGTTCAAGTACGGGACGTTCGTCGGCCGCGTCGGCATGGTGCGCCGCGACGTGATCTCGACCGTGCCCGGCGGCGTGCGCAAGGACAGCGACTTCATCCCGGCGCTGGTCCCGCAGTCGATCCGCGACGTGCTGCTCGACACGACCTGGCAAGCCTCGATGCACGAAGGGCTCTATGTCCAGCCCTCCTACATCCGCTGCTATTCGCAGCGCTATGACGACCTGAAGCTCGCAGCGGAGAAGGGCGACAAGGACCCGGAGAAGCCGAACGGGGGCTGGATGCCGAAGGCCCTGGCCAGCATGGAGACCGCCAAGGGCAAGATGGTCGACCTCGTCGAGTTCGAGGGCGACATCGTCATCCCGCGGTCGACGACGGATTCGCTGTTCGTCGCCAACGTCATCGTGACGGTGCTGGACGGCAAGTCGGGCGGCGTGGCCGGCAACAAGGTGATCCGTCTCAGGATGCGCAACCGGCCGTGGCGCTCCTACGTCGTCGGGCCGTATCACCTCGAGGACACCCGCACGCCGTACGGCGTCGGCCCGCTGATGAAGGGCTACCCGATCCAGATGGCGGCGACCGAGGCGCTGTGCCGGCTGATCCAGGCCGGCGCGCTCAACGTGCTGCCGCCGGTCTGGATGGACCCCTCGGACTATCGCTATGACGTCGAGCAGCCGCAGATCGCGCCGGGCCAGATCTGGCGCACGTATACGGAGCCGAAGGCGATCGAGATCGGCGATCCGGCCGGCCTGCTCAACGTCTATGTCGGCTTCCTGCGGCAGTACGAGGACCTGACCGGCGTCTCGGCGCCGCGGCTCGGCGCGCAGACCAAGTCGCACACGACGGCCTACGCGAACCAGCAGGAGCTTCTGCGCGGCCAGTCGCGCACGACCGACTACGTGACCTCGTCCCTGGAGGGGCCGTGGTCCGACATGCTGATGCGGATGTACGACCTGGCGCGCGATGCGTTCGACAACCGCACGACGCCGGTCTGGGTCGAGCGCGTCAACGGCTTCGTCGGCATGACGCGCGCCCTGCTGCCGCCGGCCGCGCGCTTCTGGGCGCAGGGCGGCAACGCGACAGCCGAGGAAGCCGAGAAGCAGGCCAAGCGCGTCCAGGCGCTGACGACCGTGCTGCAGATCGAGCCGCTGGTGATGCAGGCCGGCGGGACACCGATGAACCTCGATCGGCTGCGCGCCGATCTCTTGAAGGAAGGCGGAATCGTCGATGTCGAACGCTACATCCCGCCGCGGCCCGCGACCGGAGCTGTCCCCGGAATGCAAGGATCTGCTGCACCGGCTCCGGTCGGACCCGGCATGGCCGGCCCTGGCGCAATGGCTGCGGAGTGACCCGGCCTATCGGAGCGCGCGCGAGTTCCTGCCGCAGCGCCCGGCCGACCAACAGAATACCGAGTGGGTGTACTTCTCGGGTGCGAGGCATGGCCGCAACGCCATGCTGGTGGATCTCGAAGGAAAGGTGACGGACCATGACGACTGAGCAGACGG
>JAEHJW020010040.1_pt1 | contig 16927 bp, 14 predicted proteins | sample 9271431 | NCBI WGS metagenome assembly JAEHJW02 | reverse complement strand
TTACACCTCTCCCGCCAAAAGATTGTTTGCAATCCGCCTGGCCCATCCCCGGCCAAAGGTCGGCCAGATGGTAAGGTCGGCCAAATAGAGCAACCGTTGCGCATCGAACCGCGCGATGATTTTGGCCGGCATTCCGGCATTTGCCGCGGCGATGGTCACCGGCCCAATCACCCCATCCGCCGTGCAACCAGCGGCCTCCTGGAGCCATTTGATGGCATACCCGCCATTGTAGACCGCGTCGAACACCTGGAACGCCACCCCGGGATCGAGCGCATCAAGCTGATACGGCTCCCAATACCGGCTGTAGGCGATGGCCTGGGCGGTTTGGACCGGCAAGTCCTGCATCGGCCCATCATACCCCCAGGCGCGCGCCACGGCCTGGGTGACGCCCCACATGGTCGCACCGCCTGGGTCGGCCGGATTGTCGACAAACGTACCCTCGTTGCCGAGCAGCCGGGTGAATGCACTCAAAAATGATGGTGTCATGACTTTCCCTCTTTGATAGCGGACATGATCCGCACTTCCATCCGCTCCAAATCCTGTTTGTTCGGGAGCGACGCGACTTTCTCGATGATTCTTTCCCGGTGCATGACCATACTCTCGCGCTCATCCTCAAAAGCCTTCCACAGCGCCTTGTCGCCTTCGGAAGCAGCCTCTTCAACACTGTCAATCTTCGTATAGACATGGAAAAAAACCGACCCGATCCCGCCGATCAGAATGAGCACCGTACCCACAAACCATTGCATCTGATTGATCATAAAAGCCCCAGCAAAAAGTAAATCGGCGAAAGAAGAACGGCGGCGAGCACCAAAAGCCCAGCGGTGGCACGCAGATAATTCGCGCCCGTCATCCGCACACCGGTGAGCTGGTCCAGGCAATGGTCACGCTGCACAAGCCAAGACAGGAACCGGCAGAACACGCAGGCGAACCAGACATGGCGCCGGGACGCGAGCGCCGCACGCAGGCTGATGGTCTGACCAGCCACACCGCCCAGCACGGCATTCAGCATCATGTCGAACGCAATGCCGACCTGCTCAAGCCAGTCGATGATCAGCATGGCCGCGCTAGATGAAATGCATGATGGCGAGCGTGATCAGACAGCCAACGACTGCCGATCCGATGGCGATGATCTTGGGATTGCGCTCGAAGAACGAAACCTTTGCCGCCACGGCGGTGGTCGCATCGGTTTCGGCGGTTTTTATGGTGCTCTCGACTGCCTTGGTAATGGAATCGGACATGGCACGACCTTTCTGGCTGCTGAAGATGAGCGCAGAATATCAACCGCGCGATTCAGCCGCCACGCCAGGACATCACCACACAATCGCCTGCACCGAAGCTGCGGTTGTGGCGCCCATTACCGATGCCGAGAGGCTTTGCAGCTTCGTTTGGCACCCCGAGACCCACACTTTTCCATCAGACCCAGCTTGCTGAATCTGCGCCGCTGTGTGCGGGGCGTAAGTCCACACTCCAGTCGAATCCGCGCACCAGAAGTCAGTCGTCCAGCCTGCGGGAAGGTTGGGCAGCATCGATGCGGCCACGCTGCCCAGCATGTTGATCTGATCCGTCATACCGCTGGGGTACGTGTGGACCGCACCCAGCGCACTGGACTGATAACCGCCGGTGATGGCGGCGATGGCGGATGCCCGGAGCGTGGCGATCTGGGTGGCTTGGATTTGGGATAGGGGCACGGGCACGGTGTCTAGCACCTGCGTCGCCACACCGTTGGCGTAGCTGATGGTGTAGCCTGTCACCGTGTATTCGGCAGCACTCGGCACCCCAGCCAGAACGACCTCGATAAGCCCGGATATCTCAGCCTTGGGGAAATTCCACGGATACTGTGTGCCGTTCGCCAACGTCACTGGGGCACTATCGGCGACTTCCTGGCCGACCGCACCGCCCACAATCTCGACCCACATTACGAAAACCCTCCCAAGCGCGTTCCCGTGACAATCCACGTCGCGTAGCTATTGCCGATGATGTAGTTTCCGGCTGAACCGCCTGGATAATTGAAGCCATTCCCCGCCCCGCCATTTCCAGCGGACCCTAAGTTTCCGCCCGAGCCCGCATAATAAGTTCCATCCACACCACCTGATCCACCGGCGGTTGATGACCCTCCATTCCCAGCGTAAGATAATCCACCGCCGGAAGCACCTGCACCTGCCGTGGTCCCAGCGCCGCCGCCGCCGCCTAAATAGGAATAAACGCCGTTTCTGGTGAAAGGGTCAAAAACGGCGGCCCCACCTCCGCCACCGCCGCCAGCCATTGTTGCGTTGTTCGCGATGGCCACCGGAGAAAACGTTTGGAGCGCGGAACCTCCAGATGATCCGGATGAATCCTTATTGCCGCCAGCTCCGCCAGCACCACTGATGGTGCCGTTGTTTGTCAGCGTGATGTTGGAACCAGATGGTAAGCCTGGAATCACGAATGCCGCTGTTCCCGTGCCGCCGGAGCCGACCACAACGCCACTTGAAATAGTCACCTGAGCGCGCACTGGTGAATTGCCGCTCCATCCCGCCGCCGTCAGCGCCGTTCCCAGATTGAAATTGTTCTGGTTGGCCGTGATGTTGATGATGTAGGTTTTGCCGCCGCCCAGAAGCAGTGATCCCCCAATCAACATTATTGCACCCCTTGCACGAGGCTGGCGATGATATGGGTCGCATCACGCACCCAATACACCAGCACATCCTCAGCATTCGCAGCGGTGCTCAGCGTCGGCGTGCCGTTCGTTCCGAATTTCCAGTAGCTCCCATAGGCCAGCGTCCTACCGCCCGTGGCATCCTGGGTGAGCGCGACATGCCCGCTGCATCCAGGCATCATCGCGGATGGGTTGGCCAGCGTAGCGTTACCCGTCAACGTCAAAGCCACATCGTTTCCCTGGGTCAGATCAAGCGTTACGGCGGCTGAGAATGCAGCCACCTGGATCGTGGCACTCTGGGTGAGTGGCCACGTGTTTGCGTTGTCCAGACCGGCATACGACCCGGCAGCCTGCGCTCCGATATCCGCCAGCACTTGCGCCGGAGTTTGAATCTGGTAGGCGGTGGCTCCGGGGTTGACTTGGAGAAAGCTGCCAGCGGCGCTGGGTGCGGGGATTGTGGAGGCGGAATTGGCGGCGGCTGTGGCGCTGTTGGCCGCATCGGTGGCTTCTGTGGTGGCCGTGGACGCTGAATTGGCGGCGGCGGTGGCGCTGTTAGCCGCGTTGGTGGCGTCGGTCGCTGCCGCCGCAGCCGAGGCAGCCGCCGCCGCAACGCCATCCACCGTACCCGCTATTCCCTGCGGAATGGTCAAAGATAGCACCTGAGCAGGCGCAGCACCGGTAATGGTCGCCTCGGCAGGGCTACCGGCAGCGCCGGTGGTTATCGTCCCGATGCTTAGCGTGTTGACTGCTCCAACAGGCCCGGTCGCGCCCGTGGCACCAGCGGGGATGCCAAAGTCAATCACCGGATCAAGCGCCGTGCCGCTCAAGCTCACCGTCGGCGCATCGCCGGTCGGCAGCCCGGTGGCACCGACAGAGATGGTCGGGGTAAACCCAATCGGCCCCTGCGGACCAGGCGGCAGTGTGATGAGCGCGCTGGTCGTCCCAATCCCCGGCAGTTCCGTGCCGCTGAACGCGACCGAGACCGAGCCGGTGAAGCTGATCTCGTTGACAACCGTCCCGTTGATCGACACGTCGCCAAGCTGTTGCTCGACCTGCATGATCTGCATGTCCAGCGCGTCAAGCGCCGCTTCCAACACCGGATTGTAAATCGGTCCCTGCGCGGAGGGGTGGAATGTCTGCTGGTATGGCACCACACGCGAGAAGGTGAGCGTCGCACCGGTCGGAATCGGCGAGCCGGAAATAGGATAGACCACCGAACCGCCGGTCGAATTCCCCACATTGGAGACCGAATAGAGCCCAGGCGCGATCACCTGCGGCGCGCCACCGACCGGCGTAAACACAAGCTGGCACTGACCGGCGAACGGGATCAGAAAGCTGTAATAGAACTCTTGCGTGCTGCCGTTGCCAACCCAGATGACCGAGGTCTGGCTATTGGTGACCGTCATTTCTTAGCCTCACGCGCCGGGTACATCTTTTCCGCGGCGCTCTTTTTGGTGCCCTTGAAGCCCATCAGCGTGAGTGCCAACCGAGCCTCATCGCCGGTCTTATCGGTGTCGTGCTTGTGCATTTCGGCATACATACGGGTTGTCATGTTCGCCTTCTGGGCTTTGGCCCGAAGTACCCCATGGTTCTTAATCGCGCCCTTGATCCAGTGCTCAGCCATGGCGGTTCTCCTTCACCGGCACTATACTAAATGCCGGATATAGGCCGCCACGCTGGGTCAGTTTTTATAGGGTGGTCCCCGCATCAGCCCGGACATCCAATCAGAAAGCGTCTGCGGGTCGGCCTCGCCATCATTCACGTCCCAGAGATATTGCGCCGCATCCGCAGCCTGGCCGGTCGGCAACCCGGTGCCATATCCCACCGTCTCAATGGCGTGTTGAAGCCACCTGTCAGATACCGGTTTATCCGAGAACCCAACGGCCCGACCTAAGTCGGTCATGGAATGGCCAATCGTTTTTCCTGCCGCCTCCAGCGGGCTCGCCTCGTAGGAATATCCCTCCAGCGACGCGGCAGCGATATCGCGCAGAATAGGTATGGTTGCGGAGACCTGATTGAGAATTGCACTGGCGCCAAAATCGAACCAATTCTCATCCGGGTTGTTCCACGCCGCGCTCAGCGCACCCATGGCGGCCTGTTCAACAAGCGCTGGTGCCACCACATACCACAACGTCCGAGACATCACATCCACAAAATCCCGGCGCGCACCCGCATAATCTCCGCCCACGATACGGCGCACCCCAGAAGCGGAGGACAAAACAATCTGGCGCACACCGCGATTATACATATGGTCAAAAAACCCGTAGAACATCGTCATACATTTGACGATTTCCGCAAACGGACCTGTCGGGCGCTGAATCGCCGCCAAGTCCATCGCACCACCCGAGCCGTGTGCATTGCGAACCGCCCGGTCAGCCTCGGCGACCGCCTCATTATGCTCGGCACCAGCACCGATTTCCTTACGAAACGCCGCCATCCAGGTAGGCATTGCAGACCCAAGATCAGCGATTGCCACGGGCGTATAGCTCAACCGTTCGACATTTTGGATCCAGTTCTTCTCGCCCATCAACGAGCCGAAAGATGCCCGCGCATCGCGATCGAATGTCTCAAATCGGTGTCGCAGCTCGCCTGAATTATCCATAACAAATTGCCGAAACTTGGCACCGTTCGGCCCAAAAAGGTCACGAGAGGCGTGCATCAAATCGCTGCCACCCACCTCCTTCACACTATTCAGGAGCGCCGTGGTGCCATGCTTCACTACGGTGGTCGCGCGAAAACCGATCCCGACGGCGCTGGTGGAAATCCGGGCGGTTCGGAATATGTTGCTCAGAACGTCAAGCGATTTATCATCCGTGTTGGAGTTGTTGGCGATATGCTTGAGCCATGGATGCATAAGCCTCTGATATTCAGCACCGCTTTTCTCCTTCATGAGCTTCACAATATCAGGATGACTCAAGATTTTTTGCGCATCCATCAACCCCTCACGGTGCGTCAGATCATGCACCTGCTGGCCGATCAGGTATGGGATGCGATCCGTCCCCAATTTCATAGGCCCAGCAAAATCGGTACGCTCCTTGGTATGGCCTTTTGGGGTTGTCGCAAATCGATAGTTCTCGTCAGAAAAAAGCCCTTCGGCATTCATGCGCGCACGGTCTGTCTTGGCCTTTGATGCGTCATAGTCTACCGGGTAGTATCCGCCATCCAAATGGCCAGCCGGAATATCGCGCGGTACATCGTCAAACTTGGCCATCCCGATGCCGGTAACGCGGCGCTGCATAGCATCGATATCTGGAAACAGTCCTCTAAACAGCGAATGGACCTCATTCACATAGGCCACATCCTCCGGACGAGCGTAACGCGCCACGACCGATTCAACATCTTCAGGGCGCCAGCTATAGCCGCGACACAATTTGTCAAAGTTCGACTCTGTTCCCATCTTGAGCATCAGCCCGATGACATCATCGCGGGTCATGCGCATCGGCTTTCCGGTGCGCGGCTCGATCAACTCCGGCGTTGAAATCTGATCCCGCAAAGACCTACCCCAACCCTTCGGTAGCTTGTCTTTGATCGATTTATAATCCGCAGCCATCGCCACACGCCGGTCATTCTCATCGTGCTGGCAGCTTTTCAAACGGTCAAAGACATACTTCAAAAATGGATTGGTCGCGGCGGTCTTGCCACCTAACTGCTGAAGATACTGCTCGATCTTCACTAGCGCGGCGTCCACACCTCGAAGACCGGAGGCCACGGTAAACATGGCGGACTCTAAATCTTTAACCTTCCCCGGGTTGGCGCGGTCGCTGAGCGCGACCTCCCGCATCCCCATCATCATATCTTTGGCTTGGTCGACCACATCTTGCAACGCCACCCGCTTGCCATCCAGCGTCACCTCTTCCTGCGCGCGCCCGGCACGCAACAAGGACATCACCGCATCGCGCGTCGCCTCGAACTGATCAGCCGTCAAATCCTGGTAGTGCTGGTTGAAATTGCCATCCCGCAGAAAGTCCGGCACCACCAGATCATAGCCCGCCTCTCTCGCATCGCGCAGAAAGCCATCCAGCGGCTTTCCTTGCAGCCCGCGCGCCAGTTCACCCGGGTCACGCTTCACACCCATGCCTAAACGGTCAAGCAAGCCATGTACCTGGTCCAGGTACGGTTGAGCGGTGCCAGCGCGGGTTGGTGTCTTGGCCACGCTGCGCCAATATGCGGTCGTCTTGTTCCACTCACCTTGAAGGCGCTGCGCCTCGGTGGCGAAGGAATTGGCGACAAGTTGGCGCTGCTTTGCCTTGAACGCCTCGATCGGCTTTTTGGCCATCAGCGCGGCCTCGGCATCACGCCCAGCCTTGGCTTCGGCGCGGCGATACATCCCCACCCGCGTCGCCTTACCAATTTGGGTATCGGCCAGGTTGGAGCGGGTCCAGGCGTCAATCTGCTTCACTGAGAATGGCGGCGGCTGGCCGGATTGCTCCGCCAATTGCCGCAATTCCACAGATAACATTTCACGGCTCACATCATTGTGTGCCGCCTGCAACGCCACCTCTTCGATGGTCCCGTCATGCAGCGGATCACCAAACTTCTGCTCCAGATGGTCCTGCAATCCCTGATCGACCAGCTTGGATATGTATTTGTTCAAGGTGAGCGGCTTGCCAGACTGAGCCGCGGCGTCTTCACGTCCAACATTCTCGTTGACCAGGTCGCGCAGCATCGCCTCACCGCTGGCATAGCCGTAGGCCGGCGCCACCAAATCGGGGTGCATCCCGTTCTCGGTCGTCAGGCCTTTGGGGAACCGCTCGAACGCAGTGCCGAGAATGTCCTTCACCGCGCCGGTCGAGAGCTTGCCGGCCATTACCTCGCGGTCTGGATCCAGCAGGTCCTTGCCGCGCGAAAGTAGCGTCCAAACCTGTAACACAGGCCGTGACTTCACTTGTGTCTCAATCTCAGGCCGCGCTTCTTCCTGCGCCGCTTTCCAGGATTTTTCAGTCTTCATGCGCTCCGTGCGCATCGCACGGGCCAGCACCTTCTCGTAAATGGCGTTGTCCTGCTTGCGGACCATATTGGAATAATGCGCGAACTGCCCCACATTCATCCCGGCATCGGTAGCATTTTTGAACAGTGGGTTCATCGCCAACCCATGCTTTGCCTCAGCGATCGCCTCATCCGTGGCCAGCAGCCGGTCCATCACACCCCGTATCTCATCGTTGATGGGCGCGTCGAGCCCAACCATCGTGCCGTAAATCCGCGTCAGCCAAGCCCCGAACTTTTGAAAAGCCGGGCGCAATTCAACCGATGGCGCCTTACCCTCCATGAAGTAGGTCTCAGCAGCGCGCGCCCATTTTTCATGCTGCGCCTCGGTGGGATACTCCCCAGCCGCCAACCCCAACCACTTGCGCACAGTGGCAGCGTCGGCCACCAGATGGTCAGGCGCATCAGCACGGTCGGCATCGCCCATCATCTGGTGCAGAAACAGATGCCCAAACTCATGCAGCATTGTCGATTTATTGGCGGATTTGAACGCCTTGATGATGGTTTTGCCATCCCCCAGCGTGATCGAGCCGCGCGCGCCACCCACGGGTGCTGCCTGCGCGAGATTAAGGTTGATATTATCGTCAGGATGGACTATATCCTGCCTGTAGGTGCCCTTGCCTCCGTTTTCTCCAGGACCAGCTTTGAAAGCGGTATCCTCCGGGTCAGCGGGGCGGGGCGCTTCATTTTCAGTAGCATGATTGTAGTATAGATGTCCGCTGGTGTCTTCGCGGACGGACAGTGTCACGTTGTGACGTACCCCACCGAGATCGATAGACGCGCCTAAAAAATGATACGCCTTGGTCGAAGGTTCAATGGATGGGTCTTTTGGCGGGACGCTGTCCAGTAGCCTTCCGTTCCGAATAATATCAGGAAGCGCCGCGAACGACCTTAGTTTGTCAGGGTTTGCACTGCTGTTAAAAGTCTTCCGGCCACTCCGGAATTGAACATCCGCACCCAACGCATCGCTATGAACAGAGGTGCCTTTGAGGTGCTCGTCATAGTATTTGCGGGCGGCGGCGCGCAGCTCCTTCGTGTCCACATCGCGCGGTGCAATTTCTTCACCTGATAGCTTAGCCACAGGCTTATCGGCCTGCTCATAGGTCCCGCTCTTGAAATGCGCCTCGAGCGCGGCCTTTACATCCGCATTGCTGGCTGTTTTGAGGTCAATCCCCTTCTCGTTCAAAAACTGATCGAGCTCGCCCTGCGACTGGCGAAACTGCTCTTTTTTCTCGCCTTCCGGTGTGAGCTGCCCATAGCGCTTGTTGCCGTGCAGCTCATCACGCACCGCATCAAGAAACTCGTTCCATTCCGGAGGGTCCTGGTGGTCAGGGAAATACCCCGCGTCATGCGCATAAGTTGCCGCCTCTTCAAGCGTGCGACCTTGCGGATTGACCAGCTTGCGCATCCCTGGCTTGCCCCGATGCCACAGATGCGCATCCATCGCTGCCAGTTCACCGCCATCATCCTTGATGCCGCCGTTCGCAGCGCGCGCCGTGCTGCCTGTCACAGGCCCCGTGGCGCGCGTCCGAGTGCCAGAGGCCAAATCCTCCAACATGCTCGGGCCATAGAGTTGCTTGTCGCTCAACGGCTTGTCCCCGCGGCGCAGGCTATCAATCACCTCATCCATGCCCGTATAGTTCGCCGGGCCAATCCGTGGCTCATCGGCACGCGCGACCTGAATGCCATCTTTTTTGTAGAGATCGAGCGGGGACTGCGCAAAATCATCCCCGCGTGCCCCATACCGTTCGGCCAAAAGGGTAGCGTACTGGTTCGCAAGATCCGGTGTGTAGCCAGCGCGGCGAAGCTGCGCGGTCATATCGGTCTTGATGGCCTCCATGTCCTGCGCGCGCTGGTTGATCCCCACATCGCCGGCATCTTCATCGGTCAAACCGGCCAAATCCTGCGGCGCAAAATTCGCAGCATGGAAATCCTGAGCCTCGCGCGGCGTGAAGCCTTCGGGCGTGAACCGCACGTCCGGCCTTAGCGCCCGCTCAATATCGCTCCCGGCCAGCTTGGCGGTGAACTTGTCGACCGGCATTTCAACATCGCCACCAGATAGCTGCGCCCGGGAGAGCTGCTCCTTCATGTCCGGCACAAAATCAAACGGGTCGTTCGGCGCGCCAGGATGCGATTGGATGCCCTGGTAAAGCTCCATCACCTTATCGCCCGGCACGAACAGGCTCTCATGACCCTCATAATGCCGCACCAGGCTGGCGAACGGCACCGGCGCGCGCTTGCGGGTAGCGCTTTGTGCGGCGGCATCCTGCATGGCATCCCACTTGGGCGCGGCTTCGGTGGCGGCGTGGGCGCGTAGGGTATCACCCAGCAGTGATGCCCCGGCCATTGGCACATCCAACGCTCCAAACAGCGCACCCCCATCCACGATCGACTGAACGGTATGATGCACCAACTGCGCGCGGGTGGCCGGATCATTGAATGCGGTCTGAAAGTCTGGCGATGACACCGCTTCGGCGAGTTGAGGTGCCAGCGCATTCACCAGCGTCATGCCGCCATTCACCAGAGCGCCAGTCAGCCCGGCTTTGGCAACACTGCCGCCAAAATGCATGATGGCCCTGGCAATTGTGGGGCGCGCCGCGGCTTGTACCACAACATCCTTCATGAAACTCGGCACGAACGCGCGCGCCGCTGGTTCCAGCGCGTCAGTGCCGATTCCGGCCAGCGCATAGGTGCCCAAACCAGCAATCAGCGCGGCGCTTTGGCGCACGATGGGCGAGATGGGCTTACCAACCTGACTGGATTTCGCCTCAATCGCATCGTTCGTCTCGCCATAGGCACTGATGGCCATATGCGCCTTGAAGCCAATTTCGCCGCCAGCCAAAGCGCCAGGCACAGCACCAATACCAAAGCCAAGCAACCCGGCGGCTGCACCTCCAGCAGCACCCGCAACAATATCCGGGGCAGAAGCGTAAACACTTCCTAAAAAACTGCCGGCACCCTCAGCGGCACCATCCAGCCAACCGCCCTTCTGCGCAGCCTCAACCGCACCCTGGCGCGCCAGCTCACCTTTAAGGGTGGAGAGTAGATCAAGACCTTGGGGACCAAGACCAACCGATGCTTTGGTGGCCTCAAGCTGCGCCGCCTGATCCTGCGTGGTCGCAGCCTGCCAGCCATGCACCGCCTGCCCAAAAATACCAAGCTGCGGGATATCATCGCTGGACAGTTTGGCGTTGTTGCCATCTTCCGCCAGCCAGTTTTGCAGCGCCGGATCGATGCCGACCGTCGCACGGTTTGCCTGGAGCGTGAACTGGTTGGAAAAGTATGTCGGATCATTCTCAATCGCCGAGGCCGGCAGGTTCAGCACCGGCGCCAATGCCTGCGCCGTCGCGGCCTTGTCGGGGTCGATCCCCTGCGCCGCCACCATATTGCCGGTCGCCTTCGTGGACTGCGAGCCAAGGAACTGACGCACCTGATCGACCATATCGGACCCATCACTTGGCGGCGCTGGGGCACGACTTGGGGAAATTGGTGCCGGACTTTGGCTGGAAGGCACCTGAGTTGGCGCAGCGCCGCTCAATCCCGGCGGTCCGCCCGCTTGCGCGCCAGGGATAGGCGGCGGTGCCGCAGCCATTCCACCCCAGCGGGCGGTCATGGGGGACTCAGATGACCCACTCACTGCGCGATTCCCGGCGCGCGCACTCCCGGCGTCGCCACGGACGGCGATGCCTGGTCATCGATATGCGCGATATAGAACGCCGTGGCTTCGCGGAGGGTCGGCAATCGCCCCGTCGCCTGCTGCCACGCCGCATTGATCTGCGCCAATTTCGCCTCTGGAATCTTCGCGGTAAATTTAGGATCAATCACACCATTTTGACCGTAGGCCTGATAGAAACTCTCATTTTTCGCACCAAAAAAGATGCCGCCGGTCCCGGAATATCCTTGCGTGATCAACTGGTCGCCCATTTTTTTCATCTCGGCAATCGGCGGCATCTCGCCATCATGCTTGTTGGCGTAATCCTCCACGAGCTGCGTGAGCGCGCCGGTCATCTGGAGCGTGTTCGGGTCGGTCTTGTCCTTCATATTGATCCCGGCAGCGGTGAACTGTGGCGTCAGATACGAGACGACACCGTTTATCTGGCTGGGTGACGGTCCACGGTTCTGGCCTTTGGCCATGGAAGCCTTGCGGTTGATCAGCGACGTGAGCAGGTCCGGCGTCAAACTGTTGACGATACTTGGGTTCATCAAGTTGGTATGCAAAAAAGCATCCGGGTTTGTAACGGATAGCCCGACAAGATTATTGTAGGTTTGCTCTTTTTGCGGTGTATAAGACGTGTCTGCACCGGGTTGATTTTTAGCCATAAGTGCCATGGCGCCTTGTTGCCTTTCAGGCGACATCGAAAACCACGCTTGCGCAGGCGCGCCCCCCAATTTGATCAAATCTCCAGCGCTGGCAATATGGTTTGAATCAATCGCATTTAAGACCGTTGTAGTGGCGGCTGACTGCTGATCATTATATGCTGCCTGCGCTTTTACATAATGCGAGAAGACCGCCTGCGATCCCATATCATAGGCGTTTGGTTGATCCGGAAAGCGAGCAGACAAAGCCTCTCCACCTTGTTGCATCAGCGCCTGTAAATTCTCTCCTTGTTGCGCCACGCTTTGCCCTACATCCCCAACGGGAACCGACGCATCATTAAGATTGAATTCTTTGAGATATGCTTGGGTTTGGGCAGGCAGTTGTGATGGATCACCAGTCTGCGCCAGATGCAAAACCCCGGGATTATTTGGCCCGGCATTATAGGCCGCAAGCGCGGCAGGGTACTGATATTTGGAGCCTTGAAAGGTTTTCAGATTGTCATCCATGACCCGCGTCGCGATCAACCTTCCATAGGTCGGATCGTTCAAGGCGCGCTGAGGGTCCCACGGAACACCAATCTCTTTCGCGGCTTGCTCACCTGTATCCGGTTCAATCTGGTACTGCCCGAGCGCGCCGGTCGGGGAGGTGAGACCTGGCTTGTTGCCACTTTCGTTCTCACCAATTTGATCCATCACATCTTGCGGAACAACTGTAGCATTCTGGCCTAAAACAGACCCAGCTACTTCATCGGCAGCGCCCGGAAGAACAGCCTGACGAACACGGTTGCTTTCTTCCATATAGGTTGAAGGATCAAAGTACGGTTTAAGTTTTGTCAGATATGTTGAGGCCAAGCTCGGATCATGCACAAGCGCCGCATCAACGATACTTGAAGCGGTTTGTGAAGTCGCCTGCAAAACATACTGGTTTGACATCACGGGATTATAGCCACGGGTCTGCGCCTGAAGGGTCGCGGTATGCTGCACCGTGTCGATGGACGTTTGAATGGCAGCCGGATTGTTATAGTTTAGTGCCCCTGTCTGAGTCGCGGTATCAGCCAGCGCAGACAATGAATCGTCGTGATACTGGCGCACCGTATCGGCATAAAAACTGCCCATGCTCCGAAATTCGCGCTGCTGCTGCTCATTAAGCGAAGAAGCTAAAACCTGCTGTTCATATGGATTTTTTGCGCTTCCGATCAGAGAAGAGCGTGTATCTTCAAGGTTTTTTACAGCTTGCGGGTACGCATCGATGGCATTCTTGCCTTGCAGCGTGAATAAGCCACCCGGCTCATAATTCGCGTTCGCGGCCTTTTGGTAAGCGTTTACTTTGTTGGCAATGTCGGTCTGGTCGGTAAGTTGTTGGAGATCGAGAACCGTCTGGCTCGTCTGCTTTTGCGCCGCACCCATAGTGTCGCCAAGGCGCGCGACCGCCTGCATTCCCTCAGTCCCGGCGGTCGGATCCAATGACGCCATCCGCGCCTGCGGGCTGACGGTCGGTATCGCAAAACTATCGGGGCCAGCGGCCCCAGGAACCATCGGCATCTATTTCACCTTAAATCGTGGAAACACCAAATTTCTGATACATCTTCCACTGATTTCCGACTGTGGAAGCCCCACCGAGCAGCGTGCCAAACGCATTGATCGGCGCCGCCGCAGAGATCGCCTTGGACTGCGCGGATGCCTGCTGCGCTTGTGTGTTGTAGTTGTCCGCCGCGGCCAGGCTGTTGAAGTGCAACATCGACTGATCCGCCACACCGGCCTTTTGTGTCCCAGAGATCACATTCTGCGCACCAGCACTCTGGGTGTTGATATTTCCACCCGCGAAAGCAGCTTTCTGGAGACCGACCTCCTGGCCCGTACGCAAACCTTGCTGGTACTGCGCATATGATCCTTGCGTGGCAGCGATATTGGCATTCTGCTTGGCGATGGTCGCGTTCTGCCGCATCACACCCGCCTGGAATTGCGCCGATTTATATGAGCCATAGGCCGACACGGCGGCAGATGCCGCTCCGGCAACAAGCACACCAGCCCCGACAGCACCAACACCCATTATGCAACCTCCCTGATATCAAGCGTGAACATATGCCCGGTATCCTGCGCGCCCAACCGCTTGAACAGCGCCGAGGCGCGCTCACCAGAGCCGCGCGTGCCGGCCCGGAATGCAACTTGATCGACCCCGATCGAGCGCAGAAACTCAAGGGACGCGCGTTGCAATTTCAGGCCGACACCCGGCGCGTCCGGGGATGCATAAAAAGGGTCTGAACCGCATCGACCCCAGTTCTGGAATCGAGCGCTGGCGCCACGATCGACATCAGATAGCCAAACATCCGGCCATTGCTGCGCGCCGTGGTCACGTAAAGCGCGCCATTGGCCTCAAGCGCACGCATCAGCTCGATATTCTTGGTCTCCCAGGAATCAATCGGCTCGCCCACGGCCACGGAGTGCTGCGCAAAAAGCTGCTTGGCATCCGCCATGGCCACATCCATCGGTTCCTGCTGGAAGGTCATGGCGGCAGACGACACGGGACGCCTGGCCATCCGCCCCAATATCTGCTGTTTGGCCTGCCGCGCGACACGCTCAAGCTGCGGTTGATGGGCCTTGAAGTGCTTCATCTGCGCGTGCAGCTCCACGGTCAGGCGCATATCCTTCCCGGCCTCATACCAAGCCGTGTCGCGCGCCATGCCGGTGCAGTATTCAAACATATCGCCGCACACGTCAGCATCATTGAGCTCATCGAACCGGATGGAGATGGCACCCGCAACGCGACACTCAATCTGGTCCAGTTTGGCATCGAGCCGATGAAGCTGACGCATCAGCAACCCCTGGTCGACCACCAATCCGGTAGCCACCAGGCTTGCCGCCACATCCGCCACAGGCCGACGGATCACGATGGTCTTGAGGTCGGGACTCATGGTGTGGATCAGGCGCCAAAACGGCGCGGCACCGGTTTCAACACTCCCGTGATTCTCAATGCTGAGCAGGCTTTTGACGTCATCCAACCCACGCACATGCGCCATCTGGTCGTGCCCGCAATCCCAATGGCCATAGGTCAGGTACTTGCTCAACCAAAACGTGCGGCTACGCGGCAGCGCATAGATGATAAACGCCGCGCTCACCCTTTGACCCTCGATATTTTCATCTGATAAAACTCCGCGCCGTTGAGTGTGATTGTAGCCACGCGCTCAAATCCGAGCCACGCCAGCCACCGCACTGCACGGGTATATGGCGCATGAACATGGCACACCGCCGAGCCGTGCAGCCTAAGCACATGCTCCAGAAACTCGATATTCAAGGTCACAAACACCCGCTTGTGGCACTCGACAGCCGGAGCGGTCAGCAACCAGACCTCAGCCTCACCGAACAGATTATCAGCACCAAAGCCCCACGCCGCGATAACCCGCTCACCCTCAAGCGCCACCCAAGCCTGATGCGAGATACCGATTGCCACTTCCAGCGCGCGCAGACCGCTCATACCGGCAGCGACACACTCCGCATCATCTTCCGCTCGCAGCCGCGGCGCCAGCGCTTGAGCATCATCCATCCGGGCCGCGCGCACGTCGATCATCACGTATCGCCCAGCGTGACCTCAGGAATGACGGCCAGAATGGTCATCGGCAGCGGGTTGGACTGCTGGATGCAGACCTGGCCATCAGGCCCCCAGCCGCCACCCATGATGATGCGCTGATCCAGGTATGAAACCGTATCCTGCCCATAGAGACCGTTCACCGGCATTTGCTGGATACCACCACCTTCACTGAACGGCGGCGGTTCATTTGACGGCGCGTAACCTGCCGGCAGCATGGGCGTGAGCGTGTTCCAGGTGGCGCCGACCATCAGCCCTTGCGTGTCCTGCACTCGCAGCGTGGCAGCCGATATCTTCTTGCGCTTGCCTTGAATCGTACCGCCGCCCTGCGATCCAACGTCCAGCCGCAAGGTTTGGACCTGCACCGTGTACCCAAGGCCAGCAGTCACCAGGGACGCCGGAGACGGCAGTGCAATCGCGCCATCGGTGACTGTCAGCGGGCCAAACACATTGCCATCAGCCAGCCCAACCACTTCCATACCCTCAAGATGATCCAGATACGGCAGTTGGGTTATCTGAGGTCCCATCGACCACGCGCCACTCAAGCAAGAGGCGGGCTGCGCGGTATTGGGGATGAACTGGCTGAATGGCTGGATCACCGAACCAGTGACATGCTGCGTATCGGTGAAGCCGGTAATCTGGACCTGACCGCCCGCCGCACGGACAATCTCACCAACAACACTATCTGTGAACACCCCGGCATCGGCATAGAGCGTGCAGGTGTTGCTAACCGACGCCGTGATGACGGCACCGCTGCCCGTCGAGGTCATAATTTGCACCTCAGGCTGAACATAGCCTGCACCAGCGGCCAGAATGGTGTAGCCCGTGATCACCCCACCGGTCACTTCCAGCGTAATCTGCGCGCCAGAGCCGTTGCCAACGAGGTCAACAACCGCCGCCACCACCGAGGACGGATAGCCACTACCCCCCACGATAATGTCGAGCGAGCTGAGTGCGCCATTATTGCCCGGCGTGATCCATAAATCAGCCGGCGGGTTTGCCGGAGCAACCTGCACACCCGCATCCACAGCCCAGGAATATTCTACATCGCTGGGAACAGCCTGAGCAAAATTTCCGCCCAGAAGACGCGAGGTCATCGTCTCCAGTGTGTAGAAACGATACGGCGTACCATTGCGCACCGCCGTTCGCTCCACGACCACATAGACAACATCCTGCGTCCCACCGCTGCCATTGAGCCCAACCCCAACGAACGAGCCAAGCGATTCCGCAGGAACAAAAGGAGCATCAGTGACAGTGCCTGCTGCAATATAAAGCCCGAGATAACTAGTGGATAGAATCCAACACTTGGTGCCCTCTTTTTACTGCGGCCAAAATCTCGTGTGGCTTTTTGGTCCACTGGAATGGTTTTGGGTCCTGATTGTTCTCCACCATGAAGCGATCGATGGCGT
>JAEHJW020009784.1_pt1 | contig 16929 bp, 32 predicted proteins | sample 9271431 | NCBI WGS metagenome assembly JAEHJW02 | reverse complement strand
CAGACAGTAACACGAACGACTAAACGCAGACGCAAGAAAACAGGCGGCAACACAGGCTATAAAAAATGCCCGAACTGCGGCGGTGATGGGCGCGTGAGGGTGCGCAAAAAATGAGATGGTTTCACAAAATCAGTTACACAAATTCTGACATTATCGCCGCTATTGATGAGCATGTACATTCAGAGCGAGACAGGGCGATTTTAAAAGACCGTTTTGTAAACGGGCTGACGTTTGAGCAGCTCGCAGAAAAGCACGATGTATCGCCAAAAACGGTCAAGAACGTAATTTACAAGTACGATTACATTATTTTAAAATTCGCTTAATTGAAGCCGAGCATAAGCTCGGCTTTTTGGTTTAAGGTTTGTTAGAATTATACAAAATTAAAACGTTATTTTTTACAATATGGGTATTGACATATATTGATTAAAGTGTTATAATATAATCAAGATAAGAGAAGGAAAACTCAAAAAAACCGGAAAGGATTAAGATTATGACAGATTACAGATCAAGCGCAGCAGCACTTTATGACGGCGGGTGGAGAGCAGAGGACAAGGACGAGCTTATAAGTGAGTATGACATGACGGAAGAAGAAGCAACGAAAGTCTGTGAGATCCTTGCAGAGTTTGAAAACAACTAAAGACCAAAAAGGGCGGCGAAAGCCGCCCACTAAGAAAGAGAGGTATAAGTTATGAAAAAATTTATTTACACAGTAAAAATGCTGTTTGAAGATTACGGAGATGTATTTAAAGACCATGACATCGTTATCGTAGATCATGCAGAATTTAAGTCGTATCTCTGTGAGCGCGTAAATAACACACTAAGAAGCCCTACATTAAGCGATTTTTCAAGGATAATGGAATCAGAAGCCTATGGCTGGGAGTACACAGAAAAAACAGTTTTAATTACAATTTGATATTATAACACCGAGCCGAGCGGTATATCGCGGCAGAAAGGAGCATATTATGACAGAATATCAATTTTGTACAGTTTGGTATGGCAGTCAGCGGCGTTATGTACCGCACTTTATTAGTGAAGACCGCGAAGCAGCGATAAAAGCAATGCGCTATTACTGCAAGAAAAACGGATTTACAGACACCGACGCAAAGGGCAGAAATAACACGGTTGAAGATTTAGTTATCCGCGAAATGACGTTGACGGGCAAAGAAGTATCACGCCTACCGTATTTTGCGTTTTTTGACTCTTTCGACCGCAGGAGAACTCAGGAGTTAAAAGTAAAGCAACACGAAAAAGGCTATTGGTATGAAGTAAAGGAGTGATAATTTGTCAACAAAAGAAGCAAGAGACAGGGCAACAAAGAAGTATCAAGCGGCGAATACAAAACTGCTACAGATACGGCTAAATTACAATACAGATCAGGACATATTCAAGCGGCTTGCGGAAGTCGAAAGCAAAAGCGGATATGTAAAAAAACTAATTAGAAACGACATAAACCGCTCCAAGTGAGCGGTTTTGTTATCTTGTACAAAAAAATGATGGTTTTATTTTACGTCGAAAATTTAATAAATTTAAATCAAGGTTGACGATTTAAACACAAAAAACGCTCAATAACGGGGCGTTTTTTATTCCCAAATTATAACCAAATATTAACCTAAATTTACCCGTTTTCTGCCTGTTGGAAAATGGGTTTTTATTTTATAATTAATTTAGATTATAAAAAGGCGTGTTTTTATGTGGATAAAGTACAATCCAAACCCGCGCGGGAATGATTATGCAGGCGATTGCGTAATTAGAGCAATTGCAAAAGCGACGGGCGATAAATGGGAAAATATTTTTGCAAAGTTATCGCTTGAAGGGTATTTCTCGGGCGATTGGGGAAACTCAAACGGCGTGTGGGATGGATATTTACGGAAAATAGGATTTAAACGGTACATACTGCCAAACACTTGCCCGTACTGTTACACGGTTGCAGACTTCGCAAAAGATCACCCGAAAGGGACGTACATTCTCGGGACTGGACGTCATGCTGTCGCTGTTGTTGATGGCAACGTTTACGATTCATGGGATTCACGGACAGAAATGCCGATTTACTACTACACAAAGGAGAAAGAATAATGGCATACAATAGCTTTTATCAACCTTATCAGCCCGTTTACGGGCAGCAATTTCAAGGATATAATGTACCGCCGATAAATCAGCAGGCGTTTCAGCAGGCGCAGAGCGCACAACAGCAGACAATTCAAAACGGCGGCTTTGTTAGCGTGAGATCGGAAATAGAAGCGCGTAATTATCCCGTAGCACCCGGCAACAGCGTAACGTTCATTGATGAAAACGCGCCGTACTGTTACACAAAAACAATGGGCTTTTCTCAGTTGGACAGACCGCGCTTTGAGAAATTTCGACTTGTTAAAGAGGAAGAAGCGGTACAGCCTACACAGACAAGCGCAGACGCACCAAAGGTTGATTATGCCTTAAAGTCTGAATTGCAAAGTTTAAAAGACGAATTTTCAGCCGAAATTTTAAATTTAAAAACGATTTTTGAAAAATTTTCTCAAAAAAATGAAAATAAAACAAAAAATTTAAAGAAAGAAGTTGAAACAAATGCGTAATCCTTTAATTCCGAACAGGCAAAACGGTGTTTCTTTTAATGATTTTATGAGCAAATTTCAGCAATTTTCGGGAAATCCTATGCAGATGTTGTCGCAAAGCGGATTAAATATTCCGCAAGGTATGACTAACCCGAATGACATTATTCAGTACCTTATGAACAGCGGTAAATTATCGCAGGAACAGTATGCGCAGATTCAGCAGACGGCGCAAAAAATAAGAAACAATCCAATGTTTCAACAGCAAATGCAGATGATGAATAAGAAATAATTGAGGTATTAAGACCGGCGCGCGAGGTCTATAATATAATTTTTTTAAGGAAGGTATTTATATATGGCACTTACAGACGAAAACGGCGGCAATGGTATGATTATGCCTGTACAGCCTATGGGCGGTTACGGCTACGCTATGCCTTACGGCGGATTTGGCAACGGCTTTGGCGGCTTTGGTGACGACTGGCTTGCAATCTTTTTGATCGCAATGCTCTTTAGCGGCGGCTGGGGCGGCATGGGCGGATTTGGCGGCTGGGGCGGTGGCTTTGGCGGCATGTTTGAGTTCCCGTGGCTACTCAACGGACAGCAGGGCATTAATGCGAACACAAACGCAGGATTCAACCAGGCGGCTTTGCAGTCGGCAATCGGCGACCTCAGCAACAATGTTGTCAGCGGTTTTGGCGACGTTAATCTTGGCATTGCAGGCGTTAATCAGAATATCTGTCAGTCTACAGGTCAGATTCAAAATGCACTTTGTCAGGGCTTTGCAGGCACTACAGCGGCGGTTACAAACGCTCAGAATGCTATTACAAGTCAGTTGTATAACAATGAGCTTGCAAGTCTTAACCGTTCGTTTGCAGAGCAGACAGCAAACACACAGGGATTTAACAATGTACAGGCACAGCTTGCTCAATGCTGCTGCGACAACCGCCTCGCTACAAACGACCTCAAATACACGATTGCAACGGAAGCATGCGCCGACAGAGCAACAAGCACACAGAATACTCAGTCTATTCTCAATCTTGTTAATTCGGGCATTCAGTCGATCAAAGACCAGCTTTGCCAGGATAAAATCGACGCTAAGAACGACGAGATTGCACAGCTCCGTCAGGAAATTCTTTACGCTCGAGGTCAGGCTTCGCAGATCGCACAGAACCAGCAGGTTATTGACGGCATTTATAACCGCCTTGACACTTGCCCGGTCGGAACTACACCGGTATATGGCAGAACCCCTATTTTCTCATGCAATAACAACAGCTGCGGTTGCGGCGGTAACTTCTAAGGCGGTGAGAACATGGCTTGCGAATTTTCAAACAACCTTGTTCAGACCGTTAATCCCGGCGAATCTGTAATTTTTACAGAATCGCCCGTACCTTGCACACGTGGATTTGTCCGTCACCGTGATGACACAGGTAATTTTCTTTTGCGAGGAAATGTGCGAAGAAATTCTTGCGGCTGTTGCCCCAATTCCGCAAGATACCTTGTGGATTTTGGAGCAAACATTGCTATTCCGACAGGTGGTACAGTTGCTCCGATATCGCTTGCGCTGACTCTCGACGGCGGCACGGTACCAACAACACAGATGACAGTCACTCCGGCGGCGGCAGAAGAGTTTTGGAACGTCTCGGACGCTACAATCGTTAGCGTGTGGCGCGGTTGCTGCCAGACCTTGACGGTTAGGAACATTTCGGATCAACCGATACTTGTCCGGAATGCTAATATCATTTTTAGCCGCCCGGACATGAACGTGACGTATTAAAGGGGGATAGAAAATGCACATGTATGAAGAGCTTAAAGACATGCTTTGTGAAGAGCTTGAGGAAATCACAAAAAAGGGCGAACTTACGGCGGGTAGCCTTGACACGGTTGACAAACTCACTCATGCAATTAAATCCATTGACACAATCGTTGCTATGGAAGATTACGGCGATGATTATAGCCACCGTCGCTCTTATGACGGACAGATGGACGGCATGAGAAGTGAGCGGCGCAGAATGTATGACGGCAGATCATACGCTCGTAAGCGCGATAGTATGGGACGATATTCTCGCGGCTATTCCTACGCAGACGCAAAGGAAGACATGATCGCCGACCTGCACGAAGTCATGAACGAAACGCAGGACGAAAAGCTGAAAGGCGAAGTCAAAAAGTTTATCTCAAAGGTCGAGAATATGTAACGGAGGTGGCTGTCAATGATAACAATGCAAGACCTTGACGAGGCTATAGCAGAGTGTCAGGGGCAGCCACACCCGAACTCTAACACCTGTATTAAACTTGCAGCGTTTTTAACTATTAAAAATTCCATGCTCGAAAAAGAGCAAACAGAATCCGTGAAAATTCCGACTTTTTCATACTCAGCACCGATTCAGAAGACGGTAAGCCTTGACAGCGGAACGCCTTTTGCGGAAAAAATCAGCGGAATGCCGCTTGAAGACGTGCTTGCTCTTTTTGATGAGGTTATGGAAACGCTACAAGCGGTTAACCCTCGACTATATGCAGCGGTCATGCGAAAGCTATAAACTGTAAAAAGTCTACAAATTATTGTAGACTTTTTTGTTTATTTCAGAGAGTGTAATTTTTTTAAAAAAATATGTAAAATATTACTTGACTTTTGTCTGCATATGGTGTATTATATATACAGAACAAAACAACAGCCGAAAGGCAGGAGGTAAAAATCATGACAAACGCAGAGATTATAGCAACAGTAGCAAAGGAAATCAAGAATATGAGACCGAACATTGTGGTTAAGTACACAATAAAGAGAACGGGAGTTTACGCATTTTTTGAGAAAGAATACAACGGTCGTTCCGGCAAAGAGTACGCACAAATCGGCGGTAAGATGTTTCACAGGATTCAGAAGCCCGAACACATTGTCAGAATACTCCGCAACGATAACAGGTTGTACGATTGATTAAGTTTGAACGCTGACGGCGGGCGAAAGCCCGTAAAGCTACACCGACATATCCGAAGTAGTCGGCAAGCTAAAACAATAAGGAGTGATTAATTGAAAGTAAACGATTTAAAAGCGGAGTTTGTCCGCAAAGGGTACACACAGCAACAGGTTGCTGATTTAATGGGTATAAGCCTAAAAACGCTATACAACAAGCTCAACAACAAAAACAAGCGCGGCGGCTTTACTGACAAGGAGTGTCAGCGACTCTGCGAAATCTTAGATCTGCAAAGCATTGACTTTTGGGTGAGGGGTGAACAAAATGAATGACATAATCATGAGCAACAGCGCAAAGGCAGTCGTACTCAATGCGACGCTCCACGCTGAACAAGCATTTATTGAGACCGTCCGCCGTAATGCGAGGCTCGAAAAGAAAGGAAAGCTGAGTATTTCCGATAAGCTTGACGAGCACCGGGATAAATCGGTGTACAAAAGCCTTTACCGCCTGTGCTGTAATCTCGGACTGGGCGACCTTTATGACGACTGGCGTGAGGACCCAGAATATGACGATAAGGAGGAAGAACAATAGTGAATTTTAAAGATATTATCAACACATGGATAGCGCCTAAGGATGACAAGCCTAAGGGCATGATAGCGATAACGACGCCTGACGGCAAAACGACTATCAACGCGGAGCTGGAGACAAGCTCCGACGCACAGAAGATAAAGGATATCGTCAATATCTTGTTTCCGGACGTGACTATCACGCCGGAGGAGTTCTTCACGATTGGGAGGACGGAGTGATATGGTAAAAGCCTATATCAAAGATAAGTACACGTTTGCAGAAGTCAACGAGCTGTCAAAAAATCTTACGCTCGACGAGAAAATCGCCGTGTCGATAAAGGTGATCGATAAGGCGCTGAAGCTGTCAAAGCACACAGTGGCGGTCGCTTTTTCGGGTGGCAAGGACAGCGAGGTTGTCGCCGACCTGATAGAGCGCTTCTTCCCCGAAGAGTTCGGGAAGGTGCACTGCGTATTCGGCAACACGGGCGTTGAGTTTCCTGAGTCGCTGAGATTTGCCCGAAAATACGGTAGGGAGCATTTCGGCGAGCGTTTTCACGAGACGGAGCTGCTGAGGACTGAGGAGGACGAGCTGAGATACGATTTTGCAAGATATATCGTGTCGGAGCTGGAGGAGGAAGGCGCCCTGAGTGAGATTTTAAAGCCTGACGGCAAGCTCAAGGGGCAGAAGGCGCTCGTCGATGCGGCAAAGAAGCGTGACTATATCCTCGACCGCTCGAATTTTTACCCGAAGGGCACGAAAATGACGTTTGCTTACTGCGTTGAGCAGTACGGGGCGCCACTGCTCGGCAAGGCTGCGAGCAAGCTCGACGCTCACAGAATCAACATCGAGTGTTTTTTGAAATACAGCAACACGAGCACGGAGAACGATAAGCTCAAGGAGTATTATGCGACGCTCAAAAAGTGCAAATTCTCGCAGCATTGCTGCAAGCTGCTCAAAAAAGAGCCGTCGGAGCGTCTGCAGGCGGAGCTTGATGTTGACGTGATATTTAAAGGTTTGATGGCGAGCGAGAGCCACAGTCGTATGCTGAGCTTTGCGACGAGAGGCCACATATTTGCGAGCAGCCGCAAGCATATCCAAGATGGGGCTTTTTACCACGTCAATCCTCTCAGCTTATGGACGGACGATGATATCTGGGCGTACATCAAAAGATTTAAGCTCGACTACTCGCCGCTTTATGATATCACCTATGAGGCTGCTGACGGCACAGTGAGGCACATCGAGCGCAACGGCTGCATGATGTGCGGCACAGATATCCAGTTTAAGGACAACCATTTGGCCATACTCAGGCAGACACACCCGAAGGCGTGGCAGTGTGCGATGGAGCGCTTCGGCTATCGTGAGCAGCTTTACACACTGTTCACGGAAAAGAAAAACTTGAACATGCTCGACAGCTTTTCGGAAAACGGCACGAGAGCGAGGCTTATCGCCCGATACGGCGACAAAAAGACGCTGTTTGACAGTATGCCGTGCGCGTTTGACGAGTTTTCTGAGCTGGTTGACTTGGCAGGGACGGGGCTTGAGAGTGAATACGATCCGGAGGTGGAGAAAGCGGAATGAAAATACTAATTGCCTGCGAAGAATCGCAGAGGGTTTGCGCAGAAATGCGACGGCTCGGGCATGAAGCATATTCGTGCGATGTGCAGGAGCCAAGCGGCGGACACCCGGAGTGGCATATATTGGGGGACGTGCTAAAAGTACTGAATCCACAGGAATTATTTATCCGTAGGTCTTATGATTGTTGGTATGAAAATGCGATCAGATTTGAGACAATGGATAGAAAAGAGCATATAGTACCGAAATGGGATATGATAATCGCTCACCCACCGTGTACATATCTAAGTAACGTGGCAACAAGACATCATAGCCTTAAATGCACAAGCCTTGACAAAATAAACGACAGGACTTTTAAGCGTGTGGAGGCAATGCAATTTTTTTTGAATTTTGCAAATGCCGATTGTGAGCGCATTGCAATAGAAAACCCTGTCGGCGTAATGAATAGCTGTTACCGTAAACCGGATCAGATAATACACCCCTATTTTTTTGCGGAAAGTGAGTACGACACCGAAAACTATGTCACAAAAGCAACCTGCTTATGGCTTAAAGGCTTAAAGCCGCTTACGTACACGGAACTGCCAAAGCCTGATAATAAAAAGATTTTTGGGGTGTTGCCTTCCGGTAAAGCGAAAACTTGGGAGGATAGTGCTTCCAGAATTGGAGGTGCGGCAAAATCACGAAGTAAAACCTTTCCAGGCATTGCCCGTGCAATGGCGGACCAGTGGGCAGGACAGGCATAAAACAAGCCGCATAGGAATGGCAATTCGCTATGCGGCTAAAGAAAAAATCTACAAGAAAAGTTTAACACAAACAGGAGGAAGAGATAATGAACGAAGGAAAAATAACAGCGAACGTCAGGCAGGCTGTAGCCGATATCGTGACGCTTGCAGTGGCTATGCAGGATACGCCTAAGTGCGAAGGATCGGATAAAACATCGAGAGCGGTCAACGTCGATTTTAATGCGGCGCTCGGGCTGCTTACCGTAGCGTTTTATTTTTGCGATGGCGTCGACACACGAGATTATATCTACAAGTATAACCACTTGTATGTCGATGAGGGCAACGGAAAGGCCGAAGAATCGATTCTCCGTCAGCTCAACGAGCTGCACGGGCTGATAAAGGACTATCTGCGATGAGCTGGGCATGGGACAACGAGTTCGACCGGGACGACTATCCTGAGCGCATCGACGATATCCCGGCGTTTAGGTGCGACAGCTGCGGACAAGATGTCATGGTAGGCGAGGATTATTATGTATTTCGCATCGGCGACTCTCAGTTTAGAGTCCACTGCGAATGTGCAGACCGAAAGGAGGCAGAGTGATAAATTATATGGATAATAATTTGATAAGTATTAAGCAACTCCCGATTATCGAGGAACGCTTACACGAGCTAAAAAACGACATTACAGAACGTGTCAACGCAGCGATTGCGCTCGAGTGTACCGAGAATACCGTAAAGGAGGTCAAAAAAATCCGCGCAGACCTTAACAAAGAGTACGACGAGTACGAAACAGCGCGGAAGGGCGTTAAAAAGGCTATAAGCGAGCCTTACGAGCGATTTAACGAGGTTTATAAAGAATGTGTCTCGGACGTTTTTAAAGCTGCAGACGACGAGCTAAAAGCGAAAATCGCCGTTGTTGAAAACGGTTTAAAGAAGGTCAAGCACGAAGAAGTCACGAGCTTTGCAATCGAACTCAGGACGGCGTTAGAGCTTGATTGGCTTGATGTTAATCGAGTGATTCCGAACATTACACTTTCGGCGAGTAAATCAAGCCTAATACAGAAAGTATCTAACGAGCTTGAGCGAATTAACGACGACGTACAGGCGATAACCGACGCTGAGGTTTTGGCAGAGTATAAAAAATGCTTGAATTTTGCACAAGCAGTCTTAATTGTTGACCACCGCAGACGAGAAATTGAAGAAGCAAGGCGCGAAGCGGAACGCAAGGCAAAGCAAGAAGAAGTTAAACAGGAAGTCACAGAGCGAGTTGAAATGATTGCACCGCCGACTATTATAGAGCCGCCAAAGGCTGAGGAGGCTTATACAATGACGTTCACGGTCACTGGCACGATTGAGCAATTAAAGGCGCTTAAGGCGTTTTTGATAGACAATAGCATAGAATTTACAGGAGGTTAAATTATGGCAAATCAGTTAGCACCACAGAAACCAAAGTTCTCAGTGATGATTAAGTCCGAAACGTATCAGAATTTAATCAAGCAGACATTGAGCGACCCGAAGAAGGTAGAAAGGTACACTGCCGCAATAATGTCAGCGGTGGCAACAAACCCACAGCTTCAGGAGTGCGAGGCTCGAACGATCCTCAGCGGATCACTCCTTGCAGAAAGCCTGAATCTGGCTCACAGTCCGCAGCTCGGTCAGTATTATCTTGTACCGTTTAAGAACAAGAAGGCGGGAACGACCGAAGCTCAATTCATACTTGGCTACAAAGGCTATTTGCAGCTTGCAATCAGATCGGGCAACTACAAAAAAATCAACGTCATGGAGATTAAGGACGGCGAGCTGGTTTCCTTCAACCCGTTTGACGAGGAAATTGTTTTAAACCCGATTCAGGACGTTGACGAGCGAGAAGCGGCTAAAACTGTAGGCTACTACGCTATGTTTGAGTACACGAACGGATTCAAAAAGACTATTTATTGGTCGAAGAAGCAGATGTTAAGGCACGCAGACCGATACAGCGCGGCGTTTAGCCTTAACGCGACAAGTGGCAGATATCCTAAAGTGTCTTTTGAAGATTACGAAGCAGGACGTTACGACAAGGGCGACGAATGGCTTTATAGTTCCTACTGGTACAAGGACTTTGACGGAATGGCAAAAAAGACCATGCTCAGGCAGCTAATAAGCAAGTGGGGCATTATGTCGGTCGATATGCAACAGGCGTTTACTTTCGACGATTCGGTAACGGACATTGACGACGGTATTTTTATCTCGGAGCAGCCCGAAGAAGAGCCGCAGGAAAAACCGAAGGAGCAGGAAACACCGAAAGCAGTGAGCATAGATGACCTATAACATTATCTCAACAGGCAGTAAGGGCAACGCGGTTGTAATCAACAACCGCCTGCTCATTGACTGCGGCGTGAACTATAAACAGCTATCACCTTATGCAAATGGCTTGCAGCTTGTTTTGCTTACGCACGTTCACGGAGATCATTTCTACCCGTCAACCATAAAAAAACTTGCGAAAATGCGACCTACACTCCGATTCGGGTGTTGTAAATGGCTTGTTAAACCGCTTGTTGAACTGGGTGTACAGAAATGGCGTATCGACGTTTACACACCTGAGTCAATTAACAATTATGGTGACGATTTAAAAATTCAGGCGTTTATGCTATCTCACAATGTGCCGAACTGCGGCTACAAGATACTAATAGACGGTGGAAAGCTGTTTTACGCAACCGATACGAATAATTTATTTGGCATTACCGCTCCAAACTATGATTTATACATGGTCGAAGCGAACTACGAAGACGAAGAGATTCAGGAGCGCATAAGGGCAAAGGAAGAAGCAGGAATTTTTCCGTATGAGTACAATGCGTTAAAAAATCACCTTAGCAAAAAGAAAGCTGATGATTTTATCGCAGCGAACGCGGGGAAAAACAGCGAATTTATTTATATGCACGGGCATATTAACAAGGAGGAACAAGAATGACGAAACAGGAAGCATTAAAATTTGTAGAGGGGCACTATCCTTACTCACCTGAGCTACTTGACGAAGGGGCGGCGCTATTCAGGCTCAGACACCGCGCCGTATGTCTGCCGGAATGTGGTGTAAATGGTGTCATGAGAGATAGCGCGGAGTGGTGCTATATAGACGCATGGGGCAAAATTGACACAGGTATGTATGGAGATATCTATTATTTCAGCGACAAGGAGTGGTAATGGCGATGAATAGTGTAACCTTAATGGGTCGCTTAACAGCGAACCCAGAACTAAAAACAACAAGCAGCGGTTTTAACTACTGCCGCTTTTCGGTGGCGGTTGACAGGTATTCGAAGGGAGAGGATAAGAAGACGGACTTTATTAACTGCGTGGCATGGGCGAAAACAGCAGAGTTTATTGATCGATATTTTACCAAAGGCGAGATGATCGCCGTGCAAGGCTCCATTCAGACGGGCAGTTATACCAATAAGGACGGCGTGAAGGTTTACACGACGGATATCAACGTTGAGAAAGCCCATTTCTGTGGCGGCAAGAGCGATTCGGGCAATGTGCAGACTCCACAGCATACACAGACGGATACGGCGCAGAGGAACTATAGCAGCGGAACAGCAGCCGATTTCGAGCAAGCACCGCCCGATGACGATTTACCGTTTTGACACAAAAATTTAAGCAAGGCAACGGTAATGCGCCGTTAGGCTATGACGGGTGTAGCGGCGGCATGGCGCGGCAAGGTACCGTAAGGCTCCGCAAAGGCTTTGGAAGCATAGAATTGTGACGAGAAGCAAAGGCGACGCACGGCATGGAAAAGCGTTGTAAGGTATGGTAAAGGCTCGGTAAAGCGGCGAAGAGAAAAGCATAGCAAAGGTGGAGCAGTGTGGCGCGGCACAACGTAATGGCAAAGATTAGCGAAACGGAACACAGCGACGGCAAGGCATTGCTCGGAGATGCCGTGCAATGATACCCGACGACAAAAACCAGAAAGGAACTACAAAAATGTCACTTATCGAAAAGGAAATGAAAATCAAGATTACACTCATCGAGGAAATTCTCGGCACGGCACCGAGTGACCCCGAACTGTACAAGTCTTATGTAGCGGGCAACGCACCCGACGCGCCGACAATGCAGGAAGAAATTGAAGCATTCGGCGTTGATGAAGTCGCAGAAAAGCCACGCACGGTATTTTGTACCGACAAGGACGGCAACAAGATTCTTTATGATTATCAGATCAAGGGCTTTTTCAAGGACGCCTGCGGCGCACTCCGTGACAACAAGAAGACCGAGAGCGGCAAGCTCACGGCGTACAAGAAAAAAATCGACGGTCTGATTTTTGTAACGCCGAGACAGATTAAATTCGGCGGCGACGTTCAGTTTGGAGACTGTCAGAGACCGTTAAGAGCGCAGACAGCGCAGGGCGAACGTGTGGCGATCGCCGTATCGGACACAATCGGCGCGGGGGCTACGCTTGAATTTTCCGTTTTGCTCATGAAGGGCAGCATGGAGAAGGTTGTGCGCGAGTGGCTCGATTACGGGATGTTCAAAGGACTTGGGCAATGGAGAAACAGCGGAAAAGGCAAGTTTACTTATGAGGTGCTCGAAGTTATCAAGCACACCGACGACGAGTAAGCGAAGGTATGGTGACGCAGGACAAGGCAAGGCATTGCAAAGGCAAAGCAAAGCAAAGCAAGGCAATGCAAAGCAAGGGCTTTGCACGGTGAAGAATGGTCCGGCGATGTAAAGGCGAGGCTGGGCGGTACGATGTTATGTTCTGCTACGGCATTGCCGCGAGAAGCGGCACATTGTTAAAACGCTTTAGAAAGCCCGTAGAGGGGTTTTATTTTAAAGAGTATAATTTCACGTCTTTTGAATAAAACCCGCTCACAGGGCGGCACAAGCAAAAAGAGAGGTATATTTACAGATGATAAAGAAAGAAATGATTTACTTTTACGACGAGGAGGCGTTTACACAGCCACGCGAGCTACTTGCAGAAGGCGAGATTGACGGGTACGAGTATATAATTATTTCGTGCGGACTGTACCCGATGGTTTATGTCAAGCTGGGCAAAGCCTCAGCTATACAAGAACTTGCACTTTTGCGCAATGAATTTTACGTTTTGGACAATATCCATGATTTTCACGGCGGCGTTACGTCGGTAACGGAATATCTCGACGCAGGCGAGCGCGAATTTAGAGTCGGGAACTATATCGGGTGGAGGTACAATACCGACAATGATTTTATAGCCGGAAAGTATTTTGAGAATCACGCAAACGGCAAGAAGTGGACGACTGCGGAGCTTGTGGAAGAAGCAAAAGCGGCGGTAAAGGCAATAAAAGACTATGAAAATGCTGAAAACTCTTGATTTTGTGTTGTGAATATGTTATAATAATAGTGGTTGATACGGTATGTCGGTGTCGTGTCAACAACATAGTAATATTGTATCAACCATTAGCATTTTGCAACGGGTGCCGACACACCTGTTGCAGGGTGCTTTTTTGTTTATGAGGTGATATAAATGGCAACACACCAATTCGATACAGAGATAGCGGAGATTTACGGCGTAAATGCGGCGATACTCTTAAACAATATCGCATTTTGGATACAAAAAAACGCCGCAAATGATGCGAATTTCTTTGAGGGGCGGTATTGGACGTACAATAGCGTGAGTGCATTTAGTAAGTTGTTTCCGTACCTGAGCAAAAGCCAGATCACGACAGCTTTAAAAAAACTTGAAAGTGAAGGCATAATCCAAACAGGAAATTTTAATCAGTCAGCATATGACCGTACAACGTGGTATGCAATCACGGATAAGGGAAAGCAACTTTTGAGAAATGGAGATAGCGAAAATCAGTTTCCCATTTATAAAAAATCGGAAATGGAAAACAAGAAAATCGAAAATGGAAATATAAGAAATGAGGAACCTATACCAGATAATAAACCATATGTAAACTCAGATAGGAAACCAGTAAAAAAACAAAAAAAGGGGTATGCAGCGATTATATCAGCTTATACCGAAAACGTTGATTTACAATCGGCGATTTATGGGTTTATTGAACAGCGAAAGGCAAATAAGTGTGTTATGACGGATAGGGCGCTTGAAATGTTATTGCACAAGGTTGACACTCTATCAACCAATGACAGTGAGAAAATCCAAATACTTAACGAAGCAACGATAAGCGGGTGGAAATCGGTATATCCGCTAAAGAAGGGAAGTGAGAAAAATGCAGGAAGCGGAAACAAGGACTACGAAATCCCCGGACTCCACCGAGACCACGTTGACACCTATGAAGACGATTTTAGACGGGTTCTTGAAAACTTGTCCCACGTCGGTGAAGTATGAAAAATATGAGGATATTGACTTTGTGAAGGTCTATAATAATAAGCCGGGCAATAAAACGGGCGAAAACTGCGATATCTGCAAAAACAAAGGAATCGTTTATTACTATGATGACAATAAAAATATTGCTTGCCGCGAATGTTCTTGTATGCTGTCACGCAGAAAAAAGGCGCGAAGCGTTAGGCGTATTAATTCGTCAGGGCTTAAAGATACGATCAGATTAAAAACCTTTGACAATTTTGTTGTTAAAGGGCAGCACCAGAAAGACATGATCGAACTTGCACGTCGGTTTTTAAACAGCGATATGTCACATTGGCTATATTATGGCGGTCAGGTCGGAGCAGGTAAAACGCACATTTGCACTGCGGTCGTGGGTGAACTGCTGTTGAATCGCGGTAAAGAAGTTAGATATTTACAATGGCGAGAAGATGTGCCGCGACTTAAAGCAAAGGTCAACGATGACGATTATCAAGAACTGATCGGGGAGTATAAGACTGCTGAGGTGCTGTACATTGATGATTTATTCAAGACCGACACGGACAGAGGGAGCAAGATCACAGCCGGAGACATTAATATAGCCTTTGAAATTTTAAACTGGCGATATCAAAACAAAGGGCTGATTACAATTTTATCATCACAGTTGACCGTGCGCGAAATCGTGATAGTTGATGAAGCTGTCGGCAGCAGGATTTTTGAGCGGTCGCAGGGATACATGATGACGATTCAAAAAGACATTAGAAAAAATTACAGATTGAATGGTATGTTTTGACATGCAGAGGGAATACGATGACAATGAGAAAGTATCATTCTAAAAAAGTGCGGTGCAACAAAGGCCACCTACACGACAGCCGAAAAGAAGCGCGTCGGTGTAATGAACTGCACTTACAAGAGCGGGCGGGGATTATTTCAGACCTGCGTATCCAGCAAAAGTATGAGCTGATACCCGCGCAGAGGTTTGAGAACATGGAGAATGAACGCCCGTGCAAGTATATCGCGGATTTTACCTACTTTAAGGACGGGCTGTTTATTATTGAGGATACCAAAGGTTTTAAAACACCTGAGTACATTATCAAACGGAAACTGATGAAACACCGGTACTGTTCGGACGGTAAAGCGGTGTTTATTGAAACTTAAGGGGGTGAGAATTTGAAAATTTTAATAGCCTGCGAGGAATCACAGAGAGTTTGCATTGAAATGCGGAAGCTCGGGCACGAAGCGTATTCGTGTGATATCCAAGAGCCGAGCGGAGATCACCCTGAGTGGCATATTAAAGGGGATGCCACTAAATATCTGAATCCGGCCACAACAATTGACTTATTCGATGATGTTCATCCGTTAACCTTCAGGATTACATTTTACACAATGAACGGCGAGAAACACCATTTTCGAAAATGAGATTTAATAATTGCTCACCCGCCTTGTACTTACCTTTCAAACGCGGGCGCTTGCAGACTTTACCCGCGAAAGGGAGAGTTGAATCAAGAGCGATATGAAAAGGGTTTGAAAGCAAAACATTTCTTCATGCAGTTTCTTTGTGCTGATTGTGAGCACATAGCGGTTGAAAATCCGATACCGTCAAAGGTGTTTGAGCTGCCGAAATACGACCAAATTATACAGCCGTATCAATTTGGCGAACCATTTAGCAAAAAAACGTGTTTATGGTTAAGGGGGTTGCCTGAGTTAAAAGCTACTAATATCATGACCAATTACAAGCCGTATGTGTCATGTGGAACAAGTGCGAATAAAGGCAACAAAGACAAAGCAGGCGTTTCGAGAGCGGGCGGTGCAGCAAAGGTTAGAAGTAAAACCTTTCCCAGCATTGCAAAGGCAATGGCGGAGCAATGGGCAGGACAGGCATAATTATACTACCGCTGACCTATCGGCAAAACGGGGAGAAAGGAATTTGAAAAATGGAAGACAAAAACTACATCGTAAGAGCAGACAGAGCAGGAGTATTTTTCGGCAAAATCAAGGAGCGCAACGGTGACGAGGTTACAATGACGGATGTGCGTCGCTTGTGGTACTGGGACGGCGCGGCGAGTTTATCGCAACTTGCGGTAGAGGGGGTAAAAGCTCCCGAAAACTGCAAATTTACAGTTTACGTTCCTGAAATGACCGTTCTTGGCGTTATAGAGATTATTCCTTGTACGACGATGGCAGAGAGTAGCATTAAGAAGGTGAGAGAATGGAAAAGATAAAAGCGTTCTTATCAATCGATGACGGTTTCGGTTTCGGTGATGGTGACGGTTACGGTTCCGGTTCCGGTGGCGGTTACGGTGCCGGTTACGGTTACGGTTCCGGTTCCGGTTCCGGTTCCGGTTACGGTGACGGTT
>JAEHJW020005052.1_pt1 | contig 16932 bp, 13 predicted proteins | sample 9271431 | NCBI WGS metagenome assembly JAEHJW02 | reverse complement strand
GAGTCACCGCGCGAGGTAGCGGCGCGGATCGCGCGCGGGGGGTAGGATTCCACCGTGGCCCGCAAGAGTTCTCAGGCTCAGGCGTTGATGGCGACGAGTCGATCGTTGACCGTTCAGCCACCGATGCGACAGGGCTACTCCCCGCTGTTCGACCAGTACAACCGGTGGGCCACGATCTACGGCAGTTCCCTGCCGCGCTCGTTCGACACCTTCCGCTCTGGCGATTTCAGCCCGTTCGAGCCGATCCTGCCGAACCCGATCGACATCCCCGAGCCACCGAGCGGTCGGCCTCGACCTCGGCGCTGGCAGTTCCCGGTCGGGTGGAACCTCCCGGTGGGTCAGCCGGGCACCGAAGGAATCAAGATGGCGAACTTCCAGATTCTCCGTGATCTGGCTGACGTCGGGTCGATCCCGCGTCGCGCCGTCGAGATTTGCAAGAACGATCTGCTGAACCTGAACTGGGACATCATCGCCACGCCGAGCGCGGAGAAAGCGATGCAGGGGAACCCGACGAAGCGAGCGGACTTCGAGTCGCGCAAGGCCGAACTCTGGCAGTGGCTCATGTACGAGATCGACCCCGGCCTGTATCCCACCTTCCACGCTTGGCTGAACGCGGCGTTGGAGGACCTGATCGTCCTGGATGCGTTGGCGATCCATATCTTGCCGTCCAAGGGCAAGAACGCCGGTCCGCTGGGGTCGAACATCGGCGGGCTGGAATTGATCGACGGATCATCGGTGCGCCCGCTGCTGAATACGTACGGCGGAAAGCCCCGACCACCGGAACCCGCCTATCAGCAACTCATCTGGGGCGTGCCGCGAGTCGATCTCATGGACATCATCAATCTCGGCCCCGACGCGACGATCGAGGACCTGAAGGAGTTGAATCCCGTCATCGAGCAACTGACCGAGACGGTCGACGAGTGGTCCGGCGATCAGTTGCTGTACATCATGCAGAACCCTCGGACGAATACGCCGTACGGGTTCGGGCCCGTCGAGCAGTGTCTGCTGCCGATTTCGATCATGCAGGCGCGCCAGACGTGGCAGTGGGAGTACTACCGCTCAGGATCGTTGCCGCAGGTGTTCCTCGACCCCGGCGACATGATTGGCACTCCGGAAGAGGCGCGAGAGTTGCAGGAGGCCATCAACATGACGGGCGGCGACCTGGCCTCGCGGCACCAGGTCGTTGTCCTTCCTCCGGGAGCCAAAGCCGTCCCGATGAAGGAGACCGACCTCACCGACGGATTCGACACGCTGATGGTGTCGGAGATCGCGATGTCGTTCGGGCTCGCCATCGCGGATTTCGGCATGATGCCCAAGGTGGCGGCGATGACGTCACCGGCTGCGGCGAAGGCCGATCAGCAGACGGCACAGGACCAGGCTGTGCGGCGCTCGACGATTCCTCGCGCGCGGGTGATCGAGCGACTGTTCACTCGGCTTATCCAAGTTCAGTTCGGATGCACCGACATGCGATTCTCGGCGGGTGTCACCGAGCAGGGCGAGTCGCAGAACGATTTGGACACTCGGTGGATCAACCGCACGAAGTCGTCGCTGTCGTCGATCGACGAGGCACGGCTCGCGCTCGATCTGGACCCGTACGGTGAGCCGTGGTCGACGGTGCCGCTGGCGTTCACGGCGAAGGGAGTGTCGCCGCTGCCGACGTCAGTCGAGTCGGCCAACGTGAGCCTGGCGCAGTTGCAGAACCCGCCGACTCCGACTCCGACATCATCGAAGCCTGAGACGCCGACGATGGATGACACCAAGACGCCCGCGACGGCGGCTCACGCCGCAGCACGATCCAGCGAGATCGTCACACACGCGGCCACCAAGCGACGGTCGCTGACGGGGCGAGACACCGCACTCGAACCGCTCCGTCAGCACGTCGCACAGGAGATCGCACGACTGGCGCAGATGGTGCGTGACAAGAAACTGACCACGATCGAGTTCCAGAATCAGTCGCGCGAGATAATGAAGGACGCCACGGTTCAGGCGGCGCACCACGGAGCGCGCGCGGCGTCACTCGACTACCAGATGCCGATTCCCCCGCAAACCGAACAGACGGCGATCGAGCGGGCGGCGGCCCAACACCCGTACCTCACGGGGCTCGCGCTCGGAGCGCTCGGCGGGAGCGCGATGGCTCTCGCGAATCGTGCCGCGATGTACGGCGCGTCTCTGACCGGCGCGTACGAGCAGGCGTACGGCACGACCGTCATCAACGGGATGAGTTCGCCGCTGCCCGCCACGGACGGGCTCACCGATGGCTCGGGGATGTCGAATACTCCGTCGAACGCGGTGATCACGTGGCACGCTCAGTCTGACGCGTGCGAGCAGTGCGCGCCGCGAGACGGCCAGACGTATTCGTCGCAGACGCTCCCCGGCTGGCCTGGCGACGGCAGTTTCGGCGGCGACATCTGTCTTGGCGGCCCGTTGTGCCGGTGCTCGCTGTCTTACGACGACGGGACCAACACCGCGACGGGGACGAACACGCTCCGGCCGCAGTCGTTGGCGGGCAATCTGTCCGCCGAGACCGGCCCGATGGGGCACATCGCGCAGTGGACGGCGGGGCGTCAGGCGTTCACTGACTCGCTCCCCGACATCGTGCAGCCGGGAGAGGTGTACAGCGCGCAGGCTCGTGCGGTGATGCGCGACCAGGTTCGCTCGCAGATCGCGGACGAACTCGGCATCCACCCGGCTGACGTTCCGGCGTCGTCGGTCGCCGATCGAGTTCCCGCCGTCTACAAGTCGATGACGGGCACGCTGAAGATCGTCTACAAACTGCTGACCAAGCACTACCCTGACCCGTCGATCGAGTGGATCGGCCAGATGAAGTGGAGCAAGCGTCGCGTGGCGCTGACTGATATCAGTGTGACCGGCCCGGCGTCGGACAAGGACGCCAAGACGATCCGTCGCATGAGCAAGAAGATGCGCCACGGCAAGCCGATCAAGCCGCTCGTGTTGATCGATCCGGGTGATGGCTTGCTCCAAGTGGCGGACGGGCACCACCGGGCGACGGCGGCGCTGCACGCCAACAAGCGCGTCGTCCCCGCCTACGTCGGGCGGCCGCAGACCGACGACGACTGGCGCAAAGAAGTGATGGACATGCAGATCGTCCGCGCCAAGAAGATGCATGGGCCGTTCGGCGGGACCGACTTCCCTCCCGGACGGATGGAACCCGCGCAGAGCGTCGAGTCCACGACGGACGTGGACGTGATTCGCCCGATGCCGACGCTGAACGGCGACCCGGACTTCGAGGCGTCCGGCACGGGCCCGCTCTCCGCTCCGTTCGAATCAGGCGGCGGTCTGATCATTCCCGAAGGATCGTTCGACCCCGACCGGGGTGAGACGTTCGTCGGCAAGTTGGTCGTCGACCCGAGCGACGATCCTGTGCGCCACGTGTTCGGCGGAGCGACGCAACTGAACATGACGAAGAACTTCTCGTCGGCGGACGGTCTCGCTCCGTTCGATCTGTCCGGTCCCGAGGTGGATGTGCAGTTCGCGGGACTGCTGGTGATGGCGAACGCCACGGGTCGTGTGCTGATGCTTCAGCGAAGCCTCACCGAGGACGACGACGCCGCTGGCATGTGGGAGATTCCGGGCGGGCACCTCGAAACGGGCGAGTCGCCACTCGACGCCGCGATCCGGGAATGGACCGAAGAGGTCGGGGTCGACGTCCCGAAAGTGCGAATCGTGGGGCGCTGGCTCAACTCCAACGGCTACATGGGATTCCTGGCCCTGTGCAACGACGAGACCGACGTCGACATCCGCAACCGTGATCTTGTGAACCCCGAGGACCCGGACCAGGACAACCCCGAGGCGGTGGCGTGGTTCTGGCCGAGCGATCTGGTGTCCATGCCGGGGGTTCGTCGTGAGGCGCGAGAGTTCACTCCGTGGAGTCGGATGGTGTCGCCGTGAAGTACGTGGTGTTCGACAGCGCGTACCCGCCAACCCCAGCAACGCGCCCGAAGGCGACGGCGTGCCTGGCCTACTTCGGCGGTGACACTCCGCACGTCTGGACGCGGGTCGAGATCGCGCGCCAGCACCCGTACAAGGTGGTGCCGGTGTTCGTGCGATCGAACCCCGGTCGTCAGGCGCGCGCGGACGCGACCGCGATGATCGCGCAACTCACGGCTCTGCGAGTCCCCAAGGGCGTCCTGACGATGCTCGATATCGAGACGGCGGTGAACCCGACGTACGTGACCCAGTACGGGATGCGGTTGATGACGGCGGGCTACAGCGTCGCCGTCTACGGCTCGAAGGACAACTTGTTCGAGAACCCTCGACTGAACGGGTACTGGGTCAGCGACCCCGGAGCGAAGTCGATCGATTCACGATGCATCGCCACGCAGTACTTCCTGGGTGAGGGCTACGACCTGTCGTGGCTGGACACGACGATCCCGTTGTGGAATGGAATTGGTGTGCCGGATCAGGAGACATGCACAGTGACGTTGCCCGTGTTGCGCGAGAGGCCGGGACCGGACGAGGCGGTCCGAGCGCTTCAGGCACTCCTGACGCTGCGCGGTCATCGAGTGACACTCGACGCCGTGTTCGGCGCACAGACCCTCGCTGCCGTCCGAGAGGTTCAGGGCGCGATTCGTGAGACCAGCGGCGTTGTGGACGCTCCGACGTGGGCGTATCTGATCGATGGCTCAATTAAGTAATTCCGCTGTGAAGTGTGATACCCTGACCCGAGTGGAGGCGTGTGGCTAATCTGACATTCCCGATCACGAAGCGAACTCGTCAAGACGATGGCTCCGTGATCGTCGAGGGGATCGTGACCGACGACTCCCTAGACCTGGATGGGCAGATCGTCGATGCACAGTCGGCGGCGAAGGCCCTGACCGAGTGGTTCCGCGACTACGCGAACATCCGTCAGCAGCATTCCCCGATCTTGGCTCCGGCCGGGAAGGGGATGTCGCTCGACTTTCGCGACGGCAAGCCGTGGTTGCAGGCAAAGATCGTCGAGCCGACCGCCGTCAAGTTGACCCTCGCCGGAGTGTACTCCGCGTTCTCGATCGGCATCGGGGACGGCACGCTGGATTCGTCACCGACCGCCAAGCGCAAGGCTCGCAACGGCATCCTGTACCCGTCGCTGGTCAACGAAGTCAGCATCGTCGACTACCCCGCCAACACGTCGTGCGGGTTCTCGATTGCCAAGCGCCGGGGCGGTGTCATCGTCGAGTCGGCCAAGGTCAAGGTGTACGACAAGACGTTGCGAAAGTTGGACGGTGATTCGCTGGTTACGGCGCTGAAGAGCATTCACTCCGGCGCGATCGTCTACACTGCCGCGACCGACAAGGAGGCACGTCGTCTGATTGGCACGACGTTCCCCGCCGACCAGTACGCCGCTGACGGCAACGTGATCGTGGTGAAGCGACAGTTCGACCCGAACGTGGGTGGTGGTGTCGATCGTGACAAGATTCCCGCGAAGGACTTCGCCGGGAAGAATCGGTCGTTCCCGATCGTGACGCCGCAAGACGTCCACGACGCCGCGCGCAGCATCGGTCGTGCCGGGACGGACAACTACGATTCGGCTACGCTAAAGCGGAACATCATTCGGATCGCGCGTCGCAAGGGGCCGGAGTTCGTGGCTCGACTACCGAAGAAGTGGAGGAACGCAGTGACGAAATCAGCCGGTTCCAAGAAGCCATTCGAGGGAGCCGCGCCGCCGTTCGGTTCCGACGAGCGCGCCAAGGACCCGCAGTACGAGGTCAAGGACAAGACCAAGGACAAGGCCAAGAAGGTCAAGAAGGCGAAGGACGGCACGATTCCCAAGGTGGACGAAGCAGTCACCGAGGACCTAGAAAAGACCGACGAGGCGCTGCAGCAGGCCAAGACGGATCAGGCCGCCGACAACGAGGCGCACCTCAGCGGGGACGACAAGGACGACAAGGACGCCACGGCCACGAAGAGCCACAAGAAGAAGGTCGCGAAGGCGGCTCGGCGTCTCGCCAAGGAAGCGGCGAAGGCGCGGGCCAAGGCAGTCAAGCGGGCGCACGACGCGACCTGCCCGTACTACCGCACCGCCACCAAGTCATTCGACACGACGATCTTCCGGGAGCGTCTGGAAGCGACCAGTGACGACGCGGTCGAGACTCGTGCCGCTCGCGCGACGGCGTACGACGCCGCCGTGCGTGTCGCGGCGCTTGCCCCCAAGGACGTCAACGCGCTGCGAGCGGTGGCGCGTAAGGCGTTCCAGGACGCGTATCCCGACGTCCACGTGTCCAGTCCCGACCTGAGCGACCCGGCGTCGTTCCAGCGTCGGTTCCTGCCGAGCGCCAACTCGGAGACCGCTACCGCCACGGGGCACGCGAGCAACTTCCCCGACGCGCACCCGCTGCAGGCTGACGATTTCCAGCGTGGGCCGTTGACGGTGAACGAGGCGCGTCCCACCCTGTCGAGTGGAGTGTCGGCGGCGTCGCTCGTCAAGTCGCGCCAGTTCTACACGAACGCGGCCAAGGACCAGAACGCGGCGGCGATGGCAACGCTCCACGATCACATCGTGGAGAACTACCCGAGCGTGTGCCCGGCCTCGAACGAGTTGGCGAACGAGGTGAGCGACCGACTCGGCACGCCACCCGAGATGTACTCGCCCGCGTCACCAACGACGCAGGTCGACACGAAGAGCGGAGCGACATTGACCACCGTAGGGAACGACCAGACGGCGCGCGCGACCAAGCGCACCCTGAAGCGGCAGATCACCAAGGCGACCAAGCCGTTGATCAAGAAGAACGCGAAGCAGGCGAAGGAGATCGCCAAACTCCGCAAGGCGGTCCGCAAGGAGTTGGCGCAGCCCGACTTCACCAAGGCGGCGCACCGTCGTACCGAGTTCACGCCGATCGCGCTGGCGGAGCCGATGGACGACTCCAAGCGCGAGCGCGTGCAACGTGCCAAGATGTTGTCGGATCGAATCCACGATCGTCACAGCACATCCGTGCAGCGGGAGATCGAGGAATTGCAGGGGCTGGTTTCACCAGAGAAGTTTGCCGCCATGATGACGGCCGACGAATAGCACACACAGGAGGCTTGTGGCTGAAGGATGGAAGAGCACAGGTCAGGCAGCGGAGCAGCCGTTCTCGGCTGACCTCGCTGACCGACTCAAGAATGCCGAGCCGCGTGGTGCAAGTCGCGCGCGTCTGAACGGCATCCGCGCGTCGGTCGAGTCTGGCCGTTTCGGAACGGGCAAGAAGGGTGCGCGGAACTTCCGCGACACGCTGCTGCCCGCGATGGTCAAGGGCGCTGGTCTGCAGGAGCCGGTCGGAACGCCGTTGGCGGTCCGTAGTGAGACGACCGATCGTCGAGCGATCGACCGGATGTCCGACTACGCGATCGAGACTCTGAAGGCGGTCACTCGACGGGGTATCAGCAACCCAGCGAAGGCGACCAAGGGCTTCAGTGGCCCGCTGCGGGCGGCGGTGAACGCGCTCAACATGTTCTCGCCTCAGGCGGTCGCGGGTCAACTCAACGCCGCGCAGTGGAGCAAGGACATCGGCGGCGCGATCGGCAAGTCGTTCAGCCTGTCCAGCCCCCTGTCGAGCGGTTTCGTGCCGTTCGACTTGGTGCCGTTCGTGCGGACGATCTACCCCGTGTACACGCCGCTGCGGAACAAGTTGCCGCGCGTGCCCGGTCAGGGTGAGTTCCACCGAGGGAAGATTCTGTCGGACATCTCCGGAGCGCTGCCGGGCAACCTCGGCTCGCTGCAGGACGACTCGACCTCCGAGTTCTTCGGTGGTTCCGGGTTCAGTCAGTGGCCCAACCCGCTGCCCGCGTCGGGGAGCCAGTCGGCGTACGACATCATCATCCCGTACAAGTTCTACGCACTGACCGAGTCGACGTCCTGGCTGGCCCAGTTCGCCGGTCAGGGCTTCGACGACCTGTACGGCCTGTCGTCGCTCGTGCTTCTGCAGGAGTTCATGCTGCTCGAAGAGCACGACATCCTGGCGTCGACGTCACAGGCGTTGGCGACACCTGCGGCACCGATCCTAACGGCTCGCACGGCGGGTTCCAACGAACTGCCGCTGACGGGAGTCACCACGGACGTCTACGCGGTGGTCAGCGCGATCAACTTCTGGGGCGAGACCATCGCGTCCGCCGCAGGATCGGTCGCGTGGTCAGCGGGTGACGTCGTGGACGTTACGATCAGCCCGGTTCCGGGAGCGCTGTCGTACGTCATCTACACGACGACGGGTGCCTCGCCCGGCACGTACTACCAGTTCGAGTACAACACGAACGGTGGCACGGTCGGTGGCGTGAAGTTCACGCTGCAGGGCGCACTGCCGACGTCGGGCGCGACGGCTCCCGTTGCGGACAGTGGCACGTACGCTGCGACGCGGTCGGAGAGCCTGATCTCGGTTCTGTCCGGGCAGGCGTACAACAACGGCGCGGGTCCGTATCCGAGCGCGAAGGCGGGCTACTACAACAACGCGGCGGGCAAGACCCTCTCGGTGGAGGTAGTCCAGAACGCTCTTCTGGAGATGTTCAACGGGGCCAACGGCTACTTCGCGAACCCCAGCGAGATCATCACGTCGCCCAACGACGCGGTGGTCCTGGCGAACTCGATCCAGTCGGAGAGCGTCGCCGCGTACCAGTTGCGAGTCCAGCAGTCCGAGATGTCGGGCGTGACGGCCGGTATCGCCGTGGCGAACGTGGTCAACCCGGTCACGCGCTCCGCCCCGGAGATCGTCGTCCACCCGTACTTGCCGCAGGGCAACGCGCTGCTGATGTCGTACACGCTGCCCCAGACGCAGAACAACCTCGGCAACGTGGTCGAGATGGCGATGGTGCAGGACTACGCGCAGATCGGGTGGCCGGTGATCGACCCCGCGTTCCGTCAGTCGATCCTGCGCTACGGCACGTTCTTCATGGCCGCGCCCCAGTACTGCGGTCTGATTGCCGGTCTGCAGCAGTCCGACACCACCCCGTACAACTAAGGGGTCTGTGACGTGTCGCGCGTGTTCACGAGGCCAGTGAGGGAGCGGTTCGGGGACACGAGCGGCATCACGGGTGCCACAATGGAGGATGGCACGGTGTACCGCGCACGTCGCGGCGGTGTGATGACGGTGGATGACGCGTCGCACATCGCCGCGATGAAGCGCGACCCGCGCGTGGCGGACAACATCGCCGTCGAAACGTTCCACGCGTCGGTCTCCAACGGGCGTCACTGCGTCGCGTGCTCTTTCTCGGCGTGGCCGTGGCAGGCTACGTGTCCCAAGTGTGGCAACCCCACAGAAAGCGATGAGTGATGGCAAATCCGAAGAAGGTGACGTCAGTGTCCGTCAAGGACGGGGCCGCGACTGTGTACATGCACAAGAACGTCGGGTCGGTGTTCGTTGACGGTCAGACGATCTCACGCGGGAAGGTGGATGGCCGAACGTGGTCGTTCACCTGTGAACCGAGCGTCGCGCGGCGGCTCATCGAGCGCTACGAGTTCGCTTCCGGGTCAGCGTCCGGCGTGCCACTGACGCACGACGAGCAGATCGAAGCGAACGACCTCAAATCGCGTTCCAACGTCGAGGTCGCGAAGATGGCCTCGGCGCTGGCCCAACTCGCGGACGAGCGAGTACAGCGCGACGAGAGTTGATCCGCTGCTCGCTCTGTGCCCGCCCATCGCGGCGAGGGCACGGGCGCGCGGTGGTCGGCACCTGCGAGTGCGGCGCGACGGTCTGTGACCGACACGCTCGTCTCGTTGGCGGCATGATCATGTGCGTGCGCTGCAGCAAGAAATTGGACGCTGACGTCACGATCGAGAAGGTTCGGTCGTGATTCCGTACGTGACGCCTACCGATCTGGTCGGCGACCCCGCAGCGCCCGCGACCGTCAGCGGCCCGCAGGATCAGGCGACGCTGGGCATCAACTTCAACGTCATTGCCACTAGTCGCATCTGGGAGATGTGCGTCGCGGCGACGGCGATGATCGACACGCTCGCCGGGCAGACGCTGCGCGGCACCTCGTTCTACGAGGAACTGTCCGGGCCCGGTCACCGTCTCGGATTCGTGAACCCCAATCTCGCGCGATTCGTGACGTCGCGCAAGCCGATCCTGTCGATCGTGTCGGGACAGTTCGCCTACGGCTCTCCACCGTGGCAGTGGAACCCGATCCCGGCGACGAACATGGTGCCGGAGGAAGCCCCGTTCACGGACTTCGAGTCGGCCGCGTGGGAGGCAGCAGTCTCGGGTCAGGCGGCCATTCTGATCGGCCAGGGTTTCGTCGGGTGGGGGGCCGGGCGCATGGGCACTCGGGTCGGTCTGCGATACCTCGCAGGATGGCCGGTAGCGGGCCTGAGCGCGGCTGGGACGCCCCAAACCACGTTCACGGTATCCAGTGACACCGTGACGGTCAGCGACCCCACAGGGGCCGTTGTGGGCGCTCCCGTGACCTCATCCTTCCTCCCGACTGGGACGACGATCACCGCCGTCTCGGGCGATACCCTGACTCTCAGCCAATCGGCGACGAGTTCGGGCTCGGGAGTCCTGACGATCGGCTACCCCGCAGGGGTGAGCACGATCGCGGTGGACGACGTCACCGCCTGGTCGCTCGGTGTGCGAGGGGCGCTCTACGACGGGCTGTCGACCGAGTACGTGACCTCGGTCTCCGTGTCGAGCGCGACGATGACCCCGACCCCGGTCGGGCCTGGCACGATCACCCTGGCGTCGCCCACGGCGTTCGCGCACCTGCCGGATATCACGCTGTCAGCGATGCCGGGTGCCGTGCGCTGGGCACGATGCTCGCCGTGAAGGTGCAGGCGTTGGAGCGTGGCTCGATGGCGATCACCGCGCAGGGCACGCCGGGTCGTTCGACCGGGGCCGGAGGATCGGCCATCGATCGCACCTACAAGGCGATTCAGGCGCTCCTGATGCCGTACCGACGAGTGTGGTGACATGTCGATCACTGCTGTGCAGAACTACGTTCAGTCGCTGATTCAGGGTCTGGTCGGCGCGTACAACAACGCTCCGCTCGAAGCGTGGGTCGATCCGCCCGTGGCGAACGCGTCCGCCGAGACGCCACAGGCGTACGTGCTCGCGGCGGACGGCGAAGGCGTGCGTCAGACGATGGCGTACACCAGCGGGTTCTACCGTGACACCCACCAGGTATTCGTGATCGTCGAGTGGATGCTCCCGCCGAACTCGGTGAACGGGAACCTGGCGTTCACCAACCTGCTCGACACCATCGTCACCAGGATTCGCACCAGTTACACCGGAGCGATCGAGATCACCGACCCCGCGACGGGGCTGACGTCGCAACTTCTGGTGATCGGCGACAAGGTTCGCTGGCGCTATCTGCCACAGCACAACGTCGGAGCGTCCGGTCAGGAATGGCTGGACTACACCGCGCAACTGACGTTCGAGGTGCAAGTCAAGGAGCAGTACGCGTGAGCATGTCGGGAATCTACACCGAGGGCGACGCCGCCGCCTTCGATCGATTCCGCTGGACGGAACTCGCCACGACCTTCGCCGACACCTGGGGGCCGAGCATCTTGACGGCACTGCGGATGGAGGCTCCGGTGTCCGCGAACGGCCCAGACTCGGGGCGACTGCGCGACGCGCTGCACTTCGAGCGACGCACGTCGATCGGGCTGTTGAGCATGATCTTCACCGACGACGTGCCGTACTTCCCGTACGTGATTCACGGTACGACGGGAGGCCAGACCATCGTGCCGGTGGCGGCGCGCGCGCTGCACTGGACCACTGGCGGAACGGACGTGTTCGCCAAGTCCGTCATCCGAGGCGACACACCCGCTAACGACTTTCCGTCACGGGTCTGGGATAGAATGGCGGACGTAGTGATGTCGGCGTTTCGCGACACGATTCGGGAGGGCCTAGCATGAGGCGGTTCGAGGTGACGGGACCGAGCGTCCTGATCGGTGGAAAGCAGTTCGACCGTCTCGAACACACCATCCTCGTCAAAGAAGGTCAGATCGCGGTGCTGGCCGACGACGACTCGCGATGCGAGGACCTGGCGCGTTCGCCGTTCCTGCGCGAGATAGTGGATGAGTCATCCGATGATTCGACGGAGACCCCGTCAGCAGCGAAGCGTGGCAAGAAGGCCACGGAAAGTGAAGGTGTGTGACCACATTCCTAGAGAAGTACGGCTCGCTCTCGGCCACGGGCGAGGCGATGGAGACGACATTCGGCACGCCCGTCGCGGCGGTCGGCTTCACTCCCGCGCTGGGGAACACGCTTACTCAGGACCCTGGGTGGTTCACCCCATCGGTGATGCAGGCTGTTCGTGACGCGCAGATCTACAACCTGTACGGCGAGCAGAAGAACGCGGGCAACGTCAACGCTCCGCTGTTCCCGACGAACGGGATTCGCTACCTCGTCGCCGCGATCGGGACCGACACCGTCACGGGGACTGCCGCTCCGTACACGCACACGATCGCCGAGGCGAACGTCCTGCCGTCGCTGACGGTCGAGAAGAACATCGGCAACTTCGAGTCACTGCAGTTTGCCGGGACCCGAGTCTCCAAGTACTCCCTGAAGGCCACGGCGGGCAACTCACCGGCCGAGTTCACGGCCGACCTGATCGCCAAGTCGGTCGCGGTTCTCTCGACCCCGACGACCGTGGTTGTCGTGGACGAAGAGCCGTTCGTGTTCGCCGAGTTCACGCTAACGAGCGGAGCCAACGTTCTACAGCAGGCGACGAATTTCCAACTCGATATCGACAACGTGATGAAAGAGACCTACACCTTCAATCAGTCGTCCGAGTTGCAGTTCCTCACGCCGACCGCGCTGAAAGTGTCCGGGAGTTTCGACGTCGTGTTCGACGACCTCACCGCCACCACCAACAACTTCTTCACGCAGGCGCAGGCCGGGACTCAGGCGTCGCTGAGTTTCAAGTTGGCGCACCCGTCGGGCTACTCAGTCGAGTTCACGATGCCACTGGTGACTCTGTCCAAGACCGACCAGGACACCAAGCCCGAGTCGGTCGTGATGGAGACGATCAACTTCGAGGCCATGTACTCGGCGGGCTCGACGATCTCCGCCGTGATCATCAACGGCGTGTCAAGCGCCTACTAGGAGCAACGATGGGATTCTTATCTGCGTGGGACTCGACCGAGCGGATCGACGTCAGCGATCTCGTTGGCGCGGAGCCGATGACGTGGTGGGTGGACATCAAGAAGTGTCTGACCCACGGTGAAGCCGATGAGGTGATGCGCGACCTGATGGCGTCGACGATGAAGTTCGGCGATCCGACCAATCGCGGGACCGTCCCGGTCAGCGCGTCGCTGTCCGTCGACGCGGTCGTGGACCATCAGGGGATTCTCGTGGCGAAGTCGATCGTCGGGTGGAACCTGACCGACGAGTACGACGTCGTCCTGCCGTTCGCCCCGTTCGAGGCGCTGAAGCGCTCGCTGTCGATGCTCCCCGCCCCGGTGTACGACCGGGTCGCCGAGGTGGTGGTTGCGGCGAACACGGAGACCAAGGACGACACCGCCCCGTTTTCTCCTGCAAGCAGCGGCAGCGATCCGATCGGGCTCGACTACACACCCGACGATCGCGAAGTACTGGTCTGAGCGTGCGTGGCATGAGAAGTTAGGCGTCGCAGTCGATCCTCGACCTATGGCGGATCGTCCGTGGCGAGAAGTCAAGGAGTACGAGTTGATCATGCAAGCCGAAGCGCAGGTCGAGAAGAGTCGGCATGGCTGAGCCGCTGACCATCGCGCTCATCCTCGAAGCGCGCGACAACGCGAGTGAGTGGATCGATCGCGTCCGCGAGAACGTCTCGAAACTCCAAGCGCAGGCCGAGGAAGCCTCCAAGAGCGTCGCCGAGTCCGCCGATCAGATGTCGGCGTCGTTGGACAAGGACTCCGCGTCGACGGACGCGAACGCCGAGTCGATGGACAAAGATGCGGTCGCGACCGACCGAGCGACCGAGGCTCAGAAGGAGCAGAAACTCGCGCAAGATGACGCGACCGCCGCGACCGACAAGAACACCATCTCCAAGGACGAGAACGGCACCGCGTCCGAAGACGCCGCTAAAAAGACCTCTTTGTTCAGCAAGGCCACGGACGCGCTGGCGCTCGCGTTCATCGGGGTTGGCGTCGTCGCCGCGAAGATGGCGATCGACTTCCAGACGGCGACGACGTCTCTCGCGACGCACGCGGGGATCACCACCAAGCAGGCCAACGCGATCGGGAACGCCTTCCTGAACACGGGCGGCAAGGTCACTTTCACGGCGAGTCAGATGATGACCGCCTTCGCCCCCGTCGCGGGCGAGTTCGTCAACATGGACGGCAAGGCGCTCAGCGTTCACCAGTCGATGCAGTTTATGACGGCCTCGATGAACCTCGCCGAGGCGTCGGGTGGCGATCTCACCGTTACCACTAAAGCCCTCGCGGACGCCATGATGGTGTTCCACCTGAAGGTGGGTCAGGCGGCCAGCGCGTCGAACATGATGTGGAACGCATCACGGTTGCTCGGTGTTTCCACGGACTCGCTGGCGCAGAGCCTGGCGCGATTGGAGCCACGTATCGCCGGGTCGGGCATGACGCTGAAGCAGACGACGGGGTTCATGGTCGAGTTGTCCAAGTCAGCCGGTGGCGGACGTCAGGCGATGCGGATCGCGGGTCAAGCCATCCAGCAACTCGTGTCGCCGTCGACCAGCGCACAGAAGGCTCTAGCCGAACTCGGCGTGGTCCTGACGAACTCGAACGGGAAGTTCATCGGGATCACCGCCGCGATCGGCAAGATTCACGACGCGCTGGCTCACCTGCCCGGCACGACCAAAGACGTCGTCGCCATGCAGAAGGCGTACCGGTTGCAAATCCAACTCAGTCAGATGGGGTTGGAGGCGCAGACCAAGTCCCTGAAGAAACAGGAAACCGCGATCAGCACGCAGATTTCGGCTCTGGACCAGTCGACGAAGTCACTGTCCAAGAACACGTTGATGCAGAGTCTTTTCAGCCGTCAAGCCGGGCTGATGACGTCGATCGTGCTAGGTGGTGTGCCCGCCTTCACCAAGGCGACGAACGCCGTCGCCAAGTCGGGTGAGGTCTCGAAAGCGGCGGCCGCGCAAGACAAGACCTTCCACGGGATGTTGGAGAAGTTGAAGTCAGCCGCCGAGGACTTGTTCATCAAGATCGGTCAGAAACTGCTGCCGGTCCTGATCACTCTCGCCAAAAAGACACTGGACGTCACGAACGCCATCATCAACTGGATCGAGCACAATCAGACACTGACCGAAGTGATCCTGGGCATCGTCGGTGGGGTACTGGTTCTCATCAAAACGATCGAACTCATCAAACTGGCGACGGAGGCGTGGGCGGCCGCGCAGGCGATACTCGACGCGGCGCTGATGGCGAACCCGATCGGCATCGTGATCGCAATACTCGCGCTGCTCGTGGCGGGAGTGATCTGGGCCACGCTGCATTTCTCCTACTTCCGTACTCAGGCCGTGCTCACGTGGACCGCGATCAGGGACGCGTGGAGTGTCGCGGTCAAGGTATTCACGGCGATCTGGCACGGCATCGCGAACACCGCGACTGCGCTGTGGTCAACTCTGAAGAGCGGCGCGTCGACCGCAGAACACGCCGTCACGGACGCGTGGAGCGCGATGACGCACTTCTTCTCGACACTGTGGCACGACGTGTCGAGCGCCGCCTCGACGGGCTGGACCGACGTACGAGACGCCTGGGATGCGGCGAGCAGTTGGTTCGACACGGAGATCGTGCAGCCGATCGTGAGGTTCTTCTCGACGCTGTGGACTGATCTCAGCGGCGGCGCGGTGAACGCTTGGAAGTCGGTGGTCAGCGCTTGGAACGCTGCTGTATCGTGGTTCAACACGGAGATCATCCAGCCGATCGAACGCCTGTTCAAGCAGTTGTGGCAGGACATCACCGGGGGCGTGACGCATGCCGTCAACACCGTCAAGAATGTCATCAGCGACGTGACTGGGTTCTTCGGCGGGATCGTCAGCGGCGTGGCGAAAGGATACGACGCCATCAAGAACACCGCGACCAGTGTCCTTGGCATCGCCAAACAGACCACCGATTCGGTCAACAAGACCAGCGCCGCTCTGCACAAGACCGCCACCGGGACGACGAGGAATGTCCACATCCGCCACCTCGCGGAAGGCGGCATGGTCACGTCTCCGACTCTGGCGGTCGTTGGCGAGGCCGGTCCCGAGATGGTGATCCCGCTGTCGGGACTGCCGAGCGGGGCTGTGCAGGGCGGAGTGGCACCGCTGCCGACCGGGGGATCATCCGGTGGCGGTACGCAGGTCAACATCTACCTCACCATGTCGGGTCAGGTATACGGCGACCTCAATCAGGCTCTGAACGCGATGGGGCGTCAACTCGCCACCGTGCTCGTGCCGGGTTCGGGGACGAGGCTCACGACGCGATGATCTTCCCTCATCTCACGTGCGAGGTGACCGAGCCGGGTGGCAGTCCGATCGACGTCGCACCGTTCCTGTCGTGGTCCGGGGCCACCATGCAGACGAACATTTCCTCGAACTTCGGTCGTCAGGGTGACACCGCGCAGATCGTTCTCGTGGACGACTACTCGGCAAGCGTGGCGGGGTTCGACGTGCCTTCGAACACCCCGCACTTCTTCATCCGCCCGTTCTCGCAGATCGTCCTGACCGACGTCGGAGCGCAGTCCCAACCCGCCAAGGGAATCATCTTCGCCGGGCTCGTGACCGATCCCCAGTGGAGGTGGACCGCACCGGGTCGAGTCGAGTGGATTCTGCAATGCGTCGATTTCACCTACTACGCCGACACGTCCATCGTTCAGGGGGAGTACGCGGGGCTCACGGCTGACTACATCATGGTCGACATCACGACCAAGGCGAACTGCGGCATAATCGCCAAGCGCGTCGCGGACGGCGGCCACGTGTATCCCGGCCCGACGATCCCGGTGGCGAACCTGAACTACGGCGCGCTGTCGGATGCGTGGGACACCATTACCAAATTGGCGAGTCAGTCGCAGATTTTCGGAT
>JAEHJW020005885.1_pt1 | contig 16938 bp, 25 predicted proteins | sample 9271431 | NCBI WGS metagenome assembly JAEHJW02 | reverse complement strand
CAGTGATCCTTACCGCTCTGATGGGCATCCGCCCAGGCCAAGCGCTGGTGTGCCATTGCGCGCCCAAGCGATGCCATGCCGAGGTGATTGCGCAGGTCCTGAACCGCGTGGACTGGCGTCCGGATATAGCCCCGCATGGGCGCTATGCCGGGATCGGTTCGCGTGGGACACCGGCCCCTGTCCTGGCCCTCATGACGCGTCTCGCGACCCACCTGGCCGCGCATGGCTACACCCTGCAATCGGGTGGGGCGCCCGGGGCTGACCAAGCCTTCGAAGCGGGAGCCGGGGCATCCAAGATCATCTTCCTACCCTGGCCGCACTTCCAGAGCCGCGGGGCCGCTCCGACAGACCATGACCGGCCGGATGCCGAGGCCTACCGGATCGCCGCTACCTTGCATCCCGCGTGGGCGCGTCTGTCGTCCGCCGCCCAAGCCTTGATGGCGCGTAACGTCCATCAGATCCTGGGGTCCGACTTGCGGTCTCCCGTGGACTTCGTGGCGTGTTGGACGCCAGACGGTTGCGAGTCCGAAGGAGAGCGGTCACGCACGACCGGCGGGACAGGGCAGGCTATTGCGCTGGCCGATCGGTGGGGAATCCCGGTCATCAACTTGGCGCGTCCCACGGCGATGGCGCGACTAGCGGAACGAGTCCAGACGTGGCGAGCCCTGTCATTGACCGCTAGTCGCGCGCCCTGTCTGCGCGACCGGGATCTTAATACAGGCAACCCCAACGAAACTTGGTAGGCCAGACACCACACGGAGGCCGTAGTGACTGCTCCCCGGCCTCAAGGCCGGAGCTTCCCACTTCCTAGACAGCTACCATCCCGGTAGAGGATGGATTTATGCTGCCTCCATGGGCAGAGACCGACAGTCCTGCGGCCTTTAACTGCAAAATGCCCTGCTGGCGGATATTGATCGCGGCGTTGACGTCGCGGTCGTGGGTGGTGCCGCAATGCGCACATACCCACAAGCGGTCTTTGAGCGTCAATCCCTCGTTCTTCCCGCCACAACAGGAACAGGTCTTACTCGAAGGGAAGAAACGGTCGACACGAACCAAGTGTCCGCCCCGATCGCGCAGCTTGTAATCGAGCTTCGTGACAAGCCCCGACCAGCCGACATCGGCGATGGCACGCGACAGTCGACGGTTTCGCATCATCCCCTGCACGTTCAAGGTCTCGGCGCAGACCGCTTGGTTTTCGTCCGCCAGGCGCCGGGAGACTTGGTGTTGCCAATCCGTGCGCGCATCGCGCACTCGTTCATGGGCCCGCGCGACCCGCTGCCGCGCCTTGGCCACGTTGCTTCCGAAATACTCCCGCAGGGAGGCGATGGGTTTGCCGTCGGCCGCGCACCGGACCTTGGCCGCCTCGACCTTGCGGGACAGCGATTGCTGTTTGCGCCGGAGGTTCTTCAGGGACCGGCGCAGGAAGCGGGGGTTGGGGGTCTTGGCGCCGCTGCTGGCAATGACCGCATCATTGAGCCCGAGATCGATGCCGGTGACACGCGTGACATGCCGAACCGGCTCCGGCAGGGCCTGACCGTCCTCGGCCCGCACCGCGGCGTAATACTTTCCGGTCGCAGACCGCGAGACGGTGACGGTCTTGATGATGCCCATGATCTCCCGGTGGACCACGGCCTTGACCCAGCCGACCTTGGGGAGAAAGACCTGATCGCCCTCGACCTTCACCCGCTGGGGATAGGCATAAGACTGACGTGGCGCATGCTTTTTCTTGAAGCGCGGAAAGCGGGCCCGCTTGGCAAAGAAGTTCGCGTAGGCCCGATCCAGATGACGCAGCGTCATCTGCAATGCTTGGGAGTCGGCCTCCGCAAGCCAGGGATGCTCGCCCGCCTTCCACACCGGCAGCATCGTGATCAGGGTATGGATGGAAAGCGACTCCCGCCGCTCCCTCCACGCCGTCGTCTTCAAATCCAAGGCCTTGTTCCAGACGAAGCGCACGCACCCCAGTTGTCGCGCGATGAGGTCTTGCTGTGCGGCATTGGGGTAGAGACGGATCTTGGTGGCGCGGAACATACCGACAGTATAGTCAATATTACGCCTTATATCCCCGCCCTGAACGGCGGGGTTTTACGGCGCTGCTGGATAACGCGGCGTACGAATGGCCCACGCTACAAGGCCTCATTCGCGATTTGCGTTTTCCCGGGACTCGGTACGATTGGCGCATCGCTTTCTTGCCAGCGGCGGGTTTCATCATGTGCACACCACCCAACGAAACGGTCCTGTCTCTTCCCCACTCTCCCCTGCCGTCTGGTTCGGCTCCGCCTCGTCTTTTGGAACGACTCGTCGAGCTCCATTGTCCGGCCCATCTCGCGCGCCGCGCCGCGCAGGCGGGTCCGGTCCATATAGCCTGGGATATTCCGTATCGCGGAATTGGTGGGGCGCCGAAATGGGCTTGGGCGATTCTGCACGAACCCCGGGATGGCTCGCCGGATGCAGGTTTCTTGCGGGTCGACGCGCGGGAGTTCGCGCTGGTGTTTTCCGGCTCAGGGGAGTTAATACGCGCCCGCGATGGCGCCCGTTACTTGTCAGAGTCCGAACGCATTCTGTTCTACAACCGCCTATCCCTGGGCGCCAAGCCTGCGGGCGGAATCTAGGGGCCGCCATGTACCTGTTCGAACGTTATCCCACTGGTCTGACGCCAGAACAGCGCGCAATCACGCACGCCGGGATCACCACAATGGGTGCGGCATTCCATCATCGGAGTGTCTCCCCTGCCGATCTCGCCTTACTAGCGGCCGAGACTGATGCCGTGCCGGTTGGCAGCGTGCCGTTTGTACGCGCCTGGGCCGCCCAGCAAGGACTCGAGACCCGGCTGGCCCGTCAATGGCCGGGCTGCTACCCGCCGGCACTGTACAAGCATCTGCGCCGGTCGGTCTGGTCGGCGAGTTTGGACGAAGCCCGCGCCCTCCTGTGCGACCGCCCCCTCTTCGTCAAACCCGCACTCTTTTCCGACATCAAGGCCTTCACGGGCCAGATTGTCTCGGGTACGGAACCCGCGGAGATAATGTGCCAGCCCAGCGACATGCGGGTATGGTGTGCGACACCCGCGACCTGGGTTGCCGAGTTTCGTGTGTATGTCACACACGACCAGATCGTGGGCTGCGCACGTTACGACGATGGCGAGGCTGATGTGGCCAGCCCTGATCTTGTAACCGTCCGCAACATGATCGCCGACTTTCCGGGCGGGCCGGCCGGCTATGGCCTGGACGTGGGGGTCACGCCCGACGGAGAGACCACACTCATTGAGGTTAACGACGGCTGGGCCTTGGGATTTTACGCCGGCTGTGATCACGACGCTTACCGCACGTTGCTCGACGCGCGGTGGGCTGAGGTCCGCGATGGCTCTTTGCGGTTGGAGTCATACCTGGCCAACGGGCCGCTTCCCCGCCCCACACCGAATACGGGGGCGGCTAAAGCAGGAGAACGAATAGTCACCAACCCCGCGTCGGTTCGGGTGCATAAACCTGCCGTAAACCGCCAGTCGCCACACGCCGACGGAAAGGTGCACTGATGTCCTCGCACGAGATACTCATTTTGATATTGGTGCTATTGGTGTTGGTCGCGGCGTTCGTCGCGGGGTTTGCCCTTGTTTTGGTTGGTAGACACTTTACCTCCCAGCTTTTAATTAATCTCGGGTTGGCCTCCATCGTCCTATCTGGCTTTTTTGTCGCGCTTGCAGGTAGCGCCACGGTGCTGACCACTATGGGCAGCATTAGACCCAGCGGCCCATCTTGGGCGGCCATGCGCCCCGCTGTTCAAGAGGTAGTCACCTTTCGGCATAGCCCTCCGGCCATTGCCGCCGATTGGCGGCGCCTGCGAGAGAGGCATCCGTTGACTCAGGATCAGTTTATGCAGGTCCTGCGTTGGGTGTACCACGAAAAAGAAGTACGCGACCAGCGTGTCGTGGCATGGCTGACGAAGAATCCTGCGTTAGCTCGGGCCCACCCGCCGGTTGGCAAATAGGAGAACCTATGTCGATACACGAGGCATTCATTGTCGCCGTGGTCTTGGCGTTTATGATAGCGTTTGGCTTTATTTTTCCAGGCATCATAAGTTTTGATTCCATGTTAATGGCGGTGTCCGGGTTTGTCTCCCTCATCGTGATTTTTGTTTTTGTCGCATATAGCGCGAAACCGAGTCACCCATCGTGGTCCACCATGCGTCCCATCGTGAAGGAGGCCTCTGCCTTCCCGCATCGCCCCCCGGCCATCGCCGCCGATTGGCGGCGCCTGCAGGCCGGGCATCGGTTGACAGGTGGTCAGTGGGTGACCTTCAAGCATTGGGTGCGGCGCAAGCAAGAGGCACGCGACAAGCGCCTCGTGGAACGGCTGACAATGCCTCCAGCATCGGTTGCGGATTGCCGACAGACCATATGCCGCAGCGGTCCGGATCGGCATTCTGCGCACGACGCCCGTGATAGGGGGAACTGATGTTCTCGCACGCGTTTTTCCTCTGGGCCTTGGGATTACTCTTTGCGATCGCGCTTTTCATGGCGGGCGCCTATATCAGATCCCGATTTCGGGAGGTGCAAGTTGGTCTCGGATTTGTTTTCATTGTGCTCTGCGCAGTGGGGATTGCAAACACCCTCATCAAGTCTTCCCATCCGTCCTGGGCCACTGTGCGCCCCGTCGTCGAGGAAGCGGCTGCCTTCCGGCATGACCCGCCCGCCATTACCGCGATCTGGCAACGCCTGCGGACCGGACACCGGTTGACGGAGACTCAGTGGGTGGCCTTCCGGTATTGGGTGAACCGCAAAAAGAGATCCGCAAAAGAGGCCAGAGAGAAACGCCTCGTGGAGCGGATAGCGGCTGACCATATGCGGGCCCGGGCACGCAAAGTGCCTCATTCGCGAACCTCTAAGGCTCGCTAGGATCTGGCGATGAAGACCATACCAGAAATTTTGAGCACCCACGAAAACCGCCGCGACATTCTGATCGCCTTTGCGCAGGTCTGTGCGACGCGAGCCGCCCGCAATGCACGCGCTGCGAAACGTACAACCAACGAGAAGGATTACGCGTCCGTCAATGATCTCGCCACGCGCGCCGCGCAGGCGGCGGCGTGTGTGCAGGATGCGCCCACAGACGTGTTGGCGATTCACCATGCCTCCGAGGCCGCCCGATATGCCGTTGAGGTCGTCCGCGCTTACTACACCTTACATCTCGGGAAACGCTGCGGGGAAATCGTAGCTCGCGACGAGCACACCCGACAGATCGAGGAATTGTGTGAATTTCTTCGGAAAAAGATAGGAGGTGCGCCATGTCCTTAGCCTATGTCCGCCAATTCTATGGCGTCCCCGCTTACCGCGGCGCCCCCGTCTTGTATACCGGCGGCGATACGCCGCGCCGCGGCGTTATTGTGTCCGCATCCACATGCGGCCGCCTGCGGATACTGTGGGACGATGGGGAGGGACCGCGATGAGGAGCCGCTTGCTGTCAGAAATCGAAAGCCGAAACTTTTCTCCAGAACGGTCCCCCATGATCGGAGCGCTGGCGCGACTGCGGTTTTTTTCCGGGGACACCAAAACCAACGAAGATATATACAAAGATCTAATGGTGGCCCTTGCGTTATGGGAAACGCGCGTAGGCTACGATTTTGATTACAGCGTCGCTATCAGTTTGAGCCGCGCACTGACTGGCGGGATATAGGACAGGATCTTTAGTAAGGAATAGATATGTGCACAACAAACAAGGAGCGCTCATGAAAACAAAAGGCATTATGGAGCACGAGTGCGCGCTTGGTGTTCAGGCCATCGCGCACGCCCGGCCCGATTATCGTCCGTGGGAGCAGTACGTGACATGCTGTCATTGCGCGCACCCGCTCGACGACAATCCGCGCATGAAAGACGCCCTAAAGTCCCACACGACTGCTGCCTGGGCCAAGGGTCAGCTCACGATCCTCGCCGACATGGCGAGCGACCATGCCTTGCCGACATGGTATGTCGAAGAGGTCCGACGCATCGCGGAAGGTATCCTCTTGATACCGGGGCCGCCATTACCAACGGAAAAGCGAGCATGAGCGACAAATCCGGCATCGCCTGGACCGAGGCTTCGTGGAACCCGGTCACCGGCTGCACTAAGGTCTCGGCGGGCTGCAAACATTGCTACGCTGAACGCGAATGGGCGCGGTTATCCGCCAACCCCAAGGCCTCCGATTATTTCGGCCGGATCTTCACGGATGTCCAGATGCACGCCCACCGTCTGGATCAGCCGTTGCGCTGGCGACGCCCGCGGATGATCTTTGTGAACTCGATGGCGGACCTCTTTCATGAATCCGTGCCGGACGCCTTCATCGACCAAGTGTTCGCCGTGATGGCGCTGGCGCCCCAGCATACCTTCCAGGTCCTGACGAAGCGCGCGGAGCGGATGAGGGAGTGGTTTGCACCAGGGTACGACAACCGGGAGCATGCGGTAGGCCAAGCCATGCGGGAGATCGCCGCCTCTCGCGGCGGGGATGACGCCGGACTGCCGGAATGGCCGCTCGCGAATGTCTGGCTGGGGGTGTCTGCCGAGGATCAGGAGACCGCTGATGCGCGTATCCCTGTCCTGCTTGAGACGCCCGCAGCGGTCCACTGGGTCAGCATGGAGCCGCTCTTAGGCCCTGTCGACCTGAGCCCTTGGCTGAATCCCGACGCGACCTGTGAACAATGCGATACCGATTGCTCCGACTGTCCGCGCCATAAGGCCGTGGTGATCGACAACCCCAAGGATCCGGGATTTCCCAAAACACAGACTCTCTCGTGGGTCGTGTGTGGGGGCGAATCCGGGCCACGTGCGCGCGTGTTCCGCGCAGAATGGGCCCGCGAAATCCTACAGCAATGCCGTGCGGCTGACGTCCCCTTCTTCATGAAGCAGATGGGCGCCGCCTTCAATGACGGACGGTTCACCGTCAAACTGCGACACCGCGCCGGCGCGGACATGGGCGAGTGGCCGGAGGATCTGCGGGTGCGGGAGTATCCGCTCCAAATGAACGATCCGATGCGACGCATGGCGCGCCTCACAGACGGCGAGCGCCAGGAAATTCTGTCCAATGCCAAAATAAGAACGTCAATGAGACCCCTAAAACCATGACCGACCACACCAATATCCACATCTACGCCCAGGACTCCTGGCACGACGACGCGCATATCGTCGGTACGGTCGACGGGTTGCGCGCTTTGCGCGATACCCTGAATCATATTTTGGAGACCCCTGCGCCGTCTGGCCAGGAGAACCCCTTGCACTCTGAACATATGACGGTGTTTGCGAATGACGGCGAAGGGTATCACCTTTATGTCCATCGCCTTCCGATCGCCATGATGGATGCTATGGCCCCGCCCTACATAGGTGATGCCGTGGCGATGCGGCAGTATCGAGACACGCGATTGACGCCCGAGGATTTACGGACCGGCGGTCACCTTATTTCCGCGCAAGCCCATTTCGTGTTGGTGCCGCCCGATCTCTATACGCCCACCCAGCATCAGCGGAGGGCGATAGGCTCGATGACAAGGCGGCTCGCTTGGATACTGGAGGCGGACATGATGCCCATGGAAGGTGACGACAGCCGGCCGTTAATGCGGTGTTGGACCGATACGGGTGACGTCACTGGCGCCCAGCGGGATTATGCGCGTGGCAGCGATCTGTACCAGCAAGGTGATTTGCGTTTGGTGTGGGTACGAGCATGATCCTTGTTTACGCCCACCCTTCCTTGATCGATATACCAAAGGAGCGCCTGCATGGGCCCAACTAAACCTTCGCCCGCAGAAGGGCCACGCCGAGTCCAGTTTTTTTCGCGCCAGGTGATCGAAGGGATGCCGCACGGCGACCCGCGCACCGCCCTGATCAGCATCACCGACCCGGGCGATCCGGCGCGCCTACCGGAGGGGTGGGCGGCCGTGTTGCGGCTCGAGTTCGACGATATCACCCCGCCGTTCCCCGTTCTCATTTGCGACGGGAATCAGCACCGCGACCTCGCCCCGTTCGACGCGTCCATGGCCACACAGGTGCTGGAGTTTGTCGGCGCGGTCCCGCCGGACGTCAACCGGATCATCGTACATTGCAATGCGGGCATTTCGCGCAGCGCCGCGGTGGCGCGATTCCTCGCGGATTACTACGGATATTATCTGCACGATAAGGGCGAATGGGCCAACCGTCACGTCCTGTCCGTGCTCCATAAGGCGGCCGGGCAGTGAGCAAACCGGGTGATGGCGGCCGTTATTGCGTTTTTCGGCGTTCCGAATGATCGAAGGTCTGCATGACAGACTGCTCTGGTGGTGGCCCGAGAAGTGCCCGAATTGCGGAAAGCGATTCGGGCGGCATGACACGCTGCCGTTTTAAGGAGAGGACCTGACACGATGACTGTTCCGGACAATACCACCGATCTTCCGCGTATCACCGGATCACCGCCACGATGAACCTGTGGCGACTGTTGGACCGCATCCGTTGCGCCTTCCTGCCGCGGGGGCACCGCCGGCGTATCGGCGAGGCCCGTCGTGTTCTCGCCAAAGTGCGCCCCTGGCTGAGGACGGGACCAAAGGGGCCGGCGCGTGTCTTTGGTTATCTGCGTACGATCGATCCCCTTGTCTTCGAAGAGCTCGTCTTGCAGGCATTCGTGGACCAACGGTTTCGCATCCGCCGCGGCACGCGCTATTCGGGGGACGGTGGCGTCGATGGGCATGTGCGCCTGGGTGAGGCGTGGGCCCCCCTCCAGTGCAAACGGTACGCCGGCGCAATCGATCCCCAGCACGTGCGCGACTTCGCCCGCCTCACCTTCCCGCGCCGGGCCGTATTTGCGCATACCGGTCGAACCGGACCCCAGAGCCGCACGGCGCGCGGCGCACGCGTAATCATGGTGAGCGGCGATCGCTTGATGGCACTTATCGCGGGACGGTTTTCTCTGGACGGCGAATAGGCGCGATCATTCCGCGCTATTCGCCCACTCCCCTCGTTCGCTTCTTGCTAGGCTCAGTTACGAGAAAGACGAGCGCCCTCCCCCGCTTGTCGCTCTCACCCCCGGCCCCGGATTCGTCCGGGGCTCTTTTTTGCGTCTTCGAATTTGGCGCGGGACACGCGTCTGTCTTACGTCGATGCCGACACCAGGCTCAACGCTGTCGCCACCGGCAGATAGAGCGTACGCGGGCGTCCGATCAAAGCTGTGAAGCCGAAGGCTGTATAGAACGCGGCCGCCTTGTCGTCGATGGCGTCGGCGAAGATCGCGTGCGCTCCGATAGGGGCGATGGCTACGGTTTTGATGGCGTCAAAGAGCAGGGCTTCTCCCAACCCTTGGCCGGCATAATCGCTGTGCCGGGCAAGCCAACCGATCAGCACGGCCGGAACGGTCGGGTAACGCGGGAGTTTCCTCGCTTGCGACTCGGGGACTTCGTTTAGGGGCACGTTGCTGGACGACAGGGTGTAGAAGCCGGCAACTTGGTCCCTCTCCATGTCTCTCGCGATGAAACAGGTCGCGTATTTGCGCCTCACATCCTGAGAAACCGTCTCTCGGAAATAGTTGTCGATCCGGTCGTTTCCACAGGTGAAGGATGATCGCTTGTGTGTCTTCGCCAGCGGTTCGATGGCAAAGCGGACGCTCACCGTGGCTTGATCAGCTCGGCATGGCGCTTTGCCGCGTGCGCCAGGCGTGCATTTGGCTGGGGCGGATTGATTAGCGCTTCGGCGAAGCGGATCTGGTCCTCCCGCGCGAGGCGCAGGATCTCGGCGTCTTCGACAACGCGCCGGGCGTCCTCGCCGACCGTGGCGATGAGGTAACCGGTCAGGGTCATACCACGCAGACGCGCAGCGCGTTGCATCTGGTTGTAAACCTGAACCGGAATTCGCGCTTCCAGTCGGGCGGTCTCGATTTCCTCTTGAGGCTTGGGCATAAGGCTCTCCGTCCTAGGTACTATACGGCACTATGCCGTATATATCAAGAATGAGGCGGAGCCGGACGGAACGAGGCTCTGTACGCAATAGACGCCGATCTGGGCAACTCTGGCATGGGTAATGATGACTTGCCAAATGACCCCCACTAAATCCCGCCATTCGCTCCCCGCACCCGGCGCTGCTTGGGCATCCTTACAGAGTCACGGCGGTGCGACTTGCGTTTTTGGGAGGCCTTATACGATGTTCCCGTCTGATATTCGAGCATAACTGATGCCGACCCCTGCGATACTCGTGCTGGACACGGAAACCACCGGTCTCGACCCCGGTAGCTGCGCGGTCGTCGAGTTCGGGGCGTGTGCCGTGGTCGCGGATAACGGCGGCTGGACGCCCACGGAGGCCTTTTCCCGGCTCGTGCATCCCGGTCAGCCCATACCGCCCGAATCCAGCGCCATCCATCACATCGTCGATGCCGACGTCGCGGATGCGCTCCCGCTTCCGCGCGTCGTGGATACCTTCATGGTATGGCTCGCGAGCCGCGGAATCGCGCCTGCCCTCTTCGTCGCCCATCACGCGGCATCCGACAAAGCCTTTCTGGGGGGCCTCACCCAACGGTTCCCGGAGGTCCCCTGGCTCTGCACGGAGCGGTTGGCCCATCATCTCTGGCCCGAGCTGCCGTCTTATAGCAATCAGGCCTTACGGTACCGGTTCTCTATCGAACCGCGTTTCGCACTCGCGACTTCCTGCGGCGGGCGTACCGATCCCCATAGCGCGGCCGGGGATGCCATCGTCACTGCGGGCCTGCTCTGCCACGAGCTCGCCGTGGCGCGCGCCGCGCTTCCCGACGTGCACGGCCTGCGCCATCTGGCACAACATGCCGAGCTGCCCTATCGCCTGGCGACTATACCGTTTGGCAAGCACAAGGGCATGGCCTTTGCCGCCCTGCCGGCCGATTACGCAGACTGGCTCGCTCGGACGAGCACGGACCCCGATATCCTGCACTCGCTCGCCCACAGGCACGACACCGCATCGCGGAAGATTTATGCAACGGCGGCCTCCTAAACCGAACAGCGGGTACTGGAAACCGGCCGGCAAAACCCGGCGGTTCCCCATACCGCCCGGCTACACGCATCAGGACCGGCGACGCCGGGAAGAGCGGCGCGCGCCGCGCGTCCAAGACTGGGCTCGTGGCGATTGGACGCTTGGTGAAAAGGCACGCGAGCCGCTCACCGTGCTGCGGCGACAGGCGCTCGTGGGCACTTGCCTGCCGTACACCGTGGCTTCACCATCCGAATCCCCCGAGCTGTCTCAATGAGCACCCGCAAAACTGTTGTCGGCCAACTCGACCTCTTTGCCGCATTGACTGCTGCCTATGCTGCGGCACCTGATGGAGCGCTTGAGAATAGCGCTCTCTATGCCGCGGTCCTGCGTGCCGATAATTTTCGGTTGCGGACGGCCGACATCCCGGTCCCTATCGGGCAAGCCGGCGCGCTCCGGTCACCATTACGCCGTCAGCTCCGTTGGTACCAACAGACTCTCAAAAAGCTGAGGGTCTTGGAACATGTCCCGGGAGAGCGTGGCGTGTGGCGTTTGACTGAACGCGTCAGCGAAGGACTGCACCGTACCGCGCCGCACGTGAAGCTGGTCGCGTTTAGCACTACTTTAGGAGTGGCCATCTGGGGGCGTTGCCAAGAAGTCTTCGCAGACTTGGACGAACCGGTCGCATTGTGCCTCACCTCACCCCCTTACCCTCTTCGTCGGGCGCGCGCCTATGGCGGCCCCACGGCCGCGGCCTATGAGGATTTCGTGTGTGTGGCCCTCGAACCCATTGTCCGCACGCTGATACCCGGTGGCAGTGTAGTCCTGAACGTGAGCAACGATATTTTCGAGCCCGGCCGCCCCAGTCGCGAACTCTATCTCGAGCGCTTGGTGCTGGCCCTACACGATCGCCTGGGCTTGTCGCTGATGGACCGCATTCCATGGGTCAATCCCAGTAAGCCGCCAGCGCCTACGCATTGGGCTTGCGTCAAGCGCGTGCAACTCACCACCGCCTATGAGCCCGTCTATTGGTTTACCAATGACCCAGCGCGCGTGCGCGCCGATAATCGTCGCGTCCTCGAGGCGCATACCCCGCGCCATCAAGCTCTGATGGCGGCCGGCGGAGAGCGCCGTACCACGGTATACGGGGATGGCACCTGTCGGCTGCGTCCGGGCAGCTTTGGGCAATCCACCGCCGGCCGCATCCCTCGCAACGTGATCACGCGCGGACATACATGCCGAGATACCAAAACGTATCGCCAGGCCGCTCAGGCTCTCGGTCTCCCGTCGAATAGCGCTGTGCAGCCGACAGCCTTGCCCGACTTCTTTATTCGTTTCCTCACGGAAGCCGGGGATCTCGTCATTGACCCTTTCGGCGGGTCGTGCAAAACGGCGCTGGCCGCTGAGCGCCTTGGTCGGCGGTGGCTGATAAGCGAGCAAATCAAAGAGTATTTGCGCGGGTCGGCGGAACTCTTTCGGGGCTGCGCTGGGCTTGCAATTTCCGAGCAATCGGTACGATAGCCCATGTTTCCTGGAGATTAATTATGAACCACGATCAAGCCGTTGCCCTCATCAAAGCTCTCATGGAACGGGAACACCTCAGTGACGCCGTAGGTTCCCTCTTCCTGTCTTACTTAAACGACTGCGAGGATGTTAAAGATGAGCGTGATCGTCTCCTTGAAGCCATCGGCAACATGAGGGCGACACTCGATATACACCTGCGCGATATGCAATATGCCCAAAAATGTATTCAGGAAGCGCTGAGGGTATTACCGTGAGCGCCCAGACGTTTCCCAAGCCCTCCGAGATGGTCGTCGACCTCTTTGCCGGCGGCGGCGGCATGTCGTGCGCCATCGAGCAGGCGGGTTTCTCGGTGGACGTGGCCATCAACCACAACGCCGAAGCGATTGCGATGCATACCGTCAACCACCCCGAAACCCGGCACTACGTGAGTGACATCTTCGAAGTCGATCCCCGCGAGGCCGTCTCTGGGCACGCCGTGGGGCTTCTACATGCCTCGCCAGATTGCGTTGACCATTCTCAGGCCAAAGGCGGCCAACCCCGCCGCAAAAAGATTCGCGCCCTCTCCTGGGTCGTCGCGCGCTGGGCCGGGCAGGTGCGCCCGCGCATTATCACGCTGGAGAACGTCAAACAAATCCAGGCTTGGGGCCCTTTGATCGCCAAGCGCTGTCCGCAGACCGGGCTTGTTATCAAGCTCGACCGAACGGTGGCTCGGCCGGGAGAACGCGTTCCGATTGAGGAGCAATACCTCGTACCCGACCCCAAGCGCACCGGACAAACATGGAAGGCCTTTGTCCGGACCTTAGAATCCTTGGGCTATCAGGTTGAGTGGCGCTTGCTCTGTGCGGCCGATTATGGCGCGCCCACCACCCGCGAGCGTTTGTTCTTGGCCGCACGGTGCGACGGCGAGCCGATTCGCTGGCCGACCCCGACGCACGCCAAGGTCGCCACCCCTCAACGTAAACGGTGGCGCGCGGCCGCCGAGTGTCTGGACTGGTCCCAGCCCTGCCCGTCGATATTCACCCGGCGCAAACCGTTGGCCGAGGCCACTTTACGGCGCATCGCCAAGGGGCTCAAAAAATACGTCCTGGATAGCGCCGAGCCCTTTATCGTCCCCGTCGCGTCGGCGCCGGAGAATCCTGCGGAACAGGTCTCTACGGCCCATGCCCCGGTCTTGCTGCCGATAACACATCAAGGTGACGATCGGTGCCATGATGCCCGGGAGCCGCTGCGCACGATCACCAGTGCCCACCGCGGGGAGATGGCGATGGCGTCCGCCTACCTCATGCAGGCCAATGGCGGTTTCAATGTCACCGTCGGCCGCGACCCGCGGGAACCCCTGACGACGGTCACGAACACCGGCAGTCAGCAACAACTGGTTACGGCGTATTTGGCCCATCTGCGGCAACACTGCGACGCGCGCGACGTCCAGGACCCTTTACAGACCATCAGTGCCGGCGGGGAGCACCACGCCCTGGTCGCGGCCTTCCTGACCCGCCAATTCGGCAACAGCGTAGGTTCAGACGCCCGCGCCCCCGTGGGGACGATCATGGCCGGTGGGGCCGGCAAGACCGCGCTCGTGGAGTGCGCAGTCTCCCGCCAAGACACAGAAGGGGCCTTGCGGGCCGCGGCTTTCTTGATGCGCTATTACAGCGAGGGGGGCCAATGGGGTGACTTGCGTGATCCGGTCGACACGATTACTACCAAAGACCGGCTGGCCTTGGTCACGGTCACGATCCAAGGGGTCCCTTACATCATCGTCGATATCGGCCTGCGCATGCTGACCCCACGGGAGCTGTATCGCGCCCAGGGCTTCCCGGACAGCTATGTCATCGACCGGGACTACCAGGGACGGCCTCTGAGCAAATCGGCCCAAGTCCGGATGGTGGGCAATTCTGTCTCGCCGCCGCCAGCGACGGCCTTGATTAGGGCCAACTTTACGCCGCGCCGGCGCGCGCAGGCGGCATAACGGTAAACACGTTGGTTAGACAAAGGAGAACGCAAATGACCGCAAACACTTCAATGACACCTTCCTCGGGAACCGCTGATTGGTTGGACGTAAGGACCGCTGCGGCCAAGACGCACGACGCAATCTGGCAAGCCCGTCAGAGCGCCATCCATTGCCGGTGGTACGAAAGGGAGTGGGCGGAGCCTGTAGTGCTCGCGCTGACACTTGTCGGCATGGTGTCTCTTTTTACGCAGCCGGTCTCTTATCTTTGTGAGGTCGTAGTGGGAATACTCCTCTTGCTTCCCCCTGGCCTCATCGCCGGCGCGAGCGCAGCACGAAAAAATGCGCTGGCCCAGTCTTACAAGTCCCCTTTGACGGACGCCGAACTGCAATCTGTAGCGTTCTTGCCCATCTCTTCCAAAACTCCAGGATGGGACGGATGGATGGCGGCCGCTGCCGATCACAGACTGGGGCTCGCGGATCTTGAGAATCTGATCCGCGCCATTGATGACCATCAGGAGGTCGAGCGCCAGCGCCGGGTTTTACGACACCAGAACCAGATCGTCTTTCGTGACCAGGAAACAGAGGGGTCTACTGCATGACCGAGCCTACGCCGCAGGACTCTACCGTCCTTATCGCCTCTCTTCGGGCCGAGAATGCCACCCTGCGTGACCGGGTGCAACGGCTGGAGATTCGCCTGGAAATGGTGGATCAGGACGAGGAGGGGGCCAAGTCGCTTCGTTTCGACGAATCGGCCGACGGAATCGCCTGCCGTGACGAGACTATCTGTCTCCAGGATCAGAATATCGACCGGTTGCGGGCAAAACTCGAGGCCTTGACGGGCGCCCAGGGGTTGGCCATGGTCTTCGGCAACCATGAGCCCGACCCCCTGAATCGTTTGATGCAGTGGGCCGATGTGTGGGACGACGAATACCCTGGCAAGAATCATCCGGTAGCCGAGTCCCTGCGAACTTACGCCGCAGCCTGGCGCGCGGAACGGGCGACGCGACAGGCGCCCGAGAAAGACCTCAAGCAGACAATAGCGGCCATAAAGGGTAAACGCCCACCCATCGGTGACGAGGATCCCGAAAACGACCCCTTGGCCCGCATGATGCGCTACGCCGATCGGTGGTCCACGGAGTCTCCGGATCACACCTGTGCGGACAAGATTCACCCCATCACGGCTGCGTTGCGCATCTATGCCAACGAGTGGCGTGCGGAGCGGGCCGCCCGGCAGGCGTCCGAGAAGGATTACGAGGAGACGATCGCGGCCCTCGAGAGGAAGGTGGCCTCCTTGGCGCCCCACGAGACCTGCGCCTGCTCTTACGATCGCCCGGAGGATGTGTGCCTGCACCATGCGCCGGAGATCATCCGGTTGCGAGAGGCGGTGGCGGCCTTGCAGGCGCGTGTGGAGGACCTCGAACGTGACACGAAAGGACGTGCGCCATGACCATTGATGAATACAAGTGGAAACGGGAGTTTGATCTTGCGTTATCATCCGTTAATGGGTTCGGTGAATTGCGCCGCTTACTCAGAAAAAAAGGCGGTGAGGCCCTGTCTGACCTCAAAAACGTGAACATGCTTGAGGCAGCCGCGTGGGGCCGGAAGTCCCGCCTGGAAAAGATCATCGCAGAGGGTGCTGATCCCAACGCCTTCAACGGTCGCGCTCTTGAGAACGCTGCTTTCGCTGGACGAACAGAGTGTGTGCGAGTCTTGTTGGATCATGGCGCAGATGCTCGCGCCAACGAGTCCCTCGCGGTATGCTTCGCAGCCATTCGCGGCGATGCAGATATCGTCAGAATGCTCGTCGCGGCCGGGGCGGATCCGAAGACGCGCAATCATTCCGCGCTTCCCGATGCGATCGGCAGTGGTAACGACGATTGCGTCCGTCTCCTGCTGGAGTATGGGCTGGATCCCCGGAAACAAGAAGAGAACATCCGGTGGAACATGGGTCGGATAGCCAAACAGGCCAAGATAAGCCATGGAGGACCCATAGCGCGGTTCACGCGCTGGCTGAAGCGCAAAATCGGTATACCTTGCCCTGCTGCGTATCGCATCACACCGCAAAATGGCGTCCCGCCCTATATCAAGTATGCCCCTCCCAGTTTTTGGGAGTCACGCACATGCCAGGTGGAGAAGATCCAGGAGTAATGGGTATGGTATCCAAAACAAAAAGCTCCAGCGAACCATCGACCATCAGCGCCGAAGACCGGGACAATCTGCACCACATGCTGGGTGTGGGCGCCCATATCCCAAAAAGACGGTGGGGATTCCGTAACTACTATGCCTGCGGGCTCGCCGACCTGCCGAGCTTGGAGCGCCTGGAGGCGGCAGGACTCGTGCGCCGCGGACAGCCGTATGAGGATGGCTATTACTTCCAGGCCACCGAGGCCGGTTGTGCCCTGGCGGGACTCAATGCCCGCCAACGGCGGGAGGCCTTGGGGTGGCCCGTGACGGCGGTCTTGCGGCTTTAGGCCAACCGGGAGCAGCAGGATGTGAGTCCCAGGATTTTACCTGTCTCACACCATCTAACAGTAGCTGAGAAAAATTGACAAAGTGAACAAG
>JAEHJW020003265.1_pt1 | contig 16943 bp, 26 predicted proteins | sample 9271431 | NCBI WGS metagenome assembly JAEHJW02 | reverse complement strand
TGGGCGTATCGGTCCTATACGGACTGGACTCGGATCGGGAAAAGCGATGATCCGTTGCTGGATCACCTGATCGCAAATTACATCACCTCATTGCAGAAAATGCCGAGTTGATTTATTCGCACAAACCGTAGGAAGAAGAACATGAAATTTTATCTTCAAGATCGAATATAAAATTTGATTGCCTCCCACCTCGTGAGGTTTTACTCCATTCCACGACTTTCGTGATGTTACCTCTTTCGACGGCAGTATGCGTCTCACCGATGGCCGCAAAAAACGTGGATGCCCCGCGTTTACTTGCTTTTCCAACCAATTCTTCCCATTCCGAAATACGGTTGATGTGGTCATGCCACCGAATATCAATTTGTCGGATTTCGTCTTTCGTCGCATTTATGCAGGGCATACACCCAACACGCCCGCATCCTTGCAAATAGAGCGGGTTCGGCTCTAAACCTTGGCGCTTTGCATAAGCAAAAACGTCCAGTGCGTTCCATTCGACAATCGGACGAAAGATATAAATTCGTAGTCCGATACGCTCCATCTTTTTTGCATCTTTCCGGGCTGTGCTTTCATCCCTGCGTATTCCCTGCCAACTAATTACATTATATCCCGCATCAAGCAAATCCATCTGATAGCCCACTGCCAAATCACGCTTCAATTCCTCCGTACAAAATTGGGCCTTCCGACTGGGGAAACGACCCTTCCACAAGCACAAATCCAAGAAAGGATTGCCGGTAGGGTGCAATACCTCCAATGCTCTGCGCTTCGCCTTATTTGTCCAACGTATTTTGCGCCCCCCTCCCACTTTTTTGGTCTTTTGCACAAACATACAGCAACGCCCGTCTTTTTTAACTATCTTGAAATGCAAATGGCCGCACCCGTCACGCGCCCATATCGGAAAACCTTCACCGTCCACGACCCCCTCCGTGGCATATTTTCTCCCGCATCTGGCATCTCGGGCGATGAATTTTCTTTTATTTGCAATCTCTTCCGAAAAATCCGCTTTGAGACGGTCTATCTTAATCCCCAAACTGCGCTCAAGATAGTCCAAATGTTCGTATACAAGATCGTGTTCGTTTCCCGTGTCACAAAAGATGGCGCGCAAATTCTCACGCGGTATGCGATTAAGGGCGAGCAATAGGGTTGCTGTGCTGTCCTTGCCTCCAGAAACACTAACCACATGCATTATTTTCATGAATTTTCCTGTTCGGCAATCCTCTGGCCAATCCAACGCATGACCGGAACTGACATACTGTTCCCTACGGCTTTATAACGAAGTGTGTCGGGGGCCATCCCGTTGCGCCACGGCACGAGGGCCCAATTGTCAGGGAATCCCTGGAGTCGCTCACATTCGATGGGAGTCAACCGGCGCACCTGCGATTTGGTAGCGATGGATTGGGATTGCGGGGATGACGACCCAAGCGCCCCAAATCGCTCCGTGCTTGACACTGGGTCTTGGCGGCTATCAAAAGCGACAATCTCCGCAATCGCGTGCACATCTGTTGATGTGAGCGTGTAGCAAATATCGCCAAACCCGTTTCCGTTGCCGCCAGCATCCCTGCCACGGCCAATAGTATTTCCGGCGAGCGAAAAACATTCTGACTCGACGATGAAAGTTTCGGAATCAAAATCCTGTCGCCCGCCGTGGGCCGACAGAGTCGTCGCCACATCTATCGCTCCTGAGCAATTTCTTCCGCCGAGGGCCAGCCGTTCGCCACTCGCTCCAGCGCCAATCTCAGCGCGTCTGGCAAGTGCTTTCCTCGATTCTCTGCGCGTCGCAGAATTCCTGCGCACGCTTTCTGGCTCAAAAAGTATTTTTGCGGGATCGAACCCCTCTCTAGCACTTGAGATAACGAAGACGCGACGGCGACGTTGGGGCAATCCGAAATATTGAGTATTGAGGATTCGCCAGGCAATTGCCCTTTTGGGTCCAAGCACAACACCTGCGTCCGTCCACTTTTTCCCTGTCGGGACGAGATCGCAATCCTCTCCTGCAAGCGCGCCGAGAAAGCATCCAAAGGCATTGTCTTTGCTGTTGAGCACTCCGGGGACGTTTTCCCAGAGCGTGACGCATGGATGGTCCCCTCGAACAGATCGAACTGTATCGATGGCATTAGCGATTCTGACGTATTCAAGAGTGAGCCTCCCTCTGGGGTCTGAAAGTCCGGCGCGAAGTCCGGCGTGAGAAAAAGACTGGCACGGAGGTCCGCCCACCAGCACATCAGGGGCGGACACTTCTCCGCTCATAATTCGGTCTGCGATGCACGTCATGTCTCTCAGATTGGGGACTGAAGGATAATGATGTGCCAGTACAGCAGATGGAAACGGCTCGATCTCGGCAAGCCATGCAGGAGTCCAGCCAAGATCATGCCAAGCCACCGAAGCCGCCTCGATGCCGCTGCACACCGAGGCGTATTTCATGGCAAGCATTCGTACCATTTTCTGTCAAAATTACTCATTGCCGCAGCGGGGGAATTTCCTATTGCGCGCACACCCCCATAGGATGCAGTCCATGATTTTCTGGAATAATCAGCGATCAATTCTGGCTTATAAATTGCACTAGGAAGAGTAGCGCAACTCAGAACCTCCTGGATACCCACCAAAACACGCCAAATTTCTTGGTCCATTTCAAATCTCCTAAGTTTTACGCGCTTCTGACTTCGATTGGGTCATGGTAGATCATGTCAATTTGATCTCGGCATTTTGGACACGATAATGCCGCGTGCTCACCACAGGTTTCGCAATAAATCTCCGATTCGTACCACAACGTATGAGCCGAAAACTCCCCGCATGTCGGGCACTTGAGTTCGCATCCTTCCGTCAGTTCGTCGGTAAATTTCCACCATTCGAGTCTTTTTATTTCCATCAATTGAACTCCGTTCCGTTTTTGCGCGTAAGATAGTCTCCAGAAACCGACTTGATGAATACACCGGGACGAGATACGCTGGTCATGACAATTCCTTCACGGATATGATCCGCATCCAATACCGTTTTCCCGTCTGTGTATTCCTGCATTTTTTTTACCGAGAACGGCCCTACATACAGGATTGGAACTGGATAAAAATCAAGCGCATTTCCATTACATCCCGACATAACCTGCGGCAAGGAAAACCAGATGCGATCATTCGTATATCCGTGCGCCAGTCCAAATACCCTGACTCCCAACTCTTTTCCGTAAGTAAGGTCTTGTACCCCAGGACCAAAGGTTTCACCGAGAATATAGAGCGGAAAGGTTTCGTCAGCGAATGATTCAAACAGGCTATCGATCTTTTCAACGATGGAGCGAGTTGATCTGACATAGAGATTGTTCTGGTTTTTCTCGTTATTTTTGAACACAAGTCCTTTTGCGCCAAGACCTTTCGAGAAGATCAAGACGTTCTTGTTTTTGCCGAACGCTTCCGGGTGCGCGTCTTTCAATGGCAGAATGGCAATTCCAGTAAATGTTCCGTGCAGTTTTTCGGTGAAGATTACTTCCTCGCCATCGGCAAACACGTCCGGGCAGGATTTCCAGTTTTCCACATCAAAAGCCACGGTAAAATCTGTTCCGGCATTGAAAACCTCACCAGCCATTGCCACTGGGATCGGGGGTTCGTACTTGGTGATGCCGAGCAATCCGGCGACCTCTTCGCCTTCTGAGATATACACAAACTCCGATTTTCCCGCTCCAGTCCTGATTTGTCCGGTTGTTTCAGAATCTTGCCACACGCCAAGGCAAAGACCCTGAGACAGCACTCCGCGAAGTTTTATGGCCTTGACACGGTTACCGTCTTTGCCATGCAACAATCCCTTTTGTTTCTCGTGATCCCAGAATCCAAGATGGTGCAACAACCATTCAGGGATAATCGCTGCTTCTGGAATATAGGCCACCAGATCGCCCGTTTGATACTCACCGCGCTTGATGATGCATTCGTACCCGTCAACACGGGCCACGTCCAGACGATCCGCATTGGGATGGTTTTCAACTGCTCTGATACGTTTGATCAAAACTTGGAAAGCGCTCATATTTCCTCCTCAAATAATCCGTGGTTCAGGCCGGAACTGAGCGGCCTCGGGGTGACGTTCCAGACGGTCGCGCATGTTCTGCTCCGCCAGCGCCCGGATGCGCTCCGGGGTCCAGTAACGGCATAGTCGGATATAGGCTTTCTTTGGGTCGTTTGTTGTTGGTGTCATCGTTTTCTCCTGATGTGAAAAGACCGTGAATTTCATGGTCCAGATTCCCTCAATCGGCCACTCGCCTCCATCCTTCAGGGGAGTATTCCCGCTGACGACGAATCTCGTATATCCCCGGAGTAATCAAGATCGATTCGTGGGTGTCGAAGGAGCGAAGATGCTCGATCAAGATTTCCGTTTCTTCTGTGGCCTCGATAACCTCAAGGTAACTGATAAGCGGATCGCCCGATTCAAAGACGCGCACATTTGGGCGTTCTGCTATCACATGGTGATGCCCGGTTTCGCTATGGGCCACAATATAAGCCCCATTTTCGGGATTCATCAAGTTCAGATTTTCCGGCAATTTTTCAATGCGACGAATCATCAGATCGCCCTGAGCTGCACAATTTTTGAATGTTTTCATTTGATTCTCCTATGATTAAGTGCGTACTTCTGGGATAAAAGACCGATTGGCATCTATGCCATAGGTCCACAAATTTCCTTCAAGAGCCGTCTCACAACTGGGAGGTACAGGAAGCACAAACATCCTACCCGTCCCGCATACCACTTTTAGAAATCTCTGCTTTCCTGCATCCGGAAGCGAACATTCCAATAAAATGCCCACTTCTGGATCATCGTCCACATCGATGATGCTCGCATCCAATTCTTCAAGTATATTCCCCCATCCTGCGATTTCACACGCCGCCCTGCGCTGCTCGATTTGTGGCCAGGAGATCGCATCTTGTGCGGTCGGCTTTTGTCCTGATACCCACTCCTTTGGAATTGATACTCCATGCCAATGGTAGAGAGCCCATCCGTCCCGGTATTCAATAGATGGACCATTTTCACAATGCAAATGGCCTTGATCGTCCCGCTTGATAATCCTCGGGCGATCTGAGGATACAAAAATATTTTCATGCCACCACGTCCATCCCACCGATGAGACTAATGCCTCATTGATCTCCAATCTTTTATGTATTTCTTCAGGAAAAGTCAATTGGCAAACATCGCGAAAAAAAGATGAAAAAGCACTTAGTGTGCACCATAACGATGCTATCCCGTAATTATTAAAACCTTCTTTAGCATTTTTTCCAAAATCCCCCACCTGGGCCTTCACCTGGTCCGCCACCTGGGCCTTCACCTGGTCCGCCACCTGGGCCCTCACCTGGTCCCCCACCTGGGCCCCCACCTGGGCCCTCACCTGGGCCCTCACCTGGTCCCCCACCTGGGCCCACACCTGGTCCCTCACCTGGGCCCTCACCTGGTCCCCCACCTGGGCCCACACCTGGTCCCTCACCTGGGCCCCCACCTGGTCCCTCACCTGGGCCCTCACCTGGGCCCTCACCTGGTCCCCCACCTGGGCCCACACCTGGTCCCCCACCTGGGCCTCCACCTGGTCCCTCACCTGGTCCCCCACCTGGGCCCTCACCTGGGCCCACACCTGGGCCCACACCTGGTCCCTCACCTGGTCCGCCACCTGGGCCCACACCTGGTCCCTCACCTGGGCCCCCACCTGGTCCCTCACCTGGGCCCTCACCTGGTCCCCCACCTGGTCCCTCACCTGGGCCCTCACCTGGTCCCCCACCTGGGCCCCCACCTGGGCCCTCACCTGGTCCCACACCTGGGCCTTCACCTGGTCCGCCACCTGGGCCCTCACCTGGGCCTCCACCTGGGCCCCCACCTGGGCCTTCACCTCGTAAATATTTTTTGTTTTTTTCAAAATATCCCATGCAATAGCCCCCGCGATCGTTGCAGCATAGGGAGAGCCAACGCGTAGGACGATCATAGGTCGATCAAGACCACATAGGCCATATGCTTCCAGAGCAGCCTTTTCGGCTCTGTCAAAATCCGCTGCTTCTGTGGACAGACCAATACCCACCCACTTTTTTACCCAAGGTTTGAATTGCACTTTTTGGTTTTCAGTCAACCCTGTGATCTTTTCCATCATTTCACCCCTCCTTCTTCCACCGCCTGAAAATACTTTTCCATGGTTTCGACGCATTCGCTTTTCGTGCGATCAATTCTCGCGCTCAATTCGATTTGGATATGCTCCATTCTCCCGATTCGAGTTTGCAAAAACAGAATGTAATTCTGCAACTCAGCCAAGGTCGGGACTGGCGATTCTTTGGCGGTCACGATCTCAGACGGTCCTTGCTCGTTTTTCTCTTCCATGGTTTTACTCCTTTTTCTCGTAAACATCCAGACAACGGGAGCACCGTTCGGCTATAAATGGCTGCTCATAATCAAGTTTTTCCAGCCGTTCGCGAAACAACGAACAGCACATGTAATCAAAACTCACGTAAGCGAAAAACTCACAATCTCCACATGTACGCGAGTCATGTCCGGCGTGATCCGACCCCGTATCGATAGTTGCCGGGTAACTGTTTTCGATAATCAACTTCTCACCCCTTTATCGTGTGAACGCGGACTGGCAAATCTGCCAAAGATACTTTACCGGATGGCGGAAGCGCGTCTTGCTTGGCCGTCACCGTCAAACTCGTGGGCGCGGGAAAGTTCGGAATGAACTGCGTCCCGGTGCCCCCAGACACGCGCAGGTAGTCGATCTCGACCTTGACGCTGTTGATGATTACCTGGGCCGCGTTTGAGATCGCCTTGGCGCGTTCCACGTCCAATGGCTGACCCTGGTCTTTGAGACTTCTCAGGGTCTCAAACATAATCTCGCGCAGTTGATTGATGTCGTTGCTCATTTCTTGCCCTCCAGTTTGTTTATCTTCCGGCTGATTGCGCCCCGTAGTTGGATCAGTTCCGCCACCTCTTTGCCGTAGTTGTGGTACGTGTTGCGGCCCATCAGTTCCACGCGGCTGATGCACTCAAGATTTTCCAACCGGATGTCCGTTTTGTCGCCGTTTTTGAACACTATCACATACCCTTTGGGAACTGGCCCATGGGCAGATTCCCACAGGATTTTGTGCACTCTCTCCCATTGTCGATTCCATTGCAGCCCCGGCGTGTCGTCGATCTTGCGCTCCAGATACCCCTCAACGCTGATGCGCTCGGCCCCTATCGGCTTCATGATTTCTCTGGCTCGACCGCTTATTTCCCCCTTCTTGAACTGCGTCTCAGCCCCCCCTCCCCCCATCCCCTTCAGGCCCTTGTTCCACGGTGTCAATCCGGGCTTGAATCGCGTATCTTCGCCCAGTCCGGCAATCTCCTCCCTGCATTTGTCCATTTGCCGCGCCATGTAGTTGATGCTCTTTTTCAGCCCCAACTTGTGCGCCTTGCAGTAAACCCGCGACAATGAAAATCCGAGTCGCTGCGCGATCTCCGCCGTGCTGACGTTCGGGTACCAGAGCGTCAGTTTGTGGATGTCGCCCTGAGACCAGTGTTTATAGGGCTCAAGGATTCCTCGGCTTTTGGTCATGGCGTGATGACTCCATTTTCGATCCAGAAAGCCTCCACCGTATTCGGCAGATGGGCGGCAGCCGGTTTTGATTTCAGCGTCCCGAAGATCAGGGCCGTATCGATTTCTCCAGCATCAGCAAGTCCGTCGAGCCAGTAGATCAGATCCTCGCGGCCTTGCGTGTCTAGGCAATCAAAGCGGTCCAGCGCCAAAAACTTGAGCCCTGAGATATGCGAGATCGCCTCGGCAATCATCGCGTCCACCCGCCATTGTTCCGATTCCGACAGCATTTCGTAGGGACGCAAACCGCCGCGCATCGATGCGAATATCCCCATCTCGCTTCCGATGCAAGGGACAGACCATCCCGCATCATGCGCCGAATATGCCAACCGCTCGTTGATCGGGCCAAGCGCCTGACCAAGCATCTGGCTTGGGATTCCTTCCGGCGACAGAGAACCGGCAATCGCCTCCCATGCCTGGATCGATTCGTGCAACGCCAGCGCCTGTTGGGTCTTGCGGTCTGCATCGAGCGCCAGGCGTTCGGCATCTTCCAGAGCGCGGAGGGTTGCCTGCATCTGCCCCCGAGACTGTTTGAGCGCGGCAATCATCGGGGCCAATTCGGTGATGTGCTGTTGTATCTTCTCAAGCGGATCTGTCTCATCAATTCCGTCCAGCATCCGGGCGGCAGCATCCGCAGTGGCCAGATCGCGCTTGTCGTTCGCCACGCAGCGTTCCATCAGTTGAGCCGCTTCCTCGTACTGCGCCAGTTTGTCGCGTGCCCCCGGATCGGCTACTTCCGGCTGGTGGACGTGGAAGACCAGTTTGCCATCTTGCAGTTGCGACAATCGTCCGCACGCTGGGCACATCAACGGTTCGACAACTGGAGCGCCTTCGGCTTGTGGTCGGATCGCGTCCGCCTTTTGCCGCCACTCGCGCAGTTCGGCTTCGTCCTTCGCCAACTTGCTGGAAATAGCCGCGTACCGCTCCGCTTTCTGTGTGAGATCATCGCGTTTCAGGCGCTCGTCATTGGCCTGACGCGCTTTTGCTTGAAACGATCCCATCGCCAGAGTTTTGAGTTCAAGTTCGGTTTCGATCTCTGTCAGTTTCTGCCGTGCCAGAGGTAATGCGGTCATATCCACTTCCGGTTTTTCAATCCGAAATGAGGCGGCTTTGACAGAGCCGTAGGCCTCGCCAGAGATCGACTTCCATACCCCTTTGGCCTCCCGCGCTTTTCCTTGTGCTTCCTTTTGTCCGGCCTCAAATCCGCCTTCCAGGCATGGCGCGATTTCCTCCACCAGGTGCGGATCATGGCCGTTCTTGAGCAGGAGCGCCTTGAGTGATTGCGCATCCGTTTTCAGACCCATCAAGTCGAACAGAAACATGCGCCGTTCATTCAGAGACAGGCTAGCGAACTTGGAAGCATCCAGCACGTAGGGAGCCACCCAATTGTCCATCGGCTTCCAGATTTCGCACTTCGGGAGCGCGAAAAAATGGCGCGCCGCAGAGCCAACAACCTCGACATGCCCCGCCTTCTGGCCAGTCGTGAGCATGGACGCGAAATCCTTTTTTAGCGGGACGCGAGTACCTTCGCAAGACAGCGCCATTCGCAATGCCTCCTGAATCGAACTTTTGCCCGATCCATTAGGGCCGGCAAACATTGTGATCGATGTTTTCAGGGTCACATCCACGGCCCTTACCCCGAGGAAATTTTTGATTTGAAGACTGGTGATTTTCATTTTCTGTCACTCCATTTTCAGGGAGCCGCGTTCACGGCGAGGGCGGGAAGAGGCTTTTTCCTCGACCAGTTCATCTTCTGGCGGTAGGTGATCGAATATCTCCGCGTCTACCACGCCACCAACGGCCTCAGCAGCAGTCGTTTCAAGCGGTGTATCAAATGGCGCTGGAGCCTCGCCCCTGGGCGCTTGGCGCAGTTCTTCGGCTTTTTCTTTTATAGCAGATTTCAGGCCAGTCACCCCTTTTGGGACCTCTTTTTCTTCGGACTGAAACCAGTCACTTGCCACACTCATTCCGTCTCTGAGGCTCGCAAATATCTTTTTGAGACTGACAAGTTGCGCCGGTTGAATCGCATCAATCCGCCGTTGAATCCTGGTTTCTATCTGATCTTTTGTAACGCCGAATTGCGCGAATGCTTCAATCATTTTGTGAACATTTTCAGGGCTTACATCAGCACTGGTCTTCATCGTGACTTCACACTGTGAAACGGCGGCTTCCGTCACATCGCCAGGAATAATGGCGAGAATACATGCCCGGAGGCGACGTGCTCCCTGGTTTGCAACAAGTTCGTAAATTTCTCTGGGATCTTCGAGCGTATAAGTCCCTTTTCGCGTAAATCTGACGTGGGGAACTTGAAACGTTACTTCTCGTCTGGTGTTAGTTTCTACGTCCCAGGCAAACGCTTGAACCGTGGATTCCCCGTTGCGTTGATCAAGTTCGCGGATACCGAACTGCATATTTCCCCAGCATTGGGCGATGGTTTCTGCCAAGCGAATGCTTGGTCCGGAAATGTCTGACCCACCCTTTGAATAGGTATAAATGGCCGCATCCGCAAGACTTGGCCTTCCGCATGCATTCAAGATTCTATCCACCGCCTGAATCGGATCACGCGGATTCATTCTTGCAATCATCATCGCGGCCTGCACTTCGGCGATCGCTCGGTGTTGATCGGTATTCGCTGATACATTCGTCTTGGACGGTTGATGCGAGGATGCGAATGGGTTGGCTATAAGGTCGTTCATTTTGACTTCTCCGTTATTTTAAAATAAAAGGGCGATTCCCTGGTTTTGTGCCGATAAAATTTTGAATATGGCCAGGAACAGGCTCCATGTCCAGGTAGGCAGCTTTCCAATCTGTAGTCAGGCTGTTTTTATTATTTTTCCATGTTGCAATTGTTTTGCCGCGATAAAGCAGCGTTGCCGCATCGCCCATGGCGGCTTTGATCTGTGTCGCGAGAAGTTCAATATTGGAATCCAGATTTTTTGCATCTTCCTTCAAATTTCTCAATTTGTTGCAGAGGAATGCGAGGTCATAATCAGCTTCGATCACCGATCCATTGTCCGTTCTGTATAACCACTTCACGTCCTCGACCGTTTCTGGATCCGGGGCATTTCGATCAATGATGCGTTGCCAGAAGGCGATTTCACGCGCTCTGATACCAGTGATGATTTCTTCGTCGCGCTCGATCCAGTGAATGCGCGGCTTGTCATCGAATCCCGTCAGCGCTGCGAGGATTGCTTTGCGGCGCGGCTTGATCATCAGTCCGTGCATGACCTGAGCGGCGTAGTAGATCGGGATTTCGTCGGAATTCTCATCGCCCCAGTCTTTGAGTGCGAAAGGGCTGACCGTCTTGGCTTCGCCGTTCACTTCTTCTCCGTCAATCATCAGTTCAACATCGATTTCAGCGGCCAGGAACGGATATTCAGAGTCCTGATATCTTGCGTTACGCGCTATGATCTCGACATCATGCCCACGCTCACGCAATTCATCTACCATCATTTCCACGACAATCGGTTCCCACCGGTGGCCCCGGTCGAAAATCTTTTGTTTGGCAGGAGTGATTTCCTCAATGAAAGCCCCAATTTTTTTCTGATAGAGCATGAAGGGTGACATCCACGGAGACACTCCGAGTATGGACGCAACATCCGCTCCGCCCAGATAAGTTTTGCGGTCCAGGATCATGATGGCACCACTTTGCACGATAGCATACTCACACCACCATGCTCCCCACGTGCCGTACGCAACGCTAACTGGATCGCCTCTACCGAATTCCCGGCCAGAATCGTCCGAAAATCGCGAGCGCCGTCCTGGTGGACAAGCAGCACTTCGTAGTCGCGAACTTCGGGGAATTGCTCGGGTGGTTGGTCTGCATCATTTGACATTTTTTGTTCCTCCTGAAAACCGTTTTTAGTGGTGACGCGGTGAAGCCATGGTAATGCATCGCCTAAGATGCTGTCAATAGGTATGTGCTATTTATTTTTATTTGACGTGATATTGCCACCGCCTTATGATTGGCCTATGTTTAACACCGTGAGAAAAACAATGGAAATGAAAAAACTATCCCCGATTGAGCGTGCCTGCTATCTCGCCGGAGGCCAAGCAAAACTGGCCAGAGTGCTTGGCGTAATGGCCCCCACCGTCAACCAGTGGGTCAAAGGGATTCGCCCCATCCCGATGGATCGGTGCATCGATATCGAGAAGGCAACCAACCAGATGGTGACGTGCGAGGAACTCTATCCGGGTCTGGATTGGGCGTATCTGCGGGGTGGGAAGGGGAAGAAAAGTTGTTGACACGGATATTATCAATAGGTAAGATAATTACCTTATGATAACCGGAGGAAATCAAACCCATGAACCCCAACGAACTCATCGACAGACTTGGAGGGACGACCGCCGTGGCCAGGTTGGTCGGCATAAAACCTCCGTGCGTGCATATGTGGCGAACTCGTGGAATCCCCTTCGGACGAATGATCTGGCTGGCCCCCATCGCGGAGCAAAGAGGGATCGCCACCCGCCGCGATCTTCGACCAGACGACTGGCACCTGATCTGGCCGGAACTCGCTCAGAAAGGAGAGTAAATCATGTTGACGAATGAAAAAAATGAATTTTCATGGATGTTGAAAACCATGTTTTTCGTATACAGAAAAGAATTGGATCGGGAAGTTATCGGTCTTTGGTGGAATATTCTCAAAAAGTTCGATTTCCAGGATATCCAGGAATCCTTCAACCGCCATATGAAAGGCGAGGATGGGGAGATCGTGCCAACACCACACCACATCTTTAAACGCCTCTCTGAGATGCCTATCCCATATCTGGAAGGAGATATAAAAAAGTTCATCGATGCGTTCAGAATCCAGGGGAATGACGCTGGCTCTCACACAAAAAGCGGAGAGGAAGAATCATGAAACGACCCTCTTTCCAGTTTTATCCTGCGGATTGGAGAAAAGACCTTTCTCTTTCCGCATGCTCTCTTGGTGCTCAGGGACTGTGGATTAAATTGATTTGCATAGCACACGAGTCGGACGAATACGGGATTTTATCAATCAATAAAAAACCGATGACGGTTCAACAAATAGCCCGAAGCGTCGGAGAGTCTCCGGTAATTATTGCTGAATTTATTAAAGAACTTGAAGATGCCGCTGTCTTTTCACGCAATGAAAAAGGAGCGATCTTCAGTCGAAGAATGATCCAAGACGAACGCCTGAGAAATATTCGGGCTGAAGCCGGAAAGTTGGGAGGAAACCCAGATTTGCTTAACCAAAAGGATAACCAAAAGGGTAACCAAAAGGATAACCAAAAGGGTAACCAAAAGGGAGAGCAAAAACCAACCCCTTCTTCTTCTTCTTCTTCTTCTTCTTCTTCTTCGTCTTTGACTTCGTCTTCCAACACCCTAGAACCAAACAAAATCCTACCCCCCCCAACCCCCCCTGCTGGGGGGCTTCCTGCCGCGCCAAAAAAAGACGCGGCCCCCCCGGAAACAAATTTTCAGGCCGCTTGCAAAAAAACATGGGCGGCTTACAACGATGCGTATTTTGATCGCTACGGAATAGAACCTGTCCGGAACGCCCAGATCAATTCTCAGGTTAAAAACTTTGTGAAACGGCTTGGACACGAAGAAGCGCCCCATGTCGCCGGATTCTACGTGAGAAGCAATTCCTCGTTCTATGTCCAACGGCTGCACACTTTCGGGAATCTGGTGACGGATGCGGAGAAAGTTCGCACGGAGTGGGCGACCGGAAGGAGCATGACGGTGACCAGGGCGAGACAGATCGACAAGACCCAGGCAAACTCTTCCGTGGTAGAAGAGGCGCTTGCTTTGATGGGAGGAAATTATGCAAAAACTACTTGAAAATATCGTGGCTACTGCGGAAATTATGGGGAGAGAAATCAGCCCCGCATCGGCGCTGATGATGGCGAAGGACTTGGCGCAATATCCGATTGACGTAACGATTACGGCCATTGCCAATCTTCGCCGAGATGCCAAGGCGCGTTTCTCGGTCGGCGCAATCATCGAACAGATCGAGAAACTGAACCCTGACGGTCGCCCCACTCCAGACGAGGCCTGGGCGATGATGCCTCGCTCGGAAAGTGAGAGCGTGGTGATGAGCGAGGAAATGGCCGAAGCCGATCGGTACGCGCAGCCCCTGCTCGATTGCCGCGACCAGGTGGGGGCACGCAGGGCCTTCATCGATGCGTACTCCCGCATTGTCGAAAAAAATAAACTGGCAGGGATTAAGCCGAAGTGGTTCCCGTCTTTGGGCGATGATCCAGGTGGCCGCATGCCAGCAATCGCCGAGGCCGTCCGGCTCGGGCGCATATCAACCCAGCATGGCATCAATCTCACGGCCCCTGAGAAGGTCCCGGCCATGTTGAGACTGGCTGGACATGGGGAACAGGCAAAACAATTCGATCCAGCCACGGACGAAAGGGCCAAGGAAAACCGTCTGCGGATACGGGAAATGACCAAGGCTCTCACGCAAAAAACCGGAACCGGAGACCGGCTCCCCTGGGAGGAAGCCGAATGAACGCCGAAATCCAGAATCACACCTGTGCCGCCTACGGGTGCCAGTTTCCGGGATCGTTGAGTTCCAGCACCAATGGCGCGGACACCTGGTTTTGCCGCAACCACTTCGGGGTATTCGGCCCGGACCATGACCCGATCACTGAACGCATCCACCGCTACTCGTGGATGATCCAGATCGCCAATTACCTGAACGGGGACACGCAAAAACGATTTGATTACATCCGGGACCGCGCAGATGCGAGATTCCGCCAGGAAGGGATGCCTGACCTGGTGATGGATCGCACAAAATCCCTGCAAGTATGGATTCAACGGATTTTCGCAGAGTTCGACTGGCTGGTGGGTCCAAAGCAGCCCCAAGCGGTTTCCTCGACCGAGGCAGACGAGAACGCCGGGCGCATCCAGGAACTGATCCGGACTGGCATGAGCCGGAAGGCCGACCCCAGGCAGTGGGCACGCGATATCGTGGCGGCTGGGCCCGGGAGCGGCAGTTACGGCTACGATCTGGCATGCCAAGCACTGCAAATAGCGGATGGAAGGGCGCTATGACAATGCCTCTAGGAACGTCTACGAAGCCACTAGCGCGGTTATCTCATGGTCTTGGCTACGATGTACCATCCAAGAAAAGAAAATGGCGCTACGGGCTTCCTGTGCGGTTTTATGGTTTTGAAGAAAAACATGGCTGGAGGGCAAAAAATGTTCATTGAATTCACTGTTCCCGGCGAACCCGTCGCCAAAGGTCGGGCCCGGGCCTTCATCCGGTGCGGAAAGATCGGGCATTACACCCCCGACAAGACCGCCACCTACGAAAGCCTGGTGCGTCTGTTCGCTTCCCGGGCGATGGGCAACAAACCCCTGATGACGGGCGCGGTGAAAGTGGTAATCCGTCTTGGAGTGGCTCTTCCCGCTGGTTGGTCGCAGAAAAAGCGGTTTAGCGCCATTGCTGATGAAATCCTACCTACATCCAAGCCAGACGCGGATAATTGCGCTAAGGGAGTTTTGGACGCAATGAACAAAATAGTTTTCCTGGATGACAAGCAAGTCGTTGATCTAGTAATTTCCAAAAGATACATGATGCCAGCAATGACGAAAGTGGAAGTGACGACTCTATGACCTACCGCTGCCCCCTGGGGTCGCTGATCCCTATCAGAAAAGATTCCGCAGACCTGGAAAAGATCAAGCGCAACGGGTGGCACGATCACCGCATTCTGGTCATCAGCCCCGATGATCCCAGGCTGGACTGGTTGCAGAAAAAGTTTGTCGAAAACCTTGGAAATTTACTCTACGGAGCCAAAAATGATCGTTGATATCCCTCCCTTCAAATCCGCTCATGCCGCCGTGATTTTCGCGTTCAACTACGCGCACCAGCAATCCCCCAAAACGCCCATGACCGCCCTCCTGAGAGGTCCGGCTGGCGGCTCTGGCGCGGGTCTGTCAGGTCTGGATGGCGCGGCCCAGGCAGGGATGATCCTGAGAGCCATCGACGCGCTCACCCACGACCAACGCGCTGTGCTGGTCGTCCGGTTCGCGGACTTTCGCTCTGAGTGCCCATGCTGCGGACAATTGGCCCCCTCCGAAGAGTGGACCGAAGCAATGGCTTATCTCGCCTCCTCAGTCGATCTTGAGGGACTGCCACGGACGGTAAGATTCGCGGCAATCGAACGGGCCATTTGCCGCCGAAAGTGGGATTCAAAGCGTTTGGCGGAAGAGCATGGGCTGTCTCTGCGAACCCTGCAGGAGCAGGTCCGAAGGCTCAAAGCGCGAATGGGAAAAGCCGAGAACGCCGGACTGGGCGCTCTCGACACGTGGCTCAGGCAGGGCGGAACGGTCGGGAATTAAAAAAAACTTGACATCCTGCGTTTTTAGCGCAAGAATCGCCCTTAATCGATACGGTCAGCAATTACGCCTACCCCCAATTAGGCCCCTCACGGGGCATTTTTTGCGCCTACTTTCAAGAAAAACAACTCCCATTTTGCTTCTGGAATTTTCCGGTCTCCCGCTTCCCAGGATTGCCAGGTCCTGAGCGCCGCACCCACCAGCGCCCCGGCTTCCGTTTGAGTCAGACCAGCGCCAATCCGGAATGCTTTCAGGTCAGCCGGGGTGGGGTAGGTGTTCATAGTGCCTCCATGATTTTTCTGATGCGCCCAAAAAACCCGACTTTTTCAGGCTTTGGAATGTCGGTCGGAAGATAGAATTTTGCCCAGCCCTGACCCGAAAATACTGGAATCGCGTTCTTGATCCACCAGTCCCCGTACTTATGGCACAAAGTTACCTGGATCCGATGCGTACCCCGGAAGCCGGGTTCCTGGGAACCGCCAGACACGATCATGATGCGAGCTCCGTCAAACCAGATTTTCCGGAGTCCCGATTTTCGCATTTTGCCTTCGGCCTCCAGGCTGTATTCCACAAGATCCTCGAAACTGATCTTGCTCGCCCCTTCAAACTGCGGGAGCGCCATAATCGCGTCCCACTCGCTTTTGTATTCCCGGATTAATCGCATTTTCAGCATGCTTCCTCCTCGTTTTCTTCATCCATGATGGCTTGCGCCGTTTCCTCAGAGGGTTCCACGCGGTCCAAATAGTCCGCCAGTTCGTCCAGGGCCGATTCAGCCTCACCGTCCAGGTAGCCCCGATGGTTGCTTCCGTCCCACCGGACATCGTGCCCCGCGTAAATCGTGGCCAGCAGGTTTGTGACCTCTTCCGAGGTAACGATATCTGCCAGTTCGTCCCCGCTCAGATAAGGCGTGATCCCAAACCGCAGCGTGCGCCGTTGCCATACGTCCATCGGCACTGCGTTGCCGATCTCCGGGTTGTACGAGGCTGAGATAAAGCCGTATTCGTCCATCTCGACGAATGCGTCTTGCTCGTGGATCTGGCCTGGATATTTGCGATACAGCGGGGC
>JAEHJW020005336.1_pt1 | contig 16959 bp, 19 predicted proteins | sample 9271431 | NCBI WGS metagenome assembly JAEHJW02 | reverse complement strand
GCCGACGCCTGGCGCAGCAGTCCGAAATAGCTGTTGGACGTCTCGAGCAGCTGCTCTTGGCTGACCTCAGAAGTGCGCCTGATCGCTTCATGGACCGATCTGCGCCTGGTGGATCGTCTCCAAGGCTTGATCACCTGGCCAACGAAGTCCACGCCACGGTCGATCGGCTGCATGATGGTTTTCGAAGGATTCACCTGAAGATGAAGATTCTCCGGCAGCCACGCCTCGATGTCGGCCTTGGCCGCATTCAGCCATTGCGGATCTTCATGCAACAGGATGAAGTCGTCGACATAGCGGATATAATGGCGGCAGCGTAGCTGATGCTTGATATGCTGGTCGAGCGCATCGAGGAGCACGTTGGCGAAGAACTGGCTGCTCAGGTTGCCGATTGGCAATCCGAACTGCGCGGACTGGTTGACGAGGCGTTTGTGCGGCGGCACGCGATCAATCATGTCGACGTTGCCGCGATACTCGTAATTCTCCCTGGGATCGTGGAAGATCACCTGGTCGGCCAGGTGCATCCACCATGGTTCCGGAATGCGCTTGGCGAGCAGCTGGCGGACGATGTTCTTGTCGATGCTGACGAAGAAGTTCGCCAGGTCCATTTTCAGGTAGAAAGCACGCTTCTTCCAGTTCTGGGTAATGCTCCGGATCTTCGCCTCGAGGCGCTTTGCGCCATAAAGCGTGCCTCGTCCCGGGATGCACGCGCAGCTATCGGCGATGAACGAGGCATAGAATGCCGGCGAGATCCGGTTATAGAGCAGGTGATGGACGATCCGGTCGCGGAACTCTGCCGCCCACACTTCGCGCGGCTTTGGCCTGGTGATGATGAAGCAAAGACTCTTCCCGGGTTGATAGGATCCGTTCTGCAGTTCCTCGTAGAGCTCGAAAAGGTTGTGCTCGAGGTCGACCTCGAAGGCAAGAGCGGTCGGGCTGTTGCGCTTGTTCCTCCTGCAGTCGAAATAGGCGTCGACCAGATCCTCGAAAGAAAAATCAGCATGGTGGCGATCGTATTGATTTGCGGACGGCCCGGGCGCGCAGCTTGTTGTTGGTGTTGTTGTAATTCTGATTGCCATTGTTGAAATTCTGGTACCAGGCCTTGTCGTGCTATCCACGTCGTTCAGCCGAAGGCCTTCGCCGATCAGCTGAGAAACTGCGCCGGATCTGTCCGGACAGATATCGGTGGTTTCCGTGATGCGCATGTCGGTGGCCTTTTGAGCCAGCGGCACGACCAGATCAATTCTTCGCTCAGTCATAGTGGCCTTGACCTCTCATGAAGCGGGCGATTTCGAATGTCGACGCCATCCACCGGCCTGCTTGCCGATCGCCTTTGTGAGCTCGATCGCACTGGCATATCCCTTGGTCGAAATGAGGCGCTTGTCGCGGGAAAGCCTGAGAAGCAGTTCCGATACCTGAAGGCGCTCGATGAGCTGATCCAGGTAAGAGGTTTTCTCCCTGGCGCAATTCGCCTTGAAGATCAGAACGACGATCTCGACGCACTCGTCGCGGAGCTTGCTGCCGATGGACTGCTTGAAGTCCCTGGGCATATTCCGGACGAGATCCGTGGTGACGCCGAGAAGGTCGTAGGCCACCTTGTATATCGGAAGTTCGGTGTGAAGTGCCATGCTGATGGAAAATGGTTAAATTACTGAATGGTTAATCTGCGGACGGCCCGGGCGCGCAGCTTGTAGTAGGGGTCGGTGGAATGCTGAATGCCATCGTCGAAACCCTGGCACCAGGCGTATGAATCGCCATACTTTTCACTTGTCCAGTAGGCTTCTGGCTTGAATTCTTCTTTCATGACGCTATGAAGCAATGAAGCCTCAAGCTTATCTGGCAATTCTCCACCGATGCTCTTCGCCCATTCCATTTGAGCAGCCCATGCTTTCCCGTCCGAATCGCCAGGCAGCAAGATCAGCCACTCCTTCTTCAAGCCATCGGCAGAAATTATGACCCCGACGGCGAGTTCTCCATCATTGAGATCTGGAAAGGCCACAGTTATCGGAAAAGTGGACGATTGCCGTTCAAAATCAGAAATCATCTTTGCAAGACGCTCCTGTTCAGTTTTGATCGATTCAAGTGTCACGGTCATGATGCGAATCTCCTAAAAATTGATGAATGATTAAATTGGCGATCTGCGGACGGCCCGGGCGCGCAGCTCGTTGTGGGTGTAGCTGCAATCCTGAATGCCATCGTGGAAACCCTGGAACCAGGCCAAATCCTTGTCCGCAACGTGCCTCGTCGACGTCCAGTACCAGTTCTCCGCGAACGCCTCGGCTCCTCCGGCCTGGAAGGCCTCGGCAATGGTCTGCAGAGGGAATTGCGGAGTATAGGGATGCGTCGGCGGGATCGCGGACATGTTGATGCCGCTGCGGGCCCAGCAGTAGTTCTCCTGGGTACCGGGCTTCAGGTTGCGGTAGATGACCTCGAGCTCGTCGAGGGAAGGGATGTACCAGTCGTAGTTGCCGCCGATTCGGAGATCCATTGCCCACTTGGCCAGGTCGCTCCCGGCTTCTGCCATCGCCTTCGTGTTGGCCAGCCCATCGTTATAGGACAGCGCGCCTGGCGCGTCCTTGTAGTCATCGATCCAGATGGACGGGGCACGCTCGCCTTCGATCTTGGGCGCCACGATCAGCGCGAAGGCCTGGTCGTCGATCATGATGCGGCCGGCATAAAAACCTCCGTCCATTTTGGTGCCGAGGATTGCTTTGATTTCGTCAGGGTGATTCATTTACATCTCCTTTGTGGGTGAAGTGGTGGTTATGCAGTTCTTGCGATTTTCTTCTCATGGACGAAGTTCGCCTCAACAAGCGCCTGCGCCACGGTCGGGCAAACGCTATTTCCGCACATGCGAACCTGGGCGGTCTTGGTCAGATGCAGCCCTTGCGCTGGGTTGTCTCCGATGATGTAGTCAGCAGGGAAACCTTGGGCCAGAAAAAGCTCTCTCGGAGTCAGCATGCGCAGCCCGATATCGGTGATGGCGTATTCCTCGCCACCGATCATCACCAGGCCGTAGCGGTCCTTTGTGGTGACGGTGTGAAGGGGTTCATCGAGGCGCGGGTCTTGATCGGTGCCGTAGTATTTGATCAGGAAGGCGCGGACCTCGGCGATGTGGGTTCCCTGGGCGCTGATGGTAGCCATGGGCATGTCGACGGGTTGGCCGTCCCGGCATGTGCCGCGCAGCTTCACGAGGTTGCTGGTGACGAGGCCCTGTGTAATGGCAGTTCCAGGTCTCGCCTGTTTTCCGCCAGCGATAACCGTGTGCATCGGAGCATCGCATTCATATCCAACACTGCCAGTATTGAATTTCGTTATGTGCGCCGTTACTAAGCTATGATGATCGCTGCTTGTGATCGTGCCGAGAGGTTCGGTAAATTCCGATCCGGGTCGCTGTCCTCTGTCTCCGTAGTGCTTGGCAAGGAACGCGGAGACAAGATGCAGGTGCGCTCCTCCAGCCGTGATCGTATGGGTCGGCTCGTTTGCGCCGCTGTATGGCTTTCCGGAGTTCCGCATCGTCATGACATGAGGTGTCACCAGCGCCATCTCGCCGCGATGCGCGGCGGTTATTGTCCGAAAAGGATCATCAAGATGATGTACGCGATCTGCGCCATGATGCGTCAGAGTAACGATGAAAGGCTCCGGGCTATTCACGACATAGCGCATGATCCCCTTGGCGATCCGGCGCAGCGTGGCTTCGGCAAGCGGTTTCTTGCGCTCGAAGATGGACGGGCAGGGGAGTGAGAAGTCAATGCATTCCGCAGCCGTTCTCCAGGGCTTGCGCTTCCCCGATTTCACCTCCGGGCTGTTCGGGTTTCCCGTGGTCTCCTTCGGCCATACGATCGGCAAGCCGTCACGGCGCGCAACCAGGAATAGGCGCTTGCGGATGGTCGGGGTGCCGTAATCGCTGGCCCTGAGCTCGCGATAGTCGACCGTATAGCCTTGTCTGCGCAGCGCGTTGGTGAATGAATTGAAATCCCGGCCCTTCCTTTTCGGGCATGGGCGAGCTTTTCCGTTCTCGTCGATGATCAAAGGGCCCCAGTCCTTGAATTCCTCCACGTTCTCGAGGATGATCACGCGGGGCCGTGTGACGGCCGCCCAGCGCAGCGCGACCCATGCAAGACCGCGAATCTTCTTTTCGACCGGCTTCCCGCCCTTGGCCTTGGAGAAATGCTTGCAGTCAGGGGAGAGCCAGACGAGGCCGACAGGCTGGTTCTTCGTGATTTCGCGCGGGTCAATTTCCCACACCGATTCGCAATAGTGCGCCGTGTGCGGGTGATTGGCGGCATGCATGGCCAGCGCCTCTGGGTCATGATTGATGGCGATATCTACATGCCTGCCAATCGCCGCCTCTATCCCGGTAGACGCACCGCCGCCGCCAGCGAAGTTGTCGATGATGAGTTCGTCGCGCAGCGCGAGGGGAAGGGTGTGCAGATCGGGCTTCATGCCACATCCTCCAGGCAGTCGAAGAGGCTTGGCATGCTGACTTCCGCCTCTGCCAGTTCCAGATAATGAACTTGGTCTCCAAAGTAGGGTCCCGAGAGCTCGCTTCCTTTGGCCTTTCGTCCTAACTTGATGGCCCGCACTCCAACGGATCCAAGTCCATGGAATGGGTCATAAACCACATCGCCGCGATTGCTCCATCTGATGATGCAGCGGTCGATTATGTCGGTCTGAAGAGGGCACACATGCTGCTCAACTGCCCTGCGTGACTGTTCGCTGTTGAGCGTCTTCATCCGAACGATGTCGGTCCAGATCATGTCGTGATGACTACCTGGCTGAAGGCATGTGAAAGTCTTTGGGAGAGCGTCTCGCTCCAAGAGCTGCTCCCCGATTTCGACGTGTCGGTCATAATCGTAGATTCTCCGCAAGCTGTCTTCAGTAAAGAATCTTGCGAGCTTGTCGGGCCCTATCATGGCCATTTCGTCAGCCGAAAGAAGCCTATTTCCGCTTGATCTCCAATGCGCGTCGGCGTCAACCTGCCAGCGGGCGAGGCTGTAATACGACTTGTCTTTCGTCACCGGGACATCGGCATAGCCGCGACTGAGGTCTGATTGTGGCTTGAACATCAGCAGTACGTATTCGCTGCAGCCTACGCCCATCTTGGTGCTGTCCTTGCACATTTCCGAGTAGCCCAGGCGGTAGGTCTGATTGTTTTCGCGCACCACGTCAGTGGTGATGGTTATCAGCCCAAGTTTGTGGAATCCATGCTTTTTGAAATGCATGACCGCCTCTTCATGGAAGCAATCCATGCTTGGGCGCCCCAATCCGGTGACATTCCCGAAGAGCACGCGATCCTTGACGTGGATGCAAGCGATGCGACCTGGTTGCAGGATCCTGAAGAGCTCAGGGGTTAGGAAATCCATCTGGGCCCAGAAATGATCATTGTCTTCGGTGTGGCCGAAATCATTGTAGGAGGCGCAGTATTCGTAATGGTTGCCGAAAGGAATGGAGGTAACGATCAGGCCCACGGAATTGTCGGGCTGCTCGCGAGCTTCCAAAACACAATCGTTGTGCGCTACCTCGAACCGCTCTCCTGAAACCACCTTCCGCTCGACGCCTATTGTCCTGGCCAGCGCATCCTGCATCGACAAGTGATCAAGGCCATAGTGCCTGACGAGCTCTGCCATGCGCTTCTGTTGAGCATCATGGCGTTGCCATTTCGCAATCAGCTCGTCTTTTACTCCACGCTCCGCTTCGGTGTGGATGATGTCGATTCGAACCCGGCTTTCCTGTCCGAAGCGCGCTGTCCGGTGAATGGCCTGGATGAAGTCATTGAACTTGTAGCCGATGCCGGAGAATATTTCGCGGTGGCAATGTCGCTGGAAGTTGCAGCCTGATCCTGCGATGATGGGCTTCGTGGATAGCACCCTATGCAGCCCGTCGCTGAACTCAATGATGCGTTTTTCCCGCTCTTCAAGGTCCTGCGATCCCCATACACTTACCGCATCGGGTACCGCGTTCTGAATCGCGTGGCGTTCGTCCTCAAGATCGTGCCAGATGATGAAATGATCGCCGGGGCTTTCTTCGAGAAGACCTTTCACCTTTTCAACGCGGGCATCGAGGCTGTTTCTTTTCTCGGATGCCGCGGCAGACAGGCCCATCGCCAGGTCATGGATGAGAAGCCCCTGGCCATTGCTCTCGGTACCGGCCTTCGAATAGTCGCTGGGGATTTCATGCCAGCGCACATCGAGCTCCGGTAGAACATATCCCTCGTCGCTATGCCCAAGGTCGCTTGGCTTCGTAATGAAGACTGCCCAGCTTGCCACCCACAGCCAGAACTGCTGTTCCATGTGAGGGTAGAGCGTGAGGTTTCCGGCTTTCTCGGAATCGCGCTTGAAGAACCGCGTCAGCGCCTGCCCGGTGTCCATGACGCCAAGATACCCAGCGTAATGGATGAGTTCCTTGTAGCGGTTGGGATCAGGTGTAGCTGTTGCAACGTACTTGAACTCGACCGATTCAAAGGCCGGCAGAAATTCCTGGAAAGTCTTGCTTCCATAGCTGCGCAGAATAGATGCCTCGTCTAGACTCGTCGCACGAAACAGCGAAGGCGTAACCTTTCCTTCACGTACAGATTCATAGTTGGTCATGTAGACCTCGCGCTCATCGCCTATTTCCGAATCGGAGCGAATGAAGCGCAGCGGTATATTGAATGCGCCTGTAAAGCGTTCCTGTACTTCGCGGAAGAATTCTTGCCGGACGCCAAGCGGCAGCACCTGCAGCCGAAGGCCTGGGCGATGCATGCCAATCAGGCGTAGGATTTCAAGCTGAGTGGCCGTCTTATGCAGTCCGAAGCTGGCGAAAATCGCACGCCGACCGCCTTTCAATGCCCACCGCACAATGTCCTTCGTGTGCGGCTTCAGATGAGGGTTTACCTCCTCATGCTCAACATCGAAGCCATCGAAGCTGGCCAGCTTGATCTTGGCGCGCAAGAAGTCGAGATATGGATCGCTCACGCTGCTTCCTTCGCTGGATTCCTGGCAGCCATGACGGACTGCTGGTATTCCCTGACCTCGCTTTCGACCCAGCGCGACAGGTGACCCTGCTTGACGGGTGCTGGGAATACGCCTTCCTTGATCTTCTCGTAGACTGTGGAGCGGCTGAGGCCGACCATGTCCATGACCTCGTCGAGGTCGATGAACCTGATTTTTTCATCCTTCTTTTCTTCCATCATGTTTTCCTTTTAGAACGGAATATCGTCGTCCATGTCGTCGAAACCGCCCTTGGACTGCTGCGCAGGACGCTGAGGCTGCTGTCGCTCCTGATGCTGGGGCGCTGGCCGTTCCTGCGCTTCTCCGCGCCCTCCCAGCATCTGCATCCTGTCGGCGACGATCTCGGTGGTGTAGCGGTCCTGGCCATCCTTGTCGTGCCATTTCCGGGTCTGGATTCGTCCCTCGATGTAGACCTGGGAGCCTTTCTTCAGGTACTCGCCGGCGATCTCAGCGAGCTTCCCGAAAAAGGCGATCTTGTGCCATTCGGTCTTTTCCTGCTTCTCGCCGCTCTTGTCCTTGTAGGATTCGGTCGTGGCGATGGTAATGTTGGTGATGGCGTCTCCGTTCGGGGCGTAGCGCACGTCCGGATCCTTACCGAGGTTGCCGATGAGGATCGCTTTGTTGACGGAGGCCATTATTCAGCCCTCCCGGGATATTCATCGTGCAGCACGCCGTCGAGGAGACGGCCGGCAGATTTCTTCCCTACGCGGATGTTGTAATTGCACCCGAAATATGGCCGTCCTTCTGGCATTGCTGGCTTGAATTCGCGCAGCAGGTCCAGTTCACGCATGTCGAAAACGCTGCGCTTTTTGGCATGCCAAATCGCGTTCTCGGCTTCTTTCGGCACATTGTTCCCGTCTACCCATTCCCCCCACTGTTTGAAGAGGAAAGGGACGTCAGCCCCTGCGCATTGGTCGCGCAGCAAGCGCACCCAATCGGGATGCATTGGTCGTGCACCTGGACCGCTTTCGCCGCCTGCCACGACCCAATCGACTCCGCATTTTTCCCATGAAGTAACGGCACTCGTCAGGCCTCCATCCCTGTTTTTGTAATTCGGTTTCCAGAGATCGATTGGCCCGAGTATCGGCTCCGCGCTGATCCACCGTACCGCGGCCGGAACCTTCAGCAGGATGGGAATGCGCTTGTCAGCGGTTTCCTGATCCTCGACGCTGACCCCGAGCCAGACGTTTTCATATGGCCAGACAGGACCGCATGTGTCATAGCCGCCACGCTTGGAGTTATGTCGCGGCTTCCATTTCACTTCTGGGATATTGTCATCAATCCTTTCGTCACCGAAGCACCCTGCGCCGTCTTCAACCCACTCGAAGAACTCCAGCATGCGCTCCGGACGCTTCGTCAGAACCTGATAGGTGTGCCTCGTCGTGACGGACATAACCCAGAAAACCGACGCGATGAATTCGAACGGGACAGCGGGGTGGAACAGGTCGCTCATCGAGTTGACGAAGATGCGCCGCGGGCGAGCCCAGTGGTACGGCTGCAGGAGCCGATCAGGGTGGCATTGCACGTCGGTGAAGGCACGCCCAGCATAGTTGGGCAGATGCACCAGCCTTCCCCATTCACGCTCTGCATAGCAGTTCTTGCACCCCTGGGAGACTTTGGCGCAACCGGTGACGGGATTCCATGTCGCGTCGGTCCATTCGATTCCGGTATGGTCGTTCATTACGCGGCCTCCTTCTGCTTCCCGACGACGCCCTCGTCGATCCAGAACGCCTCGATCGAGTCAGGGATTCCGCCAGGGAGCGCCTTCATGGTGCCGAAGATCATGGCGCTTTCGATCTCTCCCTTGATGGCGAGGCTGTTCAGCCACAGGATCAGTTCAGAGCGACCTTTCAAGTCGAGGACATCGAAGCGGTCCAGCACCAGCAACTTGAGACCGGAAACGCGGGAAATTGCCTCGGCGATCAAGGCATCCACGCGCCACTTCTCGGATTCGGAAAGCAGCCCGTATTCCCGCAGGCCCGATGTGATGCGCATGTCGGAATGGATCACGACGCGGGGCCACCCGGAAGATTCGGACTGTTCGACGATGCGGTCATTGATCGGGGCCAGGGCATCGGCAAGCAGTTCAGCAGGAATTCCCGAGGGGGACAGCGCCTCGGCGATCGCGAGCCATGCCTGGACGCTTTTATGGAGTTCCGCGGCCCGTTTGATCGTCGCATCCCGGAGGGCTGCTTCTTTTGCGGCTGCGCTGTACTTCTCGACGTCGACATTCCAGGACCTGCGCTCGTCGTTGAGGCTATCAAGCTTTGCTTGAAGGACGCCCACGTCTGGAATGTCCGAGTTTTCTGTGTCCATTTCCTTCAGCTTCTCAGCGGCGCGGTTCGCTTCTTCGAGGTCGCGCCTGCCATTTGTCACAGCATTCCTGAGAAGATCGCGGGCTTTCTCGTACTCGGGGAGCTTGGCCAGGTCGTCCTCGGTGCCGTGAGCGTGTTCTGACGCCTTGACGAGCGCCCCGTCAACCAGCATTACCATTTCGCTGCAGCATGGGCATTGAAGTGCGTCTTGTGTTTTGCGCGACATCGACAGCTTCTCGACCTTCGCTTCCCACTCCTTCAGTTCGGCCTCGTCCCGGTTCATCTTGTCCTGAATGCGGGCATACTTGCCGGCAGTTTCTTCAACTGTGGCACGCGCCTCGAGGTTTGCCTTGATGCGTTTCTCGAGCGCCTTGGCTGCGCCTATGTCCTGCGACACCTTCTGGATCTGTTCATCCAGTTCGTCGACCTTCGCCTTGGCGTTGGCGTGAAGGTTCGCGGCCTTCTCGCCGTCGACCTCGAGCGGCTTGGGCGCCCATCCTCCAGCCTTGTCTTTTCCCCAGGTCTCGCCCCCGGTCGCGGTCTTCCAGGAGGCCTTTGCGTCCCTGGCTTTTCCGGCTGCTTCCTTCTCGGCGGCATCGAATCCGGAGCGCAGCATGGGGATGATTTCCTCGACGCGCTCCATGTCGCAGCCGCGGGCAGCAAGGCGCTTTTTGACGTTCTCAACACCGACTTTGAGGCCCATGAGGCCGAACAGGAACGATCGCCGCGCATTCGGATCAAGTCGCGCGAAGCGCTGGGAGTCGAGGACATACGGCAGGAATTCGTTCTGGCTGTGCCTGCCTTTTCCCGAGGGAAGGTCGATCTGGTATTTCTCGCCATGGCAAGCGATTTCCACGAATCCAGACTCAGCGCCATCGGTGAGCAGCCTGGAATAGTCCTTCTTCTGATCGACGCGCACGCTCTCGCCGATCAGGGCCTGCCTGACGGCTTCCTGGATGCTGGATTTCCCGGCGTAGTTCGATCCACAGAAGAGCGTGACGGGCTTGCGGAGGCTGACATCGACGCTGCGCGCCCCGAGGAAATTGCTGATATTGATCCCGGTGATGTTCATGCTGCGGCTCCTTGTTCGTCATGCCAGGCCTTCCAGCCGCGAATCCACTCGACAACGAGCTCGCTTCTGATGATCGGGCAATCGCTTTCGGGCTTCCCTTCAGATGCCGCCTGATAGCCTTCCTCGTAAGCGGCTTGCAGCTCCTCTTCCGAGGGTTTCACATCCTCAGGTTTGGGAAGTCCAAGGACTTCTCCATCGACCGTGTTTCCTTCCATGCCGCCGCCATCGTCATCGCGGTATTCGTGCCCGAGGTCTATCGCGCGCTGATCAGCCTCGCCCTGAACCTCGTCCATCCCCGCCGTGTAGTCTCCGGCATTGGCTACGACGACGAGGACGGCCTTTCCGGTCACCTCATAGAGGTCGTGAAGGTTGGCGGTGTGCGCTCCGAACTTGATCACCGCTTTCACGCCATCCTTGATGGTGATTTGGTCCAGGTCGCCGGCGACAACGGTGCGGCCGTCAGCCGCGAGAAGGTGAACGGCCATCTTGACGTTGTGGTCTACGCGATTGCGCAGGCGGTCGATGATGTCATTCTGCTTCGCCTCGGCAAGTTCGGGCCAGGGCTTCGGCAATAGCCTCAGTTCCTGGACCAGCGCCTGCAGCAGGTCTCGGCCAATGGTTTGTGCGGTCATTTCTCTCGGGTCGCTCATGTTCATGTTCTCCTGATTGGTTGGGTTATTCGAGGCTCATTTCTTCGGTCGCGCCATTGGCGCCAGCGGGCTTTCCATCTGTTTCAGCCCTGGGCTGATCAACAGAACCCCGTTCTGCCTGGGCGTCCCCAGGAATCTCGTCCGAAGGCGGAGTTTCAGATGCCGGGATAGTTCCGACGTCGTTACCGGCGCGAAGGGTTTGGAGTTCAACGGCGGCGTAGGTGCCATCTGCCTGAAGAACTGCGTCGAGGGTGTCTCCGGCATCTTCCGTGCTTTGCCCCATGCCCATGATCACATCAGGCGCATAGATCGAAGCGAAAAAGGTTCCGGCACGGTATTGGAGCATCTGAAAGCGCATCGCGCCCTGCCATTTCGAACCGTCCTTCGAATACCAGCCTTCTTCGACTGCCATCTGCATGGTGACGGGAATGGACTGAACGACATTCTGGGTTGGGCGCCGATGCTCATCGAGTTCGTAGGCCCATGCAACGCATTCCCAGTTATCGATCTCAACCTCGTGTTCTGCAAAGTTGTAGCGGTTCTTGCTCTTGTCCCAATCTAGCTTTTCCTTGTATTTGGCCTTGATGCGCCCGAGATTGGTGAGCTTGAACTTAAGGGGCGAAAAGCGACGTGACGCATTGACCGCGGCGATCTGGAACTTGGAGGACCAGCGTAGCTTTCCTTGGATGATGTCCGCGTTCTGCATCACGCTGATCATCGACATGCCGACAGCCTTCGAAACCTCGATCGCAACAAGGCAGTTCCCGATGGCGGAAGGGTTCTCGACGATGATGGTATTCCCACGTTCCTTCTTCTCAACGAATTGCCTGAAGGCGTCCGGGACAGCATCGGAAGTGGCGAACGCTTTTGCGATGCGACATGCGAGGTCAAAGCCACTCTTCGAAAAGAAGTCGATCTGGACGTCCGGTTCGACCGGCAACTGGCGTTCTCTGAGTTGGGCCAAACTTGTGGCCTGGTTTTGAGCAGATGCAGACATGGTTCCTCCTGATAAGGGTTGGTTGGTCAATCGTGAAATGGGCACGTATTGTGGCGTGGACAGTATTTCTCGCTACACAACAGGCTCTTCGGGTTGGGAAAAAAATTGCCAGTGCGGAACATCTGCGCGGCGAATTCGATCAGACCAGGGTGATTGTCACCACCGACCATGATTTTGCGTCCGTTAGAAATCGTGCCGGTGGCGATCTCGGGGGTGCCTTTCGTTTTCAGACCGATGATTTCGGCAGCATCCGTGATCTGCTCGCCTGTCGTGTGCTCGAAGAGTAGCTCGTAAGTGCCGATTTGTGCGGCGTGCCCCTTTGTGACAGCGTTCCCTTTCTGGACGGCTGCCGAGCCGCTTTTCAGGTCGGCAATGCCGATGCCGCCCTTCAATCCGCTCTTGATCCTCGCGCGGTCCATGGTGCCGGTCAGACGCACCACAATGTCGCCCCCGCAATCGATGTCCAGCGGCTTCGTCTCCATCTCGACCGCCTTAAATTCGTAGCGAGGCGAAATTTCCCGGCAATATTGGGAAACGAGCGATACCCCGATTTTTTCTGCATCCTTGACGGTGAGATCATCTTTCCCCGGATCGTACTCGTTCTCTGGATCGCGCAGCTTGTCAACCATGACTCCAGCAGCATCATCGATCGACACTCCCGATGCCTCGATGCGGCCCTGATCGAACACCGCCGTACCGGCATGTATTGCAGTCCCGAGAGCCGCGCGAATCCCCACCACATTCGGCAGCTTCAGAATGTGGATTCCCTCCCAGCGATAAGCACATTCGAAGAGGCCGCTCCAGGACGATGCCCTGACCGTGGTAATACTCATCGTCTTTCCCTCTTCAAAACAGACATGGATTCAGAAATTTCCTCCTGCCGTTCTCCCAGCACATGGATTCTGGCAATCATGGCTTGGATGAGGCGCACTGATTTCCTGATGGATTCTTCGTTCGCTGCATACTCGGATTCGAGCAGGCAGCAGGCGATGGCTTCGTTGGAAATTTTCAGGACGCTCATTTCCCATCCCCCTGATATTTCCAGCAGGCGGGATCGCGGGAGTGCTCGCATGGCGGGAACCCATTCGGCTGGTAGTAAATAGTCTGATATTTCGGCACTTCTGGCGCATCCGGCGTCAGCCAAATATAGAGCGCTGCCAGGGCGAAAAAGCAAATGCCCAGCTTGTGCCAAAAGGTCAGCGGCCTGCGATCCTCCTCATGGAAAATCACCGGGTAGAAACGGTCATATTTGCGCATGCTCATCCTCCTCGAATTCGTCATCATCAAAGGTGGCTCCTGCCAGAAAAGCCATAATTATTGAAAACAGAAGAACCGTGCCTGCAAATCCGAAAAGGATCACGAGGATCGCCGACATTGTGAAGGTTGAAATCATCAGTCGCGCTCCCATTCCCGATGATCTTCATCAGCATCGGCGATCAATTCCCCGTCGCTTTTCTGGAGCTTCGAGCACGCGATGGAAAAGTCCTCGATAGCTCGAAGAGCCGCCGATCCGATCTCGCAGGCATCCCCATCCTTCACTGCCTGATAAAAAGACGCCCCAGCGTGTTCCTGGATCGAATCGACCATGTCCTGCAGACTAAAACTCGCCCTGACTTCCTCGGCATGTCGCAGGCGCAGAAGGTAAACCTGATCCGCATCCAGCAACGATTCGAGATGGCGATCAAGCCGCCTCTCTGCTGCCCGGTCTTCAATTGAATTCCCAAAGCATCCTGACATGACAATCTCCTGAAAATTGATGAATGATTAAATAGGCGATCTGCGGACGGCCCGGGCGCGCAGCTCGTCGTAGGGGTAGTAGGAACTCTGATTGCCAGTGATGAAACTCTGGTACCAGGCGTAGCGCTCGTCTTCGTGGCGCTGTCCGGACCAGTACGCCGCTTCCTTGAATTCCCCCTTCAGATTGGCAAATAGGAGACTTTGCTCGCGCCTGGTTGGCAGCTTGCCATCCCGATCCGCTGCCCACTGCTTTGCATCTTCCCATTTGATGGATTCGGCTTCCCCAGGGAGCAGAATCAGGTGGTAATCCGGATCGCCTTCATCGTTGAGGATGATGCCGGCATAGCGCTCGCCGTAGCAGAGGTTGATGGAGGCATTTGGAATGACGAAAAGCGCTCCCTGTTTTTTGAACTTCTCGATCATCTGAGAAAGCTCATCCTGCTTCTGTTCAATGGCTTCGAGTGTCACGGTCATGATGCGAATCTCCTGAATTCTTCCCCGTCTATAGATGCCGCCTCGGGGTGCGGGTGGATTTTTCGTACACCACAGTCGGCTGTTACGATTCAGCTACCGGCCCGACCTACCGGGCGTCTTCGCGGCATTGATGCGACTCGCGCTCGCCGCTTCTCCACGCTTTGCCTGTCGATACAGGCTCCGGCTCCCGGGATTTACGAAAACCTCTCTACCCTCGACCGGATGCTGAGAATTCGCCCCCGTCTTTCCGGGGTGTCAGCAGCTTTATGGATGCTCGCTATTCGCTCCTCCGGTCTCGCCCGTTTGCATTCCGCGCTAGGTTGGGTAACGCTGCCCTAGATCAGCCCGGCTTTATGCGGCGTTTATAAGTCGCCCGTAAGCCAGCGAACAGACCCACTCCGAAAATCTCGCACGCGACACTTGCGGAATAGTTCTGGCCTTCCACCAGATCGGCCTTGCGGCTTGGGCCTTATACGTCGCATCTGCTCCAGCTCTGCAGAGGTGCTGACCGGTAGGTGCCCGTCCTATTTGCCGTTCCTGTTCTCGGTGGCCAGCCTCAATTCCCTTTCGTTTCCGTCATCACCTTATATCGCCAAGTGAGCGCGTCGATCTGTCCAGCGGTAGGCTTGTCTTTCCCTGCGGTCCTGCGTGACGTACTGTCCGTTGCGCCTGGTACTCGGGGCCAGTCCCGACTCGCGGGGTGCTGGTGTATGGGTAAATACTACAACCAGAATTGTACTATGTCAACAACCAGAATTGTATTTTGATCGGAAAAACGACAAATTCTTTTGTGGGATTTGGAGAGGAAAATAAAAAACCCGCTCGAAAGCGGGTTAAAGATCAAATGAGTCGAGGATTATTTGAGGTGATTGAAAGCTGATTGAGGAGCCCAGAAAGATTTCTTTGTATGGTCCTGCACGACCCACAGAGAAATCGCGCCAGTCTCGTTATTCAATACGGTTGCATGAAGTCCTGACCTTCCCGGTTTGCATTGAGAAGCCGCTTCATCGAAGGTGTGTACATGGGCCAGCTTTCTCAAGTCGGAAACCATGGATTCTGTTTCGCCTGTAAATTCAGGCTCTCCTGTTTCTGGTGAAAGATTTGGCATAACTCCCATGGATCCTTGAAGTGCCAGGAGCCCAAGTACCGTACCGATATAGTCTGATATTTCGCGTGATGGGCAAGCGAAGAAGGGGTTCTTTCTGTCTGCAAAGGTAGTGACCTTTGATCCGGCTGGGCAGTTCTCAGGGCTGCACATGGTAGCAGCCAGGGATGGTGCGATTACCAGAATCATTGAAAAAGCTATCAAGCTTTTTTTCATAAGAACCTTCATTCAAAATGAAAACTCATCTGGATCCACACCTTGATCACATTATTTCCCTGCGGCGATATCCTCGACGAACTGTATAGCTGATTCAATAGCTTCAGTGGCACGCGATCTGACGGTGGGCGACATCTGGCGCAGCTTGTTTATCGCATCCACAAGCTCAGGCTCATCGACAAACACACCGTCAATCATCTCCCCCTCGCCAGTGGCAAGCCAATACGGATTAACTCCGCAAGCTGCAGCAAACTGAACCGTAAATTCAGAACCTGTCGCTTCCCCCAGCTCCAGCTTTGAAATGTTCTGCTGTGATACAGCGCCTTTCATTTTCAAAACTAGGGCTGCCTGCGATAGGCCGGCATATTCTCGCGCCTTCTTGAGTCTTTCGCCATATTTCATCATGAAAAAGAAACTACCCGTTACCCATCCTTCAGTCAAACAACCAGAATTGTTGACAAAACCACAAACGTGGTTGTATGCTTTGCCCATGGATACGAACTCCACACAAAAAGCCAAAGACGCACTTCGCCGCGCAGTTGAGATTGCTGGGGGCCAGGCTGCCCTGGCTAAATCAATCGGCGGAAAGGTCAAACAAGCGCACGTCTGGAAGTGGCTGAATACCACAAGAGACGGCGTTCCTGCCGAACACTGCCTTGCAATCGAAAAGCTGACCGGCGTTTCACGCTATCAACTACGGCCAGATGTTTATGGCCCCCCTCCTCAAAAGAGGGCCGCATGATCCTTATTATTTCGAAAGAGACGCCGCATGAACTCCTTCTTCTCGCCTCCTCCCCTTGGTGAGAGCTTCGCCCGAATCAATTCGGGCTTTTTTATTCGCCGCTTGAGACAAGTATATTTTTTTGCCTTGAGCTTGACTTTCCGAACGTTTCCGAAAATTTCGTAAGGAGGCGGAATGCAAGATTCATTGCCATTTTATGAGTCACCGGAAGAGGCCATAACGGCCTGCATTCAGGCGCTTGGCGGGGCTAAAAAAGTCGGCCCCATGCTCTGGCCTGACAAGACGGTTGACGCCTCCAGAACGCTTTTACTGGACTGCCTGAATGCATCAAGAAAGGAAAAGCTCGATCTTTCTCAGATCCTTTTCATCTTCAAACAGGCAAAGGAAATCGGTTTTCACGCTGGAATCCAATGGTTCTGCATGGACGCTGGTTACGAAGCCAAGCCCATCACGCGCGCCGAGGAAGTGGATCGCCTCACTTCAGTCATCGAGCAGGCCAGCAAGACACTTTCATCTGCTGTCCAGGCGCTTGAACGGGTTCAAACAAGGGTCGATCTGAGGACGGTTAAGTGAATTACTACGAGCATCATCTTGGGGATTACGCACAGGCGACCGCGCACCTGACGATGCTGGAAGACGCGGCATACTCCAGGATGCTGAGA
>JAEHJW020004556.1_pt1 | contig 16961 bp, 17 predicted proteins | sample 9271431 | NCBI WGS metagenome assembly JAEHJW02 | reverse complement strand
TCCGTGTGCCTGTCTTCAGATCGATCACCGCAACAGGCTCCCCAGAACAGCACGCACAAGTGTGGGATCGACGCCGTTCTCTATGGTGACCAGTCCACGGCCCGGCAGCTCAATGTGGATCGAACCAGAGTAGCCCGCAACCGGCACAGCTTCCGGTGTCACCATACTGTCCGGCTCGCTGGTCACCGTCACCGGCAGAAGCTCTGCCCGTGCTCGGCCAGCAGCCCAGCCTATCCCCCTGCGGTGTTCATAGCGCCACTGGAAAACCTGGTTGGCGTTGACGCCGTTCTCGCGTGCCACGCGGGCAATCGACGCACCCGGTACCAGAGTCAACTCCACAATCCGCCGCTTCTCCTCAGCCGTGCGATGAATCCGCTTCGCACGGCCGCCTCCGCTCCCAACTTCTATCGATTCGTTCACAAGAAAATCATCAAGCACAACCCCGCTCACGTCTACACGGTCAAATCCGGCTTTCAATTACCCACATTTGGACGGACATGAGGATGGGTAACAAGTAAGAGTCGGCATCAAGGTAGGGACTGTTCGTGATGGTGAGTGTATTGCTGAACTGGCAAGATGGTGAAGCAATCGAGTGGGATGAAGGTGAGGCGTCATCTGTCTGGGGCGTCGGCGAGTTGGATCGATCAGGAACTCTCCGGCTGCGAGTTTCAGGATGAACGGCTCGCCAAGCGATTTGCGAAGCTGTTTCGGCAGCTATCAGGCGGTATCGGGGAGAGCATTCCATGGGCGTGCCAGGATTGGACCAGTACGAAGGCCGGTTATCGCTTCTTCGCAAATGAGCGGGTCGGTGAGTCGGCCATTCTCGGTGGGCACTTTCAAGCTACGGCGAAGCGGTTAGCCAGCGGGACATGGCCGATCCTGATGCTTCACGATACGACGGAGTTCAGTTTTCATCGCAAGGATGTCGCGGCAGTTGGCATGACCGTCAGAATACCGCAGCGGAAATTGAACGGAAAGCCACAACATCATGATGTATGCGGGATTCTGATGCACTCCAGTCTGGCTATTACACTCGATGGTCTTCCGCTGGGTCTGACGGCGATCAAGTTCTGGAGCCGGGATAAGTTTTATGGCTGCAATCATCTGAAAAAGAGCATTAATCCGACCCGCATACCGATCGAGCATAAGGAGAGCTACCGCTGGCTGGAGAACGTACGGCAATCGGCAGCATTGATTCAGGAGCCTGCGCGCTGTGTTCATATCGGAGATCGAGAGAGCGATATCTATGAACTCTTCTGTACTGCTCAGGCAATCGGCACACACTTTATTTTTCGGACCTGCGTGGACCGTCTGGCGGGAGATGGCAAGCACACAATCGCAACGGAAATGAAAGAGGTTCGTGTTCAGGGTTTGCATCGCGTCGAGGTTCGCGACAGGAAGGGAGAGATTTCACAGGCTGTTCTCGAAATACGATATCGCCGCATCCGCGTGCTTCCCCCGGTCAACAAGAAAAAGCAGTATCCGGAGCTTCTCCTTACCGTGATTCATGCGCAGGAACGAGGTGAACCGAAAGGGCGCGACAAGGTGGATTGGAAGCTCATCACAAACCTGCCCGTGACATCGCGCAAACAAGCGATTGAGAAGCTGCAGTGGTACTCTTTGCGATGGAAAATTGAGGTCTTCCACAAGATCCTGAAATCGGGCTGCAAGACCGAAGCCTCAAAACTCCGCACGGCCAATCGGCTGGTCAACTTAATCTCCGTGTTTGCGATCCTGAGTTGGCGAATCTTTTGGATGACCATGATGAACCGCGCCGCCCCTATGGCCGCCCCTGAAGTCGCGTTCACCACGCTGGAGATAAAGCTGTTGGACCGACTGATCAGCGATAAGCGTGATGGCAATGAAACTACCCGATCCCTCTCGATCTATCTAACTAAGCTGGCCAGACTCGGCGGTTACCTCGCCCGTGCCAACGATCCACCGCCCGGCAACATGGTGGTCTGGCGAGGCCTGTCCAGGCTCACCGATATAAACCTAGGGTTTCTCCTCGCTACGCAAGATGTGGGTAATTAAAAGGGTGATGAGCCGGAATAATCAGATGATTATTCTGGCTCGGAACGATTACGGGTCAACCGCGCCGGCCGGGACCATCTGGCCGGCTGGATCGCAGGTGGCGGAATATCCGCAAGCGTCTGCAGGGTATGGGCCGTTGTTGTTTGCGGACAACCATGTCAACGTCATCAATAGCCCGTCTTCGAACTGGTCAGACGGTTGTAATGATCAGACGGAGAATATCTGTGGGAGTTATATTATTGGATCCATTCCCAATGGGATAAGCACTTTTACGACTGGACAAGCCGCTGGCCAGGCGGGGATTTCGGGGGCCGATGTATTCTTACTGGCCAACGAGCGCTGGGGAGCAGAATGGAATGCATCAGGCGAGCCGCTTGGTCAAGGTTTTGTCAAGACGGTTGGCGGCGGGGGTGCAGTGTTTGCGGCGTGGGGAGGGTCCGACGCTCACTTGGGATATGGGAACGAAGCATCGACCGGGAGGCTTCTGGCGGATGGTTATGTCAATGTCCAGGGTGCGGATGGTTCTTATCCATATGCATCCTATACGGATATTGATTCTGGTGTGGCTTTCAACACCTCAAATGGCGGAGAGACAGTCAATCCGATCAATACGTGGTCGGCGGGAGATCCCTTGACCGGCTCGCCTGCAGGAAGCATTATTGGTCTCCAATTCGAAAACTCTTATTGTTACTGGGATACTTCTTCGGCCACTGGCGGACATGCGACGAGTCGCTGGTGTTTCAAGGGAGGGCCAACGGCCTTGGGAGCCTCCAGTGGCTTTGAGTACGATACCTGGAGTGGAACATCGTGGGTCAATCAATTTCGGCTCGCGCCTTCGTCCGGGGGTGCAGTGAACCTGAATGTTTCAGGGAATGCCAATGTTGCGGGAAATCTGTCGGCTGCGGCGATCAACGGTGAGATAACCGTGGATGGAACCACGTACACATCGCTGAACAGCGCGTGGAGCGGGGCGCTTACTGCCGCCAACGATTCGGGGCAAAATCAGACGATTCGGCTCGGTCCGGGTGAATTCAACATCACTGCAACGCTCACGGAGCCATCCAATGGTGCTTGCATCAGTTTGATTGGATCGGCAGGCGCGGCGACAGCTGCCGATGTAACTACGGCTTCGACGACGCTGAATGTGTCCACAAGTCTGAGCGGACCGATTTTCTACGCGGGCAATACGGCTCAGGCGCAGGGCTGCACGTTCAGGAATTTGAATATCCTCGGGAATCAGGACGCGACTTATGGATTTCAGATGGAGTGGTTCCGCGGGTTGATGATGGACACGGTGACAGTAAACGATACGAATGACGAGGCCATTCTTCTAGGTGAGGAGTCAACGGCAGGCGGGCATCAGTCCAATTTCATCATGCGGAATGTGACAGTGAGCTACAGCAGCGCAAAGTTTACACCGGCGAATCGGCCGGCTTATGGCATACACCTGCTGAAAACCGCGATTGATAGCTACATGGATGACATTCTCGTGCGCAATGCGCTGACAGCCTCGGTGTATAACGAGGGTACCGGAAATACTGGAAACATGATCCACGGCTTTGGGTATCCGTACTCCTGTACAACCGCGCCCTGTGTCAACAATGCTGCCAGTGCGACTGCTCCGAATGCATCTTACGCCACCAGTTATGTGGTTTATGATACGGGCGGTGGAGGGTCAGTGTGGGATGACACTTATATTGACAGTCCGGCCGTCGCTGGTTTCTATATCGGGGCGAATGGAATTTCGATTCGCGGCGGCCATATTCAGTGGCCGGACCTGACAAGTTTCCCTTCGGCGAATCTAGCCTACGTTGCATCTGGAGTGACCAATGACCTGCTTATTGCTGATGTCAGCTGTCTCGGGATGAGCCCCTCTGCGAACTGGATTACTTATGGAGGAGCGTCCGGGAATCCACCGACATTTTCAAGTGTGCACCACCTAACCGGTTGTGGGAACTATTACCAGGCCCTCGAGCCAGCGGTCACGACAGGGTTTTCAAGCGGAGGTGCAAACATCAACGACCCAAGCGGAGCGGTGCCGAGAGTGTGGGCGACGCCGCTGTCTGCGTCTGCAAACGAAGTGGCCTACTCGGCGCAAATGTACAGCGGCTATCAGGGAGATGTTTTCCAGGCCCACTTTTCAGGAGTGAATCCGTTCTTCAATGTTACGTATCAGGGCACGGTGAGAACGAACGGTGGATTGGCAGTCAGCACCGTAATCAACACGGCTTCGAGTTTGACCCTGACGACTGCGAACAAGAATGTGATCGCAAATGCAGCGAGCGGACCCCAAACGCTCACATTACCCAGTTGTTACACCGCCAATGGCGGATCGAATGACACCCACCGGTCTGGAGTTGACGATTGTGAAGTCTGACACGAGCACCAACTCAGTGACGCTTCAGACGGTGTCATCGCAAACGATCAACTATCGGGGTACCGCGGCACAGACTCTGACGATTTCATCGCCGGGTGCGAGGACCCTGATCTGCGGGCCTGATGACGACTGGTACGCATACTGAGCATGGAGGGGTTGGCCCATCTCGTCAGGGCCGACAGGTGACAGCCACATACAACAAGACCACGCGTCGGGATCTGATCATGCTGGGGCACGAGCTGGATACGCCCCTGTCCGGCATCGAAGGCATTCTGGCTCACTTTGTGGCTCGTTCTGCTTTGCAGATAAGGAGCCGCAGCGGAAGGAATATGCCGCTGGTTCCGAACCGCGTACAGCGGGAGTATGAGCGAAGGCGTGGCCAGCAGAATATTGTCCTGAAGGCGCGGCAACTGGGAGTGAGTACCTGGATTGCCGCGCGGTTCTTTCTGAAAACGGCGCTCGTTCCCGGAAGTCTTACCGTTCAAGTAGCGCATACGCAGGAGGCTGCCGAGAGTTTATTCAAGATGGTGCATCGCTTCTATCGGCTGCTTCCGACAGACGTCCGTGCATCGCTGGGGCCGGTGCGAGCAAATGTGAGGCAACTGGCATTTTCCGCTATCGACAGTGAATATCGAGTGGAGACAGCAGGAGATCGCAATGCCGGGCGGGGTCTTACGATTAGTAATCTGCATTGTTCGGAGGTGGCACGCTGGCCGGGGGATGCTTCGGAAATACTTCAGGGATTGCGCGCTGCCCTGATTCCGGAGGGTGAGCTTGTGCTGGAGTCGACGCCGATGGGAGCCTCCGGATGCTTCTGGAGGGAATGGCAGGATGCCCAGGACGCGGGAGTGGTACGGCACTTTTTCCCGTGGTGGTGGGAGGAGGCATATGCAGGGAAGGCAGTTGCCGAGTCGTCGTTGTCTGAGGAAGAGCGCGGGCTGATGGAGCAGCACGGGCTTGGGCTGGAGCAGATTGGATATCGGCGGCTTATGCAGACGAGATATCGTGGTCTTGCCAAGCAGGAATTTGCTGAAACCGCGCATGAGTGCTTTCTGGCAAGCGGCGATTGTTACTTCGATACGACAGCGATTGACCGGAGAATCGCCGAAACGGTGGATCCGGTTGATACGCGGCTCGGAGGAAAGCTGCAGATCTGGTTTCCGCCGCAGCCCGGGAGGCGCTACGTAGTAGCTGTTGATCCCGCTGGAGGGGGTGTTCAGGGAGACTATACCGCGGCGCAGGTGATTGATGGCGAAACAGGCCTGCAATGTGCTGAACTGCAGACGCGCTGCACTGTGCTGGAAGCGGCCGAGGAAGTGGCAAGACTGGGGCGTGAATATGGAAACGCTCTGATTGCGGTGGAGCGCAATAATCACGGCAGCGCGGTGATTGCCTTCCTGCGCAGTGTCTGTCGTTATGATCATCTTTTTCAGCAGGGAGGGCAGGATGGATGGCTGACGACGGTAATTTCGCGCCCGCAAATGCTGGCGTCCCTGGCGTGTGCGCTTGTCGAGACGCCAATCATCTTTTCGAGCCGGCGACTGTTGACGGAGTGCCGGAGTTTTGTGCGGAAGGAGAACGGACGCATCGAAGCCCAGACGGGAGAGCATGATGATTGCGTTCTGGCGATGGCGATTGCCCTTGCCGTGCGCGCGAGCTGGTAGACCGGTGTCAGATATGACGCTGGTTGGGGCGGGGATTGGTTTTATCGCGGATTCGGGTTGATGGCAGAGTGTGCAGGACAGGTTAGGATGTTGAATTGCGGAGGAAGAGTGGCAGTCCTGGCGACCCAACAGATTCGGAAGATGCGCGGCGGCGCGCAGAGCCATTTGATGCTGGGCGAAGACGGGGTTCCTTATGTTGTGAAATTCCAGAATAACCCGCAGGATCTGCGGGTGCTGGTGAATGAGTGGCTGGCGACGCATCTAGCAAGGATCATCGGGTTACCGTCCCCGCCGTGCGAAGTGGTGGAGGTGACGCCATGGTTGGTGGACAACTCATCTGAGCTGAATATAAGCGTGGGAGAACGTACCGAGCAGTGCATGCCGGGTCTGCATTTCGGGTCGCAGTTCGTTGGTGGACTCTTGCCGGGGAATAGCTTTGATTACCTACCCGAACCGCAGCTTGCAGAGGTGCGAAACCTGAGAGACTTTGCGGGGATGCTGGCATTCGACAAGTGGACCTGTAACTCAAATGGGCGACAGGCCGTATTTCATCGCAAGAAGCGGGAGCGGAAGTATACGGCCACGTTTATTGACCATGGGTTCTGCTTTGGCGCAGGAGAGTGGAGTTTTCACGATGCTCCGCTGCGCGGAGTATTTGCGCGGAACGTGGTGTATGAAGGAATTACTGGATGGGAATGTTTTGAACCGTGGATGACGCGCATTCGGGAGATGGCTATTGACCGAATCTGGCAAGTTACAGAACAGATTCCACCAGAGTGGTACCGGGCTGATGTAGAGGCTCTCGAAGAGCTGGTGGAGCGGGTCTACGCGCGGCGAGAGAGGATTCCGGAGTGGATCCGTGCGTTTCGGGAATCTTCGCGTGAACCTTTTCCGAAATGGAAGAGTGTGAGTGCGCCTGGCGTGGAGAGGGTGTCTGAGGGGGTGGTTGCGGTCGATGAAGGTCAAGGGAGGGGTGTGTAATGCAGCGCCGGCCCTGTGAATTTTTTCTGGTGCGGTATGTGCCCGACCCCATTCGAGGGGAATTTGTGAACGTGGGCGTTCTCTTGCGAGACGCAGGAGGCGGCGCGGCGCATGTGAGGTTTACCCGTGACTGGGCTCGCGTGCGTTGCGCGGACCCAGACGTTGATGTGGAGATGCTCGAAGCCTTAGAGCAGGAGATAGAGCGGCGCCTGGCGGAGCATCGCGAAGATATGCCCTACGTGATGAAGACGCTGGAAGACTCGCTTTCGAACGGATTGCAAATCACGGAGGCCAAGGCGTGCCTGGCAGAGTCGCTTCCGGCGGAGTTGGAGCAGCTGATGCGGCTGTATGTCGAGCCGCACAAGCGCGAACCAGCGAGCCGTGTGAGCGGCCGGCAAAGGGTGGCGCGAGCCATGCGGCGGGAATTTGAGCGGGCTGGAGTCTGGAACCTGATGAGCAAACGCATTGCGGCTGCCCAGTACACGCAGCCGGGTGACTCTCTGCGGCTAGACTGCGGGTATCGCCCGAATGGCGTGATCAAGATGTTTCACGCAGTTTCGCTGGACGGAGACATGGACCTTGCAAAAGTGCTTGCTTACAGCATGCCGCGTCTGAGGGAAGGAGTGACACGGATTGAGAGAGCGACCCTGGAACTGACGGCAATCGTGGAGCCGGTGCGCGAGCTGAAGAGCACGGAAGAGGACGACATTGCTCAGTACCGGTTTGGGGTGGAAACGATGGAGTCTGCCGCGATCCGCGTGCTCACGACTTCTGATCTGGAAAGAGTGGCAGAAGCTGCCCGTCGGGAGTTGCACTTGTAGATTCAGAGAACCTGATCCTGAATCTGGATCAGAATGACACAACCAGTTTCAATAGCGAAGGCCCGCGAACCCGCGGGCTTTTCTGTTTTGTGAGAGGGAGGGAGCGGCAGCGGTGAAATTGAGAGATACATTGCAACAGGCGCGCCAATTGCTGGCCGGCGCACGGAAGGTGAATGAGATTGGGAATGCGGAACGGAAGACCAAGGCGCTGCCTTCCATTCTTGCGCCATACCAAATCCCTTCTCGTGCCATGCCCAAGCCTACTCCGGCAAATTTACGCCGATTTGCCGAGACTCCGGTGGTCCGGCGAGCGATCAATATCATCAAGGATCGTGTGGCGAGCCTGGATTGGCAGGTCCGACTGAAGCGTGATTACAGCCCCGATCAGGTGGGTTATGCAAAGCGGCGGTTGCGAGTCTTGCGGCATACACTCGAACATCCCAACGCTTCTGATTCGTTTCGCACATTGATCGAACAGGTGCTTGAAGATGCTTTGGTGGGAGGGTTTGGCGCCATTGAGATGGAAACCACCGGGAATCCAGAGCGGCCGTTTGCGCTTTGGCCCGTCGATGGCGCCACGATTCAGATCGATCCAAAGTGGGATGGAAATCCTGATGCTGTGCGGTATGCGCAGCAGACGGGTCTTCCTGGCTCGAGCGCTACGATCGCGCTTCGTGATGACGAGTTGATTTACCTTCGCACCAATCCGAGGAGCTATACGCCGTTCGGACTGGGGCCTCTGGAAGTGGCATTCGAGACGGTCAATACGTTTCTGGCTGCCCACCACTTTGCCGGAAAATTGGCAAGCAATACCGTGGTGCAGTATGCGCTGTGGATGAATGACTCCACGCCTTCCCAGCAGGAACGTCTCATCCGCTGGTGGCAGGACGAAATCGAAGGCACAGGTCGTGTACCCCTGCTAAGCTCACCCGAAAAGCCGGAGGTGTTGCGTTTTGCAGCCGGTACGGATGCAGATATGCGGATGAACTGGCAGCAGTTTCTGATCCGCATGATTGCCAATGCGTTCTCGCTGCCGCCCCTATTGTTAGGACTTGAGCAGGACGTGAATCGTACGACGGCCTCAGAGTTGACGGATGAGGCCTTCCACAGTGCGATTGTGCCGATGGCGAGGATGGTTGCGGAACACATCACTCGCGACCTGTTTGCCAAGCGTTTGGGCTGGCCCGAGTTTGAGTTTGTATTCAATCAGCTTGACGCTACCGATGAGATGGAGCGGGTGGAAGTACAGACGGCTCTGCTCGCTGCCGGGGTGTTGACGGTGAATGAAGTGCGCGCGATGCGCGGCCTGGCACCGCTTCCAGGAGGCAACGCCATACAGGTGAATCAGTCACTACAGCAGCAGACCGAAATCGCAAATGTAAAGGAGGTTTTGCAACAGGCAGAGAACGAATGAGAAGAGCGTTAGCAGTCAATGGATTTGGAGGAGAAAACGGAGAGCGCATGAGATTAAGAGCCATGGCGGTGGGACTGCCGGAGGTTCCGGAGCACCCCAACAGGGTAGCGTTCGAGGGTGTGTTGACCCTGGTGGATGAGCCGAGCACGCGGGCTCCCGCAGGGGCGCGCGGCCATCGCGTCGTGCTGACAAGAGCGGCAGCATTGGGTGCGTTGCCATCGCTGCTTGGCATGGGCGTGGATTTTACGCCCGCATGGGATGGTCATGATGCGAGGCGTAAGTGCGGCGTCATCACGGAGGCTGATATTGTGGGGAGCCAACTCAAGGTCAGCGGGTATCTCTTCGCCAAGGATTTTCCGGAGGTGATGCGGCAACTGCGACGGTCAGGGCCGGGTGAGATGGGAATGTCGTATGAACTCGCCAACGCTCACGTGGAAGACATGAACGCGGCAGTCTGGACGCTGACGCGCGCGACCTTCACCGGGGCGGCCATATTACTGCGGGAAAAGGCGGCATACAGCAACACGCACTTTGCGCTGGCACCGAAGCGTTGCCGCACGTTGGCTGCGGCATCTGCATTGCGGTGCGAGGAGAAGCCCCCGGAACATCGTATGCGGAGCAGCGAGCCGCTTCGGAGAGATTTTGTTTTGCAACCAGGAAAGGAAACCAGATGGAAATCCATGACGTATTGAGTGCCATTCAGGAGGGCGCGGAGCGCATGAGCGCTGCTGCCGCACTGATGGAGCGCACGGCCGAAATGATTGTGCAGGCCGGCGAGGCGCAAAGGATTGTAGCCACAGCAGACAATGAGCGTGAGTTGGAGCTTGCGCGCAAACTGGAGGCCGCCGAACGGCAGATTGCCGAGCTGCGCGCCCAAGGAGCACAGTTGACGGAGCGTACGGCTGCAGCTCGCAAGACCCTGCCGGCGGCAACGACGCAATTGCTCGCCAAGCAAGGGCTCGCGACACTGGACTCACTTGACGCCAGCGCTGTGGACGCGGCACTGGTGGGTTTGAGTCTGGAGCAAAGGATCGCGGTCAAGGCGCAGTTGCTTCGCGCAGGCCTGATGGGCTAGCCAAGCGAGTCAAGGCGGCATACGACGCGCTCAGACAGAATTCAGCACTGAAGATGGCGCGGTATGTTGACGAACCTCCACCAAAAGAGGCCGGCAGTTTGCCGGTCCTTTTCTTTTCACCCGCCCAGATGGGCAGAGAGAGAGACAGATGAAGGCAAACTTTTACGATATTCATTCGGCAGCTGACTACATTGGGCCCGGCGCAATTGAAGTCCCGTTTTACCAGACCGAGATTACCGACATTGTGCGTCGGCGCAGCCTGTTCGGCCAGCGCATCAAGCAGGTCCCCGCGACGGGGCACCCTTCGCGCTACTTTGAAGAGACTGCCATTCCCAATCCCGGGACAGCTGGCTTTGTCGATCCGCGGAACATTGTCGCGCCGGTTGTCAGCCCCACACGGGTGGAGCGTAGTGTGCCACTGAAGGCAATTGTGGCGCAGTTGAACTACAACCTCTTCGATGTGGAGCTTGGCACGCAGCAGAAGCAGTTCGCATACCTGCAGGCCAAAGATCTTGTTGACACGATTGAAGGCGTGATGAACGCACACGATGTTGCGCTGTGGAATGGCAATGACACATCGCTGACCTCGCCGACGACAACTCAGTACATGGGTGCGGCGGCGCAGATTGCCGGTGGTGGCAACACGACCACGATCGGCACCACGGCGAGCATCGTGGACGGGTTGAAGTCGACGGTGGCGCAGATGGTGGCGAATTCGAGCTTCGCAGTTCGTCCTACGGCAATCTACGGAAATCCAGTCCTGCTTGACCTGATCGATCGGGAGATGAAGACCGAATTCAACGTAGTGCTGAATACGCGGGAAATCACGGCCGGCTTCACGGTGAAGATGCTTTCGACACAGGCCGGTGATCTGCCGCTGATTCCTGACTGGTCGCTGAGCTACACCGGCACGCCTGGATCGGGCACGGCCGTTCTTCCGGCCTACATCGTCACTGAAGACCTGATCGAGTATCACTGGCTGAGTGATCCGAATCCACGGGTCTTCCAGCTGGGCCTGCCTGGATCGCTGGCGTCACAGTATGTGGCGGTGAAGTTCGGTGCACCGGTGGTGAAGGGCGCCAACTATGCCCATTACCAGGTGCTTGTCGATCGCTAGAGCCTGGCGTTGTTCCTGGTTTGTTTTCCAGAACGAAGAGCGGCCGTACAGGTGAAAAGCTCTCAATTCCGGTGTGCACTGGTCGAACCTGGCCAGCGCGCACCGGTCATTTCTTTCAGCAGAGGAGTGTTTCATGGGATATCTACAGCCGGCTCAATACGCGAGCTATGGGCTCTCAGCGGATGTTACGGACGACTGGATCACTCTAGCTTCGTCTCTGATCGACGCCTACTGCCGGCGCCCGAGCCTCAATCCAACGCAGTACACCGAGCGGTTGCGTGTAGTGGAAGGATCGCAGACCGTGCGTCTGAGCCATCTTCCTCTTCTGGCCGTTGCGCCAGCGACTCTACCCCTGATTAACGTGCAAGCGCGCTATGGCAAGCCGAGACGGGGGCAACTGATTTTTCCACTGCAGGACGAGGTGCTGTTCGCGTTCTCACTGCCCGGTGCGTGGGGCAACGTGGATCCTTCGACCGTGGACTTTGTGGCTGACACGGGCGAGTTGATCTTTCCTTTGAATATTCTAGGCCTTCCCTATAACGAAGTGATGGTGACCTACACCGCGGGTCTCGCGACTCTTCCGGATGCGGTGCTGGTGGCATGCGCGCAGATCGTGAAAAATGCGCAGGCCACGCCTGGCATCAACGTGAAGTCCGCAACCATCGATCACATGGCCGTGCAGTATTTCCAAAACACGCTCGTCGATGCCACGGTGCAGACGTTACTGCAGCCGTGGGTCTCTACGAGGATGGGCTGATTATGTGCGCAGATCTTAGTACATCCATCCCCTCGGGGCGCGCGCGCAGAATCGCCGCGTCTCTGTTGCGCGCATGCGGCGGTACCACCGCTTACTTGCAGGTCCCGCCGCTGACGGGCGACCAGAATGATGGCGGGCAGGTTGGTCTGGACGCGCCGAATCTGCAACTGCTGCCTCTGGCGCCCGCGATCTTTCAAAAAATGCGGAGCTACATGCTGGAGGGGCAACAGCAGCGTCATGAATTGCGGGTCTCCGCCGATGCTGTCGCCGCGCAGGTGGCAGGGTTGCAGCTTACATCGGCCTCCGCCCTGTTTGCGATGGCCTCCGGCGTGGTGATTGGCGGCGAGCTTTTCATGATCGAGGGAGTGACCACGCTCGAAGACGAAGGCGAAGTGTATTTGTATCGGTTGATGTTACGAGATGCTGCGAGCCGGTGGCCATTGCAGAATCCGCAGACAGGACCGCAAAGCTGAGGATTTTCCATGCAGAACGCGAAAGACACGTTTTACATTACTCTGCGCGACCGGCTTGCAACGGTGAATCCGGCGCGCACGATGACCTTAAGATCGGTAACCCGGCCGGGAATTCTGGTGGAAGAGGCTGAGTCCCCCGTCCCTCTAATGCCCATGGACGTTTTCGTGCTGCGCTGGACGAACGTCGCGGTTGAATCGAACCTGGCGCTTCCACTGGTCCAGATGACCTGCGAGATTCAGTATTCGACGGCCGGTACGCAGGCTCTGGGAGGGCTTGATCGCGGGCGCCTGTTGGAAGCGATGGATGCGGAATTGCTGCAAATGCTTTCACCTGCGTCCACGCAGAAGATGAATTATTCCACAGCGCCGGCGACGGCCATGGAGACATTCATTTTCTGGGATCAACCTGAGTTTGGTTCGACTGTGCCGCTAAGAGATCAGGTCAGCCGGGCGACCAGTGTGACTGTTTGGAGTTGGCAGGAGGCGGGAGAAAAATGAGCACCGGTTCCATGATTCCGGCGATATCGCCGACGATGCGTCGCATGCGGGCGTATTTCGCGCCTGTAAATCGTGCCCTTGGGCAGCCTACGGTTTTTGATCCGTCGCTGACAGCGAACTTTTCGCTGACGGCGCCGCCAGCTCCGTGGATCGACCTGGGGTGGATCGAGGGATTCGCCCGCAAGTCGGAGAGCAAGTATGGTGCGCTCGCCGCTGGCAGTCCGGCGAATATCCAATTCCAGGTGCGCGAGTCGCTGGACGCGACAGTCATGCTGGGTTTCACTTCCTGGAGCAAACTCACGATGGCGATTGCAACAGGGTCGCAGCATATGAACGTGATTGCCGCGGCCATGCCTGCCAGCGGGAGCGGCAATGGTTCTGGCAGCAAGGGCGTCACGGCAGTCAGCCTGGCATCCACTGGTTCGACGGCTACCTTCCTGGCGATGGCTTCTACTGATGCCGCGAATTTTGCAGCAGGTTCATTGGTCACGGTTGATGTGGACTACACAGGGCAGACCGGATTTGTGGGAAGCGGCGTGTCGGCTGCTTATGTGAGCAGCGCGGCGGCAGTGAATGACGATGCGGACTACATTCGTCGCGTGTCGCTCAACGTCGCGCGCGTGCAGTCCGTAAGCTCCACAGGGCTGACGCTGGCGCAGCCCCTGATCGCGGGTGCGCCTACCGCGTCTATGCGTGTGCAGCCGATTCTGGGCTTTGTGGATCGCGAAGGCGGCAGCTTTTTTCAAGAGTGGTCTGCCCTTTTTGTGATGCCCGGCGATCAGGGCGAGCGTGTTTTCTTTTATTACCCGCGTCTGCAGGCAATTGCTGGAGCTGAAGAGATAGCCATTCCGCTGACGGCGCCTGTTGAGCCCACGTCCGCTACCGCTTCGTCGACTGTGTCGGCGCAAAAGGGGACGAGTACGTCATCCCATGGCAGTTCAAGCAAGTCGACTGGAAGCGGGCCGAAGATCTCTCTGGCCAGGCAGACGAGCGTGGTGCAGCAACTTTCCACCAAGGCTCCGCATCAAGCGGCGTCGGCCAGGAAGACCGATAGCAAACGCGTTTCGTTGACCGCGACCTTTCGCGCGATGCCGGTAACGGACACAAACGACGGCGAACGAGTCGTGTGCTTCCGTACCTTCATTCCACCCGTCTCCGCACTCGTGTAAGGGATCCAGCGTGAAACTGACGATTAACAATTTCGACGGCAACGGCGCAGTCGACTACACAAGCTGCATTGTCGAAGGCGCTACCTTTCGCATTGAGCGAAGCCTGAATGCCCCCTCGCTGTTCTATGTGTCGCTGCTGCCTTCCGCAGCGTCGTTACCGATCCCTGTTCGCAACGGCCGCGTAATTCTCGCCGACGACAAGGGGAATCTGCTCTTCACCGGCTATCTTGCCGTTGAGCCGGAGATGGTGCTGGCTGGTGAATCCACCACCGGGCACCTGTATGTATCAGAGGTGACGGCAATCAGCGACGATATCCTGCTGAACAGGGCGGCACTGGCGAAGGAGTTTTTCAGCTACGGCCAGACCGCGGACAAGACGCTTGCTTCTCTGTCCGGAGGCCTAGGAGTCAGCGCGATTACCGCGGATCTTTCGACATCTCTGTTCAACGTCGGCGAATTCATCATGAAGCCGGGTGCGGCATGGTCTGGTAACGCGGCCGAGCTGGCAGACAGTGGCGCTGCCTCCTATCGGGTCATTGACGGTGTGTTAAGTGCGACTCCAATCGGCAGCGTGACGCACACGCTGAATGAGTCGGATGGTTCACTGTCTCTTACTGACTTGCAGGCATCACTTGTCAAAATGCTGGCCAACGATGTGACGATTTGTGGGGAAACAGAGCCATGCGCGTATGTGACCGAGGTCTTTGAAGGCGACGGCGTTACGACACTCTTTGACTTGACTGAGTTGCCGTATACGCCTCCACCATCGAAAGAACACATTCTGGTGGATCTATTCCAGGAGCCTACGCTGGATCGCGCCCTGTGGGAAATGATCGACAGTGGGTACGTTTCTATTACTTCAACCGGACTTACCTGCATCGGAGGAAATGGTGCAGACGGATCGTCCTCGGTTGCCGCGCAGGGGCGGATGGAGCTGGCAGGTTCGTTGATCCTGGAGACAAACGGTGTTCAGTTCGGAGCGACGACGGTGGGTGTCCTCAACGGGCTGTATAACGGCTTCGTCGAAAGCGGCCTTTGCATCGCCGGCTTCCAGATTTCTCAGCCATCCGGAACGGCATCCATCGCGCCGCTGGTGATGGGGGCGGTTTCCGGGACATCGTTTACGCCTGCTGCCGGACACATGTACACGTTGCGGTTGCGCGTGTATTCGAACGAAGCACAGAGGGTGCTGCAGAGTTACTACTACCTGGGAGACGGCGGGCTGAATGGAACAGGAGGCCAGTATCTGAATGCCGGTGTCACGGTTATGCTCGAAGTACAGGACACGACCGGGGGTGTAGCCGGAGCTCCGACGGTATTGTATGAAGGGGCTCTGCCTCAGACGGCCGCAGTCGCAGTTTATGCGCCGCTCAACAGCGCGGACTTGCAGTGCAGCATCGCCGGCATTCAGGTGACTCAAAACGGGCCCGCCTGGGTTGTGAGCACACCGCCCAGCGGCGGCACTGTGATTCGGCGGATCGGTACTACGGCGCAGGGCGCCAATTGCAGGATTGAGCGCAACGGCAAGTTACGGTTCTATCCGACGTGCGTTCCGCAGTCAGGCGAGATCATTGCCGTGTCATATCGGACGCGCAATGTGGCAGTCGCCCGCCTGGCGAGCGCCGGCAGCATAGCCAGTGAAGGCGCGGCAGGGCTTCCTGGATCGGCGGCCTGGATTAGGACGGCACACCAGCCGGTAGCGCGAAGTTCGGCGGATTGTGAAAATGCCGCCAATGCTTTGCTTGCGCTTGCCACCAGCCGGTCTGCGGCCTGGAAGGGCCAATATACCGGCTGGAATCTGGATCAGAACGGCGATGTCTGGCCCGGCGATCTGCTCGCGATCAACTCGCCTTCCGCGGATATGGATGTGAGCGTGGTGGTGCGGAGCGTGCAAATAGATCTTCTGTGCTCGCAGCCGTCACTCGCGAAATACACCATTCAATTTGCGAACGACTGGGCGGACGCGCTTGCAATCAAAACCAGCGCAGCGGTTCCGGCCGACGCGTGGTTGCCGGTTCGGCCGCAAATTGCGTCGCCGCTTGCCAATCTGAACACGCTGGCTGTAACCAGCGTGACGAGTTCGCAGATCAATGTGATCGCGAACATGACACCGCCAACAGGGGGCGGCTTCGAAGTTCGACGGCGAGACTGGTCCTTTGGTTCGGGTACGAATTCGGACCTGGTGTTGCGCAGCCCTGTGCCCAATTTCATCATCCCGCGCGAGGCGATTATGGAACAGTACTACATCCGCATGTATGACGGCTCCACGCCGCCGAATTATTCGCGCTTTTCCGCGGCGGTTTTTGTCAACCTGCCGTTATAGAAAATGAGTGCCTTCATGACTGAATTTGAAGCACAGGTGCTGGCGGATCTCTCCGTGTTAAAGCACCAGATGGCTGCACTTTATGGTGACGGCGAAACCGGGCGGATTGCGGCGATCGAGCGCCGTGTCACCGCTCACGAACAGGCCTTCCAGCGGGCCAAGGGGTTTCTGCTGGCGGCCGCGGGGGTTTTTACGGCAATCCAGATGGTGATTGAGTTTCTCCAGCATCGATGACGACTCCCGCTATAATCGGCTGTT
>JAEHJW020006762.1_pt1 | contig 16979 bp, 19 predicted proteins | sample 9271431 | NCBI WGS metagenome assembly JAEHJW02 | reverse complement strand
CATGTGGTGGATGGCCGACCCGCGGCGGGATGGGTCGCGGCATGCCGCGGTTGCAATGAGCGGGCGAAGCGACGGCGATGACCGGAAGGCCGATTTTCTGGGCGAAGAGACGGCCCGGCACCGCGTGACTAGCGACCGCATGCGTGGCAGGGTCCGGGGATCCCCCTCGGCCGAGGATCATACCTGATGGCCGGGCCGATGCCGAAGCCCGATGAGCTGCGCCGTCTCGAGGGAACCGAGCGCCGCAAGCGCACGCCGACACTCATCGGTGGCCGCGTCATGCCTGAGGATCTCGATGGCATCACGCCTGTCCTCGAGGAATGGCAGCGTCCTGCCTGGGAGGAGATCGCCCGCCCGCTCGCCGCCGCAGGACTGCTCGACCGCGCCGACCTGCCCGCCGTCGAGGCCGCGGCGCGGTCGCTCGCCATCCTCCGGGCGGCAGATCACGCGCTCGCCAGTCGCGGGCGGGCCCGCCTCTCCCACCACAACTCGCAGGGAACCGTCGCGCACTGGGCGATCTCCATCCGCAACGGCGCCTCGGCCGAGTTCCGACAGTGGGCGGCGATCCTCGGCATCGGGCCGGCGTCGCGAACACGGCTCGGGCGATCCGCGGGGAGCAAGCCCGAGGGCGGGATGGCCGGCGAGCTGGCCCGCACCCTCGGTCCCTCGGCCCGCGAGCGCCTGCGCGTGGTGGGAGATGCTGACTGATGGCCCCCGCGTTCGCGCATTCGCCCACCGGTTCGTGCGCCACACGAAGGGACGATGGGCCGGCCAGCCGCTCGACTTCGAACCGTGGCAGGCCGAGTTTCTCGACGAAGCATTCGAGATCGACGAGCGCACCGGCCTGCGGGTCTATCGCGAGGTCCTCCTCGGCATCCCTCGCAAGAACGGGAAATCGACGAAGGCCGGAGCGATCGGCCTCTACCTCCTCGCCGGCGATGGCGAGGCGGGCCCCGAGGTCTACGTCGCTGCGGCCGCACTGCGCCAGGCGGGCATCGTGTTCGGGCAGATGACGGCCTTCGTCGACGCGAGTCCCGCGCTCGGCGACTTCCTCGTGCGCCGCCAGTACCACATCGATTGCCCCTCGAACCGCGGCATCCTCCGGGTCCTTTCCTCGGATGCCCCGCTCCAGCATGGCCTCAACCCCCACGGCGTGATCATCGACGAGCTCCACGCCCACAAGAGCGATCGGCTCTACACCGCCCTGACCTCGGGGGGCGGGGCGCGTGAACAGCCCTTGACCGTGACGCTCACGACGGCTGGCTATGACGAGGAGCAGGTCCTCGGGCTCATCTACAACGCCGCGCTTGCGGACGCCGGGCGGATCGAACAGCGTCGCGGCCTCACGATCGTCCGCGACCGCGATGCCGGGTTCCTCATGTTCTGGTATGGCGCCGGACCCGACGAGGACCCGGACGATCCCGCCGTGCAGATGTCCGCCAATCCGGCCTCGTGGATCACCGCGGACTTTCTGCGGCGGGAGCGCACCAAGCCGACGATGCACCTCGCCGACTTCCAGCGCTTCCACCTCAACCAGTGGGTGCCGGCGAAGCAGCAGTGGCTCCCGGTGGGGGCCTGGACAGCATGCCGCGAGGGCGCACCTGATCCCGCCGACGAGTGGCAGGGCCTCGACCGCCGCTACCCCGTGGCGGTCGGCATCGACTTCGGGGTTAAAGACGACACGACCTGCCTCGCCGTGGCCCAGCGCGTGCCGATGCCGATCGGCCGGCGCGATCCCGAGACGCCCTCGCCGCGCGATCTCGTCGTCCTGCGCACGAAGTTCTTCACGCCCGATCCCGAGCATGGCTCGGAGGCAGACATCGCGGCGATCCTCGACACGCTGCGCAGCCTGCGGGTGCGCTTCCCGTCACCGGCCCGTCGCCCCGAGAAGCGCTCCCCGGCGGGCCCGATCTACAGCTATGACCCGTGGGGCTTTCGGGCGCTGGCGGCGATCCTCGAGGGTGAGGGTCTCATGATGAACGAGGTCCCACAGAACGACAGCCGCATGGTGCCGGCTGCGACGGATCTCTATGCCCTCGCCACCTCCCGCCGCCTTCGCCACAACGGCGATCCGGTCCTCGCGCGGCACATCGCCAACGTCGTCGGCCTCTCGCGTGGCGAGGCGGGCTGGCGGATCGGGAAGCTGCGCAACTCGTCGAAGAAGATCGATGGGGCAATCGCCTCCGCGATGGCCGTCTCCGAGGCCCTGCGCCCTTGGCCGCGGGCCCGCACGGGAGCCTTCGTCGCATGAGCAGCTGGTGCGAATGCCCGATCCCGCTGCCCGACGACGAGGCCGGCCTCGACACCGGCGAAGCGTTCTGCTGGCGCTGCGGGCGTCCGATCGAGCCGAGCGACGAAGCGGAGGACGACGAGAGATGAACGCCCCCCCGCTGTTCTCCCCCGAGGTTGCCATCGCCGGCATCCGCGACATCTCCGCGCAGTGGCGTGCGTTCATGGGCATCCCCGCCCCGGACGGCGCCGCGGTCTATCGCACGATGGCCGACTACGCCTCGGCGCCGGCCGACGAGGCGTGGGTGTTCCGGTGCGTGAACCTCAAGGCGGCGTTCGCACAGGGCGTGCCGCTGCGCGTGTGGGTCAAGGACGGGCCGGCTCGCATCCCGGCGGAGGAGGCCGGCAACGCCGCCGCGGAAGACCTGCAGGGCCTCCTCGACGACGTGAACCCCGTGAGCATGAACGGCTCGGATCTCAAGGCGTTCACCGTCGCCGCCCTGTCCGTCTGGGGCGAGACGCACTGGCGCAAGGTGCGCGGCCGGTTCGGCGGCCCGCCGCAGGAGCTGTGGTGGCTGCAATCCGACCATCTCACCCCGAATGTCGGCCGCGTCTGGATCGATTCCTACGATTACCGCACGGCGAACGGAGAGATCGAGAACTATCGGACCCGCGATGTCGTCGCCTTCCGCCGCATCAATCTCAAGGACCCGACCCGCGGTCTCTCGCCGATCTCGGCTGCTCGCTATGAGGTGTCGGTCAACCGCCAGGCCGCGGAGTGGAACAGCGCCACGCTCGGCAACTGGGGGGTTCCACCGATCGCGTGGGTCATCCCCAAGGAAGCCGAGTTCTCCAGCCAGGACAAGAGCCTCGTGCAGCGGGCCTTGCGCGCCCTGCGCGGCCCGCGCAACCAGGGCAAGGCGCCGATCCTGCCGCAAGGTCTCGAGCCGAAGGTCCTCTCCCTTTCGCCGCGCGACGCCGAATGGATCGCCGCGCGGAAGGTGAGCCGGATGACGATCTGCGCCGTCATGGGCGTTCCACTCGTCCTTGCCGGCGACGACGAGAAGTCGTCTGTCTACGCGAACCTGCGCGACGCCGAGCGCATCTTCGCCCGCTACATGATCTCGGAGCTCGACTGGGTCGCCGACGGGATCAACGGCTGGCTCGTGCCCGACTTCGACCCTGCCCGGCCCGGGCGGCGCACGATCAGTGTCGCCTTCGACTACAGCGCCATCGAGGCACTCCAGGAGCCGATCGCCGACCGGAAGCGGATCGCCCTCCAGGAGCTGGAGCGCGGAGCGCGGAGCCGCGACGAATACCGCGTCGAGTTCGGCATCGGGCCCTCCCTACCGCCCGAGATTTCGCAGTTTGTCGAGCTCCAGACGCTCCTCCCGATCGCCGGCGGGACCGGTGGGACGGAGCCGATGCCATCCGCCGCAGATGAGCCCGCCGTCCTCGCCGACGAGGGCAGCGACGCGATGCGCCACCTCTACCGCCAGCCGGCCGTTCGCGCCTACCTCGCGGGCGGCTCCATCGATCCGGTCGCCACCCTGCTCGGTGTCCCCGCATCGAATGAGCTCGCCGTCGGCCTCCGGCGGCGGTACACGGCCGCGCAGATCCTCGACGGGGTGCCCGCCGAGGGATTCGGCGGCCTCCGCACAAAGGAGATCGCAGCATGAACGATGCGATGAAGTTCGTCGAGGAGACCGAGACCTCCTGGGTCTATGAGGGCCTCGCCATCCCCTACGGGGGCCCGATGGGCGGCCAGGACCTCACCGGCACGCACTTCTCGGCCAAGACCGATCTGTGCCTCGACTGGTTCCCCGACGGCGGGAGGCCCATCCTCTACCGCCACGGGTTCGACCCGACCGTGAAGACGCAGGTCGTCGGCCGCGAGATCGGGACCGTCCGCGAGGACGACCTCGGGCGCTGGGTCCGCCTGCAGATCGACAAGGCCAAGGAATACGCGGCGGAGATCCGCCAGCTTGCCGATGATGGCGTGCTGGCCCTTTCGTCGGGTGCCGTCGACCATCTCGTGTCCATCGCGACGAAGGGGGGCGAAATCTCCCGCTGGCCGTGGGTCGAACTCTCCCTCGTGCCGAACCCTGCCAATCCCGAGGCGCTGCTCTACCAGGTCCGCTCGACGGATGCCATCGATCACATCCGTATCGTCGGCGCCGACGTGCCGGCCGAGCTCGCGGCGAAGGACAGTGAGGCGGCCGATGACGCGACCTCGGCCGCCTGGGTTCTCGGCAGCCTCACCTCCCTGCTCGGCGACGAATCCGACGAGGCGCAGGCGACCCACCTGCGCGATGCCATCGCCGCCCTCCAGGCGTACATCGCCGCGGAGGTGGCGGAGGTCGGGACGCCGGAGGATCGGGCTGAGACGGGCACCGAGATGATGAACGACATGCTCGCGGGCTACCTCTCCCGCGACCGGGCGACCCGCGAGGGCCGCCGCAACTCCACGGCCGACATGGCCGTGATCCAGGGCATCCACGACGCGAGCTCGGCTCTCGGCGCCATGTGCGGCGAGGCGGGTGGGCGAGCGGCGGACTCCGAACCTGCGGCCGTGCTGGCGATCCGCGCCGGCAGCGACGTGGAGCCGGTGTCCGATGCCGACCTCGCTAGGATCGCCGACCTGCTCACGGCCACCGCGACCGCCCGGGCTCGCGAGGTTCTTCGCATGACCTGATCGGCCCTGCCCGATCCCACCCCGGCCCGAGATGCGAGTGAGGGCCGGACCCGGTGGACTCCCCTACTCGCGGGAGCCAATCCCTTGCCCGAGATGCTCACCCTCACGCTGGAGCAGCTCCAGCAGACCGTCACCGGCGCCGTCACCGCGGCGCTCAAGGCGATCAACACCGTCGACCCGGACGAGCGTCCGGGAGCCGCGGCCAAGTCGGCCCCGGCGTTCAATCGCTCGCGATACGCCCTCCCGCGCCTCGGCGTCGCGATGAAGGCCCTCCATGCGGGCGCCTTCCGGGCCTCGAGCGCCTTCGAGCGCGATGTCTCCGACGCCGCTGCCGAGCTGTTCGGCTACAAGGGCGCCAAGGACGACAACGAGAACGATCCGGTCGTGGCCGAGGTCGGGGCCGGCCGCGGCTACCGCTCCCTCATCTGGCCGAAGACGCGCGCCGAGTTCGCCGACGTGCTCCTCGCCATGGGCGAGCGGGCGAAGGCCGGCGAGATTGATCGCGTCGACGCCGCGATCCGCGCCATGGCCGAGGGCACCGGCTCCGCCGGTGGCTTCCTCGTGCCGACCCAGTACTTGCAGGATCAGTTCGCCTACGCCCTCGTGTCCACGACGGCGCTCCGGCAGGTCCCGGGCATCCAGACGATGCCCGTCACCTCGAACGTCATCGCCCTGCCCCGCGAGTCCGCGAAGGCCGGCGCCTCCCAGATCGCCGAGTCCGCGCCGCTCACCGCGCAGGACGCCACGCTTGCGCAGCAGACGATCACGATCCGCAAGCAGTTCGGCTACCGGCTCTATTCGAACGAGCTTCTCGCCGACGCCACGCCCGCGTGGATGGAGTTCCTCGCGAACACCCTCGTCCGTGACGTGGCGCTCCAGCAGGACATCCAGTTCCTCAACGGCTCGGGGGTCGCCCCGGAGATCCAGGGCCTCATCGGCTATTCCGGGATCACCGCGGGGCCGTCCCTCGGGGCCAACGGCTCCAGCCCGACGTTCGACCACCTCTTCGACGGGGTGTACAACCTCCGCGCCGCAAACGCCGAGCCAGACTTCGCGATCGGGCATCCGCGGGTCCTCAACAGCCTGTCGAAGATCAAGGACACCACGAACAACTACCTCCTTTCCAACGCGGGCGGCTATGGCGTCCCGTCGCTGATGAGCACGGGGCTCCGCGATGCCGCGGCGCCGAAGGCGGTGGTCCTCGGGTTCCTCCCCGTCTGGTTCTCCAGCCAGCTCCCCATCAACCTCACCGTCGGCACGTCCACGGACTGCACGACGGCGATCCTCGGCAACAGCCGGAACGTCGTGATCCTCGAGCGCTCCGGCATCGAGGTCGCGTACAGCGAGCATGTCGCCTTCAACGCGGACCAGTCGGCGGCCCGCGCGATCGGGCGTGCTGCGGTGGCTGTCCTGCAGCCCGGCGCAGTCGAGACGATCACGGGCATCCGGGCCTAGGGGCCAGAGATGGCTACCGCGCAGGACGCCACTCAGCCCCGCCGACAGCTCGTCGCCTTCATCGGTTCGGTCGCTCGGACCGACACGACGGCGAAGGAGCTCTGCACCCTGCCGGCGGGGGCGATCCCCGTCGGCATCCGGCTCGCCTCCACGGCCGCCTCGAACGCCGCCACGACGGCGACGCTCTCGGTCGGTACGTCCGGGGGCGCTGCCACCACGTGGCTCAATGCCGTGGACGTGAAGACGGCCGCGACCGGCCAGGGGTCGCTCATCCCGGCGAACTCCGGTTCGACGAAGCTCGGCACGGCGCTCGCCGCCGACGAGACGGTCACCGGGACCTACGCCGAGACCGGAGCCGCTTCGACGGCCGGCGGTCCCTGGATCGTCGTCATCGAGGCACTCGTCTAGCAATCACCGCGAGGGCCGGGGCGCTCACCCCGTCCCGGCCCTCCGGACCCACCACGAGACAGGAACGCCCGATGGTCTACTGCGGCTGGTGCGGACACCCGACGGAACCCACCGATCCCTGTGCATGGTGCGGGCACGATCCGGTGCGGCCCCATCTCCAGCGCGGCCACATACCACCCCTCGTCGAGACGGCCGCCGGGCGGCCGACGCTCGCCGAGTCCGACGTTCGCGCCCGATATGAGGCTGCCGCCGCGGCCCTGCGCGATCGCGGCGTCACTCCGACCGTCGAGGCGCTGGCCGAGGCGCTGGACCGATCCCCGCGGACGGTCCGCGACTGGCGGAAGAGGTTCGGGCTGTGACCGCCGGATATCTGCCGCCTCTCCGCCTGTTTCCCGCCACGCCCCCGCCGGAGGCTTGAGATATGAGCACGGCGATCGGAACCTATGCCACCCTCGCCGCGGCCAAGTCGCGCCTCGGCATCTCGGACTCCACGGATGACACCCTGCTCTCGGGCCTCTGCGATCAGGTGAACGGGTGGATCGAGTCCATCACGGGCCGCGTCCTCGCGCCTGTGCCACTCGTCTCCACGACCCTCGCGGGCGCGGTCGCGGCGGGGGCCACGAGCTTCACCGTTGCCGCGGCGACGAACATCCGCGTCGGAGACTCCCTGCTCCTGGGGCCGGTCGCAGGCACGCACGAACACGCGATCATCGCCGCCATCGCCGGGACCACGGTCACCCCGCAATCCCCGATCGTCAACGCCTACTCGGCGGGCGATGCCGTGGTTACCGTGATCCTCTTCGACGGCTACGCGGCCCTGGAGTCGGGCCGCCTGCTCCCGGTGCCAGCCGGGCTCACATACGTCTCGCGCGTCGAGGTCGCGACGTACACGGGCGGCGCCTTCACCTCCGTCCCGATGGCGGACATCTTCCTCGGCCCTCGCCGGCGGACTCCGGGTTGGCCGGCAACCGAGCTGTGGATGACCGATATCCCCTCGGCGGGGAACAACCTCGGGGCCTTCTATCCGGGGTTCCAGAATGTCCGCGTCATCGGCCAGCCCGGCTGGCCGGCGATCGTCGACGAGATCGCCGATCTCGCCACCGGTGCCGTCGTCACGCGCTACAAGACGCGGGCGACCGGGGGGGCTGACTCCGCTCTCGTGGGGGTCGACGGCGAGCGGACGTTCATCCGCAACCTCTCCTGGGACGAGAAGCAGACGCTCCTCCGGCACGCGATCCGGGAGGTCATGCCGGTGTGAGCACCCTGTCCGCGATCCGCTCTGCCGTCGCGACGAAGGCCGCCGGCGTCGCCGGGGTCCGGGCGACGTACTCGCGCCTTCCCGAGACGATCACCGCCACGCCGGCCATCGTCCTCGGCGCTGTCCGCTGGGAGACGACACCGGGCGAACGCGAGGTCACCGTCTACGCGTTCGACCTCGACCTCTATGTCGAGCGCCTGCGCTCGGACGATGCCGCCATGGCGACGGCGGATGACCTCATCGAAGCGGTACAGGCAGCGTTCGCGGCGGGCATCACGCTCTCGGCTGCCGGGGTCGTGCAACAGGCCCTCATCACGGGGGGGTCGGCGAACGAGTGGATCACGGTCGGGGCAACCGAGTACCTGCGCGTCCAGTTCGCATACAGCGTCCGCGTGAAGATCACCCGGGGGTACACCGCCTGATGGCTGCCGTGAAGCTCATTCGGATTTACCCAACCGCCACGGCCTATGTCCCGGGCGTCCCGGCGGTGATCCAGGACGTGACGCCCGACCGGGCGGATGAGCTGCTCGCCTACCGCCCCCCCGCGTTCACCCTCACCCCGCCGGCCCCCGCGCCGGCCCCCATCGAGCCCGAGGCCGCGCCGGCCTCTGCCATCCCGGAGGTCTAGGCAATGGCTGCTGGCATCCACGTCCTCGATGTCGCACAGGTCGGCCTCGAGGCCACGCGCGGGACGCTCGTGCCCGCGACATCGATCCTCGACCACGCCCCCGGCGGCGTTGTCCTCAAGCGCAGCCCGAACGTCATCCGCATTCGCAATGCGGGGTCCATGGCGAGCTCCCACCGGGTCTATCCGGGCAAGGACTCCTCGATCATCGAGGTCGAGGGCGCCTGGACATACAACTGGGCGCCATGGTGGTTCAACCTCTTCCTCGGCCCGCTCGCCACCGGCGCCGGGGCGACGGCCGACAAGACGTGGACGTTCGGATCGGCGGTCATCTCGGACACCGGTGACACCCTCAAGTCCGCGTCGTTCGAGCTCGGCGGCAAGGACACCCGGCCCTCCGAATACAAGGTCGCCGGCGTCGTCGGCCAGAGCCTCTCACTCTCGATCCGTCAGGACGCCGAATGGCGGTTCAAGGCGACGCTGCTCGGGACCGTCGTGACGGCCGCGGCGAAGACGGGTGCCCTCGCGGCGCTCTCCGGGATCACCGATGTCCTCGGCACGACGACGAAGGTGTACGCGAACGGGACGGGTGCGGCCTTTGGCACGACACAGCTCGCCGGCAACGTCATCTCGGCCGACATCGACATCAAGGTCGGCCCCTCCGAGCGGTACACCCTCGATGGCCAGCGGAACCCCTACCGCATCGCGGTGACGGGGCCGCGGGACATCTCGGCGAAGGTCGCCATGGAGTACGACGCCCAGACGCTCTACACGGCGGTCCATGCCGGCACGGCCCAGCGGGTCCGCATCGCCGCCACCGGTCCGACCCTCGGCGCCTCGGCCTACGGCTGCACGATCGATCTCCCCGGCTACTGGAACGCCGCCGACTTCGGGGACGATGACGGCATCGTGACGCAGGAGTTGACGCTCGGGGCCGCCTATGACTCGACCCCGGCGGCGGACATCAACGCCGTCATCATCAACGCGTCGGCCTCCCTGCCGTGAGCCGGCTCGACCTCCCGGACGGCCAGTGGGCCGAGCTGCGCGACTGGCTCACGCACGGCGAAGAGAAAGCGGTGCTGCGGGCATGGGCCGCCGCCGCCGGCTCACTCGCCGAGGCGCCCGAGGTCGACAGTGCGCTCATCATCGCCTATGTCGCGGACTGGCACGTCGTGGGACGCGACGGGCACGAGGTCCCGTTGGATCGCATCGATGACTGCCCCGGCACGGTCGCGGCGGCCATCGTCGACGCGGCAACCGTCCGCTGGAAGGCGCGGCGGGCCGACCCAAACCCGTGAAGCGCCTCATCCGCCAGTGGGCGGCGGGCGTTGCGATCCGGGCGGACGGGGACCTCGCGGACGCGCTGTTCCTCCATGAGCACCCCGGCTGGTCATGGCGCGATCTGCAGGATGCGCCGGCGGTCGTCGTCGAGCACCTGCGGGCGATCGACGCCGCCGTGAGCGCGCGAAAGGCGCGGGGATGATCGAGCTGCGGGGCGGCAGCGTCGAGTTCGACGGGCCGTTCTTCCGGCGCGACGTGACGCAGACGATCCGCCAGAACGCCGAACGGGCCGTCGATGAGCTGTCCCAGCAGGGCGCCGAGCTCGTGCGCCAGAACCTCCGCTCCGGCATCCGCCGCCCGACGGGGTTCACGGCCGGGGCCATCGAGGGCGGATCGATGACACGCACGAGGATCGTCACGGGGGCGCGGGTCGGATCGATCTTCGGCAAGGTCCGGATGAAGCCCGGGATGTCCCGCGGCGGTTCCGCGGCCGCCCCGGCGGACCGCGTGCCCTACATCATCGAGCGGGTGCTGGAGTCCGGGCACTACGGCGGCCAGCGGGGATCGATCTTCGGGCCGACCGGGAAGCGCCGGAAGACGAACTGGTATGCCGGCCGGACGCAGAAGAAGCGTCGGGCGATCCACCAGTTCCGCGACGCCTATCGGGTCCTGAAGGTCCGGGCGGCCGCCATCCGCGCCGACCTCACGCGCGGGCTCTGACATGGCGAACAGCGTCGTCATCAACGTCCGGGCCTCGGTCGACGCCGCCACGTCGGAGATCGAGCGGCTCAAGGGACGACTCAACAACCTCACGACGACGAAGGGGTTCCAGTCGGCCGTCATGGGCGTCGGGATGGGCGCCGGGATGGCAGCCTGGAACGCCGTGGGCGGCGCGATCTCGCAGGCCGGCGCCTATCTCGGGGAGGCTGTCACGAAGGCGGCCGAGGAGGAGGCGGGGATCGGCCGCCTTGACGCCGCCCTCCGGGCGAACGTCGCGGGGTGGGATGGCAACCGCGATGCCATCGAGAAGGTGCTCGCGGGGCGCGAGAAGCTCGCGTTCAGCGATGACGACCTCCGATCCAGCCTGACGATGCTCGTCGCCCGGACGAAGGACACGTCGAAGGCACTCGACCTGCAGGCGACGGCGATGGATCTCGCGCGCCTCAAGAGCGTGCCCCTCGGGACCGCCACGACGGCCCTCTCGATGGCCCTCTCTGGACAGGGCCGCGCCCTCAAGGAGCTCGGGATCAACGTCGCGGACTACGCCTCCAAGGAGGAGCTCCTGGCCGCAGTCCAGAAGGTGGCCGCCGGGCAGGCCGAGACCTATGGGCGGACGGCGCAGGGGACATTCGAGAGCCTGCAGATCACCATGAACGACTTGCAGGAGGACATCGGCGCGCAGCTCCTGCCGGTCATGGTGCAGCTCGCGACGACACTCCGCGACGATGTGATCCCGGGCATCAAGGGTGCGACCGAGGCGATCGGCCCGCTGGCGCAGGGCTTCGGGTTCGTGGCGGACTCCGTGTCCCTCGCCCTCAACCCCGTGGATGCCATCAAGGCCAAGCTGGAGGCGACCCGGGCCGAGGCCTTGGATCGGATGACCGCCTCGCTCGCGGAGGGTGCCGAGGGCTGGACGACGTTCGCCGAGTCGAATGCGCCGGCCCGCGAATCGCTCGGCGAGGTCCGCGTTGCCCTCGAGATCGTGGACACAGCCTCGCAGAACTCCCGCCGCGAGCTCGACCTGCTCGCCGACAAGTTCCGCGAGGCGGCCCGCGTCGCCCGCGACAACCGTCTTGACGAGGCGTGGGACATCGCCAACCTCCCCGACAAGATCGTGGTTGCGAAAGATCGCGTCGCCGATGCCCAGAAGGAGCTTGAGAAGGCGCGCGGGACCGTCGCACGAGCCGAGGCGCGCATCCGCCTCCGCGACGCCGAGCAGGAGCTGCTCGACCTGCAGAACAAGCTCCGCGACTCCAGCGAGGACTTCGGGCGGAGCGGCGCGATGATCGGCCGGCTGCTGGGCTCCGGCATCTATGACGAGGTCGTCGCCTGGAACGCGAAGACCCGCCGCGAGCTCGCCGGGCTCGGCGAGAACGTCATCGTCAACGTCCGCGGTGGAAACAACGCGACGCCGGAGCGGCGGGCGGCGGGCGGCGATGTCTGGCGTGACGAGCTGTACGTCGTCGGCGAGCGCGGCCCGGAGTTGTTCGTCCCCGGTGCGAACGGCGCGATCGTCCCGAACCGCGCGCTCGGTGGTTCCGCGTCCGTGAACCTCAACGTCACGGTGCAGGGCGCCGCCATCTTCGACCCCTACGGGCAGGCCGCCCAGCAGATCGCGAACACCCTCCTGCCGGGCCTCCGCCGTGAGCTGACCCGGCAGGGCATGAGCCTCGCCTGACAGGAGGATCCCGACATGGCCGTCACCATCCCCGCCACCGGAAGCGGCACCGCGACCCCGGTCGTCGCGAGCGACCTCGTGGCCGGCGAACACACCCAGTTCATGAAGCTCCGGGACGGCACGGCCGGCTCGACGGCCGCCATCCCCGGGGACGCGACGAACGGCCTCGACGTTGATGTCACTCGTGTCCAGGGGACGGTCACGGTGGCCGGCACGGTGGGCGTCTCGGGGGCCGTTGACACGGAACTCCCGGCGGCGGCGGCGCTCGCGGATGCGACGGCCAACCCGACGGCCCCGGCCGTCGGGTCCGCCAATCTCCTGTTCAACGGGACGACCTGGGACCGTGCCCGTGGCGACATCGCGAACGGCCTCGATGTGGACGTGACGCGGGTCGGTGGAACCGTCACGGTGGCCGGGACTGTTGCCGTCTCCTCGGTCGCCGGAGCCGTGGACACGGAGCTTCCCGCGGCCGCGGCCCTCGCCGACAACGCGGCGAACCCCACCGCCCCGGCCGTCGGGGCATTCGGGATGGTCTGGGATGGCGCGACGTGGGACCGCGCCGCCGGGAACTCTGCGGACGGCGCCCTCGTCAACCTCGGGACGAACAACGATGTCGCGGCCTCCGGCGTAGCCGCGGTCGATGCCGCGGTCGCGGGGAACCCCATCGCGGTCGCCGGTCGGGCGAGCAACGCCGTGCCGACTGCCGTCAGCGCGGACGGCGACGTGGTCATTCCGTGGCTGCACCGGACCGGCGCGCAGGTCGTCACGGCGGCCCCGCACGTCGGGATGCTGGGCGATCCGTTCACCTTGACTTCCAAGACGGCGCAGTACACGACCGCGCAGACGGGCATCGCCCTCTGGACCCCTGCGGCCGGCAAGCGACTCGTCATCACCTCCGTCCAGATCCAGGTCGGCGGCACAACCGCCGGGACGGCCCAGCTCTGGTTCGGGGCCGCTGCGGATACGACGTACACGCGAGGCACGGACCTCGCCATCTTCGACGGTGAGTTCGCGCCCTCGGCGACGCTCAAGCCGGGCGTCGTGCAATCCGGCCTCTGGCCGGCGAGCGCGGCCGATCACGTCCTCCGCGTGACGACGAGTGCCGCGATCACGCTGACCGTGACGGTCTGGGGCTACGAGGCTTAGTCGATGACGACCTACGCGGACGGAACCCACGTCGAGAGCCGCTGTCCGGCCTCAGCCGAGATGACCTGCACGGAGGATTGACCGATATGGCCGACATCAAGAGCAAGTACGGCGCTGCAACCGCTATCACGATCACGGCGGGAACCCTGGCCAGCTCCAACACGGCCGGTCAATCCTCGACCGCGATCGACAACACGACCGACCTGTTCATCGACGCCCTCGTCGAGGTCGCGCCCACGCTGTCGGCGACGGCCCCGGCCAACGACAAGAACGTCTACGTCTACGCCTACGGGTCGGTGGACGGGACGAACTACACCGACGCCATCAGCGGGACCGACGCGGCATACACCTTCCGGGTGCCGACGCACCTGCGCCTGATCGGGGTCATCCCGACCGCCGCGGCCAGCGCGGCATATCGCTCGATGCCGATGAGCGTGGCCGCGGCCTTCGGGGGCGTGCTCCCGCCCAAGTGGGGCATCGTCATCAAGAACTACACGGGATCGGCCTTCACGGCGTTTTCCGCCCAGTACCGCGGCGTCCTCGCCCAGAGCGTCTAGGCCATGGGCCACCTCATCCTGCCCCGCTCGGCAGGGCTCGCGAAGCCGCCCGAGGGCGCCGGGGTCAACTGGAGCCACCCGCTGGCGGATCGCCTGTTGTGGGCGGCCGCGCCTGGTGCCGGAGTGTCCGGCGACCTGATCGATGGGCAATCCGGCACGCTCCTCGGCACTGGTACCTGGGGCGGCCAGACGACGATCGGCGCTGCCCTCGACTCGGCCAACAGCACGAACGATGGGGCGTACTGGCCGTGGACCGACCGGCTGGCCTCGCTGACCGACACATGGACGATCGCGGTCTGGGCTGATCCGGCTTCGCTTGCTGCCGGCGGCTATGACCATCTGTTGTGCATCCCCTACCGCGCTACGGGCTGGACGACTCCCTATCTGGGTCTTTCGTTCGGTCGCTACGGCACCACGGGGCAGCTCTCCGCGCAGTACGCCGAGAGCGCGACCGCCTGGATCACGCGGGCCAGCACGTCCGTCGGGATCACCGCCGCGGACCCGCTGACTCTGTACCTCGTCACGCGTAAGGCGGCGACCTTCCGCTTCTTTGTCGACGCATACCAGCTCGGGGCCGATGTCGCGGGCGTCACCACGGCGATTGACCTCTCCGGCAAGCAGCCGATCACCCTCCTGAACCGCTCTTCGACCTCGGTCGGCGAGGGCCTCGTCGGTCGCAGCCCGCTCGCGGCCATCTGGGGTCGGGCCCTGAGCGATGATGAGGTTGCCTGGCTGGCCGCCGAGCCCTTCGCGTTCGTGCAGCGCCCGGGGGGCCGCCTGTTCGTGCCGGCTGCCGCCCCGCCGGCCGGCGACACGCCGTTCCCCTACACCGGCGGCGGGTACTACGGGTGAGCCTCCTCCTCCTCTTCGGCCCGGCCGGGACGGCGGCGCCGGCAGGCGCCCCGACCCTCACCGCGCGGATCGACTGGGAGAACGGCGGGACGTTCGACTCCGGCATCGATTCCTGCGCCGGGCGGGTCCTCGGAGGAAGCTGGCGACGCGGCCGGTCGGCCGACTTCAACACCGATGCCACCGGATCGGCGTCCCTCATCCTCGACAACTTCGACGACCGCTACACGCCCGACCGCAACTGGTGCGACAACCCGAGCTTCGAGTCGGGCGTCACCGGCTGGAGCACGACGGCGATCGCCTCCCTCACGGCGGCCGCGACGAGCATCGCGCAGGTCACGGACAGTGCACCGTCGGCCGGCACGAAGGCCGGCGAGGCGGTCCTCACGGCCACGCTCAACTCCGGCGTCACCTACCCGATCCCCTACGCCTTCCGGGCGGGCGTCACCTATGCCGTGAGCGTCCATCTCAAGAGCACGGCCGGCGCGCTCACCGTCCGGGCCGGGCTGGCCTCGTCCGGCACACCGGCAGACCTCGCGTCGAGCGGCACCGACATCACGACCTCATGGGCCGCCTACACGTTCGCGTGGACCCCGACAGCCGACCGGACCGATGCGGTCTTCTTCCTGCGCACCATCGCCGCCGCCGCGGCGACCGTGCGGATCGACAGGGTGCAGGTCAATCCGGGCGCCACGGCAAACGCCTACCTCGAGGCCCCGACGAAGGGCCAGCTCGTGCCCGGGCGGCCGGTCCATATCTACGCGACCTACGCGGCCACGGACTATCCGCAGTTCTACGGCTTCATCGAGCGGATCACCCCGCGGCCGGACGACCGGACGGTGGAGGTCGCATGCTATGACCCGCTGCGCCGGATGGCCGACGAGCTGGCGGTCTCGGAGTTCACGGCATGGACGCGGTCGGTCCGCGACTGCCGCCGGGACATCCTCGACCAGTTCGAGCGCGGCTCATTCAACCTGATCGCCAATCCCGCCTTCGTCGCGGACACGAGGGGCTGGTTCCCGGCTGCCTCGACGACCCTGACGCGGATCACGACCGATGGCCCGGCGACCGAGACGACCTGCGCGGAGATCTATTCGGCGGCGGGCGGCGACGTGGAGCAATCGATCTCGCTCGCCAACCGCTTCCCGGCCAAGCAGCTCACGCGGACGAGCTTCTACGCCCGGAGCGTCTCGGGGTCGACCACGCTCACGATCCGCCAGCCTTCCGGCAGCGGGTCGGGATATACCGATTACGCGTTCACGCTCACGACGGCCTGGCAGCGCTTCTCCTTCACGCATGTGCTCGCGGGGACGTCATACAGCGTCGGGATCCCGTCGTTCTGGGTCGCGCTCCGAGTGGCGGCCGGGCAGACGTACCGGATCGGCGCCCTCATGATGACTCGCGGGCCACAGCTGCACCCGTACAGCCGGACCGGGATCGGGCGGGCGCCCAACCTCGCCGAGTCGGGTGACTTCGACCTCAGTGCATTCGCGTGGCAGAACGCCTTTCGGAACCAGGTCGGCAACCCGTCGTTTGAGACCGATGTCTCCGGCTGGTCCGCGGCCGGCGATGCGTTCGTCTCGGCGGCCACCTCGATCACGCGCTCGACGACCTACGCCAAGTACGGGAGCGCGTCCGCGGCCGTGGCCGTCACGGCGGCGGCGCAGGGCGTGTTCTACGCGATCACTGGGACGTTCAAGCCCGGGCGCGTCTACCAGGTCAGCGCGTGGTGCGCGCCACCGCTGGGTTATGGCGGCAGCAAGCCCACGCTCGTGATCGGTTCGCAGGGGACGCCGACCGACAAGGCGGAGATCCTCGGGCCGATCTACGGATCAGTCGCCGGGGCCTTTGTGAAGGTGTCCACGAACTGGACGCCGACGGCCGACCGGACCGATGTCCATGTCGCCATCAAGCCGGTGAACATCGCCACGACCGCGACGTTCTGGGTCGACGCCGTGCTCGTGACCGAGCTCGACTACAGCCCGACCTACTTCGACGCCGGGCCCTCGGCGGGCGCCCATTCCGCTGCCACGACGCTCGCGCTCGCCACGGTGGACAGCCGGACGGTCTACGCGATC
>JAEHJW020008656.1_pt1 | contig 16981 bp, 22 predicted proteins | sample 9271431 | NCBI WGS metagenome assembly JAEHJW02 | reverse complement strand
ATGAGAAGGTTCTGATAATAAGCGACTAATTCTTCGTTTGTCATGTGGTGATTGTTATGTTAGAAGCTGAAACTGTGAAATAGTTGACGTAGGCTGACGGAGAAACTGTCTGTAGGCTTGCCGGAGATGATGTTCCAACATAGACATTTTGCAAGTATCCATTGGGAGCTATAACTTGCATAGCTCTTATCACATCGCCAATAAACGCGGATTGATTAAGTCTATATACAAGCGTCTGCGCTAATTGCGTTGCCAGATATGACGCGCTGAAACTGTCAACGCCGTTGATGGGTAATATCTGAAAGGCGATATAGAGCGCTTCCGGCACCGCGTTATACCAATATGCCGTAAAGATATTTCCTGCGGGCCGAGTTATATTGTAGCTTTGCGGGCTTCCCGATGATGTTTGAGCGCAACCAGCAGTTTTTTTGGAATAGATTACCTGGGCTATCGTAGCCGGAGTTGCGGTTGGAGCGTTTACGATAACCTGTATGCCATTCGCCGCCACACCATTGACAACGCTAGATGTATCGTTCTCCGCTACAAAAGCGTCCGTAATTCCAGGAACATTAAGAAGTTGCGCCCGCAAAGTATCCGCTGGACCCGTAGCCCCAATTTGAAGGCTATTGGCCTGCCTTATTTTGAGCGCGGTATCTGATTCCTCATTGACACCTATGATATCGTTTGAGGTGGATGGGTTATTGACCGATGTTACCCCAACCTGCGGAGTTGAGATGATGGTGATGGTGTTTGGAGTTGTAAATATTTGACCAATATCAATGGCGGCAAATAGCAATGTTTCAGTTCCCGCGCCGGAAAAGGAATAGGTAGTCTGCAATTGGTATTGATTCCCACTCGTATCAGAAACCGTAAATACCGATGCCGAAGGATTATTGATAAGCGCGTCTTGTCCGGTCAATGTTAATGCGGAGCTTACCGTAACTTGGACATTGGCTATCGTATACGTTCCATTTTTACGCTGGATTCCGTTTAGGGCCACTAAATTGTCTATTTGAATCCCGTAGGCATTAACAAGGCTAAAACTGTTATAAACGCTTTCCAGGGCCTGTAAAACGTCATAAGTCGCCGTAGCGAAGATATTAATAGCCTGACCATCGGGCGTAGAAGCGCCTAGATTGATATCTGCGCCGTAAATAGCTGGAAACCCAGTATTGGGGTCTGAAAAGTCATCCAGAATATCGGATAGACTTTCTACCGTTAATCCCGTTGACGTTAATTGGTTTAAATTTGAACTCATCTATTGCCCTCCGATGGGAATTGAGATTAAAGCGTTTTGCGAGAATATCGTGTTTATATTTGCCGATACAGTGGCCGAACGATTGACGGGATTTACGTCTATTTCCAAGCTATTTATCGTTATGACCCCATATGACTGCAAAATGACTGATTTTACCGAAACAATGAGAGAGGTCGTGTCGTAATCACTCCCTTTTGAAAGGTAGTTTATCCAGTCTATCCCCTCTGTCATATCGAAATAGCAGTCCCCGAGCCACGAAAGAAGTCTTGATCTTATATTCTGTTCTACCGCCAATTGGCCCGATAGGTAATTCGTTATTCCGCTACCGAACGTCCAGTCGTTATTGGCAGTAACCGCCCTAATAATCATTAGTAGAGCAGCTCCGATAGATCATTATTGGCGGCTCCAACATCTCCGGTTGAATCAATTAATGTCGCGCCATTTGAAGTCTTCATCCCGAGAATTCCGGTGATTAAGGTTTGGAGTATTGTTAAGAGATTTTGAGATGAATTCTGGATAGTCAATTTCCCGCTTTCTATCCCAAATTTTGTTTTACCGGAAGAGTCAACAAGTCTCGCTTCCGTAGATGAAAGAGCTGGTATGGATGAAGATGATTGATAATTCACTCCAACTATGGCGAAACCATCGGAAAGGTCATGATTTCTTGTAAAGGGAGGAGGATTTTCTGAACCGGAAACAAACCAGCCATCTATATTTTGATCGCTAAAAAGAACGAGGCATTGATCTCCGGCTCCTATTGGGAGTTGAAGACTCATTCCGCCCCCTTGGAGAGTTAGGACCGGAACATCATTTAATACCGTATTTTTCAAAACGGTCCCATCGCGCAAGATCGTGTCAATTAAGAGCTGAATTTGAGCCGTTCTATTGGCTGAATTGTAGCTTAAAATCTGACCGACCTTGCAACAGTTGAGAGAGGAAGATATATTGTTCTTAAGCCCCAATAAGACATCTAAAGACTTCGGGCTCATTAGCGTAAGTCCTGCCCCAAGATTCGGTATTTGATTTGACATTAATTTAGCACGCTCGGTGAAACTTTCTGGAACGCATTGGGATAAAAGCAGGTAATCCTGCTTGTGCATCCACCATCAACGGCATCGGATATAACCCCATGATGTTCTAATCCCCTTATAGTATACGTTCCATTGTTCTCAAGTTCCAAACTTTCCAATTTAACCGCCTGACCAACCTGTATCCTTGGCTCGAATATCATGTTGAAAGACACATAGAATTTCTGTTTTATCGGAGTGTCTATCAATCCATCGGCGCTCGATATTGAAACTAAATTACCTATCATCCCTGGAATCGGCTGCCCCTTGGACACAAAATAGACGTTCATGTTGTCCACGAAATAATCGGCATAGAGCTTATTCGCCAAAGTTGTCAGAATGTCGTGGACAGAACCGTGAAAGGAGAGTCCGCGAATAAGGGTAAAGTCAAGAGCTGGATCAATATAGCCAATAGAGAGGTTCGCGTATTTCTTTATGACATTGTTTAACACGTCTATAAATTGGCTTCCGGCGGCCTGATTATAAGAAATGGCGGTATTTTGGATGTCCCAGCCGCCATCCCATGCCGCTATCTTGGTAACCCACGAAGGTCCATCTCTTCCAGATTGAGCCGATCTAATTTGTCCGTTGAATATGAGATAAAGCCCGTTTGTTGGACTTGAAACCCCATTGTTTTTCCAAGACTCATAACCGCCCCATAGCGTTATTTTCCTTGGCTTTTCAAATTGATTAATCCAATCAAGGTAAATATCAGACCTGACCGATTCCGCTAAATTGTAAATAGAAAAGTCAGCGAAAGAGACGGACTGCCAAGCTCCCCTTGTGATATCAAGCTCTAGCGTCAGCGGGCTAGCTATTTGATAGGTGTTATTGGCTCCTTCTACCTCCATAAAAAACTTTCTTATGAACTTGTCGCCAGTTTTCATGTCAAGAGACCAAAGAATGTCCGCTCAGCCGATATCACGTCCTGAGCGTCTAGGATATAGAGGGATGCGTTTCCATCAAGGAAATCAAAAGAATTAACCGGATCGGTCCCCGTTGTAGTCTGACAGGCCAGACCGAAATCTATTATATTTTTGAATTGTCTCAAAAGGTTTGGATATGCGCACAATCCCTGACCTTGTATCATGCCATTTGGAAAAGATGGATGGGTGAAATTGTAAATCCATCTCTGGATTGTTGGAAGATAAATAATCTCAAGGATTCCCGTGCTCCCATCTGGCATCTGGATATTGTTAATCTGATCCGCCGCGTCCGTTAAATTGATAATTTGGATCATAGAGACGGACCATAGTTTAAGGCGCTAAAAGGAATGGGGGTCCCCGTCGCTGACCCGTTGTATTGCGGGGCCTGAGAAGTAAAAGCCTGAACCCCTTGATTCGCCTTTAGCGCCTGCGATGGGCTTAAACTTGAATTGGGAGGGGTTGGGTTTGTAAAAGAATTGACGCTTACCATTCTTATCTGCTTCATGATAACCGTTATTTCTGTTTGCGATGGAGTTTCTTTTGGCTGAAAGAAACTGACGGAACTGATGACATAGTTTTTCTGGTAAGTCCACGGGGTTACGACATCAAAAACGACTCTCGCGTCATAGAGAGCGGCCAAAAATGCATAGGCTTTTGATTGCTTCGTTTCTTGTCCGGCCCCAATTCCAAATACTCCGGCAAAAGATTTAACCTGGTTTAAGTATTGCGTTGCCGTATTGACATAGTTATTTAGCGTGTTTTCAACCTTATTGACCTGACCAAATACCTTTTGAGCGGCTTGTGGGGTATATTTTCCAAGATAAGCATTTAAAGTTCCAAGTTTCTGGGGTAAGGTCTGAAATACTCCGGTGAGTCCTGAAGATAGAAAAGAAGCGGAAGGGGAAGCGAGATTGAATGGAGCTGGCATGATTAATTCAGACACCTTTCCCGAAAGAGTCAATGTTCTTGGGTATAGCGCCATGTGGTCTTCTATGTTTGAGTTATCTTCCGCGAAATGAGGCGTTATTTCAGCTCTTAATTCAAGGGTGTTGTCTCCTTCGTAATCAAAAACAAATCCGGCGATTCCCTGTTGACCCTTTGGGGTTTTTATGTATTCCTGGCTCAATATGGCAGAGAAATTCTGAGAATCTTTGACGGTGGTTGGGATATGAGATGAGCCCTCAAGCAAGTTGCGGGCCGTCTGATAACCGCTTTGAAACTCAGATAATGGGCCTGTCATGTTTAAATTCCATTGGTAATGTTGCTCAAAACTTGCAAATCGTGCTGAGATACCGTCGTTTCACTATTTGAGCGCGATGCGGATATCCCATGATGATGAACGTCTATGGTTCCCTTCTTTGGTGACTTGACAGCTTTCGTGTTCTCATCTAAACTTTTAGATAGATTATTCAAATGATGAATAGCATTTTTTTGGATTGGGAATAGCCCATTTACGAAGTCTGCAAGATTTAAATTACTAAAATCTCCTGACTTCAATTTCGATAGGTCCTCATATCCTTTGGCTGAAAATCCAACTACACTCGTAACAAAACCCAACAATTTAAGGAAAGGACCCATCAGATCATTCATAACCCTGACAATATCGTCTATGACAGGGACGAGCTTGGTTCCAAGTTTTATTGATAATATGGTGAAATCCCTGCCAAGAGTTTTTACGGATTCGCTGGTCTTAAGCCAATCTTGGAGGGTTTGGCTACCAACGATATTTCCAGTCCTGGAATTAAACTGATTTTGGCTGAGCTTGAACATCTGTATCATTTGCGGGTCTACGCCGAGTCCGGCTAACTGTGTCGTTACGAACGCGCTACCAAATTGCTTCAGGAGTTGGGGCATTTTAGTCCTGAGTTCTGATAATATAACACCCACTGGAGTCGCCGGATTAATTCCAGTCAGTCCCAAGAAACCCATTGACCGAAGGAATGAATCTGAAGCCTCTCCGCCGCGCATTTTAGCTAGATTTTCAGCTAAATTAGCGAAAGACGTTGAAACTGCCTCAGCCGACACGTTTGACCTTACCGCCACATTCTGCCATCTTTGTAATTGGTCTATCCCAATTCCCCACTCAGCATGGAGTTTGGCATAACTTGAAGCCGCGTCCATAGCCCCAAAAGACATAGAACTCAATACCCTTGTGGCCTCATAGATAACCGCGAGGGTAGAGGCCGTAGTCAATTTCATATTCAGCAAGTCATTGAGAAGCCCCTTAATAGAGCCGTCCGTCTTCATCGTAAAGGCGACGTAGAAATCAGCTACTTTATCTGCCATTTTCGTCCTTGTTCATCTGGTAATAGGCATTTTCCATGTCTACTGTGAAATTTTCGTATTGAAGGAGAGATAAAACCGTATCGGCTGGCAATTTCATAATTTCTAAAGGGTTACCTCCACAATAGCCCGCCTTTGCAAGTCTAAACGCTACCAACTGCGCCTCATCCGCGTCTATCTGAAAAGGAGGTATTCGCTCTCTCTTTATCGGATAGGTAACTCGGAAGAGGCTTGCTGAAAAAAAGGCTTTACGTTGACCTCCACAACCTTATCAAAAATCTCTATCATGTCTTTTCTGGCTTCACTTCCTAATTTAATGTCATCGAAAAGAGAAGGATTGATTTTAGCTCCATTATAAACTCCGAAAGCGCAACACTCAAACAAGTTCTTTTCAACGTCATCATCGGAATAAATAAAGGCGTTTGAGATATTAACCCCTTGGTGAGTCTCAATAAATCTCGTTATTGATTTTCTGAGAGCGTTCGCCTTTTCAAAAGACGCGACGTTTAAAACTAATTTATTCCCGCTTTTTAATGTATGTTCCATTCTCCATTCTCCTTTTTAACTCCACTATTTTATTGCGTCTTGCAAACAACCGCCTGAACCGCCGCAGTCTCCGCAATGCAGTAAAATTGTAGAGAATTTGGAAGGGTAAAGTAAACGATGTCAGAGGTAGAAGCCGTAACCTCAAAACCAAGGTTTGAACCGGAGGCCGAGACCGAGCTTGACTGAGAGCAGAATATCGGGTTTGAACCTTGATTTTGTATCGCTAAAATAGCGTTGATTGACACCTGAGAGCCCGTAGACACTACGACCGCCGTCGGAGTCGTCGCTATCGTTACCGGAGCGCACGAGACTGAGGTAACCGGATACTGAACAACCTGGCAGAAAGAAGCGTCAGGAAGCGCCGAAGCTAAAATAAACAGAGAAATGATTAAAAGTATATTTTTCATTTTTGACTCCTCATATAATCGATCTAACCCAAAGACCAAATCTAAAACGCCAAATGGCATTGCTTTGATTGACATTTCCATTAGCGGAAGTCATCGCCTCAATACCCTTAAGGATAGCCCCACCGGAAAGCTGATAAACCATTGTAGAGATATTCCCATTTCCATCTCCAACGCGCTTATAGAAAGTTCCGGTGATAAGCGAAAAATCGCTGAAAGCGCTTATTTGCTGTTGTAAAACTGAGTTAAGGTATTTGTCATCAACTCCGGCTAGTAGAACCCGGGCCGTTAAATCGCACATAAAACCCATGTTATTTTGCGCGTAAATTACAGACCCGTTCTTTCCTTGTTCCATGGCCACGACATCATTAGGAAACTCAAGAGTCGCGGGGTCTTGGTTTGAAAGAGTCGTAAGAGTTTGAGTGTTTATGACCAGCGTGTCATCTCCAGATAAGGCAACAGTTAATCCCATAAATTCCCCCCCATTATAAAGCTATTTGGACATTCACGACTACTGAGTGTATCGCGCCAGCCTCAAGAGCCGCCACTTGAATCAATGGCGCTTGTCTTGATTGAAGTTGAGCCTGTGTCATCTGAGATATCGGAGAGCTGTAAACATAGAATCCGAAATCTGCGATATTCCTAACCAGATCGTTGGCGTTTCCAAACACGCTCGCGCTCGAAGGCCACGTCCCAGGCGCGATATATCGATTGTTCACCGCTATTTGCATATCCTGAATCACAACCCCTTTAAGAGCATACATCCCTTGCTCTATCATCGGAATTTTAGTCCCCACGGCTGAAAGAGCGTTAAAGAGGTCAGTTTGGAGCTGAAACTTCAACCATTCCCTGTTATAAACCGAGTCAAAGAATGAGTTTGCCCCAGAAGATAATATGCCAGGAATTCCAGAGACATTGGCATAAACATCAACGCCAATCGCTTTCGCGTTACTGGATATTGTAGAAGTCAGGGTAGCATCTGGTTTTATAGTGGAAAGCCGTTTTAAATTGTCCGTTAGAGTGGTCTTAGCGCCTAAAAAGTCCACAGACAACATCCGTCCGGCATATGCCGAAGAAAATATCTGGGTCTGCTGAACTCCCGCGCCGTTTAAGAGAGGTGAACCATAATAAAGACACCTGGTTTGATTATCGGATGCTTCAGTTACCAAGTCAAGAGGAGAGCCGGAATTGGTGTCGTTGACATTGGATGAAGTGTAGAAGAACATCTTGTCAATCGTTTGAATATAATTTGCCAAAGATTGAAATACGGTGGGGGATGAGTCGGCGAGTTCCTGGTCAATGACAACCCCGAAATAATAAACGAGGTCCATCGTCCTCTGGATAGCCGCTTCCACGGTCTCAAGAGAGGGAGATTGAAGCCTTGGGATAACGACTAGATAGCCCGACGCTCCCAAGAAGCTGGGCGATTGAGCAAAGGCTGCGCTCCCAATGGCGTAGGTGTTTGAATTTAATCCAAAATCATTAGCCAATGAAACGGGGTCCTGATAGATGGCAAAAGCCTGTCCAGAGGACCATGTAGAAGGAGTATTGTCTTGGGTGATGATGGCGATAGTATTTAAGTTTGGAGCTTGAAGCAATGTCGGAGCCGAATTGACCGAGACATTGATGACAGTTGAAAGCGGAAGTATTGAAGTTGACATTTTTTATCCTCCTACGATATAGGGACTGACCTGCGTGTTAATCGGATAGGTAATCCCATTTTGCTCCTCAATCGAAACAGGGAAAGAATCGAAAGAATCGGAATCTACAACGAGCCTGTGTAAAGCGTAAACGACAATGTTCATGGAAAAACGATTTAAAAATGCCGTTTCATCAAAATACGAAATATCAAGAATGTCGCTTGGTAGCCACGAAATCCCAAGCAGGTTTTTGTCCGCTATTTGCTTGGCATAATTGGAACGCAAAGCCAGAGGTATCTCCTCTTTTCTTATTCTTGCGCTATTGTCTGGAGAGAGGCTCATTATCTGGATATTGATGTTGTGGCTGTAAACCACTTCGTTTATCTCGGTCTGCGTAGATGAATCAAATGTCGCTTGGCTTGCAATCGCTTCGTCTGGACCGGAATAATTGAGAGTCAAATAGAGACCGTCCGGAGGAATTTGATTTTTTTGGTAATTTAAAATTATCTGATTCTTGTTTAAATTCATCCGATATTGAAGGATATTGGCGATAGAAACAATCGGCTCAACGGTTGTCGTCGTTGGGGTGTTGAATGTTCTCGCCATTATTGAGCCTCAGACATAACGGTTGACGACTCGACAATCTCATATTCCTGAATAGCGCCTATTGTTTGTCCAAAACCGCCTTGCGACCAATCTCCCTTCCACATGATCCGATACTGCTTACCGGACTTGTCCATTATGTAGGAGTCAAGTTCTAGGTTCTGGGTCGTCCACATCTTAAACCATTTCCATTTTCTCTCGCCTTCCGGTCTAACGATTAATTTTGTAAGCGGAATTGGTTGTAAAATGCAATCAAAATAATCAACGCTTTGAACGGTCTCAATGACATTGAAATTATTGACATCCCGTTTGACAATGGCAAATTGAGCCTTTGTGGAAAAATCGCCAAGAGCCTCAAAGACAAGGGGGAAACTCATTTTTTAACCACCCTTGAAGAAACCGACTTCCTCAACTGACCCGTATCAATCAGGGGCATGGAGGAGCCCTTTTTCACCACAGTCGAAGGCGCATTGGGGGCCCATGTCCCAAAACCGGAAGTCTCGAAGGCTTTTTGTATCTTCTCTCGAAATTTTACGCCGATAGCTTTTAGGAGAGATACTTTCAGCTTCTTGGCTATCTTAAGTTTCCTTACCTCATCCAGAACGTCATTTATTGACCTTTTTATCGGCATGATAAGCCAGGATCGCGCCGGAATCTGTTTTGTGGGAACGCCAAATTCCATTAAGAAGCCAATTTGAGCGTTTGTAGCCTCTGCGCCTTTTCTCGCCGACTTAGAACTGAATACCCCAACCTGCAATTCCTCATTCTTCGAGATTTCAGATTCAAAATCCCTAAAAACTTTCATATCCACTCTCAAAATTGGTTGCATATCAAGATTGAGTCGGCCCAGGGATGAGAGGATTGAATATCTCATTTGGTTGTAGGATAATGTCTGGAGTTGGCTCATCTCCAACGACCTGAACGCGAGCGCCAGGGATTTTCGGAGCCAACATCTGAACGTATTTTTGACCAAAACCAGTCCTCATAAATTGAGAAAGAGTTGGGCTCTTCGTAACGAATTCTGGAAGCTGATAATTGACTGTTACGCTTCCAACGGTCTTGCTTGAAACTACACCGCCTCCGCTTGATAAAGCGCCTTGACTGAGACCGGGAGCTCCCAAGCCGCCGGAATTCTGAAGAGAGAGGGTCAATAAATGAGCCGAAAGGTAAAAATAGGCGATATTGGCTTCTGAATTAACGTATCCAGCAGGGACAGATGAGTTCCACAAAGATGACCTAAATAGAGTTTGCGCCTCATCTATGGCCCTTTGGATATCTTGCTGAGTTACAGTGTCAGGACCGGAACCGTAAGGGAACTCTCTAGTGAAGAATGCCTGAAACTGAGCCGGAGTCGGAACAGTAAAAGACATTCATCCCTCCCTCACCTTTATTAAGGAACGCTTCCAACATTGGTTCTAAAGCAACCAACGGCAGAAATTGTATTGCTACTGAGAGCGACAACCAGGCCATTAGCGAATTGGGCTGGCGCGTTAGCCATATCCAGACATCCAGCATCTTTCGAGTTGACCACTGTCCCAGTAAGGTTTAAAGCCTCAACGGGCTGAGCAATCACAAGATTAACCGGAATGGAAGAGTCAACCGCGGTCCCAGAGGTAGAGTTGGAATCCTCAATCACTCCGAACCCAGAAGCTCCAGAGGCATTGGCAAAAACGCACAATCTCTCAACAAATCCCGCTCCAGTAAAGACCTGAATGGGGACAGTGCTAAGAGAAACCTGGAAAGGTTTACATCCGAGCAGGGAATCATTCTGAGCCATTTGATTCGACACTCGTGATTGTCCGGCAAGAACCGGACCAACCACGTTTTGGGCCGAAACATTCGCGGCAATCAATAGAACGGCAAGAGCTAAAAATTTCTTCATTTTTTCTTTCCTCCATCTTTCACTTCCGGAACATCTTTTTTGGCCGCTTGAGCGTTTAACTGCTCTAGCTGGAGCATCAATTTCTTGTTCTCCTCAAGGAGTTTCTTATTCTCAAAAGCCACATCAACCTGGGCTTTATCCTGATAAAGAGAAGCGTCAAAGAGATCGGCATAAATCCTTTTGGCGAGCATCTTTTTCCCAAGAGCGTCATCAATATCCATGGATTGATTCGGAAGCAACGCTTTCTTGTTGATGATGTATTTCCTGCCAACCTTGCTGAGATTGATAATTTTCATTTTATTCTCCTAAGAATCAGTTGTCCAGATAATAGACTTCAGCCGGACGATAGACAATGGCTCCGGTGAATTGTCCAACGGCCACTCCCGTCCAGTTGTAATTATCCGCCGTCGCCGCCGGAGTCAACATGAAGTCAACCGGAATATCCATTTTAACCGTGTCTGGATTGTAGCGATAGAGACAATAGCGATTAACTCCGCCCAAAGCCGCCACGTTGTCGGCATTTGAAGCGTCGCAATAAGCGATAGGCGCGATTCTGAAATTTTGATTTCCGGTAGCCCCGACAAAAGCCTCCCAGAGATACCTCATCATTCCGCCGCCATTGGGGTAATTCGGGCTGATAGGAGTAAGCAAACCAAAGAAGTCTTTTGTCGGCATGAGGAAAGTATCCGGCAAAGCGGTTTGGTTCGAGTTCTCGAAGTAGGCCCCGATGATCTGAGAAACAAAGCTCGCAAACTGCGTAGGGTCGGAAAGGCTAAGGAATTGCGGAAGCGTTGTAGTATCAACGGTAACATTGGGATTGGTCAAAAGACCAGGCACCGAAGAGGGAAGCTGTCTCGAACCCAAAAACGCGATTCTTTGAAGACCAAGTCTCCACCAATTTTCAAGCGCCTTAATCTTGGCTTCTACGACATCCCAATTGTTCGCCGCCAGAGCTTTATTGACTTCTGGAATCGTGTAGTTGTATTGCGCGTTCCAGGTCAAGATATCCGCCGTAATCGGGAAAATACCCGTGCTGACAGTCGGGATATTGGAAGGTCCGGTAGACAAAGACGTGATTCCATGTTCAAACTCGCCAGCCAATTGAACCACGGCATTGGTCTTGATATCTTCCATCCACGCTCCCAATCCAACATCGGTCGGGACATAATCTTCAAAGAAGATTTCGTAGAATTTCTGGTAGATGACCCTCTCTCTAATCTGAGTGGTCGTCTGAATGGTGTATTGATATCCAAGAGAGCTCGGACTAATCGCGCCATTCGCGTTAAGGACTTGGACCATTGACCCTAACAAGGGTAAATCTTGAGCAGTGTTTTTAATCATTGTAATCTCCTTAGGCCGCCGCCGCCGCGCCAGCTATTTTTGCCGCCATGCTTCCAACAAGGACCGGAACGATCTGTCCAGCCGCCGCCGGAGCCAAAACCTCTCCTCTAGGATAAGCGCCCGCCGTAGTTCCAAAGGGCTCAATGTTTCCATCAACTGCGTCTTCAAAAACCGCGCCCTGATTGAATGCCACGTCCGCTAGAAGATAAAGAGCGCCAGAGATGATAACCGAACAAACCACCCCAGAAACCAGATTTCCGCCGTTCTTTACGTCATACTCGATATACCCATCCGCTTTTTGGGAAGGGGTCGCGGCGATGATGCTGGGAATTGGGCCGGAGGTAACGGCGGTATCAAACTGAACCGCTTGACCTGGAACCAAGGCAGTCGTTTGATTCGGGCTAACGACGCATTGCTTCACCATCGTCAAACCAAAATTCTCGGCTTTTTGACCCACAATCGCCTGTAGGGAGAATTGGTTAAGGTTTAATTGCTGTTGAGGAACGCTCATGGTTATCTACCTCCATAGACTTTCGGATCAAAAGGTCTCGCGGGACTCGAAGCATCCCCGCCAAATCTCTTTTTACCCTGTTTGATTCTTTCTTCTTTTTGGTTGAAAACGGGCATCTCTTTCGGATTCGTGTTTTTCACCAATCGGTCAAAAACGGCGATATGGTCAATTCCAGTCTTTGAGTTTTTAACTTCTAACTCCTCAGCCGCAGGACCTCGATCAGCGTTGTCCTCGGTGATTTCTTCCACCTGCTCATTGCCTTCTCTTCCAAAGCCGAATTTGGGGTTTGTTTTAACCACAACGCCTTTATCGGGATGGGTTTGAGCGGTTTTAATCCGGTTCATGATTTCAATCATGTTTTTAACCGGAACCTTCTCTTTTTTGCCTTCTTTCTCAATCTCGATTTCAGCGTCATCGGAAATGGCGTTTTCCGCCTCTTCCTCTTCTTTTTTCTTTTTTTCTTCTTCCGCGTTCCAGGCTTTCACTAGATCGCTAAGAAGGTATTTTTCGCCGTTGGAGATTACATACTTTTCCCCAGAATTTAAAACCTCTCCTTTTTTCTCTTCCGGTTTTTGTTCAGTTTTTCCTTTTCCAAAAATTCCCATATCTCCTCCGTTTGATTTTATGATTCCTTTTGAGTTTAGGACTGTCGGTAAAATGTTGGCATCTTCGTATCTCGGGTCTGTTACTAAAGCGAGATGGGAATAAGAACCGTTTAGGAATTCATGATCATAGGGAATGTTGTTATGCATTCCGCCAGGTCCTATTTCGCTAGGCTCATAAGCGCAAGAAACCTTAAATTGCCCGCTGAGAGCGTGGCTAATCGCTTCTTCCGACCAAAGCATCATCTCGCACCATTCCCAGCCGTCCCCGCCATTCCAACACCGGATGACGACTCCATCAGCGAGTTCTCTAAAATTGTCGGGGGAAACATCTTTATGCTGAGAATCAACGACTGGCTTCCCTATAAAGGTATTTCTCATCTTATCCAAGGCCGTCTGGCGAATTAGGATTGTCCCGAACTCCTTATAAGCCACAAGGCCAGGCTCGATATATCGGCATTGAATGACTTTGGGAAATTGTTTGTTTGAATTGATGGCGACAATCGCTTTGGTGTATTTAGTCGAGATTTTATTTATCTCTTCCTGGCTCGCTTCTCTTGAGGACTTAACTTCGCCGGATATCTCGTTTAATACGATCATTTCCGGTCCTTAAGCCACCACGCCAGAGCGAAAGGGTTAGAGACTCCCTTTTCTTTTTTGAGCGCCTTGACCACGTGTTCCATTCCTGGCGGAGCCACATTATTGAATCCGTTTAGAGAAAGCCCAAAATTGATATTCGGGTTATTTGGAATGTTTTGGTTTGGTTGGGGAGGAGAAAATTTAGAACGATGAGCCAAAGGGTGATCGCTCGGTGTCGCCGTTTGGTCGGGCCTGAAAAATCCTTGCCTTTTAAAAATTGGGTCCAAGCTCATGATGTAAGTTTAATCATGATGAATTACCAATGGCAAATTTTTAATTTTTTATTCCGTCCCATTTATTTATTTTTAAGACGGAAATGGGTGGGATAAGATTTTATCCTGGTCTTGGCGGGTAATTTAAAGATTTATTTTGTTTTTCTTTGCCCAGCGGTAGATGGTAGAACGTCCAGATGGGAATCCTTTACAGCGAAGCTCGTATTGGATTTTAAAGAATATTTGTTTCTTGATCAGCTTGCCCTTATTTGAGTCAATGAGATACTTTATTCTCGAAACTACTTTTCGTTTATCTTCCGGTTTCATATGATGGGGATATCAACGCACCTGCATCCGTAATCTTCTCCTGGATTATTTCTCGCTCCCGTTGTTCGGTTGGTGATAGGCGGGTTTGAGTATTCAAAAATCATTCCGTGAAGCCTCATATGGTCGTCTCTGACCCTCTCATCTCTCGATGTTGACCATTGGTATTTTACGATTCCAATATCCGACATTCTGCTTTGTCTCATTTCTGAGACATAAATGGACGTTTCCTGATGGGCAAGGAATTTGGCTTTCCTATCGGATACCCCTTTCATCCTTTTTATTTCCTTAATCAATGAATCAGCTCTTAGACCTTCCCGTAGATTTTCTTCTACTTTTCTTCTTAGGGTTTTGATTTCATGTTCCGTCCAATCCTTTATCCACTTATCCATTCTAAGAGAGTATTCATGTTTGATATCCTCCTTTTCTTCCTGGCTCATTTCAGCCGCTTTGATGATATCGGATTTTTTTATTCCGCTCCATACGGAGGATGCCGATAGCGCGGCGATGGACAATTTAAAATCCCTCATGAACTTATCCAAAAAGCCGGAGGATTCGATAGAGTAAAAATCCTTTTTCGCTTTTTCATTGATTGCATCGAGCTCTCTATTTATTTTTCTTTCAATCTCTCCGGCCCTGTTTTTATTGGATTTAGAGGCGTAGATGATTTGGATAGGGACCTTGCTTTGCGGGAGAAAGAAAGCGGCTCTACTCTTATCAAACGCCGCCCCCATTTGTTTTAACTCTTTTGAGATAGAGCTTGAGAATTCTCCCGTAAAGTATCCGGTGATTTCGTCATAATGGATTCTCCCATCATTGATCGCCGAAAGCAAAAAGTAATTCTTGATCGAGTTTTTAATCCCCGCGTCTTTCATTTCCTCTTTCACTAAATCCATAATTGGATTATAGATAGTGAGCTCAAAGATTGTCTTTAATTGAGATTCAATCTCTGAGTAGTAAGAAGGCGTAACTGGTTGTGGTTTTAGTCGCATTTGGTTACCAAGTGATTTTCATTATGGAGATGAAAGTCCGGCATTGGGGGCTCGGCCAACGACTGGCATTCTATTTCTTCGGTTTCCTCTTACTCCTTTATTTCTCTGCAATTTAGCGTCTTCGCTATCTCCTTTCTTGATGAATTCATCGAGGTCTTTATCATATGAATCAACGTAGGATGGTTGTTCATCTCCGCTTTGACCGAGGCCGCCTCCGGTTCCTCCTGGAGAGTCAAAGACTCCTCTGCCTCTTTGACCGGAGCTTTGTCTCCTCATATCGAAAGAATAGACTCCGGCGAATTCTCTTTCTGGGTAATCCGCGGTATCAATTTTTTCGGTATCGGACTCTTCGGGTTCGATAATGTCAATATTGGCTCCTACGAGACCTTCTTTTTTGATGAGCATTCCAACCTCATCTGAAGATATGAGTCCCCGATCATAGAGCGCCATAATTCGGTTTAACTGGCTATTCTTGACGTTTTGTTGTTCCACTTCGCCAAGGACTCTTAAGGGCTTCCAATCAAAGTCAATGTCGTAGGTATCGCCAAAATAGGCGACGCACATGATTTCAAGTATTTTTCTGATAATTTTTCTGGCTGGTCGTCGCACTTCAGTTTCAACGAGGCCATTGTAGTTTTCGATATCGTCTTCTCCGCTGTTAAATCCGGTGGCTGACATACCCCATATTTTTGTCAGGGGCATTCTTAAGCACGCCGCCATTTCAAGGCGGGCCTGATTGTATACTTCGGCTACTCCGCTGAAGTTTAATTGTTTTTGTTCAAATACATCTTCAGAATCCATAAGGAGGGCCGAGTTGTAATTCTTGGTTGCGTTCATGGCGGCGAGTCTATTGTTTGTATTTTGAGCCGCTTCTCCGCTCAGTAATTGGGCGGCATAGTCCTTAAACTTAAAGACATCGATTTTAGCTTCCCAGAGCATGGCATAGATGACATTTTTAACGCGGATGTAGGTGTTAAAATCTTCAACGACCCTTTCAAGTTCAGACATTCCCCATCCGGCGAGTTGCCAGCGGAGAATCCAGGGGGCTTGTTTTCCAATCATGGTCAGAACTTTTGTCGCGTCTACTGATTCTCCATAGAATCCGTAATGATCGGCATATCGCCATGGAGCGTAAAGCTCCCATCTATTGGCGGCGTAGAACTCGACTCTTTTTGAATTGGCTAGCGTTCTATAGTCCAATGGGTCTTGTGGGTAATCATTTGTGGAGACAATCATGGCCGATCCGCCAAACAGGCGATTCCATATCAGGCATTCCATGATGACATCTTCAATCCCTTTATGTTCCCAGATATCCTGTAGTTTCGCGATTTCATGGGAGCTAAGTTGTTTGCTTTTTATATTGATTCCGCCCCTAAAGGCATCCAGCACTGGCATATCGCACAAAGTTTGGATGACCCCGTGGGTCTTATACATGTAGATCAGGATTGTCCAGTCAATCGTAAAAGGGGCGTAGATATTGTTTTGTAGCGCGGGGGTAAATGAAGTGATGGGGGCCTGGAAATAAGGGCTATTTGAGCCAACCAAAGAATTGACGGAGCCTAAAGCGTTATTGACTCTTCCTCCCAACTTATTTAGGATTGAGCTTATTTGCTTATTTTGATTCTTAAGTGAATTATTGACCACCCTTAATCCGGCGACGCTCTTAATCTTTGAGATATCCAGGCCATTAAAAGCGTATGTCTCCTGGTTTTTAAGAAAGCGCTTAGCCTTTTCAAAGTCTTTTAAAAGAT
>JAEHJW020005721.1_pt1 | contig 16986 bp, 24 predicted proteins | sample 9271431 | NCBI WGS metagenome assembly JAEHJW02 | reverse complement strand
TTATAGCTGCGCTTCGGTCGCCTGCTGTGGATAGTCGTCCCATGTGCGGCCACGGAAGATTCGACCGTTTGCCTTCTTGTGGCGCTTGACACCATCAGCGCCCCAACCGCCCCATTGCTTGAAGAAGAACGCCGCGCCTGCTGCCTCGGCTTGCGCCTGCACGTTCGCCACCCATTCCTCGCGCATGGGGCGTGCCTTGGGGCCGGATTCACCACCAACGATCACCCAGTGGATGTCGCGCAGGTTGACGCGGCCCAATTCCTCTAGCAACGGCTCGACCGAGAGGAAGCGGATGTGCGCATCCACCTTGCGCAGATGGTCGATGCGCGGCACGCCGTACTTCTTGTCCTCCACCGACACGCCTAGCCACACGTTCTGCGGGCAGGCACGACGCGCGAAATACTCGGGCAGGCGCTCCGCGCGCTTGGTGAGGATTTGGTAGGTGTGCTGCGGCGTGGACTCGATGATCGAGAATACGCGGTCGAGGAACTTGTCTGGCACGGCTTCGTGGAACAGGTCGCTCATGCTGTTCACGAAGTACGTGGTTGGCTTCTTGCGTGCCAGCGGCTGCTCCAGCCGGTTCTCATGCACGGTGAGCTTGAACTCGTTTTCGTAGCCAGGAGCGCCCATAGCGTGCAGCCGCCGCGCCATCACTTCGGCGTAGCAGTGCTTGCAGCCGGGCGAAACCTTGGTGCACCCCGTGGTCGGATTCCATGTCTGCTCCGTCCACTCGATGGTCGATTGCGTCGCCATACGGCCTCCTATGTCATTGCGGCGCAGCGCCCGTCGTGCGGGTCTGCGCATGTTCGGACGCGAAGGCGTCCACCAAGCGGGATAGCGCCGAGCGCACCTGCCCCAATTCCGGGTCGGCCAGGGTCACGCGCACCCGTTCGGCGAGCTGTTCCGCCGATGGAGCCGCCTCACCTTCAGCCGTATGCACCAGACGCATACAACGGTTGATGACATGCAGCTGCGGGTTGGCCTTGCCGCGCTCGTACTTGCTCACCATCGACTGATCCACACCCAGCAACTCGGCGAACTCCTTCTGGCTGCGCCCATTTCGCGCCGCTTTGATGAGTTCTTCAACGCTCTCGAAGGCCACGATCTTGCCACCCGAAAAATGCACATACAGCATAGAATAGTACAAATATGCTTTAAGTGCCTATGCGTTAATGCATGTCAGGAGAACTTCGGCCTCGCGCCGGGCCACGAGACCTGGGAGAACCTTCCCGCCGCCATAGACCCAGCGCCGTAGTTCCTTTGCGGCGGCGGCCCAATCTCGCTGGTTCACGCGACGCCGCAGGGTCGAGGTCTGTAAGCGACCGCCGCCGAGGTTGAACGTGAAGTCCACGATGGCCGCCAATCGTTCCTCGGGCTCAGTCGCCAGCACCGGGCGGTAACTTGGCGCGGCGCTCATCGGCCGGTTTGACCAGAAGCCTCGGCCTGCTTCCGGTACCACTTTTGAAACTCCACCACCATCAGCGTCGTCTGCGCAGCGTCCTCGGCTAGTTTTTCGCAGACGGCGGGGTTGGCCTGCTGTCCGGCAGCAGGTACAGCGTCGGTGGGTGCTGCAATAGTTGCGGCGGCAACGGCGGGAACTTCGGGCACTGTGCCGGAATGGGCTGCGGCGCGGTGGCGCACGCGCCGAGGAACACGGGCAAGAAGACTGCGGCGATCCGCCACGATTTTGGCTTTCTCGGTTTCATATTCATTCGAAATCTCCTGATCGATGGTGGTTTGATGGGTGGTGATGGCGGCGACCTGTGCGGCTTGCTTGGCCACCGCCTGGACTTGCTCGGCCTTCTCGGCATCCCATCGGGCCATGACACGCTGCTCGCCGGTGCGGTAGCCGCCGACGAACACCGCGAGTGCCAAGGCAGCCACGCCGATCAACCGCCACGGTAGCCATTTCAGAATGTCGAGGATGGGCAACATCAGGAGCCTCCCGGTTCGGTCCTGGCCTTGAATCCCAGCGCCGCACCACCGGCGGCAAGCGTCGCCCCCAGCCCGATGCCGAAGGCCTGCATATCGAAGGGATGGCCTTGGATCGCGACGGAATAGATCGCGAGCCCCAGGAACACGACCACGCCCTGCGCCCAGAGCACCCGACCGATGTCGAAGCTCTCGCCATCCGCCGTGGTGAAGCAGTCTTTGAGCAACTTCATCATGCTGTTTGCTCCTCGTTGAACTCGGCCTCTTCGGCCAGGCGCCGGTGCAGCAGCCCGGCCAGCACCCACCCCGCATCCCGGTCCCACAGCGGAAACTGCGCGGCCGCCGCCGCGAGATTCCCGGAGTTGATGTCTTTGAGCATCGTCGAGCGCGCGAACGCCCCGATTCCGAGGTTGAAGACGAAGTCCACCAGCGCGTCAAACTCGGGTTGCTTGAGTGGAATCTGCACCAGGCGGTTCACCGCATCGGCTGCCGCCTGGACATCCTGCGCGAGCCAGACTTCCGCCTGGTCCGGCGTGCAGGTCATGCCGGGATGCACCCCATGGGTGTGGCCGTAGCCGATGGTCCACACGCCACCCGTATCGGGATAGGCGGTGAGCCGGCAGCCCTCGAAACGTTCGGTGAGCTGGATCCCCGTCTTGCTGTAGGTCATCGGCGGGTTCATTTCTCGTCCTTCGCGATGGAGGCCTGGTACTGCGGTTCGTTGGCCTGGACCCAATCCCACAGCCGATCGAAGGCCTCTTCGTAATAGCGGGCAAGCGCGTCGGACTCGGTAAAGCAGAGGTCATTCAACTGCTGGCTGGCACTCACCGAGTAGTTCCAGGAGCCATCCTCGACCACGGCCTTGCCGTCCGGCGTGCGGATCACCGTGGCTTTGAGGTGCACGATCTGGTGATGCACGGGCGAGGTGCCGATGAGGAAGTGTTCGCCGTCTTTCAGGCCCGCAGCCATCAGCCGCTCGATCTGCGGCGCCTCGGCCTTGCCCGCCGCCTGGGTGTGGTCGAAGATCACTTTCACCTCACACCCCGCCGTGTGCGCCGCGATCAGCGCGTCGAAGAAGGGCGCGAGCGTGCAGCCGTAGATCATGGTGCGAAGCCGCGCCCCCGGCTGGGCGGAACTTGCGAGAAACGCCTCGAAGGCCGAGAGCCCGTCGGCGTAGGGGGTGATGAGCCGGGTCTGTGGGGCCTGATCAAACAGGATGCCAAGCGACGCGAGGATGGCATTCATTTGATCACCCCGTGTCCGTGGATGACGCCCCAGATGACGGCGATGCCGCTGCCGACGACCGACAGCCACATGACGGCGCGCGCGCCGAATTTGGCGGCGAGGAAGGTCTGCTTCATTTCATTCATCTCCTCCGAATGCTTCTGGTGGAAGGCCTCGATGTAGTGGGCCAGCAGCCGGAATTCCGGCGATTCGATCTTGTCGATCTCGGCGCGCAGGGTCTCCAGGGTTTTTTGGATGTCGGTCATGGTCATGCTCCTGTCGATGGACGTAAAAAAACCGCCCGAGGGCGGTCGATGGGTGGGTGTTGCGGTAAAAGCGTCAGTAATTGGCGCGGATCAGGAAGCCCTCCAGGGTGATGCGTTCGTTGGCTGCGGCCGCCTGTGCACGGAGTGTCAAGGTCTGTGCCTGCGAGAAATCCACGCTCAACCCGCCCACGAGCGATCCGCCGTTCAAGGCGTAGAGTTGGCTGTTGACCGCTCCCCGATCGATGAGCCACCAGTGGCTGATCTGCGGGCCGGTGGTGAAGGCATTGGCGTCGATTTTGGTGGCGCCCACGTACCAGGACGTCGTCTTGCCGTTGGCGGACGGGGTGCCGTCGAAGAACACCTGGCATTCGAGCGAACCGTTGGCCGACAAGATTCCTGCCGGGATCGGGATGTTCACTATGACCACGTCGGTGGCGACCGGCGTCACGGTCGGTGTGCCGAGGCCCGCGACATAGGACAGTTGCACCGTGAACGCGGTCGCGCTGTCGATGGAAAGCACCTTGTAGAACCCGGACACGCCGGTCCCACCCGACCACGCGACATAGACATTCGCGCCCACCGCCGGCGTCGCGGTCAGCCCATGCGCGCCCGTACTCGACAACTGCACATTGCCGGCGTTGTTCGCGACGGTCGCCGCTGTGAAGGTGGCGGCCACGGCGACGAACGAGCGCGGCACCGCGTTTTGCGCCAGCAGGCGCACGCTTCCCGCCGGCTGCAGGTTGCCGCTGATGCGCTCGTCGGTGATCAGGGCGTTGGTGATGGCGGTGGTTCCGGGTGCCAGCAAGACCTGGGTGATAGGCAAAAAACCGGACGGAATCGCGGGCGCTGTCGGTGTGGCGCTCTCCGTTCCGGTCACGGTCGCGATCACGCCGTTTCCCGCATCGATCACCACCCGGTCGATGCGCGGGTTGGCCACCGGGGCGACAATGACCCCGGTGCTTTGCGCGGCGACCGGCACAACGTTTCCCCAGGCGAGCAGCGCGCCCGCACCAACCGCCACCGTCATATTGGGTGTCGCCTGCTGGCTGGGGGCGAAGGCGGCGGCCAGGCGGGCCAAGACGTTGATATTGCCGTCGATGGCCGCCTTGTAGGTGGTCGCGTCCTGGGTCGTGAAATCGGTCTGTTGATACGTTGCTACGGTCATATGGCCTCCTTACATATCGAGCGTGACGTGGAATACAGACAGGCACGGTGTCCCCTGCGCGGTGTTGATGACGACTTGGGCCTGGACGAATCGGGCGGTAAGAGAACCGTTGCCCCACGGAGTGAAACTGCTGAAGGTGATGCCATCGGAACTGCTGCGGATCCAGAGCTGCGGCTGCGTCACCCCGCCCGGGATGGGGAGCGTGCCGGCGAACGCGGCCCAGGCGCGCACGGTCTTGACCGATCCCAGGTCGAGCACGGCCTGCGGCGTGAACGAGCAGGTGGGATACGGGTTGGCCACCAGCGCATCGAAGGTGTCCCAGCCGTCATCCATCGTCGGGTTTTGCCCCTGCGGGACGAGCTTGCCCGTCCAGTGCTCGACCAGATGGCTCAGGGTTCCCGGCCACTGCGGCCCGCAGGCAAGCACAGCCGCAACAGTCAAGGTGTCCGTGACACTGAAATCCACCCGCGCCGGCGCCGAATAGTTGCCCCCCGAATCCTGCGCCGCCAGCAGGAAGGTCCAGGCGCCGGGCGGCACCTGCGCCGACGTGAAGGCTGTCTGCGTGATGCCGGTGGCAAGCAGCACGCCATCATCCCAGTTGGCGGCATTGCCCTGCGGCAGGTAGCGCAGCTCGTAGCGGGCGCTGCTCATGCCGGATCCGATCCATCTGAAATCGACCGTGCTGCCGCTCTGCGCGACGGTGAGCCCCGAGGGCGCGGGCGGCACGCAGAGTTGCCCGCCGACGGTGAAGGCCACTGCCGGCACCTGGGCGATGTCCTGCACCGCCACCGCCCCGGCGTTGAACGCGACGAACTTGAAGTAGAGCGTCTTGCCTTGCAGCGCCGGGTTGTAGGGGTAGCGAAACAGCGTCTGGTCGCACAGCACGAACCGGCTGCCTGCCGGGATCGGACTCTGGTCTGCGCTGTAATAGAGGCCGCGCAGCAGGGTGCCCAGCGTGTAGTGTGACGTCGCCGTGAGCGTCGCATCGCGCCAGGCCAGGAACTCGTCGCCCACGAGCGAGAGCGTGCCGTAGGTCATGAGCGCGGCCTGGTTGACGCCGGTCAACACCCCACGACTTGCCGACAGGTCGACGCCCACGGTATCGACGGTGTCGAGCACCCCGGGCGACGAGGATGGTGCCGGCGCAAGGTGCGTCGTCGTGACGCCGGAGGTCGAATTGCCGTAGATCACCCCGATCGGCTGATAGCTCACATCGTCATAGCTGAGAAAAATCTGCGAGCCGGCATAGAGCGTATCGAGGTTGGTCACCGCCATCCAGATCTCGTTGCCGCTCGATGTAGCGGCAGGCGGCGCCAGGAAGATCGTCGCGGCCGACATCTGGGTGGGTGCGGTGCCCAGATTCGGGATGTAGCCCGAGGCGACCTGCGCGTTGTACGCGAGCGAGGCGTAGAACGCCGGGTCGTATTCCTCGGCGGTGAGGGTGAGCAACCCGCTGGCATCCTCCTCGATCGCGGTGATCAGCACCGGCGTGTGATTGAGCCCGAGCATCGTGTCGGTGATCGTCACCACGTCCATGGGTTCCAGCAGGCAGTAGCGCGGCGCGAGCCTGAACCGGAAGGTGTTCAAGATATAGAGCTCGCGCAGCAGGATGGCCTGCGCCACCTGTTGCGCCACCTGCGGCAGGCAGATCGAATGCAGCGTGACGGTGGGCTTGGTGCGCACGCCGAAGGTCTCGATCGCCGACTGGTCGGTCACTCGTGCGGGGGCGGCCGTGTATTCGTTGGCGCGGTCGAGGTATTCCACCGACACGTCGTTGTAGGCATCGGCCCGGCGCTTGCGCGTGACGATGACCGGATCCTCATGCCCGGTGACGATGAAGTCGTCATCGCCCAGGTCGTAGACCGGCGTGGCGGAAACCATGCCGTAGGGGATGATCTTGAGGGTGGCCTCCGACCAGAAGGCGCCGGCATTGGCCACGAGCAGCCAGTCGGCGAGCCAGTCGTGGGCCGCGCGCTGGGTGGCCACCGCCGGGCTGATGAGGAGCCCGTTGTTCGCACACCAGTTGCGCAGCGCCGTCAGGTCCCCCAGGAAGGACTGCGGCGTCCAGGCATTGGGGAAGACGGACAGCACGCCGTAGTAGGGGTTGGTGAGGAAATCGCTGATCACATCGGCCGGATTGGCGTCCTGCGTGCCCGCCGCGATCTGGGCCCCCTCGACCTCGAAGAGGTGATTGCCGAGCGACCCGTTGCTTCCCAGGTCGTAGTTGGCGAACGCCGCATAGGCGCTGCCGGCGTAGCCCAGCGCCTCGGTCGGATGGGCCGAGGAAAGATATCCCCAGGGGGTCTGCGGATAGCTGCCGGTAAAGATCGTGAAGCCGACCGCCGCCGGGTTGGCGTAGGACACGTGATTGCGCCAGATGCGCGAGACGCCTGCCACCGGCCCTTCGGCCAGCAGGAAGCAGACCGTGGCCGAGTAGGTGTAGGTGGTGGTCGTGACCGATCCGCCCCCGCCGCCGCCCTTGCCGCCACCGGTGCTTTGCGAACTGGTGTGCGGATGCACCTGCCAGTCGGTGTAGTACATGAGCGTGGGCGAGACGCGCGCGGTGCCGTAGACGATGGGCACCGGCTGGCTGTAGCCGGTCTTCTGGATCTGCAGGCCTGCCAGTACCGGCGTCTGCCAGCCCGAGGGTTGCGGTTTGTTGCCGCGAAAGAGCCCGCTCATGGCATCCCCCACGGATCGAAGAAGCGCACCGGGCGGCCCGCGAGCGCCCCCAGCGCGGCGTTGCCGATGACGACCCTCTGTTCCGGGGCGTAGGCGTGGATGATCCCGGGCCAGTCGGTGATGATGCCCGCGTGGCTGTAGATCCGGCCGAATTTCCACAGCGCGATGTTGCCGGGTGCCGGCTCCGCCACTTCCGCTGCGTACCGGCGGATGCCCTCGAGGTAGGTCTCCTCACCGCGGTGCAGCATGATGTCTCGGGCATAGCGCGGAATCGCGATGGCGGCCACATCCACCCCTTGGCGCGCGAACACGCCCGCGCGCCCATAGACCTCCAGCACCAACATCAGGCAATCGACCCCGGCGCCTTTGACGCGCGCGGCATGGTGATAGGGGGTGCCCAGCCAGTCCCGCGCCTCACTGAGGACGTCTTCCCGCGTGCCGTGCATCTCAGGTGCTCGCCGTGGGCGACGGCACGAAGGGCCAGCCGCGGAAGTGGATGAGGTTGTTGAACTTCGCCTGGCAGGTCACTATCGTCTTGTCGCAGCCGGGGAAGACGGTGAAGTTGTCCCCGGCCGCCGGGGCGGAATTCAGAGGCGTCATCAGGGCGAAGGTGTTGACGCCGTTCGCCAGCGTGTGCTGCTTGATGGTCGCGCTCGCCCCGGCATTGGCGCCCGAGGTGAAGAGCATCGTGCCCTGGGTGAAATATCCGGACGGCAGGTTGAGGCCGGTGCTGTTGACGGACAGGGCGGATCCAGCGGTGACCCAGTCGTATTCGGCGTAATCGGCCTGGATGAGCGTGCATCCGGTATCGAACAGCGCATGGATGCAGCCCGGCGAGAGCAGGTTCCTCGGCATGTCGAGGTTCAGCAGTTCCAGTTGCGAGCTCACCGTCAGCACCACGGCCGAGCGCGAGGGTTTGACCTCCGAGACGTTGCCGAAGAAGAGGTTGACCACCCCGGCCGAGGTGTCGCCGTAGGTGGGCATGAAACAGCGGTCGATGTTGACCGTCGCGCCGTCGAAGCCGCCGTTGACGGCGAATTGCGGAAACGGCACGCCCAGCACGAGATCGGTCGCGGATCCGAAAATCGACACCTCCACCGTATCGACCGATAGGTCCAGTGAACACTTGATGCCGGTTCTCGCCACCGCCGGATGCGTGCACAGATAGGTGTTGCCGTTGTAGACGAGGTTCTGGTCGGCATCGGTGTAAAAAAGCTGCGTCGGCGCGGGCGGCCCGTAGCCGTAGCCGTATCCATAGCCTCCCTGTGATGCGCCCGGATCCGCCTCGATCAGCGTGAGGGTGTAGAGATCGGCGTAGAGCAGCTGGTTCGATGCGAGCAGCGACCGGGTGAGCGCGGAGGCTTGTTTCATGGTCACACCTTGTTCAATGGGCTGCCCACGAACGCGATCTGCTTGAGTTCATAGAGCTGGTACATGAACTGGTTGAAGTCCGCGTGATCGTTGACGAAGCGCACGCGGTAGAAGAACGACCCCGTCCAGCTGAGCACGCTGCCGGCGGCAGGAGGTGTTGCAAAGGCGACCTGCCCGTTGACGATGGAGAAGGCGGCCGGGGTCTGGAGCACCCCGCCCACGAAAATCTGCGGCGTGCCGTTCAGGTTCTGCACCGGCTCGACGAAGCCGCCGTAGGCGCGCGTGAGCGGGAAGGTGGTGGTGACGCCGTCGCCGGTGGCGAACGGCTGGTCGACCACCGTGTTGTCCGACGGATCCGAATAGCAGAAGGCCGAGAAGCTCCCCCGCTGCTGCAGGAAGAACCCCATCAGGGTCTCGATTTCGGCATACGCCCCGTCGCGCAGGAATTCGTAGGAGAGCGTGAAGGTCCACAGCGGATACTGCATGCGCGCGGCGCGAATCTCGTAACCCGACACGGCGCGATGGGTCACGGTATTGAACTGCGGCGATTTCTGCACGCCCCACTGGATGCCGGGCAGCGTCGGAAAGACCTTGCCGCAACCCGGAGGTGGCGGCGGAATGACGATGGCAAAGCTCATGGTTGACCCGAAGAAACGTGGCGGATGGCGTCGATGACCGTTTGTACGGCGGATCCCGTGTCGAGTCCTGCGTATTTCGCGGCGAATACCCTGGCGGCAGCTCGGTAGGCGGCATCACTCAACAGGCGGTGAATGGCATCGGCGACGGTTGTCGTTGATCCGTTGCCTACGGCGATCCCTGCGCCAGCATCCTCCACCCGGCGTCCCAACATCGTCTGCTCGGCGTTGGCCGGCAGCACGAGTACCGGAACTCCGACGAGCAGCGCGGCGGTGACGGTGCCGGATCCCGAAGCGATCACGAGGTCGGCGGTCTCGATCAGACCGTCGAAGCGCACCGGTTGGCGGAACACCCGGAGATCGGCATGCGCATGCCGGAGCGGACTGCCGACATCCGGCAGCACCGCGATGACCTCGGCGTCGATTTTCTCCAGCGCCTGCAGCACCAGGTCGACGATCGGCCCCGTTCCGCGCAGATAGACCAGCACGCGGGGCCCCGTCGTTCCTTTCCAATGCGCCGCCACACCGCCCGGCAGGTCCTGCAACGGGCCGGCATAGGTGGCATCCGGGCGCGCACCGCAGTGATCCAGCTCGACCACGGTGGTGAACACATTGCGCGTCCCCTGAAACACCTGCGCCAACCGTTCGAGCGGGGGCGCCCCGAGGGCGCGCAGCACCCGGTTCACGTTGAAGAGCACCAAGCCCTTGGAGAAGCGCCGCGCCGGCGCGTCTCGATCGGCATCCGTCAGAAACGACGGCAGTTCCGCCGTATCCGGCGGAATCTCGAAGCCGCTACCCACGGCCACGGACGGGATGCCGGCTGCGTGTGCGGCGAGGAGCGCCGAGGGCGCGTAGTCGCTCACCACGACGTCGGTTCCGTGCTCGGCAAAGAGCCGCATACAGCCGGCGAGCCGCTGGCCGAGTATCTCTGCATCGCCGAACCCGTCGGCAAACAGGACGGCGCCGAAGCCGGCAAGTCCACGCGGCATCCGGCGGGGTACGGCACCCGCGGGGGCGGCCGCACAAGGAATACCGATCGAAGCAGACAGTGCTGGCGCGCTCGTCGCATCACGCGCCGCGTACCGGACATCGTGGCCTTCGGCCTGCAATCTTCGCAACACGGGCAGGTCGCGCGCGACGTGCCCCCAATTGCCGCCCAGTTCCCAGGCCAGCAGGACGTTCATGGGAAGCGCGTCACCGGCACGAAGTTGCGCCCCATCTGCCGCAGCAGCGTCTGCAGGTCGCCCACCCGCACCACGTCCGAGTCGCTGCGCGCATGGATGTGCACGGTGCCGCCGCCTGCGCCCCCGTTGATCAGCCGGTCGAGGCCGGCCGCTTTGTCAGCGGGCAGGATGGTTTCGTTTCGGTGCACGAAGTTGAGCCGATCCGCCGGGATCTGCCAGGCGCCGCCGGCGGATGAAGCCACACTGCCGGCCACCCCGGCGACGGTGGCCATCGCGGCCGGAGCGGAAGCCGCCGCCAGCGCCGGCCCCACATAGGGAATGCCGGAGAGTGCCGCCCAGACGCCGGAGAACACCTTGGCGGCGTCGTTCATGATGGCCTTCACCACCGCCATGGCGGAGGACGCGAGCCCCGAGGCGCTGGCCTGCTGTTCGGCCGCCGTGCGCGTGGCCGTGCCCGTCAGGGTGGCGGCGGTCTTGGCCATCTCGTTGGCCGCCCACTGCGTCACCATCCGCACACCTGCACCGACGAACTCGGCCACCACCGAGTTGAGCAGATTCGTCACCCCCTTCTGCCAGGTGGTGGTGCCCATGATCATGCCCTTGATGGTGGTGTCGAACGCCTGGGTGATGGGGGCGAAGGCCTTCTGCCAGGCCTGCACCGAATTGGTGGCCGCCTGGGTGTGCAGTTTCTCCATGTCGAGCGCGTGCTTCTGCTCGATCTGCGCGAGTTGATCGAGCTGGCGCTGAAGCGCGACCGGGTCGTGATTCGGGTCCCCCTGCAGCAGCGCGATGCGCTTTTGTTGGGCGTCGACCTCGATGCGGTATTTCTCGTCCTCGAAGTTCTGCTGCATCTGCAGCAGCTGATCGTGGGTGATCCGGCCGGATTTGCGTTGTGTGCGCGCCTTCTGCTCGTCGAGCGCCACCTCATTCAATGCCTGATCCCGGTGCGCCTGGATGGCTTCCTCCGCGAGCTTCCGGCGCTCGGCGGCATCCTGCTTCATCTGATCGAGCGTGAGCGAGGAGACGCGGCGCTCGATCGCGATGCGGTCGTTGGCGGAGAGCTTCTGCGTCTCGAGGATGTCCTGCCAGTACCGGATTTCCTGAGCCTTCGAATACTCCCGCAGATCATTCGCCTGCTGGTAGTAGAGCTTGGCCTCGGCAAGACGCGCTTCGTACTCGGCCATGTGTGACCGCTCGCCGGCGCCGTGATGACGCCCGCCGCCGCGACCGCCGCTCGTCCGGAATACCGCGAGCGTCCCCGTGCCGGTCGCTCCCTCCGATTCGGATGGCGACGAGGTTGCAGAGGCGGTGTCGAGCGTGGCGAGGAACCGGTTGGTCTTGGCCTGCAGCGCGTCCACATCCTCTTTCCACGCCTCGAAGATGGATTTCGCGGACAGCGGGTGCGAGACCACCGCCGCCACCATGGCGATGGTCTTGCCCAGCGCCTCGACCGTCGCGGCGAGCTTGGCGATGAAGCCGGTCATCCACACGGCGGCGTCCCCCATCTGCCGGAACATCTCTTTCAGCACCCCGCCGTCGGAGCTGCCCTCGAGGAAGGCGTCGACGATCCGGTTCATGGCGGGCATCAGTTCGCCCATCAGGTTGCGGGTGACCGCCTGCCCCTCAGCCGAGATTTCCTTCAGCTTGTCGGCGAACGCGGCCGACTGGCGCACCGATTCCTCGCTCATGACGATGCCGAGCGCCTTGGCCTTCGCTTTGAGGGCGTCGATGCCTTCGGAACCCCGGTCCAGGAGCGGAATCAGCTCCGCCCCGGAGCGCCCGAAGAGCTGCATGGCGAGCGCCGTCTTGGTCGCGCCGTCGCGCGTGGCATGGAAGCGGTCGGCGACCTTTGCGAGCACCTCGTCCATGCTCATGGATTTGAGATCTTGGGCAGACAAGCCCACCGACCGGAAGGCGGAGGCCGACTGCAGCGACCCCTGCTGGGTCTGCAGCATCGCGCGCGAGAGGTGTTCGAGTCCGACCGAGAGCGACTGGAAATCGACATCCGACATCTTGGCGGCAAAGCCCAAGCCCTGCAGCGATTGGGTGCTCATCCCGGTCTGCTGCGCGGCGTGCTCGATCCGGTCGCCGAATTCGGCCGCACTCTTGGCGGCTTCGACCAGGTGCTCGGCGAGCATCGCGATGCCCATCGCCTCGGCCATCTCCTTCATGGACTTGAGCGATTCCTTGACACCATCGAGCTGCTCGCGGACAGTTCGCTGAATGTGGCCCATCGAGCGATTGACCTCCTCCTTGGCGCGGCCGAAGTCGGAGGTCAACCGCGCCACATTGGCCGCGATCTCGATCTGCAGCTCAGCGATTTTGGTCATGTCGTGCTCCCTCCTGCGGCCCGGAAGAGTTCGATGAATGCGTCGAGGTCGGCCTGGTCATTGCCGGGGGTTTTCGGCGGCTGCGCCGGCTTGATGCCGAGATAGGCCTGCACCATGTCGCGCAACGGTGGGTGGCGGCGCCAGTGCGCATCGAGTGCCAGAAAGCGCGGCAGATCCATCTGGCTGTCGATGGTGTCCCAGGTCCAGCCGGTGCGCTCGATGAGGAGGCAATACACCGCGTCCCAATCGATCGGCACCGGCCTCAGGCTTCCCCCGGCGTTGCAGCCTCCCGGGCGCTGGAGGCCTGCATCACGGCCCGGAAGGCGAGGTTCAGATTGCCCACGTCCAGGCACTCGTCCTCGAACACCTTCTGGTCGAGATCGGGGTAATTGCGCTTGAGCGCCGCAAACACGATGTCGGCCATCACCTCCACCGTGGGCGCGGCGCGGCCTTCGAACACGTCGGCGAAGCGGCGCATGCAGGAGAAGGGAACGGGAGGGGCTACGAACTCGCGCCCGCCCAGGGTGATGCGTTGTCCGTCGATCATGGGGATTCCTTTCAGTTGGCGACCGAGAGCGTGCCGATGTTGTTGGCGGCGTCCGCCATCACCTCGAAGTCGAGCTCGGGGATGGTGTAGTCCTCGATCTTGGTTTGCAGCGAGAGCTTGCTCGAGGTGCACAGGTTGAGTTTGAGCGTCACGTTCTTGCCCGAGGCGGTGGTCGAGAAGATCCCCATGAAGGTGGGCGTGGTGCCCATGGCCTGATTGGAGAGCGCGACCTTGGTGCCGCCGGCGGCGGCCGTGTAGAGGTAGTCGATCAAGACCTGCGCACCGGTGTCGGCCGCGTTGAAGGTGTAGACGCCGGCGGCGACCGAGTACTGCCCCTGGGCCGGGGCGGACGCGACGCGGGTGAGCGGCGCTCCGGTTGCGGCATAGACGACCCCCAGGTCGGTGTCGAAGGTCGCGGCGTTGGCCACCGTCACCGTGTAGGGGGTGGCGGCGGCGACCGTTCCGGCTTCGCCCACGGCCGAGAGCAGTAGGCCCGTCGTGGCGGCCTGCGAGAAGAAGAGATCGTTCAACATCGCGCCGCTGATCTGGGCGAACTTGGCCTTGCCGGTGAACTTGGCCTGGGCGCGCCGGACGTCCACGGCGAACTGGTTCTGGCCATAGAGCTGCTTGGTGGTGAACTGCAGGTCGAACTGCACGTCCTGCAGGGTGGCGAACTTGCGCGGGGTGGAATTGGCGGCGGCCGCAATTCCGTAGAAATTGCCGGAACCGAATGCGAGCATGGATGGACTCCTCAAAGAATAAAAAAGCCCGCACGGGGCGGGCCGAAGGGTGGATCAGAAGGGTGTCAGGCGAGCCGGCGTTTGAGCTCGTCGATCGCGGCGCGTAGGTGGTTGTAGGTCGCCGTCTCGCGCAGGTGCGGCAGGCTCGCGAGCAGGTCGTGGAACCAGGTCTCGATGTGCTGCTCTGCGGAAAGAATGTCCTGCTCGATGGCGGCCGCCGCCCCGTTGCGGGCTGCGGGTTTGTCGGCCGCAACGGGGTTTTCCGTAATTGCCGGGGTGTTCGGGGTTGCGTCTTCGGTCATGATGTTTACCTCAGGTAGTGGAGGATGAAATCCATCGGTTTGGCGTAAATGTTCACCAGATGGTCGTAGGAGTCGGGGCCCGCCGATTCCTCGAGGCAGGCGATCACCGTGTGGCCCGCGATCGCCCCCGACTGGTTGTGACAGGCGATGCGCACGGCTTCGCGCACGGCCACGGCGTCCTCGGCGACGGCCGCGAGGCAGTTGACCTGCAGGCGCGCCGTGACGGTTTCGCGCTCGCCGGTTCTGGCGTCGTCCTGTTTTTCGTGGATGAGCTCGTACACCACGGCCGGCAGCGGGTCCTCCTCGGGGCGGGTGTCGAGGTAGATCCGGGTGCCGACGAGTGCCGAAAGCCCGGACGATGCACCGAGCAGGGCATAGAGGATGGTTTCCGCCCTCATTTGCTGCCGGCCTTGTCGATTTCTTTGGGGATGCGATCGCGCAGGTAGGCCGCCATGGCGTCGATCGCCTCACCCGCCTTGCCGTCGATGGCGGGACGCATGAAGGGCTCCTTCTTCGCCCCCGGGTGATCGACGGCTTCGCGCAGCAGCCCCGCGACGAACAGGCTCTTGCGGTTCTTGGGCTTGATCCAGTGCCGCGCGGTGCCGAATTCGACCATGTGGGCGTAGAACGCGCGGGCGTTGCCGGCCTTGACCGTGGCGCTCACGTGGCCGTGTTTCGAGCGCAGGGAAACCCGGATCGACTCCCGCAGATCCCCGGTCTTGCCCACCGGGCAGAGGCGCTTGGCCTCGGTTTCGACCACCTTGGCCGCCGCCCGCAGGCCACCGCGCACGACATTGCCCTCGATCCGGGCGGGGAGTTCATCGAGCAGCGCCTGCAGGCCTGCGAGCCCCCTGACTTCGATCTCGCTCATTCGTAGCTTCCCTCATCCAGATCCAGGCAATAGAGTTCCACCCACAGTCTGGGCGAGACGCGCCGGATCCATTCGATGCGCGCCATGGAGCCGTCGGCGAAGACGACCCGCATCGCTGCCGTGATGTCGGTTCGGTAGCGGATCGTGATGCGCTTGGTGACGGCGCTGCCCATCGCTTTGGCATTGAAGAGTTCCCGGCCCGACAGGTCGGTGACCTCGGCCCAGACGGCGGCGAAGTCGGACCAGGTTTCGTCGTGGCCCCCGAGGGGGCCGCGAACGCGGGTCATGGCCTGGATCGTGATGCGCTGATTGAGACGTCCGCCGGAGACGAGCGGCATCAGAACACCACCTTGTAAGGATCGAGCAGGCGGTCGACGTAGACGAGCGGTTCGACCTTGCCGCGTTCCGGAATCACCACGTCACCCCGGTATTCGTAGAGCGAGGTCATGCGGATCTTCATCCAGGACTTGATGCCTTCCGGCACCACGCCGACCAAGCTCACGCCGCTTCCCGCGTCGGTCAGGGAAATTGTCGGCCCACCCGGCGCGGCGGCCAGCGTATAGACACCGGGCGCGACCACCGACGCGATGAAATAGCTCGTGCCGGGCGACAGGCCGGCCGGAAGCAATCCGCCGACGTTCGAGAACTGCACCGCGTCTCCCGCCGCGTAGGGCTTCCAGGCCCCCTGCACGGCGACGGTGCTGCCGCTGAACACCACCGGTGCGGCGTAACCCGCGACGAACCGGACGTTTACGGCGCCGATCTGCGGCAGCGGAATCGGCCAAATCTGGCCGAACACCGGCGTGATCCGGCATGGCTCGGAGCTATAGTCGACGGTGTAATCGGCAGCGGGCATCCCCTGCGGGGTGCCGCTCATGTCCAGATAGTTGACGGCCAGCACCTGCTGCACGCGCGACTTCTCGATCTCGATGGCGTGCGCCGGCAAGGTGAAGGTCTTGCCCCAGGGTACGCCGATGAGCGTCGGCCCGGGGAAGGAGTCGATCACGTAACTCCATACCTGCTGGATGAAGGCCCGGCGCGTGATCGTCTCGGCATACTGGCGAACCGAGGTGATGAGCGCCGAGATGAGCGCGTCGTCATCCGGGATGTCGACCCGCAGATGGAGCTTGGCCTCCGCAAGCGTCAAAGGCTCGACCGCCGGTTCCTGAAGGATCTGCAAGGGCATGGCAGCAACCGGGCGGCAGCCGTCCGGTCATCCCGGCTCAACGCCGCCCGATCCAGGTCAGACCGAGGCGACGACGCCGGCGCCGTTGAAGCTGCTGGCCGGCTCATACCGCGAGGAGCCGCCCAGGATCAGCGCGGCGGTCTCGGTTGCGGCGGTGCCGACCGAAAGCCCCAACTGCACGAAGCCGTAGCCGTTGGCTGCATCGAGCTCGGTGGCGGCGACATCGATGGTGGCCTGCACGTCGTTGCCCATGGATGCCGCCAGGGCGATCGCCTTGCCGGCGCCGATCGGCTTGGCATTGGTGCCCTTGGCATCCTGCGCCTGCGCGATCGAGGCGTCCACCGTGGCCAGGGCGCCGAAGGTGCCGACCTGGATGACGGCGAGGATGCGGTCGACCTCGGCGAGCGCGATCCATGGCGTGAAGACGACGCCCACGGCCTGGGCCGAAGGAGGGATGGCGGCCAGTACGGCGAGTGCCTCGGAGAGTTTCTCGTTCAGAATCATGTGGTGCTCCTTTCAGGGAAGTGGACGGCAAGCTCAACGGGCGGCCA
>JAEHJW020008776.1_pt1 | contig 17013 bp, 29 predicted proteins | sample 9271431 | NCBI WGS metagenome assembly JAEHJW02 | reverse complement strand
TGCACCCGACGTTGGTACGGGAGTCTGAAACGGCCCCGTTCCAGGATCGTTGACTTGCAGTACCCAATCACCCCACGCGTTCTGCACGACGACATACGCCGTGCGGCCCTTCGTCTGATGCACTGCCCCGGCACCCTTCACGACGCTTACGCTCTGAGCAACGCCCGCTACCGTCAATATCACACCGAAGGACGTGTCGAGCGTGAACGACAGCGGCCACTGCTGCGTCGTACCGTCAGCTTCCCAGGTGTCCGTGTATCCCTCGACCGTCTCTCCGCCTACCCCGCGTACGTCATTACGGATCTGAGTAGCATCCCACTCGTAATGGAAACTGTTGTCGTTGGCGAAGTGCGCGACCGAGGTCGATCCCTGCACCTCGACCGAATCTGTCACGACGGCACTGGGAAGCTGCGTCGTCGGATCGATGGGCCCGAAGTGCAGCGCCCGGTTGCTATCGACCCGCCAGCCCCATTGACGTCCATCATCGTCATAGCCAGTGGCGAGATTCGCTAGCAGGTTCAGGTCGTACTCCAGCGTGTCCAGGGATAAATCAACGTAGTTGATGGCAGGTCCCTGCTCGACGTAACCACCTGGATATCCGCTGAAGTACGCGGTGATTCCCCACGGCCACCGCAGCTGCCCTCCAGCGTTCGGGCTATAGCTCCCGCCTGAGACGATATACGCGACCGCCATCCCTACCGTCCAGCCCGACTCAAGGTTCGGCGGTAGCGTCGTATCCTCTACCCGTGCGTAAGAGGTGTAGATTGTCCAGTCGACACAAGCCAGCGTCCACTTGAGCAAGTTTGGCGCGATCCAGTCAAGCTCCGGCTTGTTGCAGATCCCGGAAAACAGCACGACTCCAAGATTCAAGTCCTGAAATTCAACCGTTGACATCGGCGGCACTTCGATGGTCGGATATTCCACGAAGTCATCGAGCAGATAAAAGGTCGCAGTATCTCCCTGCCTCGACCACTGCTGAGAGATGGACCATGAGGTTTGCTCCAGATTGGCCGTGTAGTCTATCGGGAGCCTGCCCGGTGGCGTAACCGTGAATGCATACTGCGGTGGATTGAAACCAGTCGGCAGGGTTGTCGTGACAAACCAGCCAGGCACGAGGTTGCCGGGTATCGCCCACGCATTGTCAAGCAGGCCCGTATACTCAGGAGTAGTCATGGATCACAAGATCGTCGTCGCTACCTGACCGATTACGTACCAATCAATTCCGGCAATACCCTCAAGGGTAACGTGAATCGCCTCATACTGTGTCGATAGCACAACCGTAGCCTGCCCGTCGATAGTGACGCCGCTGCCAGGATTCACCGTGACCGCATTAGCCGATGAGTCGATCTTCTTCACTGCGACCTGGTATACGGACTCTACCGCGGCCGGTAGGTCAACCGTTACAGCAGCCGTCGACGCATCGACCAGAACGATATCACCCGGATTCGCCGTGTAGTTAGAGGTGACCACGATTGGGTTATTCAGCACGTTACTACCCTGCACCTGACCCGTTGCGAGGACCGCTGAGTTAGTCGAGATTATGCCAGTGGCGTCTACACCGCCGCACGTTACGCTGCCATCGATGAGCATGTTGCCAGTACCATTGCCCTGCACCGTATACGGGCTGCGCGCTTGCCCAGTATCCGTCGCGCTAAGCTGCTGACCTGCCGTGAGACCGGTCGGCAGGACGCCAAGCGTAACGGACTGCCACGCCGACCCCGTCCAAGCGATCACGTCATAAGATGCCCCTCCGGCTACACTCGTCCAAGTAACGGTGTTGTAATTCGACGCGTCTAACGACGCCGCGGCATTCGTAACCTCGCCTAGCGCACTAGCCGCAGTGGCGTTACCAAACTGATCCCTAGCCACTACCGCGTATTGATACGTCGTCGACCCGGCAGTGCCGGTAAACGACACTGTAGGTGCCGATGGCGTGAGGAGCTGCCTAACCATCGCACCCCCGCCGATGATATGCAATGATGCAAGCGGCGTTACTCCCGCTATCGGAATCTCCAGCGATGATGCGATCCGTGCGTTACCTGATCCGTCATCAATGACGTTCCGCGAGTTGCCGAGCTGATCCAACGTATTCAACGCGTACCCTAGCGTCGTAACGCCCTGACCCCCAATCGAGACTATCGGCGTCAAGGTTTCAAGCCCTTCGGCTGTTACGATCAGCGCCACCGGCTCGCCGCTGCTATGGCTAAATGACAACCCCGACGCCAACGTAAACACGCTCGACGCGTTATCAATCACCGTGACAATCTCCGCGTTCAGCGCCTGCGCACCCGGCATCCCGCCGTTCAGGATGACGTGGAACTGCTGATTCGCTGCCGGCACGGGAAACGTCGCACCCGACGCTGGCGTGACGGAGATACTTGTCGCCCCAGCTGCTGCCGGACCCGCAAGCACACCAGTCGCGTTATCTGCCCACAGCTCAGTAGTCAATGCCGCACTCTCACTCCCGCTTGCGGCAACACGGTCTTGACCAACCGCGCGCCGATCTTGTCCAATAGCATATTCACGTCATTGTCACTCATGACCTGAGTACCGCGCAGGTCGATCGTCACCAAGGTCTGGTGATGAGCCACGCCCGCTCCCGTGCGCAACGCACTGCCTCCGGCGGTATCCGATTCGCCGAATGCTTGAGCAAAGATCTCCCGTGCTCGCGCTGGCTTACTCAGTGGAACGATTGCCTCCGGACCCGCTTCACCGACGACCGCATAGGTAGGCTTAGACACGATCCCGCCCTCGGCGAAGAAGGAACCGATAGCATGACCCACGCCACCGACGAATCCCGACACGGTCTTTACTGCTCCCCCGATCATCCTTACACCCGCGCTGATCGCGTGAATTATCGGCTTGACGAAGTTCCACACAGTGCTGACTACAGTTTTGATTCCATTCCACACTATGCGCCATGCAGTACCGAACGCGTGAATTACGACCTTGACTCCGTTGATCGCCAACTTGATCGGCTCGATCACTGCAGCGTTGATAGCAAGCCAGGCGATACCGGCGACAGTCTTGAGCCCGTTCCATAGCGCCTGCCACACCTTGGTGATGTCATGCCACAGCTGCTTGAAAAACCCTACGATCTGGCTATGGAAATACAGGACCGCGGCAACGACGGGCGCGAACGGCCCCGTCAGTATCGCCACCAGGAGCTTCCAGTGGGTCTTGATCCAATCGATGATCTTCTTGATGAACCCCAAGATCTGCTTGTGAAATAGCTCGACCAGGATGATTACCGGAGCGAAAGGAAAAAGCAAGATCGGCAGCAGGAGCTTCCAGTGGGTCTTGATGAACTCAACAATCCACTTGATGATATGCGATATCGGCTTGATCACGTCCCGATCCAGGAAGTGCCAGACCTCTAGGGCGACTTCCTTCATCACACGCCATACGTGTTTCCAGTGATGCATCAAGTACGTGATTACCGGGATGAGTAGCATGATGATAAGCCCGATCGGACCCATCGCCGCGTCCATGCCGGCTCCGGCCGCCTCGCCCGCTTCGCCCATGCCTTCCTCCGTCGCCTCGACCGTCTCACCAGCCGCTTCCGTCTCAGCCGCGGACGCCTTCGCCGCGTCACCCATGCCGCGGAACTTGGCTATCATCCCGCTTACCGCACTGGCTACCTTGGAACCGATACTCCCTAGCTTGGATCCCATATGACCCAGGCTCGTGATCAGCTTGCCGACGTTCTCGCGCGCCATTTTCATACCGTCGATCATCGCCTTCAACTTCTTCGCGGCGAAGTTCACCACGGCAATCGACACCAGGCCACCAATGACGACAGCAAGCGCGATCAGCACGTCCTTATGATGCATGACGTAATTCGTCGCCTTCATCACGGTAGACGCGACCTTCGTGATAATCGGCACCAAGACGTTACCGAGCTTCGTGGCAAGATCTTCGCCCGTAGCCTTCAGCTGCTCCATCTGGCCAGCGAACGTCTTGGCGTAGTCCTGCGCGCCCTTCGCGGCCATGCCCTGCTTTTTCACTGCCGTCGTCGCCTTGTCAAACGCAGGCACGCCGCCTGCGATCATGGATGACATGATATTTGCTTGACGTCCAAATAACGACTGCATCACGCTGGTCTTAGAAAGCGCCTGCGTCTGTAAGGTCAGGGCTGGTATCTGCCCTTGGATTGCCGCCTCTTGTTTCTTCAACGCTGGTGTCTGTGTCTCAGCTCTTTCCTTAGCCAACTGCGTCTGGAGCGCGAGGAGTTTCTGAGCTGCGGCCGCTGCCTGCGTGCCGCCCGGCAGTTTTTGCATCGCTCCGTGCAGGAGCCCTAACGCGGCCTTCATGCCGATGAATTTGCCGTTGGCGTTGGTTAGTGAGATACCCATTTGACCAAGCGCCTTCTGCGCTGCCGGCGTCGGTGTGATCATCTGCTGGATTGCTTGACCAGCCAACCTCATCGCCTGCCTGCCACGGCCGGCCACGTTGGCCAACTGGAGCATGAACCCCGACGTCTGACTCAGGCTCATCCCCGACCCGACTATCCTCGGCTCAATGCGCTGAAGGGTTGTACCGAACGTGGCAATGCTCGTACCGAGCATCCGCGAGGTATTGAACATGATGTTTGTAGCGCCGGCCGCACCCGACACCTTCATGTGATACACGCGCATCGTATCAGCGAGCGTCTTTGCGACTCCGGCTAGAGGCTCACCCGTAGCCTCGGCTCCATCCATCGCAGCCTTCATCACGGTCAGCGCCTGCGAGCTGCTCAATGCCTTGCCCGCGAGAGTGTCAAACTCGCCAGCGACCGGCTGATAGGCACTCATCATCTGCTCCGCTGAGTAGCGCGATTGACCTGCCGTTGAAAGGAACGCATTGCCGATCTGCCGGGCCGCCTGAGTTGAAATCCCAGCAGTGGATGCTAGCAACGCCGTGGTCTTCTGAAATCCCTCCGCCAGCTTGACGCCTTCCGCTGCTGCACCAGCGAACCCAGCGACTACGCTGACCGCCGCGATATTCGAAACGGTAGTTAGCTTGCCGCCAAGGCTGGCCGCGTTGCCCTCGACCTCCTTCGACTTCTCCCCCATCTTGCCCACCGACTCGCTAAACGGTAGACCAAGGCTACCCATTTTCTGCGACAGCTTGTCGAAGATGCCGCCGGCCTTCGCCCCCATAGATGACGTGTCACCTTCAATCTTGCTGGCAGCACTCTCGACCTCATCGGCACCCCGCTTTGCGCTGCCCGACAAGCCCTCCAGATCCCCAGTCGCCTTCTCCAGAGCGCCGGTATGGATGTCCTCCATATCGCGACCCAGAGTCTCGACCTTCGCGCCGCCGGCGTCCATCTCCTCCGATGCATGACGCGCCGATGCAGCGACCTCGTCGAGCTTGGCCTGTGCTCTATCAAGCTGTGCTTGCAGCTCCTCCAGCTGTGCCGATGCCCTATCATCGGCGCGGATCTTGAGGAGGACGGTTTCGCTAGACATTCCGGATCTGCCGCTCGGCTGCCTTCGCCTGCGCGTGCTCCTCGCGCAAGATCAGCCGGATTATCTGAGCGTAATCTTCGATCTCCTGGACATCACGATCATCCGCTCGACAGGGGCCCATCTGAATCCCCAACCGCTGCCAGAACTCCTGCTCCATCCGGAACTTCACTAGCTGCTCCGGTGGATGCGCCGACCCCGAGTGTAACGCCTGCATCACTGCCGTCACGAAAGGCCACCTGATCATCAGCGCTCCGCGGCTCATTCAGCTTATTCACGGCGTCCAGAACAGTTGCAAAGTCCTCTCGATCCATCTTCCTGACCGAGTCGAACCTGTGCGCGTCGTCGAGTGGCAGAACGTTCCCAGCCTCATCGGTCAGGTTCCAATCGATAATCGACACAGCGACTAGCGCTATCTCATGTCCGAGAACGTCGGGCTTCGCCACTAAGCGGATAGTGAACTCATCGGTCCCCGGCTTCGGCACGGTGACTAGCTCGGTGTTCGTCAGATATGCCTGGGCGATGTTGTACTGACCTTGCGTCAGTCGGTGCCGGACCCTTACCCACCAGTCACCACGCAGCTTGACCTCGACCGTTCCCGAGTCAGCATATGACGCCACTAGAATGCAGTCGCCTGACTATTAGTGACGACCGCGGAGATCGACGGTGATGCAGTGGCCAGATCATAGAAGCCCTCGAAGCTGACCGTTTGGATCACGATATCGTTCAGCTTGATGTCATCCGCGATCTTGGAAAACTCGACAGCCGGTGACGTCATCTGCACACTCCCTCCACTGGCAGGGTGAGTAAAGGTGCACGATAGGGCAGCCTGGAGCCCGTCGAACATCTGCGTGTAAAACCCATACGTGGCATCATCAAGCGAATAGAACACGACGGTCAGCGTGCCATTGACCAGCCGCGCAGTCGGAGTGAGAAACTGCAGATCATGGGAGTTCCCGTGCGTCCAGGACTGTGCCAGAGCGTTCTCCAGGTTCAGATCTAACGTCTTGGTGACACTGCCGATCTGAACGCCATTCCACTCAATCGTTGCTTCGGCAAAGACAAAAGGACTCTCGTCGACGAATGACAACGCATTAGGCACATCAAGCACTGCCTGCGATTGGGCGATTACGTCCGCGGTGAACTCGACAGGTGTATCGGTCGCGTCCGACTTGATCTGCAACTTGTTGACACGAACTCCCGCGTACTGCTCGGATTGGTAATTACCCAGATTCTTCTCGACTGTCAGCGACCCGAGATAGTCAGTCGCTGAAATCGTGTGAGTATACGGTGCCACCGTGCCGGATACAACGTCAGCACCTATCGCGTTGACCAGGTATGGAATCCCGTTTGTCGGAAACAGCGGTCCGTTGATAGCTCCGGCCAGCTTATACTGACCATGCATGGGGAACACCTGCTTCTCACGAACCAGCATGATAGCCGGAGGCGAGAATAGCCCAGGATCCGGATCAATCGTACACGAGAGAAACGGCGTCCCTGCCGTGGGTGCTACCGGCACACCATACGTCGCCTCACTAGCCTGCCCTAGCCCCGACTTTGCACCAATCCGCTCAATGAGCGCCACTAGCCTCCTGACTCAGGATTCTCACTCGCTGCCTTGACTGCCTCAAGTTTATCGGACGCACGCTCCCGCGTCATCCGACACAACCCAACATCACAAAGCACCTTTAGCACGTCCTCTTCGCCCTCAACGATCTTGCCCGGCTCCAGACGCAGGCCGAGAGTCGGAATCACGACGGGTGATGACGAGATGCACCTACACACTGCCATGCTGAAACGTTAGCATACCTTCATAGCTCGCTGAAGGTATTCGCCAACGCTTCTTCAAGCCGCGCGCGCAGGATTGGCATAAAGGGCTCGACCGCCTTTTTAGCGAACGGATTCGCCCGCGTACCAGGGTGATGCACTAACCGCGCGAAGTGACCTTCACCAGATGCATCAGTCCAATGCAATGCACGCGCTGCCGTCGCCTCGATCGTATGAGCCTGCGTGCCATGAATGACATACGGTGCGTAGTGCACGCGAGTCACAAACCGACGCTCGACGCTCGTCGATGAAGTCCGCCGAAAGTCAGCCCGTATCGAGTCACGCAACTTCCCGCCCCCAGCCCCCTTGCCCACCGGTGCCTTCTCCCGAATCGCGGCCAGTACTTCCGGCGTTACCTCATCCAGCACCCGCACCATCTCTCGCGTTACTAGAAAATGACGCAGCCGTTCAGACACCCCCTTGAAGTCAGGATGAGGAATGCCGATCTCGATCATTCCTGCCACATCTCCGTAATCGGACATTCGAGGAGACAGACCGAACGCATGTACCGCTGATCAGCGAGGGTTCGGTCCACGTCATAGTCCCAGTCGAACTCCTCGCCGATCAAGATCATCTCGGTCTCAGCTCCGGTTTGTGGATCGATAAGCTCCGCCGGCATTGTATCTTGACGCAACAGGTCCATCACCTGCCAGATCAATGCCGGAAAGGCAGGCGGGATCAGCGAACTGGGATCTTCTGCCTCGGAGACGTTCTCCGATACAGCGATCAGCCACATGCGCAGCTTGTAGTCTGCGCGGCGATAACCCGCTCCCGCCCCGAGCGGGCCGCCAATCGTGCCACGTGGTGGTGTATACCGACTCTCATGTCCAGTTGATCCCCAGATGAATACCTGCGGCGCAGTCGCAGAGAGAATGCCAGGAGTCAGCGGTCGGATGAAGGCTTGAATCGGTTCCGGGTAATAGATAGTCGGCTGTACACCGTTCACAAGATCCAGCACGTGTTGCTGAACGGCGTTGATTGTCATCAGCTATCGCAGGTGGTCAAGAGCCTCTAGCTCTGCAATCAACGCTTGATGATCACAGTCATAGCCGTTCCCGCGCCCCTGCTCTGGCGTAACGACTGACCACGCCTCCTCGACGTAGGTTTCCAGCCATGCATCTGTTACTCCCTGACGTTCTCCCCACGTGATCACTTCGCCGCCAGATGTCGTCCGTGATACCAGCACTACACAGTGACCACCGACGATAGGCGATGATGGCACGACCGTCCATGATTCACCACGCTCGTGCTGATCCATGGCTGACTGCGGCATCGCTACGCCGATATAACACGCGCCAAACGCGTAAGTGGCATCCCACAAGTCCTGAAGCGGTGTCGGAGCATAGCCATCAATCCGCGCACCCCATAGCCCGAGCTGCCGCCACACAGCCAAGACGTCCGCCAGGCAAGCGCCGCTATCCACACCATTGGTAAACCGCAAATAGGCTTCAGCAACCTCGTCTGACGTAAAAGCAGGAATCGTCTGATGCGTCTCTACAGCCGTTGCCATGACCAAGTGGGCTGCGCCGGCGAACGCGCAGTCGCCAAGCGGATGGCTGCTGATAGTCAATGTAGGGTCCGGCCCGTTACCAAGCATTTTCCAGTCCCGTAGAGTCCCAGTGAAGTCAAAGACTTCAGGAGCCGTATCAAGACCGCCCACATATGACCGCAGATCCCGCAGTCCAACTGGGCGCTTAGCAGGTAGCCGACCAAGTGCCCGATTCACGCAGCCTTGACCGCCTTCCCTGCCACGACCGGCAGCACCCCAAAATGTTCCAGCAAGTTCTGCGCCGTCGAAACCACGAGCACGACACCGGCCACGATACCTGATATCTCACTTGCCCGACTTCCACTCAATCCGAGACCAGCGATCAAGGCAGGTTGCACTGCCGCAAATGCCAATACGACCTGCATAACCGTCCGAATTACTCGTGCTACTGGTGACAGGGTGATGCCACCAGACGCAACGACCTCATCGACTGCCTTTTCCGCCATCGAACTCCTCCTCGGCTCCAACTGCTGCTGATGATCACTATATCATGTCCCCTCCAACAGCTTCGCTGGATCTACGCTCGCACCGAACATATCTTCATCCCGCCACCAGGGAATGCGGTCATGCATCGGCAAGATTCCCTCCCACACGACGTGTGAACCCTCGCCTGCGGCAACATGAGCGTGCTTATGAGCGATAATGAATGAATACGCTCCAGCACGTATGCGCGCGCCGTCATATGCGTGCAGCCATCGACCACGAGTATTTCCAACCTCATGCCACTCGTCCGGTGCAGCGGCTATAGCAGCATCTAAGCCAGCCTGCGTAGTAATCATACTAGATATCCTTTCATAATCCCTAGATACGGTTACAAATACGGTCACTGATACGGTCCCAGGCGCGATCCCAGACGCGCTCCCGGACGCGGCCCCCGACGACGACCCCAACGCGGCCCCAGACGCGCTCCCGGACGCCGTAACGATAACGGACAGAATCCCAGGCACGATCATGAACGCGATCCCGGACGTACTTGCTCATGATCGGCCCTGGATGCTGTGCCCGACGCGGACCCAGATGCGATCCCAGGCGCGATCCCAGATGCGATCCCAGACACGGTCCTCAACACAGCGGACGCGGAACCAGATATCGTTCCCAGCACCACGGAGCCAGACGCGATCTAAGGTGCGGCTCCATAGGTGATCCTTGACGCGGTCCTTCACGTACTCGCTCATGATCGACCCCAAATGCGGAACCAGACGCGGAGCCCGACGCGGGACCTAACACGGGCCTCGACGCGGTATAAGACGTAGCCCCAAACGCGATTCCGGACGCGGCCCCGGATACGGTCCTTCACGTACTCGCTCATGATCGACCCCGGATGCGATACCAAACACGGTTCCCGATACGGTTCCCGATACAGTTCCAAACGTGTTGCTCGACGCGACCCCAGAGGCGATCCTTGACGCGACCCCAAGAGCGGTCCCCGAGGCGGTCCCACATACGGACATCGACATGGTCCAGAACGCGAACCTTCACGTACTTACTCATAATCGCCCCAGATGTCGCCCCAGATACGGTTCCCAACACGAACCTCAACGCGAATCCCGACGTTACGTACGACGCGGCTCCAGATGCAGCGGACGCGGAACCAGGTGTCGTCCCCAGCACCACGGAGCCAGATACAATCAAAAGTGCGGCTCCATAGGTGATCCTTGACGCGGCCCTTCACATATTCGCTCACGATAGACCTCGAATACGGTCACAGATGGGGTCCCAGACGCGGAGCCAGATGCGGTCCCAGGCACGTTCCCAGACGCGGGTCCGGATGCGGTCCCAGATGGGATCATCGGTGGGGTACCCGATGCGGTCCCATATACGGACCCCGACGCGGTCCTTCACGTACTCGCTCATGATCGGCCCCGGATACTGCGCCAGAGAGGCTCCCGGACGTGAAGCCAGACACTGTCCTCATCCTCCGCAGCGCTATCCCAGACGGACTCCCCAACGCGGTCATCGCTGTCCCCGATATGGAGCCAGAGGCGATCCCGGATGCAAAGCCAGATACGCTCCCAGACGTACTCGCTCGTACTCGCGATGCGGTCCGGTACGATGCTGTGCCAAATAGGATCTCCGACGTTATCTAAGACGGACTCCCCAACGCGGTGATTCAAGCGATGCCAAACTGGCTTTCCGACACGAAGCATGACAGAAACCCAGACGGGCTCCCCGACGCGGTCATCAACGCGATCCTCGACGTTATCGCTGATCCAGTCACAGACGTACTCACTCACAAACGGCCCCCGACGCGGTCCCAGACGCGGTATAAGACGTGGCCCCGGATAAAGAGCTGGACGCGGTCATCGACGCGATTCCAGACGCGGACATGGATGTGATCCCAGACGTACTCGCTCATGATAGACCTCGAACACGGATCCAAATGCGACCCCCGATGACGACCCCAACGCGCTCCCAGACGCGATGCCGGACGCTATGCCAGGCGCGATCCCAGACGCTATTCGGAATGCGGTCCCCGATGCGGTGGCCGATATGGTCCCCGATGTGGTCCCGGACATACTCGCTCATGATCGGAGCCAGACGCGATCCCGGATGCGGACCCCGACGCGGAGCCAGACGCGGTCCCAGATGCGGTAGCGAACGCGCTCCTCGACGGGGTTCCATACGCGGTTCCAGGCACGGTACGAGACGTCACCCCAGACGCGGTCCTTCACGTACTCGCTCACGGTAGACCTCGGACGCGGTCATCGACACGATCCCAGACATGCTCCCAAGTCATGTCCCGGATGCGCCACCAGAGGCGGTCCCAGACGCGGACCCGGCTACGACGCCCGCCGCTAAGCCAAAAGCGGAGCTGGACGCTGTCCCCGACGCTGTCCCGAGTGCGGTTCCAGATGCGATAGCGGACGTACTCGCTCATGATCGATCCCAGAAGATGCGATACCGCACGCGGACCCAAACGCGATCCCCGACGCGGACCCAAACGCGATCCCCGATGCGATCCCAGGCACGGTCCTCGACGCGGGCCCCGACGCGGTCCCAGACACGGTCCCAGGTGCGATCCTTCACGTACTCGCTCATGATCGGTCCCAGAAGATGCGATACCGCACGCGATCCCAGATGCGGTCCTCGACGTAACCCCGGACGTGACCCCGCACGCGATCCCAGATGCGGTCCCCGACGCGGACCCAGACGCGGTCCCAGACGCGGTTCACGACGCGGTTCCAGACGCGGTCCTTCACGTACTCGCTCACGGTAGACCTCGGACGCGATCCCGGACGTGGTCCCAGACGCGGACCCAGACGCCGTCTCCGATACGAAACCAGACGCGGGACCGGATGCGCTCCTCGACGTGGAGCCAGACGCGGTCGTCGATACGAGACCAGACGCGGTCCCGGATGCGGTCCTTCACGTACTCGCTCATGATCGGCTCCGGACCTACGCCGCGATCGGGAAATTTATGTTGCTCGCTCCAGCGTCTGATAGTCAGCTACTGGCACGCCGAAGGTCCAGGCTACAGCCTCGACGGCAGATGTAATCTCTGCTGGCACGGTCTGGGCATAGACTCGCCGCGTCCCATCACGCTCGACGGTCGCATTATGCATCACGACGATCCGCAGGTCCTGCCCCTCGGCGAAGAAACCCTCTGGCGCATCGTAAAGCTTGAGGGTAAACGGCGCATTCTGGGGGTCGCCTTCTTCGGAAACGAGGTGCGCATCGGCCAAGAGTTTGTCCCAGCCAAGCAAGCCAGCATAGACGCGCCTTCGCTCCGCGTTCGGCTCAGCCATGACCTTCGCCGGCGTCAGAGCCTCCGGGTGCAGGTAGACGTCACCATCGACCTCGACGCCATGAATGTAGAAGAGCTCCGCGCCATCCGCCCAAGCAATCGCCGGTGCCCGATCCCCGTGCAGCAGGCCATTGCCATCAAGCGTGAGCACGTCCGGCCGTTCGGTCACGATACAGACGTCGTTGAACGGGAACCACCAGGAGATCTCCCGAGATGCGGTTCTCAAGGGCTCGCAGCCCTCGACCGCCTCACCGCTCAGCGCCTCGTAGGCGTCCCACAGTGCGAGCCGGTATGCCTCAAGGCAGCCCCAAGCTGGTACGAGCGCAGACAGCTGCGCCTCCGGATCATCCATTGCTGCGCGGATCTTCTCTTCATTAGCGCCATGCGCCTCGACTGCGGCGGCCGCGCGCAACGCCTGGAATGGCGAGTCGCACCAGATGTAGAGTCCAGGCGGTGCAAGATCCGCCTGGACGTACGCGCGGTCAAGCGCTGCCTCTACCGTAGCTCGGTCGGCCCGACCCGTGGATAGACCCACCGCGATCCAATCGTCCTCGATCCGAGAAATCGCGGCTTCCTGCTCCGCTTCGGTCATCGCCATCAGTCGGCCACCCGTCGCAGCTCATCCAGCTGCTCCACCGGGCACTTCAACGCATACGACCCAGGACCAAATGCCATCCGGCCGTGCTCCGGGTGATCGATGACAGCCACCTTGCCTTCCTCGACCACTACCGTCCCGAGACGCCGCAGATCATCCGTGGCTGGCGCGAAATGCACGCCGCCCTCGGGAGCGAAAAGCGTGTGATCGTTGCGCATGGCGACACCACCCGCGACCACGACCCCGTTCACTCCCACTGGCACTAGACCCGTGACCTTGCCCGGCCGCATGGGCACGACCATGACGTCGCCCTGGCGCTGGATACCGGTCAAGACGGGCGTCTCAATCGGAGCCACTACCTGCTCTACCACTGCCTGCTGCTTCATTGCACTTTCCTTTCTGTTGGTTATTGGGGTGATGTGAGATTGGCTAGCGGCTGGTCGGAATGACTGGGAATCGGAAGCACCCGCCATTCACCCGAGAAACCTCGGACCTAGCACGCCAGCCGCTAGCTAACCTCACATCCATCCTACGTGACTGATCACGACTCGAACCCCGTAACCTCGCCATCGGCATCGGCAAAAACGTGGGAGCCGTCGCAGGCGTCAACGTGCGAGCCCCTCGCCGCGATGACCCACGATCCATCGTGAGCGATGACCTGTGAGCCGCGCAAAGCGATGACGTGCGAGCCATAGTCGGCAAGCACGAGATCGCCATCGTGAGCAACGACGATATCACAGCCCATCTCGCGATAAGCCTGCCCCGCCGGATAAACCCAGGCACCCCGTTCTTCTAGCTCCTCCTGAGTGGTGATCATCCCTCCTCCCTCACGTAGGCGCCCTCGTAGGCGGTGACGTGCGAGCCATCGGCGGCGATGACGTGCGAGCCGTTATGGGCATAGACCCACGAACCCTTACGGGCATGAACCCACGAACCGCGGCGAGCCTCGACGTGGGAGACGTCGTAGGCGTCAACGAGTGAGCCGTTATGGGCGATGACCCGAGTGTCCTCGTAGGCTTCGATCCATACGCCGTTGGTGTCCCCGACCTCGTGCCATCTCTCGGGAGCTTCAACCACTGCCGTGTCTAGCTCCTCCTGGGTGGTGATTGTGGTGATAGTTCCCATGACTACTTCCTTTCGCTTGGGGGATCCTTTGTGATCCCTACTGATTACAGCTTACCACAGGAGCCCGCGCAATGCAAGCACTTTGGCCAAGAATTCTTTGAGTCCGCGATCCACCAGCGCGGATACTCGACACCTGCGACATCGAAAGCATCCGCGACTGCCGGCAGGCTGTCAAATGATATGTAAACGATCGGGTCGGCACCTCGCGCGCGCTGCCGCAGGACCCACACCGGAGCCTCGGCGATCCAATCGTCCTCGATCCGAGAAATCGCGGCCTCCTGCTCTTCTAGCTCCCCCTGCGTGGTGATTAGCGATTGGGTGTGGATCATGACTCGGCCCACGTAATCAGAGCGCCGTCGTGAGCCTCAAGGTCGGCACCATCGTGAGCATAGACCTGCGAACCATCGAGCGCTATGACGTGTGATCCGGCGCGGGCGATAACCTCGGAGCCCTCGTGGGCGACTACCTGCGAGCCATCATGGGCCTCAACGTAAGAGCCATCATGGGCCTCGACCGATGCGCCGTCATGAGCCCAGACGTTAGAGCCCTCGCCGGCATCGACATAGGCGCCATCGCCGGCCTCGACTTCGATGCCAGCCCCTCCAGGTGCCTCTAGCCAGATTCCAGAGGTATCGCCGATGTACAGCGTCCCGTAAGGGTATGCATCCGCCGCGGCGTTCAGCTCCTCCCGAGTGTGAGCCGGGCAGTCGATGGTGCCAGGGAGCACCTCCCAGTTCGCGGTGTCCTCGTTCATGACTTAACCTCCTTGACATACGAGCCGGCGGCGGCCTCGACCTGCGAGCCCTTACGGGCGACTATCTGCGAGCCGGAAAAGGCGACGACATGGGCGCCGCCGTAGGCGGTGACCCACGAGCCGTCGTAGGCGTAGACGCGGGACCTACCGTGTGCCATGACTCCAGCGCCGGCATGGGCCGCGACCTTGGACCCATTATGCGCGTAGATCTCGGAGCCGGCGTAGGCGTTGACCTCGGATCCGGCGTGGGCATAAACCCGTGAGTCGCTGACGGCCCCGATCCGGGCGCCGGCGCGGGCTCTAACGCAGGCGCCATCACGGGCGATGATCCACTTGCCATCCGTATCCCCGACCTCGTGCCACCATTTGGGGTGCGCCGCGACTGCCGCGTCTAACTCTTCCTGGGTGTGGATCATGACGGCGTTCATGACTCCTCGACCTCCTCGACACCTACGCTGGAGATAACCGGTAGAACCTCCGCACCAACGCTGGAGGTCACGTCCGCACCCTCGCGGACGAGAATCCAGCTACCTGCACTAGCGATAACCTTGCTGCCCGCATTCGCAAGGACCTTACTGCCCCTCAAGGCTGCGACCGTTGGGCCCGCGTTAGCGATGACCTTGCTGCCCGCGGCAGCCACGATGACTTCCGCTTCCGTGCCACCGACTGTGTGCCACTTCTCGGGAGCTGTGGCTACTGCCTCTTCCAGCTCTTCCTGCGTGGTGATTGTGGTGGTTGTGGTGGTAGTTTCCATGATGCTTCCTTTCGCTTGAAGGGATCCTCTCGATCCCTTATTGATTACAGCTTACCACAGCCTCCCGTGGATTGCAAGCGAATTGGCAAAGAATTCTCAAGAATTTTCCGGCCGCTCGCACGACAGCGATAGCTCAATCCATGGTTCGTCTTCATCGCAGTGAATCCATCCAGGAGCTTCCCACGGCATGGTGTAGCACCGGCGCAGATGCCCGCACCGCGGGCAAGGCGCTGTATCGCCATACGCCGGACAGATCACGATTCCACATCCGGCGTAAAAGAACCTGCGCAGATGATGCCACAGCCACCGTGGTGACGATGGACCTTGGCGCCAACGTAGACGGTAACGGCGGCACCATCCTGAGCGTTGACCCGGGAACCGGCGTGGGCGAATATCCGGGAACCGGCGTGGGCGAAGACCTTAGATCCGGCGAGCGCATGCACCCGAGCCCCAGCATCGGCGTAGACCTGGGAGCCAGCGAAGGCCCGGATGCGGTACCCGTCGTACGCATAGATGGTAACACCGGGTGCGTTGACGTCGTGCGTGCGGTTCGGCTGCTCGACGAATGCCGCGTCTAGCTCGGCTTGGGTGTGGATCATGACTGCTCCCACCTCACGTGAGCACCCTCGTGGGCGGTAACCTCCGAACCATCGCTGATAACGCTGGCGGTGACCTCCGAGCCGGCGTGAGCAACGACCCGCGAACCGGCGCAGGCATAGACGCGCGAGCCCCTTCCCGCGATGACATCCGAGCCATTGTGTGCATTAACCTCCGAGCCGGCATGAGCAACGACCCGCGAGCCGGCGTGAGCGCTTACGAGCGAGCCAGCATCGGCCTCGACATGGGCATCCTCGTAGGCCAGTATCCAGGAGCCAGACAGGGCAATAACCCACTTGCCGTTAGTATCCCCGACCTGATGCCAGCCATCCGGATCAGCCGCGAATGCCGCGTCTAGCTCCTCCTGCGTGGTGATTGTGGTGGTTTCCATGACTTGCTTCCTTTCGCTTGAAGGGATCCTCTCGATCCCCTACTGATTACAGCTTAGCACCCGGTCCCGTGGATTGCAAGCGAATTGGCAAAGAATTCTCAAGAATTCTTCAGAAGGCCGGCCACTTGAATCGCTCACGCTGCAACGTCGCTACAGGATCTGGATCGTGTGTCATGCCCAGCCGCTCCAGCTGTAGCTGTCTCGCCGCGCCCCACCTCGCTTCGAG
>JAEHJW020006492.1_pt1 | contig 17022 bp, 32 predicted proteins | sample 9271431 | NCBI WGS metagenome assembly JAEHJW02 | reverse complement strand
CGATCTGGGGGGGGCCCCACACCGAATTTTGAAACCGATCCAAAAAATTATTTTTTCGCGCACACTTTTTCTCGCGCGTCAAATTTTATTTTCACGCGCCGTGCATAAAATTATTTTTGGTGCGCGGATTGGGGAGGGAGGGAAAATGTGAACTAGTTCTTGTCTTGCAGAAAGTGCAATGGTAGGATGGCGCCACGGTCGAAATAGGAGAGACGATGAACACCAAAATTTACGCGAACCGTTTTCAATTGTTTGAAGTAGCGAATTCGGGAAACCGATATCTCATTGCTACTTATCCAGAAAACCGTTTACAGGATTTAGAAGAATTGCGCCGGTCATTCGAGCAAGCGCAAGGTAACTGGGGTTATTCGATATACAAATACGTGATAATTGCGCATCCGGACAACCTGTAAAAGAACGCCCCGACCCGCAGGAGTAACGGGCCGGGGCGCTCGGTGCTGCCGGGTTGTAGGGGGCGGCAGCCGCTACAGGTTATGTCAAGAGCACCGCGCCCGCAAGTCGCTTCCTGGCGCGCTCTCGGGTGGCCGGCAGTCTCAAGCGTCTTACCGGCCGCTCACGAAAGCAAAACGCGGCGTGATGCAATGTGAGACCGGCGAGATTTCTGAGTCGCTGAGAAAAATAGTAGCGCATAACGTTATCCTCATTTTGTAACGCCACAAAATCTTACACACAAAAAGAGGCCCGCGCAAAGCGGGCCTAACTTGCCGTCACGCATGGAATAGAATCACGGCATTCCGGGCGGCATGTCCGGGTCGCGCGGTTCCGGATCGACGCCCCCGAAGTGTCCCGGTTCCGGGCCGCCCGGTGCCTCGACCGTGCTGCGCACGTCCATCGGCAGATCGGTCGGATCGCGCTCGGCGCTCGCCGCCTTGGCGGCGCCAACCAAATCGTCCGCGCTCAACCGTTCGTTCAGCGCGTCCCGCACGCCCCGAGTCGCCTCGGCAACGTCCAATTCGGATGCGCGGAACATCAGACTCACAGACTGCCGCGCAAGTTCATAAGCCGATTCCGGATCAGCATAGGCCGGATCGCGCGGCCGCACCGTCATACCTGCCAGCGTAAACCCTCGCTGAGGGTCCACACTGATCGGCTTGCCGACGGTGACGCTGCTCACGGTCTTACCCTGGGCACCCGCGATATCCGCCTCTGAGGCCGTATGGAGCCGCACCGGGCCGCCGCACTTAGCGCAATGCGGTGCGCGCAGAAGATGATTTTCGGTGACGGTCGAATGACCGCACACCGCGCATACAATTTTGGTCCACATTATTATGTCAAACTCCTGAGATTGAAAAACGGGATGGTCGCCATTCCAGTTGCGAGACCATTATAGCGCTCGCCCCGGGAGTCAGTCTAGGAAGCGGAATAATGGACGGCTGCGCAATTTCCGCATCGATCCAGGACGCGGCAGCGAGTTCATCGCAAAACCATGCGCTCTGCCGATTCCAATTAGTGTCGCGCATTTGCCCTGTCACAAAATGCCAGATGCCTTGAACGTCGTACTTTTTTCCGATCTGAGAAAACAGGAACGCATAAACCGCATTCGCCTGTTTCTGTGTGCATTCAATATCGATCCAGCGGATAGCTTCATGACGCAGATAATCCACGGGACGCTTGGCAACACCGCCTGAGAGTCGCGCATCGATGACATGACACCGATCCGGAAGAAGCGTAGTAACGTGCGAGTAATAACTTCCACCGAACCATTCAATTGCAGACGAAAAGAGGCCGCCGCCCCGGCAGAATCCTACCGTGACAGCGGCATCATTCATCGGATTAGCCGGAAGTCTGTACACCGGCCTTCGCCGCCGCGTCTTGCAGGAGCTTCTGCATTTCGGTATTGACGAGCTGCGCGAGCGCGGCGATACCTTCGGACTTCAGGTTAGGCACCGCTGCGAGCACCTGCACCTGAAAATCGGTCCATGCCGCGGCGATTCCGAGCGCGCTATTATTCTTCTGGATATTTGCCAGAAGCTGTGCGACCAGCGGAACGAGAACCACGAAAACATCGTATTCCAGCAGCGAAAGAAATTTTTGCAGATTCATAGACTTAACTCCTGTTTCATGGAATGTTGCAACGCAAGATCGCGTTTAGTGACAAAATCTTTATACATCAGCGTTTTAATTTCCGCAACCGCTACCCGAATGCGTAGCGCAATGGTCATCATGGTGACTTGCGAGCCGAGAATGAGAAGGTCAATGACGTATTTGGTAGGCATCCCTAACATCATACTTTCTTTTCGCGCATCTTTTTGCCGAGTCGTCGCAGTTTATCGCCCGTGTAGCCGTGCGCATATGCCGCGCGAGCCTGTTTCAACGCTTGAGAGCGCGCATCCGGGCCGTGATAGATATGCCCATGGCTTCCCCATCGATATCCGCCGTCTACTTTATGGATTGGCATTTTTCATCCTAACATGGCCGCACCTTTTGCGGCCGTGTCACCGATTTTGACGATAGTTTTTCGCTGTGAGATCAGGAGTGCACCGATAGCGAGAACAACACCAATAGCGATCAGCGTAAAATTGGCGATGGATTTATCGAACTGAGAAAACCACGCGGCCACCGGATTCTGACCGGACGCGGCCGCCTTTCCCGCCGACACTGTAGCACCCGCCACGGGTTGCAACATATCGATCAGGAGGCCCGGAGCCCCCATCGTTCCGAGTGTGTTTAGATCAGATGCGACGGTCACGACTCAACCCCACCGTCCGCCCTGCGCCATGCCGACGAATCCGAACAGCGGAATGTACTGATTCGACAGCAGATTGAAACCGGGATTCTGCACGTTGACCGATAGGCTGCCGATACTCGGCGGTGAATAGGTGCTGTTAGGCACAGACTCCATCGGCCAGTTGGTATTTTCCGGGAATGCGCCGCCCATCGAGGGCGTGACGGCTTGGGCCTGATGGCGACGCCACAAGTACCACGCGCCGAACAGGAGCGCCACGATGACCGCGAAAATAGAGAATTGTTTATCACTCATCGCGTCACCTATGCGGCCAGCACCGCAGTCGTGGCTAGACTGCCGAGCAATTGATTGTTTGAAGCATTCTGAGTCGCAATCGATGAATTGGCACTCGCCGCCGCGCTCGATGCTGCACTCGAAGATTGGCCCAGAGATGTGGCCAGCGAATTGAACGCCTGAGCGCCACCGCTGCCGCCGACCGCCTGAGCCACCGCATCCCAAGGCTGTTGCGTCGCCGTGATCGCCTGGGCTGCGCCCTGCACCGATCCGGGCACCGCAGAGAGGCCCGCAGAAGCTACCTGAGCCGCTGCCTGCATCGCGGTCGCATTCTGCGCCGCCGCCGCATTGATTGCCGCCGCAGGCAACGCCGATTCTGCCCCGATCACGCTCGAAAGCGCAGACCCGGCAGCCTGTACGCCCTGAACGGCTTGCGCGCCCTGAGTCGCCGCCAATTGCGCAGCAAGCTGATTCTGCTGCTGTGTCGCGGCAATCTGCTGCGCGTTAGCCTGGAGTGCATATTGGCCGGCCTGAGCCGAATACTGATTCTGCGCATTCAGCATGGCGGCATAATTGGACGCGGTTGAACTGGTTCCGCTCGATGTTCCGCCGCCGAGATATTTATAAACCAGATAAATGCCAACCAGACCGCCCACGATCCAGATACCGTATTTTTTCAGAAACTCTTTTCCATGCTCGCCCATTTTACGGATTCTCCGCGCGGACCGCATAGATCATATGGCGGTAATGTTTGAACGCCAGCGCCGGTTTGCCGTGCTCGATGGCCAGCAACGCGGGCATGATGAACCGCAAATGCAAGCGCCGGAAATACTCTCGCGCATCCACACGGGATCGGATTTTCTCAACCAGCGCCGGGGCACTCGCATAATACTCCGCGACAAACGCGCGCCCCACATTGCTGCGAATCAGGAAATCATCCCGGAATTGGCGCAGCGTTTGAAGGGTATAACAATCATCCGGCAGCCCGAATGTTTCGCAAACCGCCGTTGTGATATAACATCCGCCGCCCGCGCTGGCCGCTGCCTGAGAACTGGCACGAGATGATTGAATACTCGCCTGCGCGGTTTGCGTCTCGGCCTGGATCGCGCTCTGCCCGAGCGAAAAATTCTGATTCATCAGCGTTGAATAAATACCCGGAAGTTGAGTGTTATTCACCTGCATTTGAGTCAACGCACCCGAAATCAGCGGCGCAGCCAAATTCGTGACTAGTGAATTTGCCCCGACAATCGCGCCGCCTAACAGATTCGCGTCATTCTGAAAAGAGTTATTCAGAAACTGCGCGGACTGCGCTGCGAGCGTTGACGTGCTCGGCCCAAGGTCATAATTGACATTGACACCACCGAGATTCATGGAGAACGTATTGGCGCCCGTCCCGCTGGTACCGCCGACATTCACCGGAGCGGGCGCAGGAGAGGCAACCGGCTGCATCGGCACGGAAGTCGGGACCGATCCATAACCGTTCCCGTCAAACCCATAGGCACCATAAGGACTCAACATATCAACCCCCGAACGGCGACTTGCCGAGGCCCGGAATCATGACGTTGTACCCTGGTGCGCCGCCCGCATAGGCATTATTGAACACCGGCAGAGTCGGTCCCAGTCCGAAGACCGGCATCGCGCCGAGGCCCATCAGCCGAACGCCATACACCACCGGCCAGACGCGCGGGCAGTTCGCCTGATTTTCGAGATTCGTGCGCGGCCCGGCATCGCCGGGATTGAAGACCTGTCCGGTCGCAATGAAGCGGCGCGGATTCGGCGGAATGAAGCCTAAGCCGTCCATGACGCCACCTTAACCGTACGAACCGCCATAGTTCGCCACCGGACCGGCAGCGCCACCCATCGCGGTGGCCAGCACACCGGAGAATCCGGAAGACGCCGCGCCTAACACCTGCGAAGTGTTATTGCGGTTCGACACCAGGACCGCGACGATGGCGACGCCAATAATGGCCATGGCCACTGCGGTAAAATCTTTCATGGTCTCACTCATTGCTGCGAAGTCTCCGGTATTTGAACCGATGATGGAAGAATCTGATTCAGCTGTGATGTTACCTTATTCCAGTTGCGCAGCACAAACACAAGGACCGCGAGCGCAATGAAAGGCTTCACCATTGGACGCAAGGTATCGACGTTGTAGAGCGCACGTAAAACAATGATCGCCAGAATCCACGGCAGAAAATCTCGCCCGTTCGATTCGACAAATGTAACCAGTTCGTCAGCGTTCCCGTGCACGCCGACTAATATAAAATAAATCGCATATGCGCCGACTAATCCGTAAGCCATTAGCTTTTCGCCGAGGTTGGAGTTTGTGCGGAAGTGGTCGCCAATTGCACAAACTCAGTCAGTTTGCCGCTGATCGCCAGATATAACAGCCACCCGAAGAGCACGAGTGAAAAAGTATTCATCACTCAACCCCGATCATTCCTTCAATCGAAATCTTGTGCGCCAAAATCAGGAGCACCAAAGCAAGAATGAAAACAATTTCCAGAAACTTTGGCGAGTTTCGTAGATTCGTGAAAAAATTTCCCATGATACCCTCAGAAGAAAAAGGGCCGGCCAGTCGCCCGGCCGGCCCTTTGCTGCGCGCCGCTCACGCGCGGTTTATGCCTGAATGATACCCGGCAGCGGCGTACCCGAGAGATACGTACTTTCGAACTGCGACTGAATGTACGTCCCGGCCGCTGCCGTGACAACGTCCCATTTCGTCTGCACGTTGCCATACAGCTGAGTTGTGATCGGCTGCGTCCGGGCGCCCGCGTAGTAGACGCCGGACGGCAGATCGAATCCGAGCATATCCCGCTGCATCAGCCGCATCAGCGCGGGCGACTGCTCGCGCACGTTCGTATTGCCGTTGACTAACATCGTGATACGCGAGAGATCGGCCCCGTTGAGCGTGCCGCCCGCGCCCGCCTGATTGAACACATGAAGCGCGGAGAAAATGGCACGGTTGTTCGGCCAGTTCGTGTACTTCGGCAGTCCCGCCGCGATATTGGCGTTGTCGAACAAATTTCCCTGAATTTCGTAGATTGTCGAAAGGTCGATCATCGGGATGTTGTTCGGCGCAACACCGCCCTGCGGCATGATGTAGTGCTGGAACGCCGCGACGCTGATCGTCGTACCAGCCTGAAGCGCTGCCGTGCCTGCCGTGTACGGCGCGACAAACGGGTCCGCCCCGACCAGGGCCGCTGCAAACGTCAGATTGAGATAATGCTCGCCGCGATCCGTCTGCGCGAGCACCGCGCCACGAAGATCGGAACTGGGCTCATACGCGAGCGGTACGTAAATGGCGAACGTCAGATTGCCATTGCCGACCGCGGTCGGCTGCGAAAGCAAATCCGTATCGATGCCGGTTTCGCTCGCCACGTAACCGAACATCTTCTGCGAATTGCCGAGCGAACGGCGCGCCTTGATCGCGTTCAGCGCGTGAAGCTGCCAGCCCGTGGTCTGGATATGACGCACCCCGGCGAAGTCCACGTATTCGAGACTGGAGAGGAGATTCCACGGCCCGAACTGCGATTGCGTCGCGGCTGCCGTAATATCGATAGGAGCGGTCACGATCAGCGTGACGCCCGTGGTGATGCCGATGCGATCCAGCGGGATGCGCACCTGCTGCCCGAGGATCGGATTGCCCTGAGTGACACCGGGAAGGACTTTGGTAAAACGCAAACCCGTGGCGAGCAGCATTTGCCGCGCCATCATGTTTGCAACCTGCGGATTCTGCTGCGCTGCTGCGGCCATGTCGAATTGCTCCCCTTACGCCTTGTACTGGCTCATGCCCGCAGCCGTAAGACCGCGATTGATAACCCATACGCCGATAAAGGCAATGACGGCAATTTCTGCCCAACGGATAATACGATCCACGGCTTTACGCCTCCCACTTTGTGAGGCCCGCGTAGCGCAGTCCCCGGTTGATAATGAAAACACCGACAAACGCCACGAGCGAAATCGTGATGATGTTAGCCAGATCGATCCGAACCATCATTTTTGCGAAGTCTCCGATTGACTGACCGGCACCGGCCCGTAAAGCGTTATGTCATCTGCGGCATCGTTATACCAAAGCCATTGGTGGCCTTGCAAGCGATTTGCAAATTCCCGCCGCCCGGTCTCCTGTACCATACGTTTTCGATCATCCTCGCGTGTCAATTTCATTGATCCAACAAAATCCGCTTCAGAAAAAAGAAAACGCGAAATCCACGCGGGCCGTTGAGTGAGTCCCAAAAAAGATTGTTTCAATTCTCTGCCGCGTGTCAGCCATCCGATTAATCCATCACCGGCCCGACCGCTTGCAGAATGAAGCGTATACAATTCATCCGCGCACAATCCGACGTTCTTAATATCATTGTGCAGCCAATCAATGACCGCATCTAAAAATTCAGGATCAGCTTCATCATTCGAAAAATTAAGCGACACATATTTGTAGCGTCGCAAAGCCGAACGAATTTTTCCCGCGTCAAATCTTCGGAAAATAATCGAATCCGGCAATTTTCGATAAGCGGCGGTATGTTTCGGATTTAGAATAATCCACGATTGCGGTGACCGTTCCAGAAGCCATACGGCAAGCGTTGACTTTCCGGTACCGGTTTTTCCCGCAATCGTGGCGCGGCGACCCGGATCAATTGACGGAAGAGTGTCCATTGTTTTCCGGCTGCACGGGCGTCGCGGTTCCTTCAATCGGCTGCGCGGCGGCGCGCTTGGCTTTCATTTCCTGAATCCGCGCGATAATCAGCAGAGCACGCGGTACATAAATGACGCCTGCGACGCCTGCCAATTCGAGACCGGCGAGCAATTTCGGATTCGGCTCATAACCGAATTCGCGCGAAAAATTCACGCTCGCCTTGGCCAATTCTTCAGCTTCGGCATCCGACAGATTGAGTTCCTTGAGTCCCGTCAGCATCGCCACAAATCCGTGCAGACCCTTCACCTGTCGGGCAATCGCGGACGGATCGAGTTCAATATGCGGTTTTCGTGGCCGTCCGCGCCGCGTAACGCTTTCCGGTCCGATAGGCTGCGCTGCCCCAGGATCGGGCGGCGCGGACTTGGAACCGGGAGGACGCCCGCGCTTTCTCGCCGCAGGGGGCGCGGTTTTCCCACTCACTTGCGGCTTTTCTGTTTTCTCGGCCATTGTCGTGTACTCCTGACTGACGAATCACACTTTACCGAAGGTACGCTTCGGCTTTTTCTTTTCCGTCGATTCAGACGGAACAGACTCGGGCGGAATCGGCACTTCCGTCAACGCTTTTTCCTCTTTTCGCGTCTCGGGTAAGGTTTCGTCAACCGCGACGGTTTCGGTTTCGGGCGTCATATGCTCTTCCTCTTCCTCTTCCTCTTCCTCTTCCTCTTCCTCTTCCTCTTCCTCTTCCTCTTCCGTGCTCGCTTCCGCAACCGTCTCCGCCGCCTCTGCTACTTCTGCGGCAGCTTCCGCGACCACTTCGGCCGCTTGCGTCACCGTCTCGGCCGCGTGCGCGGTCTCGGACTCTTCCAATTCCTCGATCCATTCGAGCAGTTGGCGATGCGATTCTGCGAGTTTCGCGTGCTCCGTTTCGAGCGCGGAAAGTTTCGCCAGCGCCTCGGTGACTTTGGCGTCGATGCCGGTGAGCATCGTTTGCGCGGAAGATAAAAACGCTTCCATCTGTGCGCCCATTTCCTGAATGCCGGGAAACATATCTAACAGACCCATGATTTTCTACTCCTGATTATCCGAAATAGGCATTAATATCGAGCTCGCCCGTGGCGAGCGCGGTCCCGATAGTGACGACCAGTGACCCTGCCGCGCCGACCTGCAAACCAAGCTTGGAAAAATCGAGTTCGCGGACCCAGTAGTCCGAAATCTGCGAGCCGCCAACGGCCGCGTAAATATACACATTTTCCTGATAAATCGTGACACCGTTCAGCGTTACTGTCACTAGGTCGAGCCCCGCCGCCGCGAGCGTCGCGTTTCCGGTCAGTGTCAAAATGAGTTTACGCAAAAAAGTATTCGGCGCGGGCGTGATATTTCCACTAGTGAGCGTAGCGCCTTTGATTGCGTTATTGAAAAATGGCGTCACCAGGACCGGAACTTCCGTATTCTGATACGGTACGCCGCCAGAATTGACAGTTGGCGACGTCGGCAGCGGATTTGGCGATACGACATTGACATTCACAGTGCCCGTGACCGTTACCACGGTGCCCGAAGGCAACACCGGAAAATCCACAAAAATAACATTGGCCTGCCCAACGCCCGTAATGCTGACCGCGTGCCCGTTCGGTGCCGGGAAAGAAAACGCCTGAACCGCGCCCGCCGGAACCTGGATCGTCCAGAATACGACGCCATTAACGCTGGTCAGAATCTGAACGTTAAGCGTCCCAGTCCCGAGCGAGTTATCGACGAAGCATCCCTGCGGCTGGAATGGGAAGGAATCGATTTTGAATTGCGACCAGTCAATCACTTCTGGCGTTGCGGAAAAAATACCCGTCACCGGCACCGCGTGAGTTCCGCCCCCAGCGGGCACCAGATAATTAGAAACGCCCTGCGATGCGCCGAGTCCTGCGGGCATTTCCAATCGACGAAACAAAATCGAGTTCATGACTTATACGCTCCGGTGAGAGAGATCGGGCGGATGGAGTTTACCAAAGGATGCGCACTGTTATAAGCAGGTTTTCCACCTGACACAATTCCCGGATTGTCGGCCACAAAAATAGCATCGCCCGGGCCTGTAGGCGCGTATCCTAGAGCAAATAAATATTTTCCGGTAAAACAAACGCTACGCAAAAAATTTACATTTCCGGGATACGTCAATGTCGCGTAGTAAAAATTATATCCATCGGAAATAATTAATTGATCCTGGTAGCTGAAAGAAATGCCTGTAAATCCATCTACCAGTGAGTCTGTGATATAAGCATTTGAACCAGCTGTAACGCTAGTAATATAATAGTTAAATAATCGATTGCTAACAGTATTTCCATTTTTGCACGCGCAGTTAATGCCACAACCCGAGGAAACAGGAGTACAGCCACCTACGCAATTAGCGCCGTCGTATTCTTGATATAACGTATTTCCGGGATTGATCGAAACGCTTTGAACTGAATATGCGAAAACTGCGCCGCTATCAATACCTATAGCCGCATTAATCCCATTAGAACCTTGCGCCGAAAATGTTAGCGCGAATGTCGGAGGGTAAGAATTTACCGTTAAATCATATGGATCAGGAATGCCGCTCGCAGAATCCGCGTAACCGGTATATCCATCGACAATTTGAGTTAGCGCGCCTTTGGTGCCGACTTTATAAACGCTAGAATAAATATCCGTTCCATTTTGTCCTACCGCTTTATACCACGCGACACTCAAAAGTTTCTTTTGAGAATCGTAGTAAACAGACTGGAGACCCCCTCCGGGGCCGCAAGTATTCGAAACCGGAAGTCCTAACGTACTCTTTATTAAGATTGGTGAGGCGTTATTTAATTTTTGATTGGATACTTGACAATAAAAAAGAAGTCCGGACGAATCCGAAACCAAAAACAGACCGTTCCCGAGCGGCTTAATATTTTCGACATATCCGGTTGTCAGCATTCGGAACCACGTATAATTTCCGTCGTAGTTCACAACGTAAACATCATTATAGTTATCACCGTACATAGTGAACTGCGCGAAGTAGGCGACGCTATCCGAATCAACCGCAAATAACATTTGGCCGGCCAATTTATAATAATTAATTCCGCCACCGCCGACTGCCGATTTAATTAACGTCAACGCAACATTGCCAAGGTTAAAATTCATGCGCGCACCGTGATAGCTTCGCGGTGCATCGCCGCGATATATTCACTTACCGCGCCCGGCCCGTTATATACGCGCGCAAATTCTTCCATTTTCATTTGATCCGCCACCATTTCGCGCCACGAAAAATTGACACCATTTTTTATGATGAATGCGTCGTAAATCGCGCGTTGATCAGTCTGTGATTGCCAGAATTGCAGGATCGGGAGATCGTAACCGAGCGAATAAATATTGAATCCCATTTCCTGCCACAGTCCATAAGACGTGGAAAAAATGATTTTCGCGGTCTTAATGTCGCACGCATTGATTCCCGCGATTTTCTGAATCAGCGGCGCGTTGCTTTCCGCTTGCGCGAGTGATGCGAATATTCCCGGCTCGTAACGAATCGCGTAAAGATGACAGCCCGATTCGACATTGCGAATGATCGCGGCCAAGGCGTTGTCAGTTGACGGGGATGCGGGCGCAGGCATAGTCTCGACTCCCTAGTGAGTCGGGGCGCTCCGGTGAGAGCGCCCCGCTCTGTTGTGGCAAGGTCGAACGAATACCCCGCCGTGGCGAAACTGAATTTAACAAAGTTAAAAACCGCACGCAAGGCGACTTTAAAAAAGGCGCTTAAATACAAGGCAGCGAAAAAGGCGAAACTAAAAGCCGCTGCCCGTAAGCAATCGGATAAAGATTTACTGGAACAATGGCGTGCGCTGCGCCGTATCGGGGTTTATTCGACCAAAGAAACACCGGCGCTTTCGCGCCTTACTAAATCACGGCGCGAGGAAATCCGGCGCAAATTTAATCGAGTACAGGAGTTAGCACGTTATGAACAAGGTGAAGCATATCGGCCATTTCATAGAGAGATACACGAAAAGACGATTTACCGCGAAGATTCGTTCGGACGAAGGAAGAAAATCGGAACGCGAGAATACCTTAGATACGAATTGGATAAAGATCATTTCCAGTTGGTCAAGGGTAAAACGAAAGAATCCGTTCCCGATGCGCTGCGCGGATCAAAAGGAATCCTTGCCGCGAAAGGGGCAAATCAAAAAATCAAAATCAATAAATCGGGTCGCGTTGAAATCGTGGAAACCCAAGGTGCGGCAAAAACGGTATTCACAAAGGAGCCGATCAGCGGGCCGGTAGAATTGATCCGCTTGATGGAGGATATCAAAGCGGGGAAAATCAAACTCAGAAAAAACGAAGCCTTACAGCTAACGAATAACGGTCGAAAGAAAACCGTCTACACGAAAAACAAATTAATGAATCTCGCGCTGCTCATGGAACGATACATGACGCCCGGAGTATTGCTTCACGAAAGGGGCGGTCGCGGGAATTTTGACGACTGGGCGAACAATGCTCAGGTGTACAAAATCAGGTATCACTAAAATGTTTTCAGGAGTGAAAAATTATGAAGATCGGGACACTCGATATGGAAACCGATCCATTCCAATATGGCCGTGTACCCATGCCATTTGCGTGCGGGTTTTATGATGGAGTCGAATATTTCCAATCGTGGGGCGATCATTGCGTTAAAGAAATGCTTGGCTTTCTCGCCGCGTATCCTGAGCCGCTGGTTATTTACGCGCACAATGGCGGAAAATTCGATTATTGGTACTTGGCGCACGCATTGGAGGAGCCACTATTATTCATCGATTCCCGCCTCGCCAAGGCAAAATTATTCCATCATGAAATCCGCGATTCCTACAAAATCCTGCCCGTTCCGCTCGCCGCGATCCAGAAAGATGAAATTGATTACAAACTAATGGAGCGCAATAGACGGGAGAAGCACAAGGAAAAAATATCCGCCTATCTGAAATCCGATTGCATTTATCTGCACGAAGCCGTGACCGCGTTCGTGATGCAATTCGGCGACGTGCTCACTATCGGCGGGGCGGCGATTAAAGACGTGGAAAAGGATTACAAGATTCCTCGCATCAGCCCGGAGGAAGATGCGATATATCGGCAATTCTTCCACGGAGGCCGGTGCGAATGTTTCGAGATCGGCGAAATAAAATCACGCAAGGGGTTTAAACTTTATGATGTTAATTCCCTATATCCGTTTTGCGAAGCAAGTTTCCAGCATCCTATCGGTCGCGCTGATTTTCTGGCCGATACTTTGCCTGATTGCGAGTTTTATTTGGCTCACGTATGCGCTCGCAGCCGTGGCGCGCTGCCAGTGCGCGACAAGGGCGGTCTCTCATTTCCGCACGGGCATATCGAGACTTTCTGCACGTCTCACGAATTGCGCCTCGCGCAAAAGTTAGGGCTTGCGGAAGTCACGCAAGTTATCGAAGTCTACGGATGGAACGAGACAACTAACTTTGAAAAATTTGTCAATCGATGGAGCGACTATAAAATAGCGTGTGAAAAAGCGGGCGATATGAAGGGCCGCACCATCGGAAAATTGGTGCCTAATAATTTTTACGGCAAAACCGCGACCGATCCGAATAGATTTAAGGAATACAAGTTATTCGATAATGCGGCAGCGTGCGAGGCGGACGGCCACGAAATTGCGGGATATCTTGGCGAGCGTATCGTAGGAGCAAAACCAGCCAAGATTCTCCCCCGTATGTATAAGAATGTCGCCATTGGCGGCAGTGTCACCGGGGCGGGACGATCCGTTTTTCTTCACGCATTCGCCAGCGCGCAGCGTCCCGTTTACGGAGATACAGATTCGCTGTGGTGCGAGGCGCTGCCGCTCACGCTCGATCAATACAAACTAGGCGCATGGAAATTAGAGGCCGAGGCTGATCGTCTTTATATCGCCGGGAAGAAAATGTATGCGGCTTGGGTCCATAGATATAACGAACCGAATCACAAGTCGCGCGGGAAAGATAAATGGGTCGAGGGGTTTTATAAAATCGACAAATCGGGCAAACGAGTTCCACTCAAAATGGCGTCCAAAGGTGTGCGCATGAAACCTGAAGACGTGGCGCGCGTTGCTATGGGCGAAGTACTGAATATCCCGATTGACGCGCCGAGTCTGCGCGTAGGACGCGAAGCAAGATTTATCGCGCGGGATATTGCGCGTACGGCAAAATTGGCTTAATCTTTCCCGTGACGCAAAATTCTTTGCGTCCCTTTATTTAGGAGTTCTATCCGTGAGCAAAATCGCAAGCATCATTCCGAAAATCACGATGAAGACCGTTGACGCGCAGCCTGCGCCGCGCACGGTCACTGTCAAGGAGGATTTGGTTCATATCTTCGGACGTGCCGAGCGCGTGAACGAAGGAAGCACAACGTACGGTATTTTCCACAAGTACAAGGGTACGTTTGAGGCCGTCAATCTCAAGACCGGAGAAGTGTACCGTTCCTCGGCGCTCTTGCTACCCGAAATCGCGGACGGCATTTTGCTGCCCGAAATGCTCGCGCGCGGCGCGACGCTCGGCAAGGAAAAGACCGCGAAAACGCCCGAGGAAACGGGCGAGCCGGTGAGCAAGGATGCGCAGCCGGTAGACTTCGCGCTGGCGATTGGCGTTGTCCCGCAGGAGTCTAAAGACGAAAGCGGGCGAGGCTATCAGTACAGCGTGCGCCCGCTGATGGAAGCCACCACAGCCGATCCGCTTGCCTCCCTGCGGGCCGTGTCCCAGGATGCGCAGAAACTGGCGCTGCCAGCGCCGGTCCCCCAGGAGAAGCCGAGCGAGCCGGTGAAGGCGGCACACGGCGGGAAGAAGAAGTAACGCACACGTTGAGAAGAAAAGGCCGGGAGAAATCCCGGCCTTTTTTATTTATCTTCTAATAATTGCCCAAGACCCGAGAGGATATTCCGTAAGGCGTCATTGGCCTTAGTCTTACGCGCCAAGGCTTCGCGCAATTCTTCGATTGCATCTTTATATTCTCGAATTTCGTTCTCGGCGTCATATAACGTGCATTGTATTTCGGATTCGGTCATTTATCTACCCCACACGTGGCGGCCAATGTCCCAACCGTTCTCTATTTGCTCGCTCCAAAGGTGGTAAACATTCTCCGTATCTAGTAAACGAGATTCGGCCGGATACACTTCTACCATGTTGTGATCGGGACCAAGCAATTGGTTTTTAATCTCCTGAAAATCGCGCCATTTGTGGCACGGCGCATTGTCGTGGCGGCGAATGCTGATGCGGAAGGGTAAAAAATCTTGTGATAGCGTGACTTTATAAATGTCGTTTTCGAATGTGCGCACGTTGATGAATAAATCACAGAACATACCCCATAATTGCTCGCGTTCCTCTGGCGTAGGGCGGCGACCTTCGTTCGCAGTTACTTTGTCGCGCCATTCGAACCATTCGCTGAGACTCGGAAGTCGGGTTTTAATTTCGCGGAGGGGTTGCATGTTAGTATTTGCTCCAGTAAATCAGATGACAAAATGTTTCAATCGGTCCGGCCGTGAGAAGCATATCGGAAATTGTTATTTCGTTGCGCCCAGGCCATGAATAAAAACCGTTTTCTAAATGCTCCATAATCTTTTCTGTGTAAATGTTCACCTTGAGAGTACCGCGCTCCCATCGGGAAACAGTCATATGATGGGCGTTGACTAAAGACGCAAATTCGATTTGCGTCAGACCGAGATTTTTCCTAATTTGCGTGACGCGACGCGGTTTCATAGCGTCATTCTCCTGCGGCGCGGTGCAACATTGCAGAAGCTTCGGCGAGTCGATCATACGAAAGACGTAGATACATGCGCTGTTCCGGATCTACCTCTTTATTGACGCTTTCGGCTTCGTCTGACATTACCTGAAGCGTTAAATCGACCTGATCGGCATAATTAAGAATATCTGTATTAACCATTAGATTAATCCCTCGAGGAGTTTAGGAAGCGACGTCCCGAGCGCTCGCGCGATCAGCGCGCCACGGTAAATGCTTACGTCATTCTGACCGGTCTCGATGCGGGACATAGTAGCGCGCGACAATCCAATCAGGATCGCCAATTGCTGCAAATCCATATCGGCCCGCTCGCGTTTTTCACGGATTCGGGCGCCGAGGCGGATTAGGAAGTCAGAGGATTTAAGGCGTTCGTGGATTAACATTTGAAGTCCGCTCCTGCCGCAAAAAGAAGCCATTTCTTTTTACACGTAATGCACGCTATCTCGCCCGGAATTGGTGGATAAGTTCTGAGCGTGCAATGCTCTTTCAACGGGTCATGTTGACAAACGGGCGGGGGAGTGTAGGCGTTGAGAGCGGCCGCGATATGCCGCGCATAGTCAGGGCTTTGTGAACCGCAGATAATAATGCCTGACTCGGACTCGATCGCATAGTTTCCAAAAACTTTAAAAGGATGTTCTCTGACAATATATTTTGGTTCCACGATTTACTCCTGATTCTGACTCATAACATCTCGGATGACGGCTTGTACAGCGGCACCGTGGCGCTTCCACCATGCTGTAGCGTTTTCGTCTAATGCACTAATCCAACGCGGGTCGGCTTTGAGCCATTTGGCATTGTCGTGAGTCTGACAGCCGATAGACGTTTTATCTGCGTAAACGCAAATCGACCAGCCGCCGAAATCCAATCGAGCAATTTTGTAATTTGAAGGCAATGTTGTTTCCGACAAATTTGCACCAGACAAATCTGCGCCGGACAAATCTGCGCAGGACAGATTTGCGTCGGACAAATCTGCGCCGGACAAATTTGCGTTGGACAAATATGCGCCGGACAAATCTGCGCCGGACAAATATGCGCCGGACAAATTTGCGCCGGACAAATCTGCGCAGGACAGATTTGCGTTGGACAAATCTGCGCCGGACAAATATGCGCCGGACAAATTTGCGCCGGACAAATCTGCGCAGGACAGATTTGCGTCGGACAAATCTGCGCCGGACAAATATGCGCCGGACAAATTTGCGCGGGACAAATTTGCGCAGGACAGATTTGCGCAGGACAGATTTTCTATTTCGCGCCGAGAACCGTCCAGGAATTTGATAAGCATGGTTTTGCTCCTAATAAATGGCAAGTGCCAACTGATCATTGCCGCGTCGGATAATGTCGTGGATGCGGAACACGTTAGAACGCACCGCACCAAGCGGGGAAGCCCAGCGGAAAATGTCGTAGTCTCGGGCATCGGCGGCGCGGTTGGAGCGCAGAAGGGCATCGGTCTGTTTCGTGTCACGGGACTCGGAGCCGTAGTGCCAAATGATTGCCTCGGCTTCGGCTTCGGTGACGGGATGATTGTGGTAGAAGTCTGATTGTGAGTAAGACATTTTGTGTGCTCCTGTATTTCGACCGTGGCGCCATCCTACCATTGCACTTTCTGCAAGACAAGAACTAGTTCACATTTTCCCTCCCTCCCCAATCCGCGCACCAAAAA